>Ga0157369_10006855_pt1 | contig 13140 bp, 9 predicted proteins | sample C25metaG_FD_113461 | JGI IMG/M metagenome (GOLD analysis project Ga0157369, IMG submission 113461) | Corn rhizosphere microbial communities from Kellogg Biological Station, Michigan, USA - C2-5 metaG | ecosystem: Host-associated > Plants > Roots > Rhizosphere > Soil | place: USA: Michigan...
ATGAAGATTCCTGACGGGGAGCGGGAATGCACAGCTTACCTCAGGGCTCGATTGCCGCAGCGGTCGACATAGGCGCGCCCTATGGTCTGGATTTAGAATGGTCGCTTCTGTGGAGGGGCGGTACCCGTTAGGCTGAGCCCCATCCCTGGACCCGGTGTCCGCCTATCGGCGCCGGTCGCGCCGTCGCCAGGAGCGACCGGCGCTGCGGAACGGCTCCGCACGCACACCGGCCGGCATGCCCATGGGGCGCGCCGGCCTCTCTACTCTTAGGTCTGCCGGAGATCCCGGCAGGGAGAATGTCATGTCTGAAGCCAGCACCTCGCGCCATTCGCGCCTCATCATCCTCGGTTCCGGTCCGGCCGGTTACACGGCTGCGGTCTATGCCGCCCGCGCCAACCTCAAGCCGCTACTGATCACCGGCATGCAGATGGGTGGCCAGCTGACCACCACCACCGAGGTCGACAACTGGCCGGGCGATCCCCACGACCTGACCGGTCCGGCGCTGATGGAGCGGATGCGCGAGCACGCCGAGCGCTTCGAGACCGAGATCGTCTTCGACCACATCAATGCCGTGGACTTCGGTGGCAAGCCCTACACCCTCAAGGGTGACAGCGCCACCTACACCTGCGACGCCCTGATCATCGCCACCGGTGCCAGCGCCCGCTACCTGGGCCTGGCCAGCGAAGAAGCCTTCATGGGCAAGGGCGTGTCCGCCTGCGCCACCTGCGATGGCTTCTTCTATCGCAACCGCGAGGTGGCGGTGGTCGGCGGCGGCAACACCGCGGTCGAGGAAGCCCTGTACCTGGCCAACATCGCCAGCAAGGTGACCCTGATCCACCGCCGCGAGACCTTCCGCGCCGAGAAGATCCTGCAGGACAAGCTGCGCGCCCGGGTCGCCGAAGGCAAGATGGCGCTCAAGCTCAACGCCAGCGTCGACGAGGTGCTGGGTGACAACATGGGTGTCACCGGGGTGCGGATCAAGAACAACGATGGCAGTACCGAAGAGCTGCAGGTGGCCGGTCTGTTCGTCGCCATCGGCCATACCCCCAACACTGGGCTGTTCGAAGGCCAGCTGGACAGCCACGACGGCTACCTGGTGGTGAAGGGCGGTCGCGAGGCCAATGCCACCGCCACCAACGTACCCGGCGTGTTCGCCGCCGGCGACGTGGCCGACCACACCTATCGCCAGGCCATCACCTCGGCCGGTGCCGGCTGCATGGCCGCCCTGGACGCCGAGCGCTACCTGGACGGCCTGGGCGATCTGCAGGTCCTCTGAGGCCTGAGCAGCGTCTGACAAAGAAAACCCCGGCACTGGCCGGGGTTTTCGTTTTCGGGGGCTTCCGGCGTGCGCCAGGGTCCGGCTTGGCGGCCTTGACGACCCTGCTGGAAATGCAGCGAGCCCCGGCCGATTGGTCGGGGCTCGTGGTTTGGGGTTTTCCCTCACCCCGGCCCTCTCCCAGGGGAGAGGGGGAAGGCGGACCTCTTACTTGCCGTATACCGGCAGGCGGGCGCAGACGGCCTGGACCTTCTCACGCACGGCGTCGATCACGGATTCGTCGCCCATGTTGCCGAGGATGTCGCAGATCCAGCCGGCCAGCTCGCGGCACTCGGCTTCCTGGAAGCCACGGGTGGTGACGGCCGGGGTGCCGATGCGCAGACCGGAGGTGACGAAGGGCGAGCGCGGATCGTTCGGCACCGAGTTCTTGTTCACGGTGATGAAGGCGCGACCCAGGGCGGCGTCCGCGTCCTTGCCGGTGATTTCCTGCTTGATCAGGCTGAGCAGGAACAGGTGGTTGTCGGTGCCGCCGGAGACGACGTCGAAGCCGCGCTCGATGAACACGCCGGCCATGGCCTGGGCGTTCTTGATCACCTGCTGCTGGTAGGTCTTGAACTCGGGCTGCAGGGCTTCCTTGAAGCACACCGCCTTGCCGGCGATGACGTGCATCAGCGGACCGCCCTGGGCGCCGGGGAAGACCGCCGAGTTGAGCTTCTTCTCGATGGCTTCGTTGGCCTTGGCCAGGATCAGGCCGCCGCGCGGGCCGCGCAGGGTCTTGTGGGTGGTGCTGGTGACCACGTCGGCGAAGGGCACCGGGTTCGGATAGACACCGGCGGCGACCAGGCCGGCGAAGTGGGCCATGTCGACGAACAGGTAGGCACCCACGGCATCGGCGATGGCGCGGAAGCGGGCGAAGTCCAGCACCTGGGAATAGGCGGAGTAGCCGGCGACGATGACCTTGGGCTGGTGCTCGCGGGCCAGACGCTCGACTTCGGCATAGTCGATCAGGCCCTGCTCGTCGATGCCGTACTGCACGGCGTTGTACAGCTTGCCGGAGGAGGACACGGTAGCGCCGTGGGTCAGGTGACCGCCGTGAGCCAGGCTCATGCCGAGGATGGTGTCGCCGGCTTCGATCAGCGCCAGGTACACGGCCGAGTTGGCCTGGGAGCCGGAGTGCGGCTGGACGTTGGCGTAGTCGGCGCCGAACAGCTGCTTGGCGCGGTCGATGGCCAGTTGCTCGACCACGTCGACGTATTCGCAGCCGCCATAGTAGCGCTTGTGGGGATAGCCTTCGGCGTACTTGTTGGTCAGCACGCTGCCCTGGGCTTCCATGACCGCCGGACTGGTGTAGTTTTCCGAAGCGATCAGCTCGATGTGATCTTCCTGACGCTGGGCTTCCTGCTGCATGGCGGCATACAGGTCGGCGTCGAAGCGGGCGAGGGTGGTTTCACGGCTGAACATGGCGGCAGGGTCCCCTGAGGCATGGCGAAGAGCGAGCCCGATCGGGCTCGTGAGGGGCGACATTCTACCCCATCGCGGGAACTCTGAGGTATGAGCGCCGGTCATGCGCCGCCGCCATCGGTCTCATGTCAGGACGGGGAACAGCCCCTGGTGCTCCAGCCGCTCGCGCAGCAGATCCGGCGGCAGCGGACGGTCGAAGAGGAAGCCCTGCACCTCGTCGCAGCCATGGAGGCGCAGGAATTCCAGTTGCGCCGGCTCCTCGACGCCCTCGGCGATCACCGAGAGATTGAGGCTGTGGGCCATGGCGATGATGGCCCGGGCGATCTGCGCATCCTGCTCGCCGTGGGGCAGGCCGTCGACGAAGCTGCGGTCGATCTTGAGGATGTCGATGGGGAACTGCTTGAGGTAGTTGAGCGAGGAATAGCCGGTGCCGAAGTCGTCGACCGCGATGCACAGGCCCAGGCTCTTGAGTTCGCCCAGCAGCTGCAGGGCCTCGCCGACGTCGCGCATCAGGATGCTTTCGGTCAGTTCCAGCTCCAGGCAGGCCGGCGCCAAGCCGGTCTCGGCGAGGATCTCGGCGATGCGCTGGCCGAGCTGGCCATCGCTGAACTGGCGGGCGGAGAGATTCACCGAGACCTTGGGAATGCGCACCCTGGCCGCGTGCCATTCGCGCATCTGCCGGCAGGCTTCGCGAATCACCCAGTCGCCGACCTGGACCACCAGGCCGATCTCTTCCAGCACCGGGATGAATTCCGCCGGCGAGACGTGGCCGCGCACCGGATGCTCCCAGCGCAGCAGGGCCTCGACCCCGGTCAGGCGCCGGTTGTCGCAACGGTACTGCGGCTGGTAGTGCAGGCGGAATTCACCCTGCAGCAGGGCGTGCCGCAGATCGGCTTCCAGTTCCAGGCGCTCCAGGGCGCGGGCGTTCATCTCGGCCTGGTAGAACTGGAAGTTGTTCTTGCCCATCTCCTTGGCGTGGTACATGGCGGTGTCGGCGTTCTTCATCAGCTGGCTGAGTTCATGGCCGTCCTGGGGCGAGAGGGCGATGCCGATGCTGGCGGAGACGAAGAATTCGCGGCCTTCGAGCACGAAGGCCTCGGACAGCTGGGAGAGGATCTGCTCGCCGACGCGGATCGCCTGGGCCAGGGCGACCTCGCGGCTTTCCAGACCGGACAGCAGCAGGGTGAATTCGTCGCCACCCATGCGCGCCACGCTGTCCTCGGTGCCGACGCAGGCGGTCAGGCGCATGGCCACGTCCTTGAGCAGGCGGTCGCCGGCGGCGTGGCCGAGGCTGTCGTTGATCGGCTTGAAGCGGTCGAGGTCGAGGAACATCAGCACCACCCAGCTGCCGTTGTGGCGGCTCTGCTGCAGGGCGTTGTGCAGGCGATCCTGGAACAGTGTGCGGTTGGGCAGCAGGGTCAGGGCGTCGTAGTAGGCCAGGCGGTGGATGCGCCTTTCGCTGGCCTTGCGCTCGCTGATGTCGACGAAGAAGCAGACATAGCTCATCAGGTCGCCGTCGTCGTCGCGGATGGCGGTGATGCCGACCCAGGACGGGTAGGGCTCGTTGTCCTGGCGGCGCTGCCAGAGTTCGCCTTCCCAGCTCTCCTGGGTGCGCAGCTGCTGCATCACGTGCTGCAGCTGGTTGGCTTCCTGCTTGTCCGCGCAGAGCATCATCGGCTGCTGGTCGAACACCTCTTCGGGACTGAAGCCGGTGATGCGGGTGAAGGTGCGGTTGACCCGCACGATGTAGCCGGCCGGGTCGGTGACCAGGATGGCGCCGGCGGAGTGGTCGAACACCGTGGCCGCCATGCGCATGTCCTTTTCCGTGCGGCGCTGGGCGGAGATGTCGCGGCAGATGCCGAGCAGACCGGCGAAGCGCTCGTGGTCGTCCCATAGCGGCTTGAGGCGCAGCTCGATCTGCAGGGTGTGGCCCTGGGCGTGCAGGCAGTCGAGCAACAGGGGCGCGAAGTGTTCCCGGCGCAACTCGGCCAGGGCGCGCGGATTGTCGAGGCTGCGCAGCAGCCGCTGCAGGGTGCGGCGCACCTCCTGCCACTGGCGCGAGTGCACCACCAGTTCGGCCAGGGTGCGTTGTTGCAGCTCGCCGACGGGATAGCCGAGCAATTCCTCCACCGAGGGACTGATGTAGTTGAGCACCAGCTGGGCGTCGGTGGTGAAGATGACGTCGCTGATGCTTTCCGCCAGCTGCCGGTAGCGATTCTCGCTTTCGCGCAGGCGCTCGCTGGCCCGCACCATGTCGGTGACATCCAGGGCCAGCCCGACCACGCTCGCTGCGGTGCCGTCCGCCGCACGGGCGAGGCGCTGCTCGCGCACGTCGAACCAGCGCCAGCCGCCGTTGCGGTGCTGCCAGCGCAAGAGGCTGCTGCTGGGCTGGTCGGAGAGCGTCGGCCGCATGCTCACCACCCGCTCGTGCAGTTCGAGGTCATCCGGGTGCAGGCGCGCGCGCCCGAGGCTGGCGAAGGCTTCCGGCGGATAGCCGAGCTTGAGGGCCAGCGAACGACTCTCGTAGGTCAGCTCGCCGCTGGCCACGTCATAGGTATAGAGGGTGTCGGGGATGGCGCTGATAAGATTCGACCAGAAGCTGTCGCGCTCGAGCAGGCGCAATTCGCCGAGCTTGCGCTGGGTGATGTCGTTGAGGCTGAGCAGGGTCGCGTCGAGGTGCCGGGGGTCGGCTGGCAGGTGCATGGTCAGCCAGAGGTGCCGTTCGCCCTCGGCAGTGCCGATGCAGGTCTCGAGTTCCAGTACCTGCTGGCCGGAGAGCAGGCCGGCCAGCAGGCGGTATCTCTTGCCATCGAGCTGGACGCGGGAGTCACCCACCAGCCGCGCCCAGGCCTGGTCGAGGTGCTCGATGCCGAGCATTGCCAGGGCGCGCTGGTTGATCTCGGTGATGCGCACCTGGCGGCCCAGGCTATCCAGGACTTCGGGCTCGCGGGCGAACAGCTCCGCCAGTTGCTCGGGGCGCTCCAGGCCGAGGGCCTGCATGTGCGGCTGGACGGCGCTCAGATCCACCACGCAGATGCCGGTGTGCACCCCGTTGAAGATGCTTTCGTAGCGCTGCCGGGTGGTCTGGATGGTCTCCAGGTTGCGCTGCTGTTCGGTGACGTCGCGCAAGACCCAGACGAAGCCATCCTGGGTCTGGGTGCGGTCGCGCAGGACCCGGGCACTGGGCTGGCTGTCCGCCAGGGCGTGGCAGCTGACCGCGAAGCGCCGCGGTTGGCCTTCCACCGCCAGGGTGACCAGGGCGCCGCTGTCACGCTCGGCGGCCGTCAGGGCAACCAGCTCGGGCAGCAGGCTGGCGAGGAAGAATTGCTGGGCGTCATTGGCGGCGATGCCCAGCAGCCGCGCGGCGGTGGCGTTGACATGCACCAGGCGACCGTCGGCCTGGGTCATGCAGACGGCTTCCTCGATCCCGTTGAGCGCGATGCCGGCCAGGCGCAGGCCGCGTCGCGAGGCGAGGGTCAGGGCGCGCAGGCCACGTTCTTCGCGCAACAGCAAATAGAGCAGGATGACGGCCACCAGGCCGGACAGGCTGAACAGCGCCAGGCGGCCGAAGGAGGCCCCCAGCAGCGTGGTGCCCATGTCTTCGGCGGGATGGCTGCCCACCACCTGCCAGTTGCTGTAGGCCAGTTCCTGGCGTACCTCGTCGATGCTGTTCGCCGCCGGGGCTTCTCCGCCGCGGAATAGCAGGGTGCCCTGAGAGCGATCTTCCAGGCGCCAGTCGAGGCCGGACGGTACCCGGGTCGGCCGCCACAGGGGTTCGAGCAGGGGGGCGCTGGTCAGCACCCACCAGCCGTTCTGCAGTTGCGGATCGCCGGCCAGCAGCACATAGAGGGGCGCGGCGGTGGCCTGAGCGTTGAAGCCGTAGCGGAAGTCGGCCTGGCCGGCGCGCGCGATCAGTTGCTGGATGAAGGCGGCGTCCGGCGTATCGCCCAGGCGCGCACTGCGCAGGTTGGCGTTGGCCGGCAGCCAGCGCACCTGTTGCAGTCCGGGAAAGAAGTCCTTGAGGCCCAGCAGCAGATTGGGCGCCAGCGGCAGGGTGGGGTCCAGCGACCAGCGCAGGGTGCTGCGCACCGCCTGGGCCTTGAGCGCCAGCCCGAATTCGACGGTGTTGGCCAGCTGTCGGGTCAGGCCATCCAGCTGTTCGCGCCGCAGCGTCTCGCGCTCGGCCACGCTGGCGAGGGCCTGCCAGAACATCAGGGCCAGCATGGCCACCAGCGAGAGGATCAGCAGACCGCGGGTCAGGCGTCGCGAAGCGGGGGCGAGCGGCTCTTCCGGCAGCGAGGAGGGCGGGCTGTTCACGACGGACTGCGTTCCTGCAGAGGCGATGGCCGTTCGGCTGCGCCCGATTCCGCGGGGCAGGGATGGCCTATGATAAGGGACCGGACGGTGTCTCCGCCGGTTTTTTCCGCGTGATCAGCACCGGCGCTTTCGTCGCGCGGGGTTTCGACAGCGTTCGCTGCTGACGCCATACTGTGTCCCCTGTTTTTCATTCCGGTCCCAAGGTCCCACCATGGCTCAATACGTCTACACCATGCACCGGGTCGGCAAGGTCGTGCCGCCCAAGCGTGAAATCCTCAAGAACATCTCCCTGTCGTTCTTTCCCGGCGCCAAGATCGGCGTGCTCGGTCTGAACGGTGCGGGTAAATCGACGCTGCTGCGCATCATGGCCGGCGTCGATACCGAGATCGAAGGTGAAGCGCGGCCGATGCCCGGTATCAATGTGGGTTATCTGCCGCAGGAACCGAAACTTGATCCCGAGCAGACAGTTCGTGACGTGGTCGAGGAAGCGGTCGGTCAGATCAAGCAGGCCCAGGCCCGGCTGGACGAGGTCTATGCCGCCTACGCCGAGCCGGATGCCGACTTCGACGCCCTGGCCGCCGAGCAGGCCAAGCTGGAAGCCATCCTCCAGGCCGCCGACGGCCACAACCTGGAGCGCCAGCTGGAAGTCGCCGCCGATGCCCTGCGCCTGCCGGCCTGGGACGCCAAGGTCGGCGTGCTTTCCGGTGGCGAGAAGCGGCGCGTGGCGCTGTGTCGCCTGCTGCTGTCGGCCCCCGACATGCTGCTGCTGGACGAACCCACCAACCACCTGGACGCCGACTCGGTGGCCTGGCTGGAGCACTTCCTCCACGACTTCCCCGGGACCGTGGTGGCCATCACCCACGACCGCTACTTCCTCGACAACGTCGCCGGCTGGATCCTGGAACTGGACCGCGGCCAGGGCATCCCCTTCGAAGGCAACTACTCCGGCTGGTTGGAATCCAAGGCCGCGCGCCTGACCCAGGAAGCCAAGCAGGAAGCCGCCCACGCCAAGGCCATGAAGGCCGAACTGGAATGGGTACGCTCCGGTGCCAAGGCCCGCCAGTCCAAGTCCAAGGCCCGCCTGCAGCGCTTTGAGGAAATGCAGTCCCAGGAATTCCAGAAGCGCAGCGAGACCAACGAGATCTATATCCCCGCCGGTCAGCGCCTGGGCGACAAGGTCATCGAGTTCAAGAACGTCAGCAAGGGCTATGGTGATCGCCTGCTGATCGACGACCTGAGCTTCGTGGTGCCCAAGGGCGCCATCGTCGGCGTCATCGGCGGCAACGGCGCCGGCAAGTCGACCCTGTTCCGCATGATCATGGGCAAGGAGCAGCCGGACGCCGGCAGCATCGAGATCGGCGATACCGTGCAACTGGCCAGCGTCGATCAGAGCCGCGAGAATCTGTCCGACACCAAGACCGTCTGGGAGCAGGTCTCCGACGGCTCCGACGTGATCAAGATCGGCAACTACGAGGTGCCTTCGCGCAGCTACGTGGGTCGCTTCAACTTCAAGGGCGCCGACCAGCAGAAGTTCGTCAAGGACCTCTCCGGCGGTGAGCGCGGTCGTTTGCACCTGGCGCTGACCCTCAAGCAGGGCGGCAACGTGCTGCTGCTGGACGAACCCTCCAACGACCTGGACGTGGAAACCCTGCGCGCCCTGGAAGACGCCCTGCTGGACTTCCCCGGCGCGGCCATCGTGATCTCCCACGATCGCTGGTTCCTCGACCGCATCGCCACACACATCCTCTCCTACGAGGACGATTCCAACGTGGTGTTCTTCGAAGGCAACTACACCGAGTACGAAGCCGATCGCAAGAAGCGCCTGGGCGAGGCCGCGGCCCAGCCCAAGCGGGTCAAGTACAAGAAGCTGGCCTAAGTGCCAGAACCAACGCCGGCGGGGCAACCTGCCGGCGTTTTCTTTTGTGCCCTCTGTAGCCGCCAGCGACCTGCAGCTGCAAAGGGCCTGCTAGCCTTCGATGGAGCCAGAATTGATGATCTCCAGCCGTTCCCGCCTGTTGCTTTCCCTGCTCACCGCGGCCTTGGTCACCCCGGCCCTGGCCGACGAGGTCCAGGTGGCCGTGGCCGCCAATTTCAGCGTGCCGCTCAAGGCCATCGGCGAGCAGTTCACCCGGGACACCGGCCATCAGCTGGTGATTTCCAGCGGCGCCACCGGTCAGCTCTACACCCAGATCAGGAATGGCGCGCCCTTCGCGGTCTTCCTCTCCGCCGACGACAGCACCCCGGCCAAGCTGGAAAGCGAGGGCGCGGCGGTCAAGGGCTCGCGCTTCACCTATGCCATCGGCACCCTGGCGCTCTGGTCGCCCAGGACCGGCTACGTGGACAGTGAAGGCGCGGTGCTCAAGCAGAACGCCTTCAGCCACCTGGCCGTGGCCAATCCCAAGACCGCGCCCTATGGCCTGGCCGCCACCCAGGTGCTGGCCAAGCTGGGCCTGACCGAGGCGGTCGCGGCCAAGCGGGTGGAAGGCCAGAACATCACCCAGACCTACCAGTTCGTCGCCACCGGCAATGCCGAGCTGGGCTTCGTCGCCCTGTCGCAGATCTATCAGGGCGGCAAGGTCAAGGAAGGCTCGGCCTGGATCGTGCCGGCCGGACTCTATGCGCCGATTCGCCAGGATGCCGTGTTGCTGGACAAGGGCCAGGATCAGCCGGCGGCCAAGGCGCTGCTGGCCTATCTCAAGGGACCCCAGGCGGCCACGGTGCTCAAGGCCTACGGCTACCGGCAGTGATCCCATGAGCCTGAGCGCGGCGGACTGGGCGGCGATCCGCCTGACCCTGGAACTGGCCAGCGTGACCACGCTGCTGCTGCTGGTGCTGGGTACGCCCCTCGCCTGGTGGCTGGCGCGCACCCGCTCCCGGCTCAAGGGGCCGGTCGGCGCCCTGGTGGCCCTGCCGCTGGTGCTACCGCCCACGGTGATCGGCTTCTACCTGCTGCTGGCCATGGGACCGGAGGGCTGGGTGGGACAGGCGACCTCGGCCCTGGGGCTGGGGCGGTTGCCCTTCACCTTCGCCGGACTGGTGGTGGGCTCGCTGTGCTATTCGCTGCCCTTCGTGGTGCAGCCGCTGCAGAACGCCTTCGAGGCCATCGGTCCGCGTCCCCTGGAGGCCGCAGCCACCCTGAGGGCCAGTCCCCTGGATACCTTCTTCCACGTGGTGCTGCCGCTGGCGCGGCCGGGCTTCGTCACCGCCGCCATCCTCGGCTTTGCCCATACCGTGGGCGAATTCGGCGTGGTGCTGATGATCGGCGGCAACATTCCCGGGCGGACCCAGGTGGTCTCCACCCAGATCTTCAATCACGTGGAAGCCATGGAGTATCCCCAGGCGCATCTCCTGGCCGGCGGCATGCTGGCCTTTTCCTTCGTGATCCTCCTGCTGCTCTATGGCCGCCGCGGGCGGTCGGCCTGGACATGAGTCTCGCCGCGCGCTTCGAACTGCGGCATGCCGACTTCGTGCTGGCTGTGGACCTCGCCCTGCCAGGCAGCGGCGTCACCGCCCTGTTTGGGCCCTCGGGTTCGGGCAAGACCAGCTGCCTGAGGTGCGTGGCCGGACTCGAACCCGCCGCCCGCGGGCGTCTGGTGGTGGCCGGGGAGACCTGGCAAGACAGCGACCGCGGCCTGTTCCTGCCGCCGCACCGACGCGCCCTGGGCTATGTCTTCCAGGACGCCAATCTGTTCGAGCACCTGGACGTGCGCCGCAACCTGCTGTTCGGCTGGCAGCGGGTCGCGCCGGACGAGCGCTGGCTGGCGCTAGAGCAGGTCATCGAGCTGCTGGGCATCGAGGGACTGCTTTCGCGGATGCCGGCGCGCCTGTCCGGCGGCGAACGCCAGCGGGTCGGCATCGCCCGGGCGCTGCTGACCAGTCCGCGGCTGCTGCTGATGGATGAACCCCTGGCGGCGCTGGACGCCGAGCGCAAGGCGGAGATCCTGCCCTACCTGGAGCGCCTGACCCGTGAGCTGGCGCTGCCGATCCTCTATGTCAGCCATGCCCCCGACGAGGTAGCGCGGCTAGCCGATCACCTGGTGCTGCTGGAGCGGGGTCGGGTGCTGGCCAGTGGGCCGACCACCGAGGTACTGGCGCGCCTCGACCTGCCCATCGCCCTGGCCGATGACGCCGGGGTGGTGCTGGAAGGGCGGGTGCTCGGCCATGACCCGGACTACGGACTGCTCAGCCTGGGCCTGGCCGGCGAGCAGCGCGTGCTGCTGGCCCATGCCCCGCTGCCGCCCGGCCAGGCGCTGCGCATCAAGGTGCTGGCGCGGGATGTCAGCCTCAGCCTGGAGCGCCAGCACAGCAGCATCCTCAATGTGCTGCCGGCCACCATCGCCGAGATCGCCCCGACCCGTTCGCCGGCCCAGGTGCTGGTGCGCCTGGACCTGGGCGGCGCGGCGCTGCTGGCACGGATCACCCGCTATTCGCTGGAGCGGCTGGCGTTGCAGCCGGGGAGCCGGGTCTGGGCGCAGCTCAAGTCGGTGGCGGTCCTGGCTTGATGCCTTACATAGGCGTTCCCATATGTAAGAAAAAACCTCTTCTCTTACATATGGGGACGCATATGTAAGAGCAGGACATCAGCGCATGAACAGGCGGAAATAGCGCTCGAAGAGGAACAGGCGATTGCGTCCATAGCCTGTTGTCTCGACCAGTACGCCTAGCTCTTCGAGCTTACGAATCAGAATATTAGCGCTCTGGTGGGTAACGCCCAGATGCTCGGCTGCTTCGTTCACACTGAGCATGGGGCGCTGGTACAGATACAGCACTAGACGCTTGGCATTTTCCGCACGGCCACCCAGGGCGAGGATTTGATGCTCGACACCCTGGCGTAACGCCATGATTTCCATGAAGGTGTTCTTGCTGCTGGTGGCGGTCTCGGCAACGGCTGTCAGAAAGAAACGTAGCCAATGGAGTAGGTCGTTGGAGCTGCGGACCACCGTCAAGGCGTCATACGTAGGCACCACGATTGCGTTCGAAGAAGTCGGACAGGTACAACGCGGGCTTATGCAGCAAGCCTTTGTCTACCAGGTAGAGCGTGATCAGCAAGCGACCGATTCGACCGTTGCCGTCTAGGAAAGGGTGGATAGTCTCGAACTGGTAGTGGCTCAGTGCAATACGTATGAGATCGGGTACCAGGATCTGCTCGTTGTGCCAGAACTTCTCCAGATCACCCATCAGCTCAGCGACCTGATCGGGATGAGGGGGCACGAAGACAGCGTTGTTCAGGTTGCTGCCGCCAATCCAGTTTTGCGAGCTGCGAAATTCGCCAGGTAGCTTGTGCGCGCCGCGTACGCCCTGCATCAACACTGCATGGGTCTGTTTGAGCAGGCGAATGGATAGCGGCAAATGCTCCAGGTCGGATACTGCAGTGTTGATGGCCTCGATGTAGTTCTGCACTTCCTGCCAGTCGTCGCGCTTTTCGGGCGCCACTTGTTCCCGACGCATGATGGCTTCGTCCATCTGCGTTTGGGTCCCTTCGATACGACTGGAGGTATTGGCTTCCTTGGCAATGTGCATGCGGATGAAAAGATCCACGTCCGGCACCATCAGGGAAAGTGCATTCAATTCCGCCAGTGACCGAGAGGCTCGCTCCAGAAGGGTATTGAGTTGAGGATCCAGCCATTGCCATTCGCAGTTGATCGGAGCAGGGGAAAAGCTCTTGTATTGATACTGCTGCAGCCAATGGCCGGACACGAACTGTTCGACTTGCATCCTGCGAGGATCCTCATGGCGATTGGGGGCCTGGCTGTACCAGGGAGTAGGAAGAATCCTATTGCAAAGCAAAATGAACGGGTTGAGTAGGGGTATCTGAAGGGACTGCTATCGGCCTGCTCTAGAGCTGGACAGCCGCTCCAGCAGGAAATCCACCAGCACCCTGACCGCCGCTGGTAACTGGCGATCCGGCGGATAGAGCAGCCAGGCGGTGCCCTGGTAGGGGCCGAGGTATTGCCAGTCGGGCAGCACCCGCCGCAGACTGCCGGCGGCCAGGCCGGCTTCGGCGGCGAAGGCCGGCAGGCAGGCGATGCCCAGATCGGCGAGGGTCGCCTCCAGGCGCACGCCGCTGTGGTTGCAGGCCAGGCGGC
>Ga0157369_10006857_pt1 | contig 13140 bp, 14 predicted proteins | sample C25metaG_FD_113461 | JGI IMG/M metagenome (GOLD analysis project Ga0157369, IMG submission 113461) | Corn rhizosphere microbial communities from Kellogg Biological Station, Michigan, USA - C2-5 metaG | ecosystem: Host-associated > Plants > Roots > Rhizosphere > Soil | place: USA: Michigan...
CCGATGGGCATCCGCGCACATTGGAGGAGGTCGGCAAAGAGTTCGGTGTCACGCGTGAGCGGATCCGGCAAATCGAGTCGAAGACCTTGTCCAAGCTGCGCCATCCGTCGCGATCGCAGAAGTTGCGCGACTACCTCGACGAGTAACCTGTCTCGCGCCGGCAACACCGGGTGCATAGCATCCGCGCATGCAGCCTTTCCGTTTCGCCGTACAGACAGCCAACGCTCCTGACCTCGCGTCCTGGCGCAAGCGCGCGCGCCAAGCCGAGGACATGGGCTACTCCGCGTTGCTCGTCCCGGACCACTTCACCGACCAGTGGGGCCCACTCGTCGCGCTGACGGCGGCGGCGGAAGCAACCGAAAAGCTGCGGGTCGGTGCGCTCGTGTTCGACAACGACTTCCGCCATCCGATGGACCTCGCCAAGGAAGCCGCGACGCTCGACCTCCTCTACGACGGGAGACTGGAGTTCGGCATCGGCGCCGGCTGGATGCGCACTGACTACGAGCAGTCCGGCATCCCCTACGACGATCCGCGGATCCGCGTCGACCGCATGGCCGAGGCGATCACGGTGATGAAAGGCCTGTGGTCGGGCGAGCCGTTGACGTTCAAGGGCGATCACTACACGCTCGACAACGCCGTCGGTCATCCGCTGCCGCATCGCAAACCGCACCCGCTGCTCTGCATCGGTGGCGGCAGCAAGCGGGTGTTGTCGATCGCCGCACGCGAAGCGGACATCGTCGGGTTCAACGCATCGCTTCGAGCCGGCTACGTCGGGCCCGAGGTAGCCGCCACCGCCGCGCCGGACAAGTTCGACGAGCGGGTGCAGTGGGTTCGGGACGCCGCCGGCGGCCGGTTCGACCAGCTCGAGCTGCAGTGCCACACGTCGTTCGCGATGGTCGTGCCCAACCGGCAGGAAGTGTTCGAGGGCATGGCCGGCGTGTTCGGCATCACGCCCGAGCTCGCTGCCGACGTACCTATTGCGCTGGTCGGCACGGTTGATGAGATCTGCGAAGCGTTGATCAAGCGACGCGAACGGTGGGGCTTCAGCTACTGGATCGTCGGCGGTGACGCCATGGAGGCGTTCGCACCGGTGGTCGAGCGCATGGCGGGCGCCTGACTTCGGCGGAATTGTGATCCAGGCCACTGTCGTTCCTCCGTCGACGTAGACGGCTTGCGATGGGATCCTGGCCCGGTGACGCTGAGCGATCACGACGACGGCCTGCGCGTCTCCGACGCGGAGCGTGAGCAGACCGTTGCCGCACTGCGCGATCACGTCGCCGCCGGGCGGCTGACCTTCGACGAGTTCAACGAGCGGGTCGGAGAGGCCTACGGCGCCAGGTCCGGTGCGCAGCTGCGCCGGCTGCTCGCCGACCTACCGTCGTCGGCGCCGACGGTGCCGGTGCCCCCGGCTACCCCGGAGCCGCCACGGCGTCGGCGCGGCCGGAAGATTCACTGGGCGCTGAGCCGATTCCTCTTCATCAACGGCCTCTGCATCGCGATCTGGGCGGCGAGCGGCGCCGGCTACTTCTGGCCGATCTGGGTGATCATCCCCACGGGCGCGATTGCCTTCCTGCGCCTGTCGGGGTCGGACCGGCAGCAGAGCCGCTCTGACCACCTGGCGCAGCGGCACGCCGACAAAGCGGAGCGGATTCGTCTGCGGCACGAGCAGCGAGTGGAGCGGATTCGTCACCGGCACGACTTCGGCCCGCCGCAGCAGCGCGACGGTGACTCGCGATCGCGTCGCGTGGTCATGTCGGTGCTGTTCGTCGACATCGTCGGATCGACCCGGCGCGCCGCGGCACTCGGCGACACGGCCTGGCGTGAGGTCGTCGATGAGTATGAGCGGGGCGCCGGTCGCCAGATCCGCCATCGCGGTGGGGAGACGCTGTTCACCAAGGGCGATGAGATCGTCGCCGGATTCAGCTCGCCCGCCGCGGCGGTCGAGGCGGCTGGTGAGATCCGCGCTCACGCCAACTCACTCGGACTGCAAGTGCGGGCCGGCGTGCACGCCGGCGAAGTCGACAAGCGCGGCAACCAGGCCAACGGCATCGCGATGCACATCGGGCGGCGGGTCTGCGAGACCGCAGCGCCGGATCAGGTGCTCGTGTCCTCGACGGTGCGCGACCTGCTTTCCGGCAGCGAGATCCACTTCTCGTCAGCTGGTGACCACGAGCTCAAAGGCCTCGACGGCTCCTGGCACCTGTTCGAACCCACCAACTGACGGGCTAGATGGCGCCGGTGTCTTCCAGCACTGGGGCTTCGGACAGGGAGTGGACCCACTTCGTTGTCTGGCGTTCGGCCACGAAGGACAGGAACGGCACCGTGCCGGCGACCAGGGTCAACAGCAGTCGGATCGGCGGCATCTTGACGCGCCGGGCGAGATCCAGGGTCAGGATCAGGTAGAGCGGATAGAAGAAGACGCCGTGGGCTACGCCGACAACCGCATCGACGCCTTTGTGGCCGGCGGCGAACTCGAGCGGAATGCCGATGCAAAACAGCACGATGAGCAGGATGCTCACGATCCAGGCAACGACGCGATAACGCAGCAGGGCTCCGGGCACTGACCTTCGTCTACCGTTCCCGCCGCCGTGACTCGACCGAGGCGGCGGCGGCGTTCAGGGCTGCCAGCCTCGCGTTCCATTCGTTCAGCTCGTCGTCGGACGGATCGATCTCGACCGTCGGCGTGCTGACACCGACTCGTACGCCGGGCTGGCGCATGATGCCGGCCTGATCAGGCGGCAGTGCCTGCGCGCGTTGATGCCGTGGGTTGTCCGGGTCGCGGTGTGTTTCCTCGATCAACGTCTTGATCCAGACCACGATCGCGAAGACGGCGAAAAGCGGCCACTGGAACGCGTAGGCGTAGTTCTGGATGCCGCCGGTGGGCGACTCGGCGCGGTGCCACTGCCAGAGCCCGAGCCGGAGCATCACGAGGATGGCGAGCAGCACGACCAGGTGGGCCAAGCACCACCCCGGCGTGAAGACGCGTCGCACAGTGTCCAGAGTAGGAGATCAGGCCGCTTCCAGCAGCGGGCGCTTCCCCGCTCTGGCTTTGCGCCGGGCGCGTTCCGGCTCCCGCAGCATCCTGTGCACCGCCGCTTCGATCGCACCCTGGGTGGCGAGCTCGCCGAACTCGGCGTCGTCGCCCAACCGGTCCAGCTCGCCCCGAATGGTGACACCGTCGTTGTAGAGGTCGATCACGCGCGGATCGATGTACGACGAACGGCAGACGGTTGGCGTGTTTCCTAAGTAATGGGCCACCTCTTTGACGGCCCGTGTGACCGCGCGCTTGCGGCCGGACTCCGAGACCGGCGCAACGTCGGACACCGCCAGGGCGACGGCGCACAGCACCGTCGCGTGCCACGTGCGGAAGTCTTTGGCGGTGAAGTCGCCGCCGGTGATCTCGCGCAAGTAGTCGTTGATGTCGGTGCTCTTGATGTCGACCCAGCCGTTGCGGTCTCGATAGGCGAGCAGTTCGTCGTCACCACCACGTCGCCGTTTCAGCGAAGTGATGAGCGTGCACACCTCTGCATCGGCGAGTGACTGCACGCGCTGCTTGCCGCTCTTGGCCGTGTAGTCGAAGGTGACAACGCCTCGCGAACACGTCGCATGCTCTCGTCGCATGGTTGCCAAGCCGTAGGAGTTGTTGGTCTCGGCGTACTCCTCCGACCCGATGCGGAAGAACCCGAGGTCGAGCAGTCGGCCGGCAAGACCGAGCACCCGCCGCCGATCCACTTTCGGTCGGCGCAGGTCCGTCATCATCTGCTCGCGTGCTGCCGGCAGCGCGGTCGCGAAGTCGAGCATGCGCTCGTGCTTTTCGCGGTCGCGGTTGCGTCGCCAGTCATCGTGGTAGCGGTACTGACGCCGGCCGGCGGCATCAGTGCCGGTGGCTTGGATGTGGCCGTTGGCGATCGTGCAGATCCAGACGTCGTCCCAAGCCGGTGGGATCACCAGGTCGCTGATGCGTTGCAGCGTTGCGGCATCGCGAACGTGGGTGCCGTCGGCGTCGAGATAGGTGAATCCTCGACCGCGCTTGATCCGGCGGATGCCGGGTTGCGCGCAGTCGACACGTCGCAGGCGTGCCATCGCGATCTCGGTGCGGCCGCTACGGGCCGGGTTCGATGCGCATGGCGCGTTCTTCGGCGCTGAAGCCGCCATTGTCAGTGCCGACGTCGAACGCAACTGCATCCGCCTCGGCGTCTTCGCGCACGCCTTCGTCTTCCTCGACGAGCCGCCCGACGCGCTCCTCCCGGTCGGCCGGGTAAGGGTTGTCGGCTCTCTCGTCGGTGTCCGGCGCGCGGCCGGCACTGTCCGCGAGCTCCGGCTCTTCGCGACCGAGCCGCGTGTCGAGCGGCTCACCGGCCTGCTCCTCCGCGGCCGTGATGCCGTAGTCATCGACAGCGACAGGTACGTCAGCGGGTACGACGAAGTCGTCCTGCGGATCGCCGGTGATCCGCTTGCCGCTCGAACCGGGATCCGGCGAAGCGAGGCCTTCGTCCTCGAACGGATCGCTCGGGTCACCCATGCGGCTGCTCACGACAACTCCTCTCCGCGACGATCACGGTGTTGTCGTACGTCGTACCCGGCGATCGCTCCGTCACGCCCGCAGTCAGCGAGATGCGTCGCTCACGTCGCGTTCGGCGGGGTCGATCCGTTGGTGTGTCCGTGCATTGCCGGTACCGGCCCGGGCCCGAACGGGTCGCGGTGACCGAGCGGCAGCTTGTCGACCACGGTCTGCTTGGCGTTGTCGATCAGGCTCCCCGCCTGTGCCTGCAAAACGCCGGCCGCGGATTGCACGGCAGGGTTCTCCGCGAACCCGCGCGCGGCGCGGCTGATTTGTTCGTAGCGCTCCCGTCCAGCCTTCGCGCCGAGCGTGTATCCGGCGGCGAATCCGATCACAAAAGTCAGCTTGTAACGCATTGGTTGGCCTCCTGTAACCCAAATTCCCGGATACCCCGACTGCTGTAGTCTTACCCGGGTCGATGGGCCGCGCGCCCTCGCGGTCCCCCGTAGCTCAATTGGCAGAGCGTCCGGCTGTTAACCGGCAGGTTTCTGGTTCGAGTCCAGACGGGGGAGCCATCCAGGCAGGCCGACACCCCGTCGACGATGCGGAGGGTGGACGCGGCGCGGGTCCTGGACGACCATGATCGCGTGGGGGACCTCCTCGAACGGGATGAAGCGCTTTCGGCGCTCGCCGGATACGCAGAGGAAGCGCGGCGCGGGGACAGCCGATTTGTCCTGATTGCCGGCGAAGCGGGCATCGGTAAGACCCGGCTTGTCGAGGAGGTGCCGCGCCACGTCACTGACGCGCGCTGGTTGCGCGGTGCGTGCGACGGTGCTTTCACACCGGAACCGCTTGCACCATTGTTTGACGTTGCCGGTCAGGTCGGAGGTGCGCTCGAACAATCGTGTGTCGCGGGTGATGTCCCGCGCGATCGCATGTTCCGGGCGTTGCTGGCCGAGCTCACTCAGTCCGACGTCCTGACGGCGCTCGTGATCGAGGACGTTCACTGGGCTGACGAGGCGACGCTCGATCTTGTTCGCTTCCTCGTCCGCCGTTTGCGGCAGGCGAAGGTGCTCGTTCTGCTCACGTTTCGTGATGACGGGCTGGGCGACGACCACCCCTTGCGTACGACGATCGGTGAACTCGCGGCCGAGCGCTCGATCCGTCGGGTCACGTTGCCTCCGCTGAGTCCGGATGCCGTTCGTCGCCTGGCCGATGGCAGTGGGCTTTCCACGGACGCGCTCTATGAGCTCACCGGCGGTAACCCGTTCCTCGTCACCGAGGTCATCGACGCGGGCACCGACGAGGTGCCGCCATCGGTGCGCGAAGCTCTTCTCGCCCGCATGTCAAAGTTGTCGGTGAAGGCGCGGCGGGTGCTGGAAGCGGCGGCGGTGATCGGCATCAAGGTCGATGTCAACCTGTTGCGTCGAGTCGCGGTCGATGACGTCCGATCCTTGGACGAGTGCCTGCTTGCGGGTGCATTGGTCTCGGAGCGAGACACCTTCCGGTTCCGTCATGAGCTTGCCCGGCGCGCAGTGGAGGAGTCGATTCCGGCGCACCGCTCGGCCGAATTACACGAGACCGTGTTAGCAGCGTTGCTCGCTAGTCAGGACGTCGACGCGGCGCGCGCCGCTCATCACGCCGACCGGGCAGGTGACGGCGATGTGGTGCTGAAGTACGCGCCGATCGCGGCTGAGCGGGCGTCATCGCTTGGTGCGCACATGGAAGCGATGGCGCTGTATGAGTGCGCCGTGCGCTACGCCGGCGTCCTGGACGTGCGAGACCGTGCCGAGCTTTACGGTCGTCTCGCCGACGAGGCGAAGTTCATCGATCGCTGGCCGCAGTCCCTTGCGGCCAGGGAAGTTGCTCTGTCGCTGTGGACCGAAGCGGGCGACGCAACCCGCATAGGCGGCGCGTTGACACGTCTCGCGGTTGCGTATTGGCGGTTGTGTCGGGTGGAGGACTCCGACGCCGCCGCGGCCCGCGCGGTGGAGGTTCTCGAACCGCTCGGGCCGTCAGCCGAGCTCGCCCTTGCCTATACCACCCTCGCGAACACCTTCGGTGAAGGCGACGTGGACGCGGGTCGGGCGATGGCGGAGACAGCGCTTGCGATGGCCGAGCAGTTCGGGGCCGACGACGTCACCGGCCGCGCGTTGATGACCTTGGCCGGGTTCCACCTGATGCGTGGCCACGAGCCGTTCGAGCTCTACGAGCAAGCCCGAGAGGTGGGGCTGCGCGGCGGTGACGAGACGATCGTCGGTGCTGCCTACGCCAACTGGCACGAAGCCGCTGCGCGCACTCGTCGATTCGCGATTGCCCAACAGGTGTTCGACGAGGGTCTCGTCTACGTGCAGGACCATGAAATCGATACTTATCAATCCTGTCTGTTCGCCTGGCACGCGTTCGCACTGGAGTCACAAGGGCGATACGACGAGGCGCTCGCGCTGCTGCTCGACGTGCTGGGAAAGCGGCATGTCTCACCGGTCAACCGTTTGTTCTCCATGCCCATCCTGGCGCGCATTCGCGCGCGCACCGGCGACGCCGAGGCCAAAGCAGCATTGGACGAGGCGCTCGAGCTGACGTCCACCGGTGGCGATCGCACGATGGAGCTCGAGGTGGCTCTCACCGAGGCCGAGCTCGCGTGGCTTGACGATCGGAACGACGATGCGACCTCGGCCTTGACTCGGGCGGTGACTTTGCTGCCCTACACCGAACCGTGGACGCAGGCGTGGGTCGTGTCTTGGGCGCATCGCCTCGGCCTCGACGTCGAGGTGCGGTCGCCGCTCCCCGGTCCCTACCGGTTGGCCGCAGCAGGCGAGTTGCGTGCGTCCGCCGATGCGTGGCTCGCGCTCGGATGTCCGTACGACGCTGCGCTGACCCTGATCGATGCGGGTGACGAGGCTTCGCTGCGTGATGCTGCGCGGTTGTTCGACAGCATCGGCGCAACCGCGGCGATGTCCATCGTGCAGAACAGGTTGCGTGAAACCGGCGCCCGCCGCGTCCCGCGGGGTAGGCGAGCAACGACGCGCGCGGACGCGTTCGGGCTCACGACGCGTGAGCGTGAGGTTCTCGGCTATCTCTGTGCCGGCATGACCAACACCGAGATCGGCAAGGAAATGGTCATCGCGCCGAAAACGGTGGATCACCACGTCGCGTCGGTCCTCATGAAGATGGGGGTCGAGTCGCGTCGCGACGCTGCTCGCAAGGCGAGCGCGGCAGGCGTCGTTCCCGTCGAAATATAGGTAGTCGCCGAGGCCAGAATAGGTGGCTTCTGCCCTCGTTGGGCGAGGGCTCGTCTCCCTACGGTCGACCCAGTCGAGCGAAGGGAGGCACGGAATGCCGCTCTATCTGGATGTGCACACAATCGACGGTGGCGTCTCGATCGACGACGTCGCCAAGGCGCACCTCGCGGACCTGCAGAAGCAGGCGTCGTACGACGTCAAGTACCTGCGCTATTGGGTCAACGAGGACCAAGGCAAGGTCTTCTGCCTGGTCGAGGCGCCGTCCGCTGTCGCGGCCACGACCGTGCACCGAGAGGCGCACGGTCTCGTCGCCGACGACGTCTACCAGGTGCAGGAGGGATCATGAGTCCACTTCGTCGAATCGCTGCAATTCTCAGTAGCGCTGTGCTCGTCAGCACGGCGGTAACGCTGAGCTCGACAGTCACCGCCACCGCCGAGCCGTCGATCCAAGCTCAACTCGCCCAGGTCCGGGACGCCACCGCGGCCTACCACTCGATCCCCGCGGCTGAGAACGACGGCTACATCAAGTTCCTACAGTGCTTCGACGACGCACAACTCGGCGGGATGGGACAGCACTGGCTCCTGCCGACTGCTCTAGGGGCACCGCTCGACCCGGCGCATCCCGCTGCGCTCGTCTACGAACCTCGAAGTGACGGCAGCTATCAACTCGTCGCCGTCGAGTACGTCGTTCCAGGCGACGCGGACATGACGCCGCCACACCTGTTAGGGCGCGACTTCACCTACCTGTCGTCGCTCGGTGTTTGGAAGCTCCACGCCTGGATTTGGCGTCCGAACCCCTCTGGCATGTTCGCGGACTACAACCCCAATTCGGGGATGTGCCCCACCGCTTGAGAGCGGTCGGCATCGCCGCTGGTGGGCAGCGGTCACGTCATCGGATGGTGACGGAGGCCGCTGCCGCCGGTGATCGCGGCAATGATGGCGACGACGATCGTGGCGGCCGGGTCGGCCGCTGTCCAACCGAACGCGCTGGTGACGACCAAGCCGACGAGTGAGAGCCCCGCCGTAGTGGCCCCCAACAGGCTGATGTGACCGTCTGTGTGCAGCGCGCGACTCGGAATGCTTGCCCCGACTTGATATTTGCGCCACGCGAGCAGTGGCAGCACGCCGATCGATGCCGCTGCCACGATGACGGACAGGACGTCCGGCCGAGCGCCCTCGTTGGAGGCGAGCCGCGCCGCGCCGGTGACGAGCAGTCCGGCGGCCACCACGAGCAGACAGCTCGAGGCAACGATCTGGGCCCGGCGCTCGATTCGGTGGGGGGCGTGGTGGCCGGCGATTTCCACGCGGAACCGCCAGATCAACACGATCGTGGAGATCAGGTCGGCGAGCACGTCCGCCCCGGTGCCGATGAGCGCCGTGCTGCTTGCCGCGACGCCGGCCACGACTGACAGGGCACCACCGATGACTCCCCACGAGGCAGAGAGATAGGAGACCACCAGAGCGGCCCGCAGATGGTCGCGTTCGGAGCCGGAGGTCATGCAACACCGTAGGTGATGCACTGGACGAACTCGTAACGCTCCGCGAACGCCTTCGGTGTTTCGTTCGGAGCGCAGGGCTTCCTGCTCTTACGACGAAGGGGTGGTTGGATTGCGTAGAACGGGCATGAGGGCGCGCGCAGCTGTCGTGGTTGGCATCGGGCTGGCAGCCATGGCGGCGGGTGCTTCGCCGGCGGCGGCCAGTTCGCACGGGCAAACCGTGACCGAAACCGACACCATGCATGGCGTCTTTGACGAGCCGGAGGCTGGCGCCAACCCGTGTAACGGCGATGAGTTGTTGGCGCCGGACAACACCGCGGGAATCCAGTTCACCGGCAACCTCGTCAACCACGTGACCTACTTCACGGGCGGCGATGAGGTCTGGGCAACCTTCACGGAGACGGGCGCAGTCGTCGCGACGGACGCCGGGACCGGCGTCACCTACTCCGGTCACTCGACGGTGTGGGGCAACTTCAATCAGAACGAGCGCAACCAGACCAACGCCTTCACGTTCAACATTCGCATGATCGGAAGTGACGGCTCATCGATCACCGCGCACGAGACAACGGTGTTCGCGCAAAACGCCAATGGTGACGTGACCGTCAACTTCGACGACATGAGTCTCACCTGCGGATAGGCAGAACGTCGGCGAAGACGAAGCCGTCGCGCTCGACGACTTCACCGACCCGCACCTCCAGCGGCGTCGCAAAGCCCGGACCATCGGTGACGAAGGTGTGGAACTCGCCGCGCTCACCACACGGGTCCACATTCGCAGGTAGCCGGCCGAGCAGGTTGTCGTCGTACCACTGACCGACCAGCTCGGCCGGCGCCTGCCGTGGATCGACACACGTCAGCACGGCCTTGATTCCCGCCGCGAGCATTCGCCGGGACAGCAGGTCCGTGGGCTCACCCCACAGCGGGAAGACGGGTGTCATGCCGGTGTCGGCGAGCGTTGCCTCCCGGTAGGCGCGGATGTCCTCGAGGAACAGGTCGCCGAAGACCATGTGCGTGACATCGTCGGCGCGCGCGGTTGCGATCGCTGCCGTCATCTGCTGTTCGTAGACGTCGTTGGGGCACGGCCAGGGAAGGTCCACGACGTGAAGGGGAAGATCCAGTGCGGCGGCCTGCTGCTCCAGGAGCTCGCGCCGCACTGCGTGCATCGCAACGCGGTCGGCGGTTGAGTTCACCGTTGTGAGGAGCCCGGCGACATCGAGGCCGAGTTCTCTTCGCGCGACATGCAACGCGAGGGCGCTGTCCTTGCCGCTCGACCAGCTCATCCAGGCGCGGCCGGGCATCACTCGGCGGCGCGATGGACGGATGCGGGCGAGAAGGCGGGGAGGCACACCGCGATGTAGTCGGCGCCGTCCGGTGTCGAGTAGCGGACCCGCTCACCACCGCGGGCGAAGATCGTCTGACCAGCGTTGGCGACGAACTGGCCGCCGTCGTGCTCGACAAGCACGGCGCCCGACAGCACGACGGTCCACTCGTCGAACTCCGGCGTCTGCCACGGTTCAGCCCAGCCGGCCGGGCTCGACATGTGGGCGATGCTCACGGCGTCGGTCCCTGTGTTGACCCGGCCAACATGTTCGCGGATGGTTTTCGGTGGAGTGCCGGCAGCATCGACGATGCTGGGCGCCTCGATGAGTTGAGCCACAGAAGGACGGTAATACGGTCTTCCTGTGGCGAACGCGACTCCAAGACCGTACGCGGGCATGCGCGTCGTCGACCTCACTGACGAGAGCGCCGCCTTCGGGACCCGGTTGCTCGCCGACCTCGGCGCCGACGTGATCAGGGTCGAGCCGCCGGACGGCGCCCGCGTGCGTCACCTCGCGCCGTACCTGGACCAGACACCCGGAGTGGAGCGCGCGCTCCCGCACCTCTACCTCGACGCCGGCAAGTCGTCGGTCGTCATCGACCGGTCCACCGACCAGGGACGGCGCTACTTCGAGCAACTGCTGGCGAGCGCGGATGCACTCGTCGAGACGGAACGATTGGACGACGACGGGCTACAAGCCATCAACCCGCACCTCGTTCATGTGACGGTGACGCCGTTCGGACTGACCGGGCCATGGGCGAACCGAGCCGGCAGCGATCTGATCGCGATCGCCGCCGGCGGGTTGGCGCACATCTGTGGGTCGCCGGGCGATCCGCCGTCACAGCCAGGGGCGGACCAGGCCTACAGGCTCGGTGGCATGGCTGCGGCAGCCGCGGTCGCGATCGCGCTGTCCGGGCGGGAGCAGGACGCCGAACGGCGCGGCGTGCATGTCGAGGTGTCCCTACAACGCGCAGTCGCGGGAAGCACCCTGCAGACGGGGCATCCCGCCCATTGGCTGTGGCAACACCGCATCGAGAAGCGACCGGGGCAAGCGGCCGTGCACAAGTGCGCCGACGGTCGATGGACGACGTTCGTCGTGCGCGCCGAACGCGTCACGCCGTTCGTCGAGTGGGCGCGCTCCGAGGGCATGGAGATCGACGCCGAGACCGAGGAGCGCATGCGTGGGCGGGAGAGCGGGCGCGTCCTGCATCCATTCATCCGGGAGCTCGCCGGCCGATATCCCCGGGATGAGCTGCTGAAGCGCATCTGGGATCTCGATCTGATGGGGCTGCCGGTCAACTCATTGCCGGATCTCGAGACCTGTGAGCATCTCGTCGCCAACGAGCAGTTCATCACCGTCGACGACGATGCGCGCAACCTGCAGCTCAACGTGCCGCGCAGCCCGGTTGACGCCCTGGATGCCGTTGAGGTACGGCGAGCTCCGTTGCTCGGGGAGCACTCCGATCAGGTTCTTTCGACGCTGCCCACGCCGGTGCCACGCGATGTCCGGAACGGTCGACTGGACATCGCGACCGCGCTGGGCGGCGTCCGCATTCTCGACTTCTGTTGGGTCATCGCGGGCCCGCTGGGCACACGCATTCTGGCCAACTTCGGCGCCGAGGTCATTCGGGTCGAGTCGGGTGGTCGTGCGTTACAAGAGGTCTTCGCCGATCGTGACCGCCAGCCGAGCCTCGGTGCTTTTCACAATTGGCTCAACACGCAGAAGCGTTCGACGACGATCGATCCACGAACGGCTCGAGGACGCGACCTGCTGTTGGACCTGGTCGAGCAGGTCGACGTGGTCACCAGCAACTACCGGCCCGGGGCGCTCGAGGCCATGGGCTTCGGCTACGACGTTTTACGCAAGGTCAACCCTCGCGTGATCAGCTTGCAGGTGCCGGGTTGCGGCAGCACGGGGCCGTGGGCGGCGCGGTCGAGCTTCGGCAACATGGTGGCCGCTGCCTCCGGGCTCAACGCGCTCACCGGGTTCCCAGGTCGCGCCATGCGCGGGCTGGGCGTGGCCTACCCGGATTTCACCTCGCCGTACTTCATGGTGCTGGTCGTTCTAGGCGCGTTGCGGCAGCGTGCGGCGACCGGTGTGGGAATGGCGCTCGAGCTCAACCAGCTGGCCGCGACGGTCTCGCTGCTCGGTGTCGAGTGGTTGCAATACACGACGACGGGAACGCCGCCGCCGATGCGCGGCAACCGAGACCCGAACTGGTGCCCGCACGGCATCTATCCGGCGCTGGGCGACGACGAGTGGATTGCGATCGCTGTCAACCGCGACGACGATTTCGTCGCCCTGTGCGACGTGATCGGCCGGGCTGACCTTGCCGGTGACAGCCGGTTCGCCACCCATGCCGGCCGGAAGGCTCACGAGGACGAGCTCGACGACGCCATCCGCGCGTGGTCAACCAACATGGACCGCTGGACCGCGGCAGATGTGTTGCAGGCCAGCGGAGTCGCGGCTGCCGCAGTCGCCAACGTTCGCGACATCGTCGAGCACGATCCGCAGCTCGCTGACTACGTCGAATACGTCACGCAGCCCATGCGGCCCGACTTGCGGATACCGGTGCCCGGCGAGGC
>Ga0157369_10006859_pt1 | contig 13139 bp, 9 predicted proteins | sample C25metaG_FD_113461 | JGI IMG/M metagenome (GOLD analysis project Ga0157369, IMG submission 113461) | Corn rhizosphere microbial communities from Kellogg Biological Station, Michigan, USA - C2-5 metaG | ecosystem: Host-associated > Plants > Roots > Rhizosphere > Soil | place: USA: Michigan...
CTTGGAGGCGAGCGCGCCAGTGACGTCGCCCATGTATTGCTCGGGCACGTTTACGTCCAGATTGACGATCGGTTCCAGCACGATGGGTCTGGCTTTTTCAATCGCGTCGAGGAAGGCCTTTCTGCCCGCCGACACGAACGCGACCTCCTTGGAATCGACCGGATGATACTTGCCGTCGTACACGACCACGCGTACGTCCTGCATCGGGTAGCCCGCGATCGCGCCGTGATCGAGCACCTTGCGCACGCCCTTCTCGATCGCGGGGATGAACTGGTTCGGGATCACGCCACCCTTGCTCTCGTCGCTGAACTCGAAGCCCGCGCCGCGCGGCAGCGGTTCGATGCGCAGGAATACCTCGCCGAACTGCCCGGCGCCACCGGTCTGCTTCTTGTGGCGATGGTGGCCTTCGGCGCTCGCGCCCACGGTTTCGCGGTAGGCGATGCGCGGCGGGTGGGTGATCACCTCCACCCCATACTTGCTTTGCATCCTTGCGAGGGTGAGCTTCAGGTGCAGGTCTGACAAACCGCGCACCACGGTTTCGTTCAACTCCTTGTTGTGTTCGATCGAGAGGCAGGGGTCTTCCTCGGCAAGTTTCGCGAGGGCGGTCGCGAGTTTCTGGTCTTGCCCCTTGTGTTTCGGTTCCACCGCAAGTCCGAACATCGACAGCGGGAATTTCAGCGGCTGCAGGCGGATCGCGTCCTCATCGTGCGAATCGTGCAGCACCGCGTCGAAATGGATGTCATCGACCTTGGCGACGCCAGCAATGTCGCCGGGAATCGCATGTTCGATTTCGATGTGATCCTTGCCCTGCAGGCGCAGCAGATGCCCCACCTTGAAGGGTTTCTTGCCGTCGTCGATGAAAAGTTGCGAATCCTTCCTGACGGTGCCCTGCCACACCCGGAACACCGCGAGCTTGCCGACGAACGGGTCGTTGATGATCTTGAACACGTCCGCGATCACGTGCGCGTCGGGATCGGGTTTGGCTGCGATGGGCATTGCATCGGCGCCCGTGCCTTTGACGAACGGCGGCGGGTTGGCCTCGCCAGGATGCGGCAGCAGGCGGCACGCGATCTGCAACCACTCCGCGACGCCCGTGCCGGTGCGCGCGGAGGTGAAACAGATCGGCACCAGGTGTCCTTCGCGCAGGCATTGTTCAAACGCATCGTGCAGGTCTTCGGGCGAAAGCTTGTCCTCACCTTCTTCGAGATATCGGCCCATCAGCCGCTCGTTGATCTCGACCACTTGGTCGACGATGCGCTGGTGCGCGTCGGCGACCGAACCAAGATCACTCATCCCGTCGCGCGCGAAAAAGCAATCGACGATCTTCGCACCGTGCTCCGCGGGCAGGTTGACCGGCAGGCATTCCGCACCGAATTCTTCGCGCAGCGATTCGACCAGCGTCGTGACGTCGATGTCGTCCATGTCGATGCGGTTCACCACCAGCATGCGCGCGAGCCGGCGTTCCTTCGCGTAATGCATCATGCGACGGGTGCCGTGTTCGATGCCGTTGGCGGCGTTCACCACCACCGTACAGGTTTCGACAGCGGCCAACGCGGACAGCGTTTCGCCGCGAAAATCCGCGTAGCCCGCGGTGTCGATCAGGTTGACGTGGCAGCCCGCGGCGTCCATCGAAGCGATCGCCGAATGGATGGAATGTTGGCGTTCCTTCTCCTGATCGTCGAAGTCGGACACCGTGTTGCCGCGCTCGATCGCGCCCCCTGTCTGGATCGCCCCACCCGCCTGCAGCAGCGCTTCGAACAAGCTGGTCTTGCCGGCGCCCGCGTGCCCGGTCAGGGCCATGTTGCGGATGTCCCGGGTGGAGTAGGCGCTCATGCTGACCTCGCTTTCCGGTAGCGGCGGTCGCAAGACCATGCGCCGATCACCGGGCAGGGTCAAGGGCCAGCGGAACCTGCAGCGCAGGGCACGGTCTGAACACCCGCCCGCCCCGCGCACGGGCTGTCGTGGCGCATCCCCTAAACTTCCACGCGCGCAACGCGCGCGCATCGGCCGGCCGCATGCCCCGCAACGAAGGACAGGAAATCGAGGAGTTGGCGCAATCCCGTGATCGCGGCATGGTGCGCGACGCGGCCGCCGAACTCGCCGACCTGCCGTGGGTCCGTCTGACCCAGCGCAAAGAGCCGCCGCGCGACCGGCGCCGTCTCTGGCTGCTGGTTGCGCTGGTGATTGCCGCGCACGTGCTGTTGGGATGGGTCGCATACCTGATCCTGCGGCCTACACCGTATCGCCGTGACGAGAGCGGCGTGGTCGCGGTGAGCTTGATCGAATCGGGTTCAGAGTTGCCGCCACCGCCGCCACTGGTGGCGCCGCCGCCGTTGCCAGGCCAGCCCGCCGCGCCGGCGCGGCGCCTGCACTACGTACCGCCCGCGAAAGGCGCGATCAGCGCGACGCTGGAAGGCGTGAAGGGACCGCCGCTGCAACTGTACGAACCCAACGGCCAAGTGCGGTTGCCGCCGAACACCTCCGGCAAGCCTGCGCCGACGCCGGCCTATCAGACGCCGGAGATCAAGGGCTCGCAAATCTCCAGCGGCAAATCCCCGTTGCCGTACAAGCCGACGCGATTCAACCAGGACTGGGCGCCCGACAAGGAAAGCCTCGGCCAGAAGACGATCGGGCGCGCGGTCGACAAGGTGATCGAAAAAACCACGGTGCAGAAAACGGTGCATCTGCCGGGCGGCATCCGATTGCATTGCGCGTTGTCGCCGCTGGCGTTGTTCGCAGGCTGCAAGGGCGACGATCCGCCACCGCCGCCGAAGAATGGCGATGACATCCGCTTGTCGATGCCGCCGCCCGAAACCCTGACCGGCAAGAAGGTGCCACTGCCGAAGTCCGCGTCGAGCGCCGCGAAACCCGCATCGGCCGCGTCCACGCCGGCTTCCGCGTCGAGCGTCGTTCCGGCTCCATCCAGTTCGAACCATGGCAAGCCGTGAAAAATCAGGCCATGCAAGGCACCTTCTGGTGCAGCTGAGCGCGCAATGCGCAGGATTGCGGGAAATCATGGATGGGCAGCGGTCATCGCGGATCGCACAAGGTGCGTCCGTTACAATCCTCGGATGTCCAAGCCACCCGAGATCCTCGCCACGCGACCAGCGCGCGACAGCCGGTTCCTGCGGATCGAGGAAGTCGACCTCGCGTTTTCGAACGGGGCGCACCGCACCTTCGAACGCTTGAGCGCGTCGGGAGGCGGCGCGGTATTCATCGTGCCGATGCAGGATCGCGACACCGTGTTGCTGGTGCGCGAATACTGCGTGGGCGTGGATCGCTACGAGCTCGGCCTCGTGAAAGGCCGCATCGATCCGGGCGAAACGCCGCTGCAGGCGGCCGATCGCGAGTTGCAGGAGGAAGCCGGTTTCGGCGCGCGCAAGCTCACGCCGCTGGCCACGCTGTCGCTTTCGCCGGCCTACATGACCCACAAGGCCCAAGTGATCCTTGCCGAAGACCTGTATCCGCAACGCCGACCGGGTGACGAGCCGGAAACGCTGGAAGTGGTGCCCTGGAAACTTTCCGGGCTGAACCGGTTGCTGGCGCGCGACGACGTCACGGAAGGACGCTCGATCGCCGCGTTGTTCATTGCACGCGAATATCTGGCCGGAAAGTTCCAGCCGAAGGAAACTCCATGAGCACCCTGGAACGCATCGCGCACGAGAGTTGCGCACTGGCACGCCGCGCGGGCGCGGCGATTCTGGAAATCTACGCGGGCAGCTTCGCGGTCGAAACCAAAAGCGACGATTCGCCGCTGACCGCCGCCGACATGGCTTCGCATCGGCTGATCGTGCAGGGCCTGCGCGAATTGATGCCCGACATTCCGGTGCTGTCGGAGGAATCCAAAAGCCTCGACTGGAGCGTGCGGCAAATCTGGGAACGCTACTGGCTGGTCGATCCGCTGGATGGCACCCGTGAATTCGTGAAACGCAACGGCGAATTCACCGTCAACATCGCACTGATCGAAAACCACGCGCCGGTGCTGGGCGTGGTGCTGGTGCCGGTGACCGGCGAGTTGTACTACGGCATCGCGGGCGAGGGTGCGTTCCTCGAAACCGCGTCGGGTGCGATGCCGCAGCCGGTCGCGACACGGCCTGCTGCTTCGATTCCGATCGTCGCCGGCAGCCGCTCGCACGGCAACGATCGGCAATTGGCGATGCTGGAACACCTCGGCTACCACCGGCTGGTATCGGTGGGATCGTCGATCAAGTTCTGCATGATCGCGCGCGCGGACGCCGACCTTTATCTGCGGCTCGGTCCCACCTCGGAATGGGATACCGCGGCCGCGCAATGCGTGCTGGAGCAGGCCGGCGGCGCGGTGCTCGACCTCGCGGGCGAGCCGCTTCGCTACAACACCAAGGATTCGCTGTTGAATCCGGAGTTCCTCGCGCTCGGCGACCGCTCGGTGGATTGGATAGCCAGGCTCGGGCTGCGCTCGTGACCGGCAGCCATCGCGATGGCATCGCGGAATTGCTCGCGATCATGGCACGCCTGCGCAATCGCGAACATGGTTGTCCGTGGGACGTCGCGCAGACGTTCGATACGATTGCGCCGTACACCATCGAGGAAAGCTACGAAGTCGCTGATGCGATCGATCGCAAGGATTACGCGGCGCTGAAGGACGAATTGGGCGACCTGCTGCTGCAGGTGGTGTTTCACGCGCGCATGGCCGAGGAACAGGGGCTGTTCGGCTTCGCCGATGTGGTCGACGCGATCAACGCCAAGCTGGTGCGCCGGCACCCGCACGTGAAATGGGGTGACACGAAAGGGGGTCAGGTTCACTTTTCTGGAACGGACGCGGGTGACGCCAATCCTTCGAAAAATGAACCTGACCTCAGCTCACCTGACCCCGTTTCGTGGGAAGACATCAAGCGCGCCGAGCGTGCGGCTGCCGGCGACGAGGACACCAGCGCGCTGGCCGGCGTATCGCGAGGCCTTCCCGAGTGGAAGCGCGCGCTCAAGTTGTGCGAGCGCGCCGCCACGGTCGGCTTCGACTGGCCCGGTCCGGAACCGGTGCTGGACAAGTTGCAGGAAGAGGCTGCCGAGGTGCGCGCGGAATTCGCGGTGGGCGCGAGTCACGATCGCCTGATGGACGAGATCGGTGACGTGGCGTTCGTGCTGGTGAACCTGGCTCGCCACGCCAAGGTCGATTTTTCGGCCGCGTTGCGCCACGCCAACGCCAAATTCGAGCGCCGCTTCCGGCGGATGGAATCGCTCGCCGCTGCGGCGGGCGAAACACTGAATAGCAAGTCGCTGGCAGAGCAGGATGCGCTGTGGAATCGGGCGAAGGCTGAGGAGCGGTAGAAGCACGTGTTCCTTTTGCTCGTCCGGGACCCAGCGACTTTCACGCAACACCGGTGAACGCGAAAGCACTGGCAACATGTCGCATGATGGTGCGGAAGGCAGCGCTTGGCCGCACGCCGCGGATGGCGCGCATATTCCTGGAAGGTGGGCAAACCACACGTTCCCCGGATAGGCCGCAAGTCACGCGACTTTGGGCACATGGAGAGTTGCGAAGGGCGACTCTATGCTTGCAGGCATCCACCGCGAGGGCGGTGATGCCGGAGAGTCGTCATGCGCAAACCCATCCTTCTGCTCGCAGGCGCGTCCCTGCTCGCAGTGTCGTTCGCAGCCGGCGCGGCGGAGCAGTGCCGCTACAGCGCGCCGCGCAACGCCGAGCTCGACGCCGCGGGGTTGAAACAATTGTCGGTAGAGATCGGCCCCGATGATCTGACGGTCCGTGGCGAGGCCGGGCTCACCAAAATCGTGGTGACTGGCACCGCCTGTGCGTCGGAAGAAAAGTGGCTTCAGGGCATCAAGATCGAAACGGCACGCCAGGGCGACACCGCCAGCATCGTCGCGGACGACGGTGACCGCGGCGTAGTCATTTCCCTGTTCGGGAATTCGTACGCCTACCTCAAGCTGGACGTGCGCGTGCCGCAATCGCTGGCCGTGAAGCTGAAGGAAGGTTCGGGCGATGCTCAGGTCAATGGGGTGGCGTCGCTCGATGCCACGCTGGGCTCGGGCGATTTGAAGGTGAACGGTATTGCCGGCGAACTCGCGCTCCGCGTCGGCTCGGGCGATGCGATTGCGAGCGATGTCGGCAGCTTGAACGTTTCCAGCGTCGGTTCCGGCGACGTGAGCGTGGACGGCGTGCGCGGCGAGGCGCATGTCGGCGGTGTCGGCTCGGGCGATCTTGGCCTGCGCAATGTGACCGGCAACGTCGCGCTCGGTTCGGTGTCTTCCGGCGACGCGAAAATGACCGGTGTGGGCGGCGGCATCAAGGTCGACAGCGTCGGTTCGGGCGATCTGGTGATTCGCGACGTCAAGGGCAACGTCTCGGTGGGATCGATTGCGTCGGGCGAAGCGAGCATCGAGCAGGCCGGTGGCAGCGTGCACGCCGACAGCCTTGGTTCGGGCGATTTCGGCGCGGACGGCGTGGGCGGCGATTTCACGGTCGGCTCGGTCGGCAGCGGCGACGTCCACCACCACAGCGTCAAGGGCAAGGTGAGCGTGCCGCGCGACGACGATTGAAAAAAAGCCTGCCGCGGGCGTTGCCGCCGCGACAGGAACAACCGGCGGGCGGGAAGGGAGTTCCGCCCGCTGCATCCTCACTCGTGGACGTCACGCATACGTCACCCGTGAAACCGGCGGTCGTTGCTCCGCCGCCCATGACAACGCGCCTGCACGCCGATCGGTTGACCCGCGCCTGGCGATTCCCCGTGGCGACGGACATGTCCGACTTGGCCGCGGCCCTCCTGCTTTCACGCGACAATCACCTTCGTGTCGGCACATTGCACAGCCGTGTACGCGGCGTGAGGACGGTTTCCACGAGGGGCAGTCATGAACGAATTCGAGCGCGAAAAACAGACCGGCATGGTGCTGCTGGTCGAAGACAACAGCGGCATCGCCGAGATGGTTGGCGAGTTCCTAGAACGCCGCGGCTACGCCGTCGATTTCGCGGGGGACGGCGTCAGCGGCCTGCACCTGGCGGTCACCGGAAGCTACGACGTGATCGTGCTGGACCTGATGCTGCCCGGCATGGACGGCCTGGACGTGTGCCGGAAACTCCGCGGTGAGGCCAAGAAGGCCACGCCGGTGCTGATGCTCACCGCGCGCGACACCCTGGAAGACAAGCTGATCGGCCTCGACGCCGGCGCCGACGATTATCTCGTCAAGCCGTTCGAACCGCGCGAACTGGAGGCGCGCATCCGCGCCCTGATCCGTCGCGAACGGCGGCAGGTTTCCAGCGAGGTGTATCAGGTTGGCGACCTGACGCTGGATACCGCGACGCTGCGCATCGTGCGCGACGGCGAGGAACTGCAGGTGTCGCCGATCGGCTTGAAGCTGCTCACGATCCTGATGCGGGAATCGCCACGCGTGGTGTCGCGCCATGACATCGAACGCGAAATCTGGGGTGACACGCTGCCCGATTCCGACACGCTGCGTTCGCATCTTTACAACCTGCGGCGCGTGGTCGACAAGCCGTACGCGCGCCCGCTGCTCCACACCATCCACAGCGCCGGCTATCGCATCGCCGACCTCGACGAGGAGGCCGCGGCGTCGGCATCCACCGCTTGAACGGCTCGTGATCCTCACGCCCTCGAACGCGCGCGCAGGAGGCACGCGCGGAGATTTTTCGTCATGCAAGTGTCATTCCGGTAGGCCCGCCCCATGGCCAGATACGCCAGCATCGGCCAACGCTTCTGGGTGATGTTCTCGCTGTGGGTGGCGGCCATCAGCGTCGTCACGGCACTGGGCGTGTATGCCGCCGCCAATTCCAGTCGCCAGGCCATCGCGCGCCAGGAGCTGGAACGCGAGACCCAGTATTACGATCAGCAGTTGGTGCGCAATCCCGACGCGCCGCTTCCCGACACTTGGTTGCTCCGCGGCTTCCGTCGCGCACCGGGACAATCCGATGCCGCCATACCGCAGGAACTGCGCGGGCTCGATCTCGGCTACCACCAAGTCCGCCTGGCCGATGGCACCCTCGGCACGGTGCTGGTGTCCGACGACGTGCGCGGCCGGATGTACCTGCTGTTCAACAACGACCGGCCCAACAACGTGGTGATGCTGTTCGGGTTGATCCCGGTGGTGCTGGTGGTGCTGATCATTTACTTCGCGACCTGGTTGACCTACCGCGCGTCGCGCAAGGCGCTGTCGCCGGTGATCGCGCTGGCCAAGGTGGTACGGCGCTGGAATCCCGACCATCCCGAACCCGAGTCGCTCGCGCCCAGCAACCTGCCGGCGGCCTCCGACAGTGACGTCGAGGTGCTGGTCACCGCGTTGTACAACTTCGCCAACCGGCTGGAAGCTTTCGTCGAGCGCGAACGCAATTTCACCCGCGACGCCAGCCACGAACTGCGCACGCCGCTCACCGTGATGAAGATCGCGGTCGACGTGCTGGCCGACGAAGACATGAGCCCGTTCGCGCAACGCTCGCTGGCGCGCATCCGGCGTTCGGTGCGTGAAATGGAGGCGCTGATCGAAACCTTCCTGGTGCTGGCGCGCGAATCGGATACGGGCCTACGCGACGAGGATTTCCTTGCCAACGACGTGGTCAGCGCCGAGGTCGCGCGTTATCGCGAATTGCTGGCCGGCAAACCGGTGCAACTGGAACTGGTAGAGCACGCGCGGTTTGCCTTGCACGCGCCACCGCGGGTGTTCGCGGTGATGATCGGCAATTTGATCCGCAATGCCTGCCTCTACACCGAGCGCGGCAGCGTCACCATCGAGGTGGAAGCGAACAGCGTGCGTGTAGTCGACACCGGCAGCGGCATGAGCGAGGAAGACCTCGAGCGCGCGTTTCAGGCGTTCTATCGCGGCAGCCGCACGGGAGGTACCGGCCACGGCATCGGACTTGCGATCGTCCGCCGCATCGCCGATCGTTACGGCTGGCAGGTCGACCTGGAAAGCGCGCTGGGCCGGGGCACCGTCGCCATCGCGCAGTTCCCCGCCGCCCAGCCGCCCGACGCCGCGTTGCCCGGTCCGCCGGAGCCGACGCAAATCGCGAACGCCGAATCCGGTACGTGATCGACAGGTTCCGATGCGCAAACTTGCGCCGGCGCGGGTTCGCGCGCCACCATCGATACTTCCGTTGCGGCGAATCCGCGAAGCGAATGGCGAAGATTGGAATGGCGCACTACCAGGCATTGAACGATGGCATCGTATGCATCGATACGGAGCAGCATCGCCCGCAGATGGCGGCGTGTTATCTGATCGGGGACGACGGGCATTACGCGTTCGTGGAATCGGGGACCAGCCTGTCCGTGCCCGGCCTGCTGCAGACGCTGGAAGCGCTCGGCATCGAACGCGGCGCGGTCGATTACGTGATGCCGACGCACGTGCACCTCGACCACGCCGGTGGCGCGGGGGTGTTGTTGCGCGAATTGCCGAACGCGCGGCTGGTGATCCATCCGCGCGGCGCGCGCCACATGATCGATCCTTCGCAATTGATCGCCGGCGCGACTGCTGTGTACGGACCCGAGGCGATGCGCGCCACCTACGGCGAAATACTGCCGGTGCCCGAATCGCGAGTCGTGGTGGCCGGCGTCGCATCCGATCGTGACTTCGAATTGATGCTGGGCGCGCGACGCCTGCAATTCATCGATGCGCCGGGCCACGCACGCCACCACTACGCGATCTGGGATGAAACGAGCCGCGGCTGGTTCACCGGAGACGTGTTCGGGCTGGTGTATCGCGAATTCGACACGGCCGACGGCAATTATTTGATCCCGACCACCAGCCCGGTGCAGTTCGATCCGGGGGCATGGAATGCGACGCTGGACCGCCTGCTCGAACGTTCGCCCGCGCACGTTTACCTGACCCATTACGGACGCGTGGATGCGGTACCGGCGCTGGCGGACGATTTGCGCGAAGGGCTTGTCGCGTATCAACGGATCGCACGCGCGAATGCAGGCGCGCCCGATTGCCATGCGCGCCTTCGCTCCGCCCTGATGGATCATCACCTCGGTCAATTGCGCGAACGCCGCCACCCGATGGCCGAAGCGCGTGCGCGCGAGTTGCTGGACATGGACGTCGAAATCAACGCGCAGGGTCTGGAAGTCTGGCTGGATCGCCAGCGCGGCTGACCGGACGCATCATCCGCGAAGAAGACGCTCGCTATGACGGCACGTTCACCCGCCGCACACTGGCAGTTGCCGCGCGGACGCGGGCAGCGGAAATGGAGTTCCCATCGCGTATCAGCAATCCACGGTTTCGCTCGAAGATGCAGCCGCATGATCGCCGGCGGAAAAGCCAGGGCGCGCGACATCCGCCAGCCAATGAACCTCGCGATCGTCGACAACGGCGGCAACCTGGTCGCGCGCGTGGTGCAGCCCGGACACGCTCTCGCGGGTAATGGGTGATTTCGTCGACGTGCGCTCGATCGGTGAACGCTGGCACTGGACGCGCACGGACCGGCCGACAAGGGCCTGGAATGGAACTCCGAAATCACCGGGGAACACGAAGGCGAGTCGTTGCGTTGGCGCTCGGTCGCGCCGCGATCAGATGCTGGGACCGCCGCCGCAACGGCTCGCGAGCCGCGCGCTGCTGCGTTTCAAGAATCTCGTCGAAACCCATGGCACGCCGGCGCCGCCGGCCAATGGTGCCTTGCATGCGGGCAGATGACCCGGCTCCCCGCGACCGCGGCGTCGCGCACGGTCCGCGTCGGGCTTCGCCGCCAAAAGAATCGCGCTTTCGCCCATGAAGCCGGACCCAGCCCAGCCGGCGCGCTGCGCCATTCCGGCGATGGGCAGCCGGCCCGCCATCAGGCCCGCGGGCTATACTGATGAGCCAAGGCGGGCGTGCTGTCAGGAGAGTGCATGGCCACGGTCAAGGAATCGCCTACGGACCCATCGATCGACGACGCATCCGAACCGTCCCCGATGCGCGTGCTGGTGGCCACGCATCACTGGGCGGCGACGCCGCTCGGAGCGATCGCGTCGTGGCCGCAAAGTCTAAGTTCGGCAGTCGAACTGATCCTGCCCAACCGCTTCCCGCAGGTGATCCTGTGGGGACCCGAACTACTGCAGATCTACAACGACGGCTACGCGGTGATCATGGCCGACAAGCATCCGGCGGGACTCGGCCAGCCGAACCGGGAATGCTGGCCCGAGGTGTGGCACATCAACAGGCCCATCTACGACCGCGTGTTCGAGGGCGAAACCGTCAATTTCGAGGACGCGCTGTATCCGCTGACCCGGCACGGCCGGACCGCCGACGCATGGTTCGATCTGTGCTATAGCCCGGTGCGCGACGGCGCCGGCAAGGTCGCCGGCGTGCTGGTGACACTGGTGGAGGTGACCGACCGCCACCATGCGACTGCGGAGCGCGCGCGTGCGGCGAACGCGCTGGAGCAAAACGGTGAGCGGCAATCCATGTTGCTCGAACTCGGCGACGTGCTGCGGCCGTTGTCGGATGCGCGGGCCGTGCGCACGCAGGCCTGCGAAATTCTGGGTCGCTACCTGAAGGCCGATCGCGCGTATTACGCCGACGTCGACACCGCCGGCCACGCGAGTTTTATCGACGATTACCACAGCGACGGCATGGTTTCCATGCCGAAGCAGTACCGGCTGGAAGAATTCGGCGTCGCCGCGGCCTTCGCGCTGCGCGCAGGCAACACACTCGCAGTCGACGATCTGGATGACTGGAAGGCGCTGAGCGACGAGGAACGGCAGCATTGCCATGCGCACGGCATGCGTGCGCTGCTGAAAGTGCCGCTGGTCAAGGAAGGCGGGTTGACGGCTTTCCTGGCGCTGCACCAGAGTCGCCCGCGCCACTGGACGAACGGCGAAATCGCGCTGGTCGAGGAAATCGCGCAGCGCACCTGGGCGATCATCGAGCGCGCCCAGGCTGAAACCGCCCTGCGGCTGGGCGAGGAAAAATATCGCGGCCTGTTCGAAAGCATCGATCAGGGCTTTTGCGTGATGAAGGTCGAGCGCGATGCCGACGGCAAGATCGTCGATCTGTGGTTTCGCGAAGCCAACTCCGCCTTCGAGCGGGAAAGCGGCATCCACAACGCGGTTGGCCGCCCGATCAGCACGGTTATGCCCGAATACGAAGGACAGTGGCTGGATGCGATCGAGCGGGTGATGCAGAGCGGCGAGCCCATGCGCCTGGAAGACTTCAAGGCCACGACGGGCCGCTGGTACAGCGTGCAGTTTTCGCGGATCGGCGACGAAAAAGCGGTGCTGGTGGCGGCGGTGTTCAACGATGTCACCGAGCACAAGCGCATCGAGCGCGCGATGAGCCGGCTGGCCGCGATTGTCGAATCGTCCGACGACGCGATCATCAGCAAGAATCTCGACGGCGTGATCCAGACCTGGAATGCGGCGGCGGAACGGATGTTCGGCTACACGGCCGCGGAGGCCATCGGAAAGCCCGTCACGATGTTGATGCCGCCCGACAGGGTGAACGAGGAAGCCGGCATCCTGGCGCGCATCCGCCGCGGCGAGCGCATCAGCCACGACGAGACGGTGCGCAAACGCAAGGATGGTTCACTGCTGGATGTGTCTTTGACCATTTCGCCGGTCAAGAACGCCGAGGGCAGGGTGGTGGCGGCGTCCAAGATCGCGCGCGACATCACCGCTCGCAAGCGCATGGAAGCGGTATTGCGAGAAAGCCAACAGCGACAGGCGTTCCTGCTGCGGCTTGCCGACGCGATGCGCGTGACCGCCGATCCGGTCGCGGTGCAGGACATCGCGATGCAGATGCTGGGCGAGCACTTGAACGTGGGCCGCGCCTTCTATTTCCGGGCCGAGTACGACGCCGACCGGTGGGTGGACGTGATCGAGGCCGAGGGTTATCACCAGCCCGGTTTTCCGGCGCGGACCGGACGCTTTGCGCAGTCGCTCGACAATGTTTTCATCGCCGATCTCGAACGTGGCAAAACGCTGGTGTGCGCGGACACGCGTGCGGACGGCGGGTGCCGGTGCCGGCTGAACATCTGCCTCGCGCCGGACGTGGGCGCGTGCGTGGCCGCGCCGATCGCGAAGGATGGCGCGTATCTGGGCGGTGTCTGCGTGCAGAGTGGCGAGCCGCGCGCGTGGACCCGGGCCGAGATCACGCTGATCGAGGAAGTGGCCGAGCGCACCTGGGACACGGTGGAACGCGCGCGCGCCAAGGCCGAGCGGCAGGAA
>Ga0157369_10006860_pt1 | contig 13138 bp, 10 predicted proteins | sample C25metaG_FD_113461 | JGI IMG/M metagenome (GOLD analysis project Ga0157369, IMG submission 113461) | Corn rhizosphere microbial communities from Kellogg Biological Station, Michigan, USA - C2-5 metaG | ecosystem: Host-associated > Plants > Roots > Rhizosphere > Soil | place: USA: Michigan...
GGCCGTGGTGCTCCGAGGCCATTGCCTGAAGCTGGATCAACAGGCCCGCTACTACCAGCAGGGCGCTACCTGCAACTCTGCGTAACGACATCAACCCACCGCCTCTTTCGTGGTGTTCCGCTTGGGGCTGCCCGAAGCAGCCGTTTCGCGTGCGTAATTAAGTTCGGGTTCTTTTACAGATTACAGTGCTCGCAGTCAAAAAACGATATATCGGTTTCCGAATACATGTCAATCGCGATGAGAGTTTCTTGCAGCCTGCCGTCTATCCCATAGGCTGCACACGAACATACGCACACACGAGCGGTCCAGTTCCAAGTAGTTCCATGGGGAGGGTTGCACTTAACAAGACGTATGAACGGCATTGAATGTTCACAGCGGCGGTACATTTTTGTTGAACCCACGCCCCGGTAGAGCCAAACCTTTCATTTGCTTGATTGCGCGTCAATTCTTCGAATGAGACATCGCAGAACCAAGGTGAGAAACGTTCGGCAAAATCCATCACGGCGCGGCCCCTGTTCTCGAAACCGCTCAAGCTTCCCTCGTTCGAAATCGCAGTTGGGTTAATTCTGGGACGGCCGCTCGATGTGGTTGATCGTGTAGACCTCAATGGGAGCGATGGACGGTTCGAGCTTGAGTCCCACACTCTGAAAGACCCCGAACAGCGTCTGGCGCAGCGGATCCGACAGCCCCTCATCTCCGTTCGGAGCGTTTGGGTTCCTCGGGGCCGTCAGCCGCATCGGAACCCAGCCGTCGGTGTTGATCGCATACAGCCCGGTCAAACCCGTCTTGTCGATCATCGGCCGGTCTGCCCAGGATTCAACGAACTGGACTATGTCGGCCATGTTCACCGCTGTGCCGTGCAGACCACGCCCCTGGCCTCCGTTGAGCTGATGGCATGCAAACCCATCGAAGGTCGCTCCCGCCACGCAATCGCTTACCGTCGCCTTCGATGGCTGCAGCTTCGGCCCCCCTTTGCCGACAGCAAGGTTGTATACCGGAACATCCTTGACCCCCTTTTGGACAGACAGCCTGAACCTCTCCGCCAGAAGGGCCTGTACCATCGATCGAATCCGGCTGTTGCGCTCCTTGTTCGTAAGACCGCTCGGCAGCGCTTCCTCGGGCGCCTTCGCCACGATGTCGTACCGCTCCGTATGCGCCCAGTCAGGGCCGCCTGACATTCGCGGCGACTGGTACGGAACTCCATACGCGAATTCCACCAGCATGTACGCTGAAATATTCGTCAGCTTTACTGTTCCTCCAGGCAGGAAATCCATCCCGGTACCCCAGTCCTTCGACTGCGCCGAAGCCGGCTTCACCGCCGCAACCTCAAACTCCAGCGGCTTGGGCGGTTCGGACTGTTGCATCTGCGCGACGCGAAGAAACGTTGGGGCAGCGGTAGGTGCATCCGCCTGCGCACTCATTGTCGCCTTGAGGGATTGCATCAGTTGGCCACTGTCCAGCGACGGCCGCTCGATGTGGTCAATCACCAGGACCGGCACCGGACCTTTACTCGGTACGAGTTTCAACCCGAGTTGCTCTTCGATGGCAGACGGGAGCGCAGGGAGCGACGCCTCGCCGCCTGTTTCGTTCCGCTCGACCGGACTCTCAGGCTTCCAGTCGAGAGTGAAGTCGTACGTTCCGGTGAGTCCCGTCTTATCCACGACGGTGCGGTCAAGCCCTCTGGTGAGCAGCGCCGCAATCCTCTGCAAGTCCACTCCTGACCCCACTGCGTGCATTCCGTGCGCATCTCTGTGACGTGAGGTCGAGTGACCATTCGCGTCGCCGACCGCCGGCTTGAGCTTCGGACCGCGCTTCGCCACTACGAGGTCGTATACAGGCAACTCCTTCGTGCTCATGTGGCATTTGAATCGATAGTGTTCGGCAAGCAGGAATCGATAGCGCTGCACCCACCGCACCGCATTCGCGTTCTGTTCAGCCGACGTGGCGGCACTGTCGGGCGGATCGAACTTTCCCCGTATTTCGAAGGTATCGGAGGAAAGCCAGTCCGGGCCGCCCATAAGTTGAAAGTCGCGCAGCCCAAACGCCGCCTCAATCAGGTTTTTAGTCGTACCAGACGCCGTCACTCCATCGGCACTTGAGTCACTGTCCCAGTCGCCACTTGAGCCTTTGCTGAGCTTGATGGAGACAACATCGAACTTTGCGCCCTCAGGAGTCGCGCAGGGATCGATTGCGGGATCGGATTGGCTTGCCTGCCCTTGCAGCGTCGACGATTGCGCCGGCATCGCCCCACCGCCCGCCACGTCCAACTCCGGCTTCTGAACCTTGTCGATGACCAGTGTCTCGACCGGGCCTTTGGCCGGCTCCAGCTTCAGGCCAAGCTGATCCTGGATCGCCGTGAAGATTCCCGGCGGCGCGTTCGGTTCATCTTCCATTGGCGGCGCCGCGACCCCTCCTTTGCGACGGTCCGACAGAAAGGTCATCTCGAAATCGAACTTTCCTGTGATTCCAGTCCGATCGACGACCGGTCGATCGAACTCCGTGCTCCCCAGCACTTTGACAAGAACAGCCATGGTGGCCGCCTTCGCGTGCAGCGTCACGCCCGGTCCGGATGCGCTCGCACCCAGGTAAAGCTCATTGTGTTCGGAGTCAGACTTGGCCGGGGTCAGCTTCGGGCCATTCTTCGCGACACGCAGTTCATACACCGGCATCTCGGTCGTCGCGATGTGAAACTGCAAGCCGAACCGATCCGCGAGCAGCTTCTGCAGCATCAATTTCCAGTTCGGGTCTCCTGGCAAGTCGCTGGGCGCAACTCCCGCGATATCGTACCTCTCACTCTCCGCCCATCCAGGAAGCCCCTCCACCTGCCGTTGCTCCACGTCATACGCGAACCGCACCAGGTCGCTCACCGACGTATTCATGGTCTGCAGATGCCGGCCTTGGGTATTGAAGCCTTTGCCCCGCGCATCAGGCTGCGAGGGCTTTATCGTGACCTCTTCAAAAGATGGCAGCGGACCGTTGGGCTTCAGAATCTCCGCATAAATTGGCAGAATCTTCGTCGTGCCAAGCACCACCGGCACCGCCGCGGCCAGGGTGGCCGCAGCCGCAATCGCCACCTTCGCCCCCAGCGAGAGCCGCCGTCGCACCGCACGCGCCGTCATGATGTCCACTACACGCCGCTTCAGGTCCGCGCCCGTAATGCCCGAGACACACGCCAGCGGAGACTCAACGCAGAACTCACACACCTTCAGGATGCTTTCGGCATACACCTGCGGCTGCGGGCATAGCGCGATCACCGCCTCGTCGCACGCGCGTTCACGTTCCGCCAGTAATCGCGCGCCCATCCACCACACAACCGGATGAAACCAGAACACCGCCTCCACAAACATGTGCAGGAGGGCGGTCAGGTTATCCCGCCGCCGCACATGGCACACCTCATGCGCCAGCACTGCTTCGAGTTGCTCATCTCCCAGCCGCGCAGAAATCGCCGCCGGCCAGAGCAGCACTGGGCGAGCGATACCGAAGATCCCCGGCTCCATGGCCGACTCCGAAACTCGCATCCGGATTCGCTGCTTGACACCTGCCGCTGCGGTAATGCGTCCTAGCGCAGCCAGCTCACGGCCCTCCGTCATCGGCATCGCTGAACGCACCACGCCGGCGACGCCCCGCCATCGCACACACCACGTCACCAGCCCCACGCAGAACCCAACGCTCCATACTCCCGCCAAAGCCATTGCCCACCAATACACCGGCGGTGCCTCTTGCACCACAGACTCAACCGGCATCAGAGGCAGAACGAACGGCTCGCTCACCTGGTCCACCGCCGTGTAGACCGCCGCGTTCGCAGGCGCAACCACATGCCGAGGCGCCAGGCTCCCCACCGCCGCAGCCATCAGAGCAAACGGAACCAGAAACTTCAGCGACGCCGCCATCCAGATCCAGTACCTCGCGCGCGCCTGATTCTTGCGCAGTGCAAAGGCAAGCGCCGCAGCGCCCGCGGCAAACGCCGTGCTCTGCCACAGATGATTGGCAACAGCCGGCCCGAAGCCGTGCAACAGATCAGCGAACTCGCGTACGCTCATGCGCCACCCTCCTTCTTCTTGCCTTCCCGCGCGGGCTGCTCCTGCACAGTGGAGCTCATCGCCCGCAGCGTGCGCTCCGCCTCCTTCACGTCCTCCAGCGTCAGCTTGCCGGACTCGATCAACTGCGCCATCACCGGCTGCGTCCGCCCGCCGAACATTGCAAGCAGCTCATCCACCAGCCGCCGCTGCGCCGCATCGCGCGAGACCGCCGCGGCAAACATGTGGAAGTTTCCCACCTTGCGCACGCGCTTCACCACGCGCTTCGCTTCCAACCGATACACCGTCGTCTGCACCGTCGTGTACGCCGGCCTCTTCTTCTCCGGAAACGCCTCCTGCAGCTCGCGAATGGACGCCTCACCCCGCGTCCACAGCGTCTCCATGATCTGCATCTCCAGCTTCGTCAGCCTCGGTCCCGCCATCCCGCCTCCGTGCGCGCCTACTCATCTACTACGAATGTAGGAGACACTACCACGCGTGTAGGAAATTAAGCAAGCGCTGTAAATTAATTCTCCGTGGGCCGTTCGATGCGATCGACCAGAATCAATCGCACGCTCGACTTACCCGACACCAGCTTCAGCCCGCACTGCTTCCGCAGCGCCTCTTCGAACGTCATCCCGTCCGCATCCGGTGGCACATTCCGCCCCGGTCGCGGGTCAATGAACTCCATCACCCAGTCATACGTCCCGGTCAGCCTAGTCTTGTCCACCGTCGGGCGGCCAAGATTCCCCATCCCTGAAAACGTGCTGGTGATCTGCGCCGTCGTCAGATTCCGCCCGCCCTCATGCCGCATATACCACTGCGTCGGTGGCATGTTCACAAACGATCCGCACCGCACCGGAAACCCGCCCGCAATCGTCGTCGGGGCCTGCGAGTCCCTCTGGTCCGGCCGCGGTGTCACCGCCGAGCAGGCGTCCTCCGCCGGATGCGGCCGCAGTCCCGGCCCCAGAGCGCCCGGCTTCACCAGCATCACCTCCGACACCGGCACCTCGCGCATCTCGTAATGAATCTTCAGGTGGAACCGGTCGGCCAGCAGAGACTGCACCATCAGCCGCATCTGGTCTTTTGTCACCGCATGGTTATCGGTGCGCGCCTCGACGTCGTATCCGGTAGTCATCGCCCAGTCCGGCAGCGACGCCCGAAACGCGTCTCGCTGCCCCGTCGTGATCTTGTACGCAAACGCGATCAGCGCGTTCACCGGCATGTTCTTTACCGAAAGCACACCACCCGTATCCTGAAAGGCATCCTCCGGCCCAATCGGAACATTGACCGACGATCCCGCCATCGCATCCTTGTTCTCCCGCACCGACACAACATCGAATTCCTGATGCCCACCCGCCGCCGTCTGCCACTCTGGCACGTATCCCGCATCGGCGGATGGCGTCTGCGCACAGGCCGCACTCGCCCCGAGCCACAACGTCGTCCCCACCACGCCGCACACAAGCCTGCGGATTGCGACTCCAGAACCATCCAACATTCGTCGCTCCCGTTCCTGCTCTTTCGGAGAGCCACCAGCTTACCCCAACCCCGCGCGCCGGCTCCGCGCCTTTTCATGAACTCACAGACGACAGCAAGATGCACGTCCTACCGCCGCTCGCGCCCTCGCAACGAATCGTCCATGACTTCGGGCTGTTGTGGAATTTGAAAGTTGAGCACCGTCATTTCCGCCCGCGTGCGGCCCACCAGGCGGTACTCGGTGAAGCTCATCGGCGAGCCGGGACACATGTACCATTGGCCGTCAGAGCGCCCTCCCAGCGGTGCCATATTGCTCCGAACAGCCAAGAGCTGAAATCCCTGAGAGATCGGAGTTAGCCAGCCGCTGCCGGGAAGTGTGCGATCCCACTTACTCGGTGGCGCGGCGCAGGGTGCATTCCGCCATTCGCCCGTCACGAATGCGAGCGGCGCATCCTTCACGGCACTCCTGCAGAACAGGCCTGTAAAATCCTGTGTGCAAAACCCAATTCCCGGGACCGCCACGTCCGTCAACGGATACTCCACGGTGCTTGACGATTCTGCCTGATACTGACTCACTTCAAATTCCACGTGAAGCGTCATCGGACCGGCTTTGAACTGTTCATACAACTCCGGAGTAAGTTGCAGCGAGAGCCTCGACACCGTCTGGCCCGTGCGCAGACGTTCCCGCATGGCTTGCCAAGGCGAGGTCCACTGGCTACCATCCGCCCCCTTCAGCGTGAATCTCATATTCTCCGCGACAGCGGCATAGCTCTCCTCTGTCCCCGAGTACCGGACCGGCACATCCACAAACACGTGCTTCTTCCACTCGCGCGCCATGACCTGCCGATCGGTGTCTGAAGCAGACTCGGCCGTAAACGCCGGCGCCGCGCTGGGTGGTGGTACAGCATAGGCGTGGTCCGCCAGCAGTTGACTGCTGTAGAGGATGCCGGACCCGAACATCAGAATCGGCACCCCCACCAGCAGGCCGCGCGAAAGCCACGCTCGTCGAGTGGCATACTGCAGGATAAGAATGGCCATGCAACCGCCGATCAGAATGACCCAGCCGAGCCAGTTTTGATCCGGCACATGTGCCGCGAAGTGAGTAGCTGCCTCCGTGTTTCGGAGCCCGCCCACCAACGCGAATAACCCTACCAGCGCAACGAGACACGCGAGCGCGGTTAGCACCAGCCGCACCAGATTTGAGGTCAGCGCTGCGAGGGCAAGTGCAGGCAGCGTCAGCGCAGCCACGAGCAGCAGCGTCAGGCCCGCTGCTCCTGCTGCATGTTCTATCGCAGAAAAACCAGCCACGTGCAAAAGAATGAGCTGCGCCACGAAGTAAGGCGCACCTAGCCACGCCAGCACGAACAAAATCTTCGCTCCCAGCAGACTCGGCCACCGGTACGGTCGCGTAATCCAGAACTGACGATCCCCGACGAGGCTTTCATCCTGCACGGCGCGGGCAACCAACAGCCACCACGCAGCAGGGATGAGCAGCAGAAAGCTGCCCACCATCAGTCCAACCTCGCCTAGGCCGGCCACTAACTCCGGCGAGTGCCACACATTCGGCTCGACAATCACGAATAGTACGAGCACAACAAAAAAGACCACAATCTCCGGCCAGAAGCGCCGCGTGTCTTTACGGAAGATATGCAGTACCTGGTTCATGCCTCCAGCCTCCTCTCCATCCGCCCTGTCCTCGCCAGCGCCAGAAAGATGGCGCGCAGCGGCATGGGCTCAAACGAAACATCGCGCGCTCCCGGAAACATCTGCGCCAGCCGAGTGCCCGTATCGCCCTCGCTGAACCGGCTCTCCACAAATCGCACCACGCAGTCCGTCGTCTCCGGCTGTAGCCATGTTGCCGGCATACGCTCCGGCAGTGGCGAAGGCGCCGGCAGCGTGACCGTAACCTCGCGGAACCGGTCCGACAGCGCCGACATCTCTTCGCTGAACACCAGCCGCCCCTGCTCCAGGTACCCAACATGGCTGGCGAAACTCTCGATCTCCGCAAGGTCGTGCGACGAGAGAAAGATCGTCGTCTCCGGCGCACGCTCCAACAGGCTTTCAATCACTTCGTCGCGCACCAACGGATCCAGCCCCGAGAACGGCTCATCCAGCACCAGCAGCTCCGGCCGGTATGCCAGCGAACTCGCAAATGCCGCCTTCATCCGCATGCCGCGGGACAGATGCTTCAGCTTGCGGTCCATCGGCAGATCGAACTGCCGCACCAGATCCTGTTCCAGCGCGCGGTCCCACTGCGGATAGAACGGCCGCATGTAATCCAGCAGCCAGCGCACCGTCATTGCATCCGGAAGCTCCTGGTTCTCCGACACGTACCCTATCCGCTCGAATGCTTTGCCCGCGATCTTGCGCGAATCCACACCCAGCACGCGCGCGCTACCCGCCGTCGGACGCAGGATGTTCATCAGCAGCTTGATCATCGTTGTCTTGCCCGCGCCGTTCGCGCCGACCAGCGCATAGATCGCGCCTTGCGGCACCGCAAAGCCGAGCTCGCGCAACACCTCGTTGCGCCCAAACTGCTTCGACAATCCTTCGGTTTGTATCGCCGGATTCATCGTTCTCCGCGTCCTCCGTCCTTTGCCTTGCCCGTGCTCTCTCGCTCATCCACGCTCAGCCGCCGCCAATGGTCGCTGACCGACTCGATCATCTCCTCGCGCTCAATCCCGAGCCGCTTCGCCTCCACCACCAGTTGCTCGATCTCGCGCCCCAGCAGCCGCGTGCGCTCCTTCGCCGACGAATCCGGCATCGCAGCCACAACCGTGCCCACGCCCGGCCGGGTCTCCAGCAGCCCTTCGTTCACCAGGTAAGCCACTACCTTGTGCGCTGTATTCGGATTGATCTTCAGGTCCTTGCTCAACGCCCGCACGGAAGGAAACGCATCCCCAGGCCGCATCTGTCCCGAAACCATCGCCTTCGTGGCGGCATACACCACCTGCTCGAACAGCGAAGCGCCAGGCCGGAACGAAACTCGAAACGGGATCACACCTGTACTATTACAGCTAGTACAGTAAGAACACAAGTTATTTTTTGCGCTCCAGAAGTAAGAAGATTTCAGAAGGCTGCTGAAAGACCGGGTATTTTGATAGGCCGGGACTTAAGTCCCGGCACTAACCGTAGCGAGATCAACGCGGCTTTAGCCGCTGCGATACGCTTTTGCGATTTTTCCGCACCCTGTTCAGCCGCGCCGTAGAAGCCACTCGCCCAAGGGCGGCTTTAGCCGCTGAGGTCACTCCGCCCCCCGTGCTAATTCTCGGTCGGCCGCTCTACGTGATCTATCACCAACGTGCGGACCAGGCCTTTCGAGCGCACCAGCTTCAACCCCAACTCATCCTCCAGCGCGTTTTCCAGCGGAGGCCACGGATTGGTCTCATCCATCTTCCTGTCCTCGGCGCGCACCTGGTACGTCTTCAGGCGGAAGTCATACTTGCCGGTCAGCCCGGTCTTGTCATTCACCCTCTGGCCAAATTGCCCCGTCAGCATTTCGGCAATATCCCCCGCCGTCGCGCCATGCGCGATGTACTCGAATCCGCGCATACTGCTGCCACTTTGGTAGAGGCGTGGAACAGGCCTGTCGCCGAACCTCTTCAGTTCATCCTCGCTGGGCGGCGCTCCAGTGGAAACCAGCCGTCCAGCCTTGGCAACGATCAGATCATATGTCGGCTTTTCACGGTCCTCCCAGTGCACCTTCAGTTTGAAGCGGTCCGCGAGCAGCGCCTGCACCATATGCCGCTGCTCCGCCCGTACCTGCTCTTTGGGCATCTTTGCCAGCCGGGCATCGGTCTCCTCGTCGCCCTTCGCATCCACGTTGAAAAATGCCATGTAGATGAACCTGGCTGAGTCGCCTGCATCGATATCCTTGAGATAGAGCGGTGACTTCGGCGAGGAATACGCATACATCAGGAGATTCACAAGCGACCAGTTCTCCATATGTACATGGCTGCTATCGCTTGGCTGAAATCCTCCAACCACTGCCCTGAAGCCATGTTCAAGATCAGGCTTGCTCTCCCGCACCGAAGCTACATCGAACGTCATCGTCGGCACATACGCATCCGTTACATTGACCGTGCTCTGGGCAGCGGACACGTGGCACGGCGCCAACGCCACACACACTATGCCGCACACCACCCTGCGGATCACGACTTCAGCACCACTCAACATGGGTCGCCCTTCCTGCTTTCCGAGAGCCAGCTTACAGCGGCGAGGAACCGCAACGGCCACCAGTCTCGGCGGCAATAGCAATGGAGCGATTTCCACAGTCGCAGCTTGACACCAACGATAAAATTAAAAGAAGGGGAAAGAGTTGTCGTGCGCCGGCTGCCTCACGTCGCGCAGGACCTCCGCAACCTCGTCAGGACCCGCTAATGCACATACCCATAAGTCACTCGCGCAGGTAACCGCCTGTTGTCGAGGGAGGGACTCCCCTCCGTCAACTCTCCCGGAATCAACAAAACCAGAGGAGACACCCCCGGGGGGGGTTACAGACCTACAGCTCCATCGCATGCTCGTCGCGCAGCTTGGTCGCCCGCGCAATGAAGTCGGCGAGCGCAGCGCTTCCCTGGTCGCCCTTGCCGCGGGTGCGCACGCTGACGCTGCCGGACTGCTGTTCCTTGTCGCCCATCACCAGGATGAACGGCACCTTCTGCAGGCCGAAGTCGCGGATCTTGGCATTCATCTTCTCGTTGCGCTCGTCGAGTTCGACCCGCAAGCCGGCGGCTTCGAGCTCGCGCTTTACCTGGCGCGCGTAGTCGATGTGTTTCTCGCTGGAGATGGGCACCAGGCCAACTTGCACCGGAGCCAGCCAGAACGGGAATGCGCCGGCGTAGTGCTCGATGAGCACGCCGAAGAACCGCTCAACCGAGCCGAACAGCGCGCGGTGGACCATCACCGGTCGGTGCATCTCGCCGTCCTCGCCCTTGTACTCGAGCTCGAAGCGAGCCGGCAGATTGAAGTCGAACTGCACGGTCGAGAGCTGCCACAGCCGCCCGAGAACGTCCACGAGCTTGATGTCGATCTTCGGCCCGTAGAACGCAGCCTCGCCCGGGATGGTCCGGTACGGAATCGACCGCCGGTCGAGCGCATGTCGCAGCGACTCGATCGCTGTATTCCAGTGCTCGGCCGAGCCGGTGTAGTCCTTCGGCTTGGCCGGGTCCCACGTGGACAGTTCTACTTTGAACTCCTTGAAGCCGAAGGTGTTGAGCACAGACTGCGCGAAGTCGATGCAGGCGACGACCTCGTCCTCAATCTGTTCGGGCGTGCAGAAGATGTGGGCGTCATCCTGCGTAAAGCCACGCACGCGCAGCAGGCCGTGCATCGTCCCGCTCCGCTCGTACCGGTACACGTTGCCCAGTTCCGCGTAACGCTGCGGCAGGTCGCGGTAGCTGCGCGGGCTGCTCTTATAGATCAGGATGTGCCCCGGGCAGTTCATCGGCTTCAGCCGGTACTCGGCGTCGTCCAGCTCCATCGGCGGGTACATGTTCTCCGCGTAGTAGCCCTCGTGCCCGCTGATCTTCCACAGCTCGCGGCGCATGATGTGCGGCGTGAAAACCATTTCGTAACCGCGGCGGATGCACTCCTCGCGCATCCAGTCCTCCATGGTCTTGCGGATCAGGCCACCCTTCGGATGCCAGAAGATCAGCCCCGCGCCGGCGACCTCTTGGATCGAGAACAGGTCGAGCTGCTTGCCCAGCACGCGATGGTCGCGCGCCTTGATCTCCTCCAGGCGCTTGAAGTACGCGTCGAGGTCCTTCGGGTTGAAGAACGCCGTGCCATAGAGCCGCTGCAACTGCTTGTTCTTCTCGTCCCCAAGCCAGTACGCGCCCGCCAGCGAGGTCAGCTTGAACGCCTTCACGCGGCCGGTCGAGGGCACATGCGGGCCGCGGCAGAAGTCGGTGAAGTTGCCGTTCTTGTAGAGCGAGATCTCTTCGCCCGGCTTGGTGAACTTCTCGATGAAGTAGAGCTTCATGAACTCGCCTTTTTGCGAGTACTCGGCGAGTCCTTCCTCGCGCGGCTCCTCCACGCGCACGAACGGCTCGTCGCGCGCGACCACTTCGGCCATGCGCGCTTCGATGGCGGCGAGGTCGGCCTCGGTGAACGGCGTCTCGCGGTAGACGTCGTAGAAGAAGCCGTTCTCAGTGGCGGGGCCGTGGCCCAACTTGGTCTCGGGGAAAAGCTCGAGCACAGCTGTCGCCATCACGTGCGCGGCAGAGTGACGCAGCACCTTCAGCGCGGCTTCGTCTTGCTCTTTGAGCAGCGTGAGCTCGACATCCTCATTCAGTGGCGCTTTGAGGTCCACCAGCCGCGAGCCGTCTTCGCTGCCGCCGCCCCCGCCGTACATCGCACTTTCGGAGCTGGCCTCTTCGCCGCCCGTTCCATTGGAAGCCGCCGCTGTAACTGGCGCCAGTGGGCGCACGCGTGCGATCACCACCGCGGCCGCAAGCCGAGGCGAGATGCTGTTGGCAATATCGAGCGGGGTTGTTCCACGTGGAACTTCACGCACGGAACCGTCCGGCAACTGAACACGAATCTGCTCTGTACTCACGCCTTACAGGATACCGCGCCGAGGTGCCGCGGCCTGCTGTAGCGGCATCTGAAGCCGGAGAGGATCGCAGCTATGAAGTTTCTGTGTCTCGCCTATGGCGACGAGAAAGACTGGAACGCGCTTACGAAGGAGCAGCAGGAGGAGTTCATTGCTGCCGATGAAAGGCTTCGCCGCCGCGGTGCGCTGATGGCGGCTGTGCACCCCGAGGTGACCACGGTGCGTGCCTGGGACGGTGTGCCGTCTACGTCCGACCAGCCCGTCGCGGGTTCATCCCTGCCGCTCGCCGGGTTTTCCGTAATAGAAGCCGCCGATGTGGATGAGGCAGTGAAGCTGGTTGCAGGAACCCCCTGCGCACGCGCCAAAGGCGCCATCGAGATCCGGCCACTTTTGATGATCAACGATGACGAGTGGGCGCGGGCTAAACAAGGCTGAGAGCTACGCCGCCTGCTCCTGCTCGTCCTGCTCCTTGCGGATCGTGAAACCATTCTTCTTCGCCCACGCATGGGCGCGCCAGATGCCGATCAGTGGCGCGCACGCCACCACTAGGAACGCATAGATCACCGTAGTCGTCATAGCCCGAATCTCCCTTGTGCCTCTTCTTGTTACACCGGCGGCGCATGCGCCGCTCGAGAGGCTCTTCCCGACTATCTCCGCCCCCAGCCCGCTCAAGAATCCCACATTCGCCGCCGAGGTCCCACTTTTGGGGCAGCGCCTCCTGCCTTGTCCGCAAGACTCGCCAACAATCGCCGACGCGTCTTCCCGCATCCAGGACTGCGCCTCCCCGCATCTAAAACTGAGAAGGGTATTGCGCACCGGGATCGCCAGAAGCTAGCGATCACCAGAAAGTAACATTGTTCCGCCCGTTAGCCTCACTTACTCTGATCGTCCCCGGGAAGGTAAATGGCAATGCGTGCAGTCAAGTTCGGCTACGCTGGTGTGTTCGCGGTTGGGATGCTAGCGTGCCTGTGGCTCGGCGTTCATCTGCTGTACAACTCCGCCCCTCCCGCATTTATTGCCGCGGCGATGGTCCTCGCCGCCGTTTTCGGCATTGCCGCACTGAAAGGCATACAGGCCAAACCCAGCGCCCGCA
>Ga0157369_10006863_pt1 | contig 13136 bp, 11 predicted proteins | sample C25metaG_FD_113461 | JGI IMG/M metagenome (GOLD analysis project Ga0157369, IMG submission 113461) | Corn rhizosphere microbial communities from Kellogg Biological Station, Michigan, USA - C2-5 metaG | ecosystem: Host-associated > Plants > Roots > Rhizosphere > Soil | place: USA: Michigan...
AACCACCACGCGTGAGGCCGGCAACATGGCCAACGCGGCACCGGCCAACATCCAGTTCAGAAGGTTCTTGTCGGTGAAGCGCGGCTTGTGCTCGCGCCAGCGTTTGGTGCGGGCAAGGTATTCGCCGCCAAGCCGTTGCCAGTCCTGCGGAGTCAATTCGCCAACCCAATGCGGGAAATTTGCATGGCGTTGTCGTGTTTCCGTCTCGATCAGGCGGCCGAGATCGCCGATTTCGTTGGCACCTTCGACCTGCGGATGCGACGCCAGGATTTGCTCGACCAACGTCGAACCCGAACGCGGCAGACTCGCGATGAAGATCGCCTCGTGGCCGAACCCGCCATCCGGCGTCCCGGCCAGCGGTTTGGCGAACGCCCGCAGGATGGCCTCCACCCGCTCGTGTTCGCCCTGTGCGTCCCACTTCAGATACTCACGCTGGACGGCATTGGCGCGCTGCATGACATCAAAGGCTCGTGCATAGTCGCCCACGTCCTCCAATGCGTGGGCAAATACGAATTCCAGTTGGTTTCGCGCATTCGGCGCAAGTCCGTTTCCCTCCAGCAACTGCTCGAGTTGCCGCGCATCCTGCTCGCTGAAGGCGATCGTCTTCAAATCCGCGAGTGCAAACCATGCGTCGGCACACGCAGGTTCCCGGCGCAGGATTTCGCGCAACGTGTCCGCCGCCGCATCGATCCGGCCAAGGCTCGTCTGCGCACGAGCCAGCCCCAGCCGGGCCTGCATGTGCGACGGGTCGATGGCCAAGGTGCGTCGCAACGCGTCGATCGCCGCCTCTGCCTGCATCTGCGGCTTCAAAGCCTCGGCCAGGTTGTACCACGCGGATGCGGAATCCGGCGCCAATTCGCAGGCGCGCCTCAAGTGAATCAGTGCCTCGTTTTCCTGCCCCATCCGGTATAGCGCAACGCCCAAGCCGACGTGCAAATCGGGATCGCCGGGCAGCACAGCCAGCGCACGCCGGAAACATTCCGCGGCGCCAGCGTGGTCTTCGCAGTTTTGCGTCGCAATGCCCATCCAACGCAGCGCTTCGGCGTTGTCTGGCGCCAAGGCCAACACGCTGATCATGGTGCGCATCGCTGCGTCGGCGTTCCCGGACTGCGATTCCTTCTGCGCACGTTTCAGCAATCGCCGGGCGACGGGTGACAACGATTCGGATTTCGCGCCCATTTTCACCGCGGTTCTGGATTCGTATCGCGACTTCGCCGGTTTGCCACCGGGATTATGCCAAGCACCGCCGACTGGATTCAAAAAAAACCGCCGGGCACGAGTCCCGGCGGATGGAGAGTCACGCGTGGCATCATTTACCAGTTGTAGGCGACGGAGAAACGCACATAGCGCGGATCCGTCCAGCCTTCCACCCTGCCATAAGTGGTCAACGGGTAATAAGCGCGATACTGGAGTGGCGTCTGGCTGTTGAACACATTGAAGACATCCAGCTTGAAGGACAGATCGTGGTTGGCCCAGGCCGGCGTATAGATCACATTGAGAGCCAGCTGATGCGTCCACGGGGTGTAGCCGGTCGATCCAGGAGGCGCCACCTGTCCGTTGCAGAAGTGGTAGCTGGGGCCGTAGTCCGGCGTGACGGCGACGGGATAATCGCCAAGGCAGATCCTGGGATGTCCGGAGGCAATGAACAGATTGCCGCCTACCATCCATTCGGGGGTGATCGCATACTCGCCGGCGATCTTCAACTGGTGCCTCTGGTCGTTGGGAAGCTGACCGTACGCCCCCTGCATGATCTGGTAGAAGTCCCACTGCTCGGTGATGGAAACCGAAGAACCGGCTTGGCCGATGATCGAATCCACCGGACCCTCGGTATTACCCCAGTTCCGTGCGAACGTGTAACTGATCTCGCCCCACCACTTGCCATCCCAAGGGTGTTCCAGGGACAGATTGATGGCGTAGTAATCGCGCTTCACCTTGTCGGGAAAACCCTGCGCGGCTTGATCTACCGTCACTGGCACGAGGCCGCCCGTAGGCGTCTTGACCATGATCGTTTGAGTCTCGGACGGATTGATCAACACCGCGCCCAACGTGTAGTTGGTGCAAGCGCTCGGAGTCAGCCACGCATACCCCTGCGCCAAACCTGCCGCGCACATCCGCTGCTGGTCATCCCAGTCGTCCACGATCCGGCCCAGCTTCTTGTAGATGCCGTTGGCGCCGAATACCCAGTCCGTACCCAGGAAATTCAGCTTCTGCTGCATGCCCAGCACGTAGGCATCGGCGTATTCGGCCTTGATATTGGTGGATGCCACGGTGCGCGGGTCGAGTGGCTCGCCATACTCGTTGTTCTGCGACACGCCGTTGACCGGGTTTTCCGGAATCGGAGTCAGGCCCAGCGGGATGCCGTTCGAATCGATGCCGTTGTAGGTGAAGTACTGGTCGGTGAAGGTGGAGGCTCCGGCACCACGCAGGGCCACGCCTGCAGGCAGCGCCAGGTAATAGCGGCCAGCATTGCCGTACAACTTGAGCGAGGAGTCGCCGTGCACGTCCCAACTGAAGCCGATGCGCGGTTCCCACTGCGGCTTGGTCAGGCGGATATACGGCTCGTTGGCCGGGTTGTAATTGACAAATGAATCGTCGCGCAAGCCGACTTTCATCAGGAAGTTGGGTGTGATCTGCCAGTTGTCCTGAATGTATTCCGCATGCTGCACCACCCGTACACTGGCCGCATTCTCGAAGATGTACTTGCTCACGTAATAGCCGGTGGCACCATCCGGATTGGAATTCGGTGGCCCAATGTACGGAGCAACCGAGGGATCGGTGCCGGTGATGGTGTCGCCAGGACCCTTGGTTCCGCCAGCGCCGGTCTGCTGACCATAAGACCACGCATAACCGGGGCCGGTCATGACCGAGCCGTCACCGATGTCCCAGACCGTGCTGTTGTCGATGCCGACTTCCAGGTCATGGGTACCCAGGAGATTCCACGGCAATTTCCAATCCACGTCGACCCGGTAATTCATCACGGTGTCTTTGTGGGCCGGGTTGCCGACGTCGGCATTGGTCTGTGTATTGACGATGCCGCCCGGCGGCGCGAATGCGGGATTCTGGGAAGCCGCGCCGAAAATGTACGGCAACGGCGACGACGGCGGCTCCTGGTAGTACTCGCCGTGCAGCTTGCCCAGCATCGCATGCAAGGTGAGGTTGTCAGTCAGGTAGGACGTGTAGTTGGCCGTCCAGAGCCGGAACGCATTCTTGGTAGCCGGGAAGCTCAGCAGATAATCGCCCGTCTGGCGGGTGTCGTAATCGTAGTCAAACCGTGACACCCAGGTTTTGTTCTCGGTTTGGGCGCCCGTTACGGTGAGATAGTTGTTCTCGTTGATGTTCCAGTTGAGCTTGGCGTAGATCTTCGGCCGATGGACGGTCGAGAAATCGTTGAACGCGGTCGCGCCCTTCGCAGTGACCGAGTTGGAATGGATGTTGTCCTGTTCAACCCCCACGAAGAACAGCAGCTTGTCCTTGACGATCGGCCCACTCACGTAGGCGTCGTAGATGGTCTCGGAGCGATGGTTGTCGGCGCGACGGCGATACAGGTCGCCCGGGAGCTGACCGGCGTTGGTATTGCGCGGGTTGTTGTAGACCTGGTCGACGTAATCGTTGCGGAACCTCCCCGGCTCCCAGACCCCCTGGAAACCGAAATGCCATTCATTGGAACCCGATTTCCCGATCTGGTTGATCACGCCGCCGATGGAACGACCGTACCTGGCACCGTAACCGCTGGTGATGGTCTGCTGTTGTTCGATGGCGCCGTATGGCAGGCTGACGCCGCCCTGACCGGTGAGTGGATCGGTGGTGTTCATGCCGTCGATGTAATACGCGTTTTCGGCCACCGAGGCGCCACCGAAAACCAACAAGGGGCTACCGGTTGCGGTGGGGTTTGCGTTTTGCAGCAACGCCGACCCTTGCGTGACCCCGGGGGCCATCAAGGCGATGCTCTCCGCATTCCGGCCAATCGGCAATTGGCTCAACTGCTTGGCAGTGACCGTACTGGTCTGATTGGTGCTGGTAACGTCGATCGCCGGAACGGCATTGGCGGTGACGTTGATCGCAGACAAGGTCTGGGCATTTGCCGAGGAGGACGTGAAGTCGACCGTCACTGCTCCGGCTGCCGTTGGCGTGACGCCTGTGCGGGTCTGCACCACCTGGCCATTCTGCAGCAGGCTCACCGTGTAGGTGCCGACAGGCAGGATCACCGCATATTCGCCGGACGGACCGACGCTGATGGTGCGATTGAAGCCCGCGCCGCCCGTGATTTGTATCGTTTCATTGGGCGCGACGGGCACCATGCCGCGGATGGTGCCATTCACGGCCTGCGCGAATGCGCCACCCGCGAACGCCAATGCAACGGAACCCCCAATTGCCAGTGCCAGCGCCTTGCGCTGGAAGATGCGATTGCGCGAAGCGCGCCAGGAATGGACTTTCATGCGACGTGCACCCCCAATGAGGCAACACGGCGCGGACGAGGGTCCGTCTCTCCCCATGGCGGGCACACGACCGCACCCGATTACGCCTTGGCGGCCGATAGGTCGTCAGACGCGGTCTGCACCGTCCCTCGTAACGGCGCGTCTTGCACCTTAACCACGCATTAACTTGAATGCAAGGGTTGGTTCACAACTACGCCATCGAAGAAACAGAAATCACATGGAAGCTTTCACGGCAAATCGCAGGTCAATCCGGCATTACGCAATCTTGCCCGCAATGCATCCAGTTCGCGTCCGTACCGCGCCGCACGCGCGGTATCGCGATGCAAGGGCTGCCGCACTTGCGCGGCGCTGGCCGCGCTGACCACGGCTCGCCGAGTGCGATGGAAATCCAGACACGCGGGATCGAACCGCAGCTCGCAAAAATCGAGCAAACGGCGAATCATGGTTTCCGGATCGGCCAGCAATGCCTCGTATTCGAGATCGAACACGCGCTCGGGAAATCGACGAATCCAGAATTGCGTCAGGCGAGTGAAGTCGATGCAGTAATCCGCCAAATCGTCGAGGTCATAGGCAAACTGGGTGCCGCTTGCAAACCACTGCCGAAAGCAGGCCAGGCAGGCTTCGACGGGGTCGCGATGCACCACCACCACGCGTGCAGCCGGCAGCATCATCCGTACCGCGCCGACGTATTTCCACGTCACCAGATTCTTGTCGGTGAAGCGTGGTTTGCGCGCTCGCCAGCGCGCGGTACGTGCAAGATATTCCCGGCCGAGCCTGCGCCAGTCGGCCGCATTGGCCTCTTGCACCCATTCGGGCCAGGCATGGCCGCGCCGCGTCGATTCGGCATCCAAAACACGCGGCAAATCCGTGATTTCATTGGCGCCTTCGACTTCCGGATGCGAAGCGAGAATCTGCTCGATCAGCGATGAACCCGACCGCGGCATGCTCGCGATAAAAATCACCTCGCGGCCCTGCTCCGGATCGAGCGGCGCGGGCACGCTTGTCGCGAAGGCGCTTTCGATCGCGGCGATGCCTGCACGGTGTTCCGCGGCATTCCAGCGCATCCGGCGGCGTTGCAGACGATTCGCGCGCCGCAACACTTCGAATGATTCTGCGTGTTTGCCCTGATCTTCCAGCGCCCGAGCCAGCGCGAACCCGAACAGCACGCGATCTTCCGGCGCCCCGGTCGCCTGTTCGAAATTCCGGCGCAATGTTCCGGCATCCTCGGCGGAAAGCGGAATGACCTTCAGGTTGATGAGCGCGAACCACGCGTGCGCGTCAGCCGGGTGCGCCTTCAGAATGCCTCGCAATTCGGCAGCCGCCGCGTCGGTCTCGCCGACGCTGGCCAGCGCATCCGCGAGCGTCAGCCGCGCCGGAACGTTCGCGGGATCCAGCTGCAACGCACGTCGCAGCGTATCGATCGCCTCCTCCGTATGGACCTGCAGCTTGAGCGCCTTGCCGAGGTTGTACCAGGCTGACGCAACGCCGGGAGCCAGCGCGCAAGCGCGTCGCAGCATCGCGACCGCGCCTTCGATGTCGCCGGATTCGAACAGTGAAATGCCGAGGCCGGCATGCAGCCCCGCATCCTGTGGCTGGGTTTCGAGCGCCGTGCGAAAACAAGCGATGGCATGATCGTGCCGGCCCTGCATCTGCGCCGCGATCGCGGCCATGCCCAGCGCAGGCGCGCACTCCGGCGCCTTGGCCAGCACCGATGCCAGCGTGGCGGAAGCGGCGTCGAACTGACGACGCCCCAATTCGCCTTGCGCTTTTTGCAGCGCGCCCAGAAGTTGCTGCGGCAGTGATGGGGCAGTCACCATGGGCGGACAAGGCACGGATGCATGAACGCGAAGCCTACACCCGTGCACGGTCGGCCAGGGAAGCTCTGATTTTGCTCGTCATCCCGGAATACTCGCGCCGTCCATGGCGCTCGCGCTTCGCGCCGCCTTCGGCGTTCGCGTTTGCAGTCCTGCAAACGCAGTCGCGAAGCGATATCCGGGACCCAGTGACCTTGCATTTTCACCAAGTTGCGCGAAAGTCGCTGGATCCCGGCTTTCGCCGGGATGACGGGGATGGGGTTGATCAGAGGTCCCCTAGACCATCGATGCCACGATTCGCCCGACCTCCGCCAACACCGCGTAGCGGTCCTTGTCGGAGGCTTTCGCATTCTCGTAGTACGCAGCGACCAGGACAGGCTTGCGTTGCGGCGGCCACAGGATCGCAACGTCGTTGGTGGCCGTATCACCTGAACCGGTCTTGTCACCCTCGCGCCAATCGGAAGGCAACCCGGCGCGCAGCGAATCGCCCCCCGTCTGATTCGCAAGCAGCCAGTTCGTCAGGCGTCGGCGCGAAGCATCCGAAAGCGCGTCGCCGAGCAGCAGCGTGTGCACGTCACCGAGGATCGCGGCAGGGGTAGTCGTGTCTTTGCCGCCATCACGCCGATTGAGTGTCGGTTCGGTGCGATCCAGCCGCGTCAACGGATCGCCAAGACTGCGCGCGTATCCCGTGACGACCTGCGGACCATCAATCTGCTTCAACAAAAGATTCGCCGCAGTGTTGTCGCTCAAGGTAATCGCGGCCTCGCACAATTCCGCAATCGTCATGCCGGGCGATCCGACATGCTTGCGCGTCACAGGCGCCCATTCCAGGAGTACGTCCTTGTCGAACACGACGCGGCGGTCGAGCTTCTCTTCACCGCGATCCACCCGTTGCAGCACCGCCGCCGCCAGCAGCAGCTTGAACGTACTGCACATCAGGAAACGTTCGTCGCCGCGATGCGCGGCGCGGCGACCGCTGCCGGTGTCCCGGATCGCCACGCCGAGCCGGCCGCCATGCCGGCGTTCCAGCGCGACCAGATGCGCTTCGATGTCATTGTTTTTCGCGAGCACACGCGCCGGCCGTGCCAGCGCGACCACCGCGCCTGTCAGAACCAAACCTTTCAACACGTCGCGACGCTGCATGGCTTTTCCCGGCGACCAGAACGGGCGGAGTATGCACGCGAATCCCGATCGGGGTCTGTCCATGGTGTCGGGCGGGTCTTGGACCAGCCATTGCGATTGCGATTCAAAACCGGCGCGTCAAGACCCGCCCTGCGGCGTGGACCCGAAAACGCATCTTGAGGCGCGCGCGTATTGCCTCCATGTCCCGTTCATCCCTTCGGACCGGAGCACGCCATGCCCGATTACCGCAAAAGCCCCGAAGCGCTCGCGCGCCTGAACCCGCTGCAGTATCGCGTCACCCAGGAGTCGGCCACGGAGCGGCCGTTCGACAACGCATTCAACGAACACCGCGAACCCGGCCTGTACGTCGACATCGTTTCCGGCGAGCCGCTGTTCACCTCGCTCGACAAGTTCCAGAGCCACTGCGGCTGGCCGAGTTTCAGCAAGCCCGTCGAAGCAGCCAACGTGATCGAGAAGCACGATGCCAGCCTCGGCATGATGCGCACCGAGGTCCGCTCCAAACATGGCGACAGTCATCTCGGCCACGTTTTCGACGATGGCCCGCGCGAGCGCGGCGGCCTGCGCTACTGCATCAACTCGGCATCGCTTCGCTTCGTCCCGCTGACCGATCTGGAAAAGGAAGGCTACGAGGAGTACCGTAAATTGTTTGAACGCGCCTGATCGCTCTGAATCGAGGAACCAAGACCATGACCACCGAACGCGCCATCCTTGCCGGCGGCTGTTTCTGGGGCATGCAGGACCTGATCCGCAAACAGCCCGGCGTCGTTTCGACGCGTGTGGGTTACTCCGGTGGCGATGTTCCGAATGCCACTTATCGCAACCATGGCAGCCACGCCGAATCCATCGAGATCGTGTTCGATCCGGCTCGCATGAGCTATCGCAAGCTGCTGGAATTCTTCTTCCAGATCCACGATCCCTCGACGGTGAACCGGCAAGGCAACGACGTCGGCACCAGCTATCGCTCGGCGATCTTCTACACCAGCGACGAGCAGGAACGGATTGCCGAAGACACCATTGCCGACGTGAACGCGTCCGGCTTGTGGCCCGGCAAGGCCGTCACCGAAGTCGTGCCTGCCGGCGACTTCTGGGAAGCCGAACCCGAGCATCAGGATTATCTGGAACGCATTCCGAACGGCTACACCTGCCACTTCATCCGGCCGGACTGGAAGTTGCCGGAGCGCGAGAAAGCGGCGGGTTGAACGCCTTGCCGGATTATATGTAGTCATTCCGGGGCTGTCTGCGCTCTTTGCAGACAGAACCCGGAATCGGTATCGCGGTACTTGCCATGGCCCAAACCGATTCCGGATTCGGGCCTGCGGCCCGCTCCGGAATGACAATTGGCGTTGCGGAGGTTTGGTGCCAACCAAATCGTTTTTTGCGAGTCCTGCCCTTGAGGAGATGACGAATGACCCACACCCCCGCCTACGCTGCACAATCCTCCGACAAGCCACTCGGCCCGCACGCGATCCAACGTCGCGAGCCCGGCCCGCACGACGTCGCCATCGACATCCTGTATTGCGGCGTTTGCCATTCGGACCTGCACACCGCGCGCAACGAATGGGGCAACACGGCTTACCCGTCCGTGCCCGGTCACGAGATCGTCGGCACCGTGACGGCGATCGGCAAGGACGTACGCGGCTTCAAGGTCGGCGAAACCGTGGGCGTCGGCTGCATGGTGGACAGCTGCGGGCATTGCGATTCCTGCAAGGCCGGCGAGGAGAATTACTGCGAGAACGGTTTCACCGGCACTTACAACGGCCCCGCGCAGGAAGATCACGGCAACACCTACGGCGGCTATTCCACCCGGATCGTCGTCGACGAAAAGTTCGTGTTGCACATCAAGCACGACAAGAATCTTGCGGCGGTCGCGCCACTCCTGTGCGCCGGCATCACCACCTATTCGCCGCTGCGGCACTGGGGCGTCGGCCCGGGCAAGAAGGTCGGCATCGTGGGCTTGGGCGGGCTCGGCCACATGGGCGTGAAACTGGCACACGCGATGGGCGCGCATGTGGTGTTGTTCACCACATCACCGAACAAGATCGGGGACGGCAAACGCCTTGGCGCGGACGAGGTGGTGATCTCGAAGGACGCGGCGCAGATGGCGCAGCACACCGGCAGTTTCGACTTCATCCTCAACACGGTCGCGGCGCCGCACAATCTCGACGCCTATCTCAACCTGCTGAAACGCGACGACACGATGTGCCTGGTCGGCGCACCGCCGATCGATTCGCCACACCCCTCGCCCACGGTGTTCAATCTGATCATGAAACGCCGCGGCATCGCGGGCTCGCTGATCGGCGGCATCCGGGAGACCCAGGAGATGCTGGATTTCTGCGCCCAGCACGGCATCGTCAGCGACATCGAAATGATCGCGATGCGCGACATCAACAAGGCCTACGAGCGCATGCTGAAGAGCGACGTGAAGTACCGTTTCGTGATCGACATGCAAACGCTGAAAGACGAGGCCGTGGCCGCGTGAGGCGGATGGATTGGGAGCGGGACCGCACAGCGCATCCCGCCGCCGCGAGACCGAGACGCCGAAACGGTGGGTTGCCACCCGCCCTACAATCCTCGCATGACCTCATCCAAGCGTCTGATGGCCTGCACGGCGACGGTGCTCGCGCTCGCGGGCTGTTCCAGTCACAACGAATCCCAGCAGCCGCAATCCAGCGCGGCGACGTCCTCGTCCCCGCAGGCGAGCGTCGCCACCGCCGATACGCGTGCTGCCCTGCGCAAGATCGTGGAGCACTTTGGCTTGCAAATGCAAAAGGTGTCGACGCTGGCGCCGACCGAAGCGATTCGCCGCGAGTTGCCGCAGGTCTACGGCGACGTGCTGTCGCCCGAACTGCTCGCCGATTGGAAAGCACATCCGGACCATGCGGTGGGCCGCGAAGGTTCGAGCCCCTGGCCCGCCCGCATCGAGATCGGACACCTCGATTGCGCGCATGACGACGCCTGCCGCGCCACCGGCAACGTCGACTACATCACCAGCAACGAAGTGGCGCACGGCGGCGTCTTTATGCGCCGCGCCATCAGCCTGCAACTCGCGCGCACCAGCCTTGGCTTGCGCATCACGGCGGTGCACCTGGAACCGGCGCGCGAATGACCGCCACCCAACGCGCCGGCGCTGGTGTGCACCGCGCGTTCAGTGTTTTTTCTTGCGCTCCAATTCTTCCATGTATGCGGCGTCACGCTTGTCCTGTCCCGGCGCCTTGGCCCGCGAACGTCCTTCGCGTTCTTCCGGCGTCAATGCGTCTGACGCCTGGCGCGCGTCACCCTTGATCGGCTTGCCGCCCTTGGCCTGCTCCTTCGCGGATTCCTCGGTGGCTTTGCGATAGCGGCGCGCGCTCTCGTAATCGCCTTCGCCCTGCACCTTGTTGCTGCCCATCGCCATGTCCTCATGTGAGCGTGGCATCCATTGCCACGCCATCCATGTCTAGCAGGCGCGGCCTGAACCCTCACGCATCTGCCCTGCTCGTTACGGCCATGTGAAGGCGCGTGCCACACATGCCGATGTCGAGCGTATGATGGGCAATGAAGCCGGTGAACACGCCCGGCTCCCTTCATGGGCCTTGAAGGAGAGGGAGATGAAATTACGTCATGCCTGGTTGCTTGGGTGCGTCGTTGCCGCTTTCGCGGGAACCGCAATGGCATCGTCCGGCTCGCTCGTTGAATTCACGCCCCGGGTCATGCCAGTGGTGGTGCAGGTGAACGCCCAGGGCCATGTCACCGACATTCTTCCCAGCCAGCAGCTGGAGCCTTGGGCGCGGCAAATGCTGGTCCAACAGATCGACGCATGGATTGCCGAACCCGCAATGAACCGCGGCAAGCCGACCGCCAGCCGGTTCATCATGGAGGTCGCCATGCGCGTGCAGCCGCGCAAGGATGGCAAGTACGACGCGAATTTCGTGTACGTGAAAAGCATGCCGCTCGCCTATGGCGGTGCACTGCATTGGGACGTGATCAACGGCGGTCTCGAACTGGCGCTCGTCTCCGATGACACGGGCCGTCGCGCGGACCACGCCTTGCGCCACTTCGAGAATTTTCCTCCGCATCCGCTTTATCAATCGCAGCCGCCACGACCCTCGCCTCATGCATCCTCACCACGATCGGCTACCCGCGCGGCAGCCCCGGTTGCCGCGATGCCCGTGCGTGCAAATTTCTCCGGCAACGCGGCGCCGAGGCCTGCGGGCGCTCCGCGAATCGCGCGACAGTAAACAAATCAATGGCAGAAACCCAGACCACAAGTTCAAGTCGTCACCGGTGGCGATCCGGTTTGAAAACAGACCGTTCACGCTGAGCCCTTCTTCATCTTCGGCGCGACGGTCTGGACGAACGGAGTCAAACCGAGTCACCCTCTCGACACCCCGTGGCTCTATTCCCGGCCCGCTCACGTTTCGCCCGCAGGCAGCGATTCGCCATCGTCCCTGTATGCAGGCGGCGAATAGAAGTTGACGGTACGCAACGGTGCATCGCCGGTGCAGCGGATTTCGTGGGTTTCGCCGCGTTCGATCACCAGCAAGGTTCCGGGCTGCAGCGGCTGTCGTATGCCACCGACAATCGCGATGCCGTTGCCGGAAACCACGTACATCCATTGGTCGGCACCGCGATGGCGGTTGTCCGGGCCGCCGGTGTTCGAACCCGGCGCAAGCGTCATCTCCGCTGCCTGCACCTTGCGCAACGCGAACGCGACCTCGAAATCGGACTCCAGCGACAACGTCTTGTGTTTCATTTCGCTTCTTCCATGAAGGCACCGGAACTTAGCATCGAAGCCTACGCACGCCTGCTTGAAAGCGGCGTGAAATGCGCACTGGCACAGACGCCGCCGGCACCGCATGGCATGATGCCCGCCTCCGATGCCGACCCGCTTCAGCATGACCGAACGCCTGATCGCCGCCGTACTGGGTGGCACCGCGCCCCGCGCGAAAACCGAACTGCACGACGTCGCGTTCGCCGTCGGTGATTCGCTGGAAACCGTGCACGACCAGTTGCTCGATAGCTGGTTCGGCGATCCGCGCGGCCTGCACGTGGACGCATGGTGCTTCCTCGACAGCGTCGCCGGCTATCGCGTGCGGTTGGCGCGAACACCGTCCGACAATGGGCTGCACCTCTACTTCATCAACATCGGCGGTTACCGGCCGGGTGTGTTCGCCGAACACCACGCGTGGGGATTTTTCGGCGCACCGAACAAGGCCGAAGCCAAGGAACACGCCAGACAAACGTTGCTGCAAAGCCATGTGGAAACCCACAAGGACGACCTGCACGAAATCGACGATTGCCTGCAGGTCGCGCGCATCGGCGCGTGGCACGTGCACCTGATGGCGGATGCCCATGCCGTTGATCCGGAAGTCAGCAACGGCTATTTCCCGCTGCCGAAGTCCACTATCGACCACTGGCTTGCGCAGCACGAAGGCGCCTGAGGAGCAGCGGAGGAAGGAATCGAATGCGCCCATGCGTTTGCGACCCGAAAGCCACTCGCCGATACCGCCGCTGGGCAACGCAGGCCGCCGACGGTCGGCGGGACTATATCGGCGGCGCATCCCGCCCGGAAGGGCACGCACCCGAAAACCGGGGCTAACCGGCGGAGTCAGCGCGGCCTTGATGCCCGGTTGAGCGGCATGGTTTGGAGAGTTTCGCCAAGCTCACCCCGCCGCTTCCTCCGGCGGCGGTTGCAACTTTTGCTGCAACGCTTCGAGATCGGCGATCGCTTTCTCCAGCGCGTCGTGCAACTGGCCCTGGCGAT
>Ga0157369_10006864_pt1 | contig 13135 bp, 14 predicted proteins | sample C25metaG_FD_113461 | JGI IMG/M metagenome (GOLD analysis project Ga0157369, IMG submission 113461) | Corn rhizosphere microbial communities from Kellogg Biological Station, Michigan, USA - C2-5 metaG | ecosystem: Host-associated > Plants > Roots > Rhizosphere > Soil | place: USA: Michigan...
CGATTGCACGAGGTCGATGTTCGTCCAGCCGTTTTCCTCGATTCGCTGCGCGGCCCGGCCGAGCATCGCGTCGGTCAGATCGACGCCGACGATCCGGCCGCGCGGGCCGACTGCCCGCTCGAGTAGCGAGAAGTTCAGACCGGTGCCGCAGGCGACGTCGACGACGGTGTCGCCCGGATGGAGATCGAGTGCTCGGACCGCTTGCGATCGCTGCGCACGCTGGGGATACCCCGGCACGGGGTACAGCCGGGAGGTGAGGTCGTAGTGCCTCGCTTTCTTGCGATAGGTACGGATCAGGCGTTCCTGCGTCGTGTCGATCTGGCTCATGTCGTGGCATAGGCCGGTACGGCAGCCGGCCTACCCGACTCGGTCGCAGCCTTGATCGCTGCCATCTCGATGTCCATGACACGCCGGATCCTGGCGTTGAAGAGCCGCCCCGGGATCGCGCGCATGAGGCTCTCGAGATCGACCTCGACCCACATCATCGCCGCCGTTCGCTCGTGGTCCAACGGCTCGAGCTCCATCCCCCAGCGGGCAGTGGACAGGCCCAGCGGCCCTGCGAACGCAAGGCGGTCCGGCGCCGCCACCGTCGTCACGGTCTGTGCCCGACGCCGACTCGACCCGAACGGTCCCTTCGCCCGCTGCTCCACCCACGCGCCGGGTTGAAGCGGAGCACCGTCGCGGATCCAGCATTCGCGCACCGTCGGCGCCCACTCGGGCCAGCGTCCGACGTCGCAGAGGTATGCCCACACGTCGGGGACGGTGCGGGAGATCGTGATGCGGCTCTCGGATCTGATCGTCATCGCTCGTCCTTTCTGCTGAATCCGCTGGCTGGGGGGAGGCGTATCCATTCGGTGGCTCCGAGGGATGAGCGAGACGGTGACCGGCGCGATGTCACAGACTCGGATGAGGAGTTGATCTGCCGGATTGCAATGCAGGACCTCGAGGCCTTCGAAGCGTTGTACCGTCGGTACGCCTCCGCGGTTTTCGGCGTCGCGCTGAAGTGGCTCGAGGATTGCGACCGCGCCGAAGATGCGTTGCGGCGCGCGTTCGCGGCGATCTGGAAGTCGGCGGTCTGCTACCTCGACGAGCCCAGTGACGGCGCGCGCTGGGTGTTCAGGATCACGCGCAGTGCGATCCTCGGGCGCACGTCCGCGTGGACCCGGGCACGGGCGGTCGCGCAGGGCTGGCAGGCGTTCAAGGTCCACGCCGCTGTCGCCGCGCTGCCCGAGCACGAGCGCGTTCCGCTCGAGCGCGCGTACTGGAGCGGCTCGCGCCCGGTCGAGATCGCACGGGAGCTCGGCCTTCCGCAGCCCACGTTCGAAGCGCGGGTGCGCGGCGCGCTGGCACGGGTTGCGGCCCGACTCGACGATCTCGGCTAGCCGTCGTCAAACCGTCGGAGCCGGGCACGCGTACCTGCGCACGAGGCTCTGTGAGCGAATTCCGCCGACATGACCGCGACGACCTCGCGCGCGCGTTCTGGGTCCAGGCGCCGGGTCGTGGCGAGATCCGGCCCGTCGCGCTCCGCGCGCGCGGCCCGGACGAGGTCCTCGTGCGCGCCGTCTGCTCGGGGATCAGCCGCGGCACGGAGACGCTCGTCTTCCGTGGGGGCGTGCCGCGCGACCAGCACGCAAGGATGCGGGCGCCGTTCCAGGAGGGCGACTTCCCGGGCCCGGTCAAGTACGGCTACCTGAATGTCGGCGCCGTCGAAGAAGGCCCTGCCGATCTGCGCGGACGCACCGTCTTCTGTCTCTATCCCCACCAGACCGCGTACGTCGTGCCGACAGGCGCGGTCACGCTCGTGCCCGACGACGTCCCGCCGGCGCGCGCCGTGCTCGCCGGCACAGTGGAGACCGCCGTCAACGCGCTGTGGGATGCTGCGCCGCTCGTCGGCGACAGGGTCGCGGTCGTGGGCGCCGGCATGGTCGGCTGCTGCGTCGCACGGCTGCTGCAACGGTTTCCGGCCACGCGGGTGACGCTCGTCGACGTCGATCCGAGCCGTGCCGCCGTCGCCGCCTCGCTCGGCGTCGCGTTCGCGATGCCGGATGCCGCCGAGGACGGCTGCGACCTCGTCGTGCATGCGAGTGCGACGTCGCCTGGGCTGCAGCGCTCGCTCGAGCTGCTCGCGCCGGAAGGCACCGTCATCGATCTCAGCTGGTACGGCGACACCGCGGTCAGCCTCTCGCTCGGCGGCGCGTTCCATGCGGGCCGGCTCCGCCTGCAGTCGAGCCAGGTCGGAACGGTTTCACCGGCGCGCGCCGGTCGGCGCTCGTCGGCCGACCGCTTGGCGATCGCGCTCGAGCTGCTACGCGACCCCGCATTCGACGCGCTCCTCAGCGGCGAGTCGCGCTTCGACGATCTGCCGGACGTCATGGCCGGGCTCGCCTCGGGGAGCCTGCCCGCGCTCTGTCACACGATCACGTACGGCGAGCCCTAGCGATGTTCAGCGTGACCGTCCGCGACCACATCATGATCGCCCACAGCCTCGAAGGAGACGTGTTCGGGCCGGCGCAGCGACTGCACGGTGCGACGTATGTCATCGACGCCACGTTCCGGCGCGCGGAGCTGGCTGCCGACGGCATCGTCGTCGACATCGGCCGCGCCGCCGACGCGCTGCGCGCGGTGGCGTCCGAGCTCAGCTACCGGAACCTCGACGAGGAGCCGTCACTCGTCGGGATGAATACGACGACGGAGGTGCTCGCGCGACTCGTCGCCGACCGCCTCGCCGAGCGAGCGGAGGCGGGCGATCTCGGCGAGGGCGGCCGGAGTCTCGACGGGCTCGTCGTCACGCTGCACGAGTCCCACGTCGCGTCGGCGAGCTTCGAGCGTGTGTTGTGAGCACCGTCCATGTCGTCGTTCCGGAAGGGGTCGACGATCCGGCGCGGCCGAGCGGAGGCAACACGTTCGACCGTCGCGTGTGTCGGGGCCTCGTCGAGCTCGGCTGGGCGGTGCGCGTGCACGAGGCGGCGTCGATCGACGCGCTCCGCGCCGTTCTCTCGACGCTCCCGGACGGGGCGCTCGTCCTCGTCGACGGGCTCCTCGCGTCCCCTGCTCCCGAGGCGCTCGTGCCGGAGGCGGACCGCGTTCGCCAGGTCGTGCTCGTGCACATGCCGTTCGGCGACGAGCGAGAGCGCGCCGTGCTGTCGGCCGCGACGGCCGTCGTCACCACGAGCGACTGGACACGGCAGCAGTTGATGCAGCGGTACGACCTGCCGGCCGACCGTGTGCATGTCGCGGTCCCCGGGGTCGATCCCGCCGAGCTCGCGCCGGGGACGGCGACCGCCGGCGCGCTCCTCTCCGTCGCCGCGGTCATCCCCGGCAAGGGACACGACGTGCTCCTCGACGCGCTCGCGGCCCTGCCCGACGCCGAATGGCAGTGCGTCTGCGTCGGCACCCTCGAGCGCGATCCCGCATTCGCCACGGCGCTCGAACGCCGGGTCGTCGACGGCGGGATGAAACCGCGTGTGCGCTTCCCCGGGGCGCAGAGCGACGCCGAGCTCGCGCGGAGCTACCGCGCTGCGGACGTGCTGGTGGTGCCGTCGCGGGGCGAGACCTACGGGATGGTCGTCACGGAGGCGCTCGCGCGCGGGCTTCCCGTCGTCGCGACCGACGTCGGCGGTGTGCCGGAAGCACTGGGCTTCGGCGACGACGGCTCGCGGCCCGGCCTGCTCGTGCCGCCCGACGACCCGGCCGCGCTCGCCGGCGCCCTGCGCCTGTGGCTCGAGGACGGCGGCCTGCGCCGGCGGCTGCGTCGCGCTGCATGCGAGCGGCGCGCCGTGCTCCCGCGCTGGTCGGCGACGACGGCCGCGGTTGCCGATGTTCTCGCCGGAGCTGCCGGATGAGCGTCGAGCCGATCCGCGTCAGCCCCGAGTGGCTCGACCTCCGCGAAGGGGCCGACGCGGCCGCCCGGTCTCGTGCGCTCGTCGCACAGCTCGGCGACGGCCCGTGGCTGATCCACGACCTCGCCGCCGGCTCCGGGTCGATGGGACGGTGGCTCGCGCCGCTGCTGCCGGGACGGCAGCACTGGGTCCTGCACGACCGCGACCCGGACTTGCTCGCGCTGGCGGCTTCGGCCGTACCGCTCGCCCGTGAGGTGACGGTCGAGACGCGCGTCTCCGACGTGACGCAGCTCGACGCGAAGGATCTCGCCGGGGCGACCCTCGTCACCGCATCCGCATTGCTCGACCTGCTCACGAAGGACGAGCTGGCATCGATCGTCGGGACGTGCATCGCCGTCGGGTGTCCCGTGCTGTTCGCGCTCTCCGTCACGGGGAGCGTGGACATCGCGCCGCCGGACCCGCTCGACGAGCGGTTCGCAGCCGCGTTCGACGCGCACCAGCGCCGCCCGACCCCGCGCGGGCGGCTGCTCGGCCCGGACGCCGTCGACGCCGCGATCGAGGCGTTCGGCAGGAGCGGGATCGCGGTGGACGTCGCCATGACTCCCTGGCTGCTCGGGCCTGGCGACGCCGCCCTGACCGAGGAGTGGTTGACCGGTTGGATCGCGGCCGCATGCGAGCAGGAGCCGGCGCTCGCTGCCGATGCCGATCTCTATCGACGTCGCCGGCTCAGGGACGCACGCACCGGGAGGCTCTCCGTCACGGTCGGTCACGCCGACCTGCTGGTGCACTGATGCACGACCGCCCCTACACACTCCTCTCGTGCAGCATGTCGATCGACGGCTACATCGGCGGGGCCGGCTCGCGGACCCTGCTCTCGAACGACGAGGACCTCGACCGCGTCGATGCCGTCCGTGCGTCGTGCGACGCCATCCTCGTCGGCGCGGCGACAGTCCGAGTCGACAACCCGCGGCTCGTGGTGCGCTCGCCGGCTCGTCGCGAAGAGCGCGCGGCGCGCGGCCTCGCGTCGTCCCCGACGAAGGTGACGGTGACGCAGCGCGCCGATCTCGACGCCGGCGCGGACTTCTTCACGGTGGGCGAGGTCGACAAGCTCGTCTACTGCGCGAGCGCGTGCGTGCACGACGCACAAAGACGTCTGGCGAGTGTCGCGACCGTCGTCGACGGCGGCGACACGGTCGACATGCGGCGGCTCGGGATCGACCTCGCCGGTCGCGGCGTCGGCAGGCTGATGGTCGAGGGCGGGAGCGCGGTGCACACGCAGTTCCTCACGGGTGGGCTCGTCGACGAGCTGCAGCTGACGATCGCGCCCGTGTTCCTCGGCGACTCCGACGCGACGAGGTTCGTGCGCGACGGCCTGTTCCCCTGGAATCTCGCGCGCCGCGCGGCGCTCGTCGACGTCCGGAAGCTCGGTGACGTCGTCCTCCTGCGCTACGCCCTCTCATCCCGGTTCGAGGACGGCCCGTGACGATGCGGCTTCCGACCGCGACGATCCGCACGGAGGTCGTGGTGCCGCTTCGGTTCGCGGACGGCTACGCGACGCCTGCGCGGGTCTACACCTTCGACGGTCTCGTCGACGGGCTCGAGCACCTCGCCTTCGCGCTCGGTGACCCGGCGGGGCGCGTGCCGCTCATCCGTCCGCACAGCGAGTGTCTGACGGGTGACGTCTTCGGCAGCCAGCGCTGCGACTGCGGCCCGCAGCTGCGGGAGGCGGTCGAGCGGATCTCCGACGCCGGCGGCTATCTGCTGTATCTGCGGCAGGAGGGACGCGGCATCGGGCTCTACTCGAAGCTCGATGCATACGTGCTGCAGGACTCCGGCGTCGACACCTACGAGGCAAATCTCGCACTCGGTCATGCGGAGGACGAACGAAGCTATGTCGCAGCGGCGCAGATGCTGCACGCGCTCGGTGCGCCGCGGGTCGCGCTGCTCAGCAACAACCCCGACAAGGTCGAGCAGCTCCGCGGCTGCGGCGTCACAGTCGTGGCGGAGGTGCGAACCGGTGTGCACGTGTCCGTCGCGAACGTTCGCTATCTGGAGACGAAGGCGCGCCGCGGCGGGCACACGATCGATCTTTCGCTGCCGGCGTGACTACGCGCCGAACGCGGAGAAGAAGCGATTGCGGAACGCGCTCATCGGCCAGAGGGGCGCCTGCGCGTCGGGTTGCAGCCCGTCGACCCATCCCCAGCTCGAGATGCGCTTCAGCACGGCGGGATCGTGCGCGACGATGGAGATCGGCACGCTGTGACCGGGCTGACCGGGATCGACCCTCGAGGGCTGGTGGTCGCCGAGCACGATCAGGACGAGGTTCTTGTCCGTCGAGTGCGCGACGAACGAGAACAGCGTGCGAAGCGAATACTCCGTAGACGTCGAGTAGCCCTTCTCCGGGTCGTTCAGCCCGCTGCGGTCGATCGGCAAGCGGTTGTAGATCGACCCGTCGCCCACCTCGTTCCAGGGGATGAACGGCGGGATGCGCGTCCACGGCGTGTGACTCGACGTCAGATCGACCTCGGCGAAGATGTTGCGCGTCCGCGGCTTCGCGAGCTCGAGCCGCTGCAGGCGGAGCAGCGTGTACTCGTCCGGCATCGTCGAGAACCCGTAGGTCGGCCCGTGGTAGCCGAGATTGTGGCGGTTGTAGACCTGGTCGAAGTGATAGAACGCCCTCCCCTCGGGCCACGCGCGGCTGTTCGACGGGTCCTCTGCGACCGTCCGCCAGCCGCCGAGCGCGAACGCGCTCGCCAGGGTGAGACGGTGGCTCTTGACGAGCGCGTCGTAGCGACCCTGCGTGTCGATCCAGGTGCCCGACTGCAGCGTCGAGTGCGCCCACCAGCTGCCGCCGCCGAAGGTCGACGACGTGAGCCAGCCGCTCTCGGCGGAGAAGCCCGCGTCGGCGAGCTGCGCTTCTCCCGTTGCGAGCACGGCGTCGACCGCGGGCGAGAACGGGGAGCCCTGGACGGCGAGCCTGCCGTAGCTCTCCACGAAGACGAGCAGGACGTCTTTGCCGCGAAGCGCACCCACGAGTTGGCCACCCGTCTTGTCCCGGAAGTCGTCCTTCCGCAGCAAGCGGTCGAACACCGAGTGGTCGCGGAGATCGACCTGGACGGCGCGCACCTCCTGGACCGCGAGGTCGGCGCCGCTCGCCGAGGCGATGCGCGCGCCGGAGACGACCTGCACGCCGGCCGCCCAGAAGACGATCCAGGCGCCTGCGAGCGCCGCGGACGCGCCGAGTGAGACCCGACGGTGCCGCGCCGCAACCCGGCTCAACCGGATCGCCGCCAGCGTCGGCAGCGCCAGCGCGACGGCCACGATCAGCACGGCGGCGACGATCGTCAGGTCGGCGACGGTGCGGCCGAACGTCTCGCGGGTCGTCTCGACGCCGAACGAGAGGAAGCTCCAGTCGTCGACCGGGTTGAACGGACGGTCGAAAGCGGTGAAGAAGCCGATGTCGAGGACCTTGACGAGCACGAGCAGCCCGAGGGCAGGCCCGACGAGCCACGGGAGAACGCGGCGCACGCGATCCGGCAGCACGACGGCCAGCACGACGACGACGATCCCTTCGAGCGGGAGCCGCACGAACGCGCCCGGCGTGAGCAGCCACGGCTTCGTCGGCGTGACGAGAGCGGCCCAGACGACGACGAACGCGAGCAGGCTCAGGGCTGCGGTCAGGCGCGGGTCACGCGTGCGTCCGCGCGCCTGCGCACCGGCAGCGTGGCGGTGGCGCCACAGCCACCACGTGTCGCGGCCGAACGACTCCGCGAGCAATGCGAGCGCGACCGCGACGACGACCTGTGCGGCGACGAGAGGCAGAACGTGCGCGGCCGCGATCACCAATCCGATCCCCTGCGCTGCGGTGACGGACTTGCGCCAGTCGCGCCGAGGCAGCGACGCGCGCAGCCAGCGAAGCGACCATCCGGCCGCGTAGAAGAGGTAGCGCGCGGCGCCGATCGCGAGGACCCAGACGCCCACGGAACGGGCCACCTCGATGCTGAGCGCGAGGATCAGCAGGGCGTCGATCTCGCCGTCCAGCCGTGCGCCGAGCGCCGAGCTCCCCGTGCGGCGGGCCACCCAGCCGTCGACGAAGTCGAGCGCGAGCGCAACCGACGCGAGGCTGACGAACGTCGCCACGGGGAGAGCTCGCGCGAATGAACTCACCGCGAGCGCGCCGACGCCGATCGTGAGGGTCGCACGGGCGAGCGTCACCCGGCTCGCGAGGTTGAGCGTCGCGGCGGGGTTGCGCCAGAGCGCGCGGGCGAGCGTCGCGTCGAGGACAAGCGCCACGACGGCCCCTACGACCCACCCGGCCGCCGAGACGCCGACGGTCTGCACGAGCGCGACGAGGAGGAGGAGCTGGGCGACCGCACCGGCGATCGGGCCGGGGGCGGTCCGGAAGAACCGTTGGCGGTCGACCATGCGTACCGAAATACCGTGATCGTCGCGCATCGGTTTCGGGCCGAACCATGAGGCAGGACGAGCGCAGCGCATTCGTGGCGGCGCTGCAGCGCGCGCGCGAATCGGCGTACGCGCCCGGGGACTACGTCGAGCAGGAGAGCTTCATGCGCGCCGACGAGATCCGGGCGCTGGGGAGGCGCGCGGGCCTCGCGCCTCGCGTCTCGGTGCTCGACCTGTGCTGTGGTGTGGCCGGCCCGGGTCGTCTCCTGGCGCGCGAGTTCGGGTGCAGCTACCTCGGAGTCGACTCGAGCGCGAGCGCGATCGGCATCGCGCGTGAGCGCGCCGGCGGGCTTCCGTGCCGATTCGAGGTGGCGGAGATCCCGCCCGTCCCTCCCGGGACCTTCGACGTCGTCGTCCTGCTCGAGACGATGCTCGCGTTCCCCGACAAGGAGACGCTCGTCGCGGAGGTCTCGCGCGCTCTTCCCGCCGGCGGCCGGTTCGCGTTCACGCTGGAGGAAGGCGCGCCGCTGACGACGGCGGAGCGGGAGTCCATGCCGGACGCCGACACGGTTTGGCTGACGCCGCTCGACGAGCTGCGCACACTGCTCGCGCAGGCGCGTCTCGTCGTGCGTTGGCAGGAGGACTGGAGCTCCTCACATCGCGCGACGGCGACGGCGCTCGGCGATTCGTTCGCCGCCGACGCGACCGCGATCGCTTCGGTGATCGGCTGTCGCGCGCTCGACGAGCTCGTGGCGGCGCACCGGCTGTGGGTGGAATGGCTCGCGGCCGGTCGCGTTCGGAAGTTCGCGATCGTCGCAGAACGAACCGATGCAGCGTCAGCGCCGAATTGAGGACGTGAGCCTCGAGAACGGCGACCCGCGTCCCTACGGCCGGCGTGCCTTCTTGGGGTTGTCGGCAGCGGGGTTCACCTCGTTCCTCTGGGCCGGCCCCGCGAGCCGCATCTTCGCGCCGTTGACGTCGGCGTTCTCGCAGATGCTGGCGGACGTGCTGCCGGTCGGCGGCTGGCGGATCTACACGATCTCGGGCTCGATGCCGGTCTTCGATCCGTCGACGTGGCGACTCGAGATCGACGGCCTCGTCCGCAAACCGGTGAGCCTCACGTACGACGACCTGCGCAAGCTGCCGCAGGCGCATCAGACCTCGACCTTCCATTGCGTCACCGGTTGGACGGTGCGGAACGTCCGCTGGGGTGGCGTGCGCTTCGAGCAGCTCCTGAACCTGTGCGAGCCGCTTCCGTCCGCACACGCCATCCGCTTCGTCTCGCTCGAGCAGCCCTACGACGACTCGCTGACGTTGACCCAGACACGGCTCGCCGACGTGATGCTCGCGCTCGACCTGGACGGGGCGCCGTTGTCGCGACCGCACGGGTCGCCGGCGCGCGTCGTCATCCCGGAGATGTACGGCTACAAGGGGGTCAAGTGGCTGACCCGCATGGAGCTGGTGGCAAAGCAACCGCAGGGCTTCTGGCAAAAGCACGGCTACGACCAGGATGCGTGGGTTGGTCGCTCGAACGGGCTCTGAGCGCCGCCTGCCGCGGTTCGGCCGGACGGAGCGGGCGGTGCACTGGGTGCACGCCTCCGCGTTCGTCGTCCTGCTCGTCTCCGGGCTCTGCCTGTATCTGCCGTCGCTCGCCGAGATCGTCGGCCGTCGGCCTCTGCTCAAGTCGATTCACGTCTACACGGCGGTCGGCTGGCTGGCGGCGCTCGTCGTGATCGTCGTGGTGGGCGACCGCGCGGCGCTGCGCCGGACTGCGAGGGAGATCGACCTGTTCGACCGCGACGACCGCGCCTGGCTCGCGCGACGCGGCGGCGCGCCGCAGGGGCGCTTGAACGCGGGGCAGAAGCTGAACGCCGTCGTCACCGCGGTGTTCGCGCTCCTCTTTGCCGTCACGGGCTTCTTCCTCTGGTACGGCGAACGAGACACTCGCTTCCGATTCGCACAGACAGTCCTGATCCACGACTGGCTGATGTACGTCTCGTTCGTTCTCTTCGTCGGCCATCTCTATCTCTCGGTCGTCCATCCGACGACGCGCCATGCACTCAGCGGCATCACGCGCGGCTGGGTCGACGAGTCCTGGGCCGCCCGGCACCATCCGAAGTGGGCAGCGACCTTCGACGTTCCACGCCAGACGGTCGACGACGACCGATGATCCTCCTCCTCGCGATCGGCTTCCTCGCCGGCGTGATCACGGCCGTCTCGCCGTGCGTTCTGCCCGTGCTCCCGATCGTCCTCGCCGGCGGCTCGGCCGGCGGCACACCGCGGCGCCCGTACGCGATCGCAGCCGGCCTCGTCCTCAGCTTCACGATCTTCACGCTCTCGGCGTCAGCGCTCCTCTCGGCGCTGGGCTTGCCTCAGGACACACTCCGCAATGTCGCGATTGCGCTCCTCTTCCTGCTCGCGGCAACGCTGCTCGTGCCGCGGCTCGGCCTCGTGATCGAGCGGCCGTTCGTCCGTCTGAGCCGCCGCCCGAGCGGTGATCTCGGCGGCGGCCTCGTGCTCGGCCTGAGCCTCGGCCTCGTCTTCGTGCCCTGCGCCGGGCCGGTGCTCGCGACGGTCAGCGTGCTCGCCGCCGAGCACCGCGTCGGGCTTCGGCTCGTCCTGCTCACCCTCTTCTACGCGGCCGGCGCAAGCGGCGTCCTCCTGCTCGTGGCGATCTTCGGCCAGAGAGCGACGCGTCGTCTGCGTCAGACCCGCGCCTGGTGGCGTCCCGCGCTCGGCGTCGTCATGGCCGGCGCGGCGCTCGCGCTCGTCTTCAACGTCGACCAGTCGCTGCAGACGCGGCTCGGCTCGTATACGACGGCGCTCCAGCGCCACACGGAAGAGTCCGCCTACGCGACGAAGCATCTCTCGTCGCTCCGCGGCGCGACGGGCGGCGTCACGCTGAAGCCGAAGACGGCGCGCGCGTCGCGCAGCAATCTCCCCGTCTACGCGTCGGCTCCCGGCTTCGTCGGCATCTCGCACTGGCTGAACACGGACGGAAGGCCGCTGACGATCGCCGGTCTGCGCGGCAAGGTCGTGCTCGTCGACTTCTGGACGTACTCGTGCATCAACTGCCTGCGCACGCTGCCGCACCTGCGCGCGTGGTACGCCGCGTACCACAAGTCCGGGCTCGAGATCGTCGGCGTGCACACGCCCGAGTTCGCCTTCGAGCACGTCCTGTCGAACGTCGAGAGCGCGGTGAAGCGCCTCCGGATCGGCTGGCCGGTCGCGCTCGACAACGAGTACGCCACGTGGACTGCGTGGTCCAATCAATATTGGCCCGCGGACTACCTCGTCGACCAGCAAGGCGAAGTTCGGGCATACAGCTTCGGCGAGGGCGACTACGCGAAGACCGAGGCCGACATCCGGCAGCTCCTCGGCATCTCCGGGAAGACGACAGCCGTCGCCAACCTGACGCCCACCGAGCAGCAGACGCCGGAGACCTATCTCGGCCCGGCGCGGTTCGACCCGACCCGATACGTCGGCACCAAGCCGGTCGACGGTCGGGAGGTCGACTACCGCCTCGCCTCGCAGGTCCCGCAGAACGACATCTCGTTCGGCGGCAACTGGACGCTGTCCGGGCAGACCGCGACCGCGGGGCTCGGGGCACGCCTCGACCTCCACTACCACGCCAAGGACGTCTACATCGTGCTGGCGGGGCGGGGCCGCATCGCGGTCACGAGAGACGGCAGGCCGCTCGAGACGATCGACGTCGACGGCGCGAGGCTCTACACGGTTCTCTCCTCGAACGCAACGACCGACGGCGTGCTCGAGTTTGCGCCGGCGCCCGGCATCCGCGCCTACAGCTTCACGTTCGGCTAGCTGCGGTGAGGGCTCAGCTCGGCGGCTGCGGCTGCGCGCGTCCGCGCCACGGCACCGCGCTCCGCGCACGGACGAGAACGCGCTGCGCAGCTGCGACGTTCGAGACCGTCACGGCGAGCAGCAGCACGCTTCCGTTGAAGACGGGCGTCACCCACGTCTCGACGCCCTTCAGCTGCAGCCCCGTGATCCCGACCGCCACGAGGAAGATCGCGATCACCGTGCCCCACACGTTGAAGAAGCCGGGGCGGATGGCGGTCGCGCCGAGGAACGCGGCGGCGTACGCGGGCAACAGGAACGACGGGCCCGACGTCGCGTCCGCTGCGCCCACTTGCGCGGTGACGAGGATGCCGCCGACGGCGGCGAGCAGCCCCGCGAGGACGAACGCCGTCGCCCGCGCACGGCCCGTGCGGATGCCGGACAGCTTCGCTGCGGTCCGATTCGCGCCGGTCGCACGCATCTGGCGCCCGAGCAACGTGAACTCGAGGAGCACCCACAAGGCGACCGCGGCGACGAGTGCGTAGTACACGGGCAGCACGACGAGGTGCTTCGTCTGGGCGAGCGTCGTGAACCCCTTGGGCGCGCCGCCGAAGAGCGGCTCGCTGCCGCTCGAGATCCACTGGGTCAGTCCGTCGAGGATGGTCGCGATCCCGATCGTCGCGATGAACGAGTTGATCCCGAGCCCGATGACGGCGATCGCGTTCGCGACCCCGATCGCCGCGCCGACGCCGAGGGTCGCGACGATCGCCATCTCCCACGAGAGCCCGTAGTGCGTGATCAGCTTGAGCACGAGGTACTGCGCGATCCCGAGCGTCGCGCCGAGCGACAGGTCGAACTCGCCGACGACGAGAACGAGCATCGCCGCGAACGCGATGAAGATCCCGGGCGGCTGCGACGTGAGGATGTCCTGGACGTTCCCGCTCGTCGGGAACTTCCCGGGCAGCCAGGCGGAGAAGCCGCCGAAGACGACGACGAAGACGAGCAGCAGGCCCCAGCGCGCAATTCCTCTCGGCAGGTTCATGCGGCGTAACACTCCTGCGCGATCCGCGCGGCCGTGAGCTGATCGCGCGTCA
>Ga0157369_10006865_pt1 | contig 13133 bp, 11 predicted proteins | sample C25metaG_FD_113461 | JGI IMG/M metagenome (GOLD analysis project Ga0157369, IMG submission 113461) | Corn rhizosphere microbial communities from Kellogg Biological Station, Michigan, USA - C2-5 metaG | ecosystem: Host-associated > Plants > Roots > Rhizosphere > Soil | place: USA: Michigan...
ATCAACGCCCAGAACTGCGTCCACTGCAAAACCTGCGACATCAAGGATCCGTCGCAGAACATCGTCTGGACCACGCCCGAGGGCGGCGGCGGTCCCAACTATCCGAACATGTGACGAACCCCTGACCCCGCTCATCCCCGCGAAAGCGGGAACCCAGTCCTTTGGGCGATCAATGCAAAGGTTGGCGAGGCTATGCTCGTCCAACGCACTGCCGAACGACAAAACTGGGTCCCCGCTTTCGCGGGGATGAGCGGAAAAGGAGGAACGCTCATCCATGCTCTTGCGAGGGCGGATGAAAGCGTGAAGGGTCCGGGCATGATCGCCTCCCGTTCGCGCCTGTTCGCCGCCTCCCTGACCGTCCTCGCCGTGGCGCTTGCCGGCCACGCCTCGGCTCAGGCAACGACCCCGCCCGCTCCGACGCCGGAGACCCATCCGCCGGCCGTGATCCTGGAACCGGGCCAGACTGCGCCGGGCCAAGTCGCGCCGGGTCAGGCGCCGACCGAGGCTGCGCCCGATCCTCACATCATCATCACCGACACGCCCGCCACGCCGGCGATCCCGGCCGTCTGGGCGCCGATCCCGACGAACGCCGACGGCCGCAGCGCCTATGGCCTGTATCTGGCGGGCAAGCTGGCCCTGATGCAGGGCGAGGGGGCGACCGGCGCAGACTATCTGGCTCAGGCCGAGCGCCTGACGCCCGAACAGCCGCGTGTGCGCGAACAGGCCTTCACCTCCGCCCTGCTGACCGGCGATCTGGACGTAGCGGCGGCCCTGGCCCCGACCGATGCGACCGCGTCTCCGGCGTTTGTCGAGGGCGGGCGGCTGGTGCGTCTGGTTCAGGACTTCGTGCGCGGCGACGCCAGGACGCCGAACGCCGAACTGGCCCGTCAGCCCATCGGCTCCCCGCATGCCCGCGCCGGCCTGCTGGTCGCGCCGTGGATCGCGGCGGCGGCGGGCGACTGGAGCCGTGCGCTTCAGCCCGCCCCGACCGCCGGCGACCCCCTGACCCTGGCCTTCGCCCGCATGACCCGCGCCACCCTGCTCGAAAAGCGTCGCGATTACGCCCAGGCCGAAGTGGAGCTGAAGGCCGCTTCCGACGTCGCCGGCGTCGGCGCCCTGTTCAAACGCCCCTATGGCGAGTTTCTGGAACGGCGCGGTCGTCGCGACGACGCGGTCGCCCTGTATGAAGCCGCCATGGCGGTTCAGCCCGTCGATCCGGGCGTGGCCCGCGCGCTGCAAAGGCTGAAAGACGGCGGGCGCCCGCCCGCCTTGCCCGATTTCCGCGAAGGCGCCGCCCAGGGCCTGATCACCGCCGCCGCCCAGGCTTCGGCCGAGCGTGGCAATGAATTCGCCGCCGTCTATCTGCGCCTCGCCCAGAACCTGCACGACGATGACGAGACCGAATATCAGCTGGCCCAGGTGCTCTCGCGCGCCGGTCTGAAATCCGCCGCCCGCAACGCCCTGTCGCGTGTCGGGACCGCCGATCCTCAGCTCTACGCGGCCGCCCGCGCTCAGCTGGCTGTCGCGCTGGAAGAGGACGGCCAGTCGCAGGACGCGCTTGCCGAGCTACGTCGCGCCGCCGCCGCCAGCCCCGACGATCGCCGCATCGCCCTGGTTCTGGCCGGTCAGCTGATGCAACTGAAACAGCATGACGAAGCGCTCGCCCTGCTGGACGGTCCGCTTCTGAACACCGCCGATCAGGGCGCCAGCGTCCACTTCCTGCGCGGCGCCGCCTATGAGGCGCTGGGCCGTGTTCCCGAGGCGGAGGCCGAACTGTGGGCCGCGCTTCAGAACGCGCCGAACGACGCCGACATGCTGAACTATCTCGGCTATCTCTGGGTCGACAAGGGGCTGCGGGTTCAGGAAGGCGCCGAAATGATCGCCCGCGCGCATGCGCTGGAGCCCGACAACGGCAACATCCAGGATTCGCTGGGCTGGGCGCAGTTCAAACAGGGCCAGTACGAAACCGCCGTCGACACCCTGGAGCAGGCCGTCGACAAGGAACCGTCCAACGCCGAGATCAACGATCACCTCGGCGACGCCTATTGGAAGGTCGGTCGTCAACGCGAGGCCGTCTGGCTGTGGAACCGCGTCCTGGTGCTGGAGCCCGAACCCGAACGTCGGGCCGAGGTCGAACGCAAGATCGCCAATGGGCTGGACAGCGCGGCGCCCATGCAGGGCGTCTCCAACTGACTCAACATCCCGCTCATCCCCGCGAAAGCGGGGACCCAGCGCTTTGGGCGAAAATCTTTCCGGTTGACGCGATTTCCATCCACCGCACTGCCGTGCGACAGAACTGGGTCCCCGCTTTCGCGGGGATGAGCGGATGAAAAAGACGGATTGACCGGCTAAGCATCAGTGATGCCGATTTTCACCGCTTTGGCTCCGGCCAAGATCAATCTTTTCCTGCATGCCGGGGCGGTGAACGCTGACGGCTATCACCCGCTGTCCAGCCTGGTCGCCTTCGCTGATGTGGGAGACCTGGTATCTGTTGAGCTGGCCGATGCCCTGATTCTCGATGTGACCGGGCCATTCGGCGCATCGCTGAGCGCCACGCCCGACAATCTGATCCTGCGCGCGCTGCGTCGTCTGGGGGAGGCCTGCGGCATCGCGGAGCCGAAGCTGAAGGTCACGCTGGACAAGCGCCTGCCCATCGCGGCGGGGCTGGGCGGCGGATCGTCCGATGCGGGCGCGGCGCTCAAGTTGGCGCGCGACGTCTTGGCGCTCGATCTCGACGACGCCGAGCTTGAGGCGGTCGCGGGCGTCGTCGGCGCGGACGGTCCGATGTGTCTGCGGATGCGCACGGCCTGGGCCGAGGGGAGGGGGGATGTGCTGACCGACGAACCCCGGCTACCGCCGCTGCCGGCCGTGCTGTTCAATCCCGGCGTCCCGTCGCCGACCGGAGCGGTCTATCGGGCCTATGACGCCGGGCCGATGCGTTCGGCCGACAGACCCCCGCCGCCTCAGGACTGGTCCATCGCCGCCGTCATCGACTGGCTGTCGATCCAGCGCAACGATCTAGAGGCGCCCGCCCTGGCCCTGACGCCGGCGATCAGCGCGGCCCTGTCGGCGGTGGCGGCGACGGACCGGGTCGCCCTGACCCGGATGTCAGGCTCAGGCGCGACGGTGTTCGGTCTGTATCCCACACACGATGCGGCCCGAGCCGCTGCCAGCGCTCTATCCGCCGCACATCCCAATGCCTGGGTCAAATCAACTAAGCTGTCCGTACAGCAACGCTAAAGCTTTGTGGCCGAATACCGGCGATCAGGCTGTGAAACCGGCGATTTCGCCCAGGTCTCGCCTAGATCATCACAAACGTTACGCATTGTTTCGAAATCTCGGAACCAGATCACGACGTTCTGATTTGAGTCGGCAGTTCCGATGTCTGGAACGGGTCGCCTTGTCCCCCGTGGCGATCCTCAAACAGGAAAAAGGAAATCGCCATGCTTCGTGCTAAACTGCTTGCCGCCACCGCCGTCGTCAGCCTGATGGCCGCCCCCGCTTTCGCCCAGGACATGACCGCCCCGGCGACCACGACGCCCGCCCCGGCGACCATGCCGCAAACCGATCCGGCCATGCCGGCCATGCCGCAGACCCCGGCTCCGACGGCTGAGGCCGCCGCGACCACGACCACGACCGCCGAGGCGACCACGCCCGTCGCCGGCGAAACCGTCGTCGATAAGCTGAAGGAAAGCAGCCAGTTCACGACGCTTCTGGCGGCCCTCGACGCGGCGCAGCTGACCGACACCTTGGCGACGCGCCCGGCCATTTCGATCTTCGCCCCGACCGACGCGGCCTTCGCCGCCCTGCCCGAGGCGGATCGCACGCGTCTGATGGACCCGGCCAATGCCGCCGAACTGCGCCAGCTGCTGCTGTATCACGTCATCGTCGCCGACGTGACGCCCGACCAGATCATGGGCAAGAAGGGCGGCGTGCCGACCGCCGCCGAGAGCCAAATCCTGCTGGACGGGACGGGTTCGGCCATCAAGGCTGACGGCGCCACCGTGGTCAGCGCCGAGCTGGACGCCTCCAACGGCGCCATCTTCCCGATCGACAAGGTCCTGAACCCGGCGAACTCCATGGCCGCCATGGGCGATGAAGAGGCCGCTGCGCCGGCCGAAGCCGCCGCCCCGGCGGAAGAGGCGGCTCCGGTCGCCCCGGCCGCTCCGGCGACGGCCCCGACGGGCGAACCTGCTGCGGCGACCACCACCACGGCCTCGCCCCCGGTCGCCAATCCGACGGACGGCCAGGTCGATCCCTCGGCCACCCCGCCGGTTGACGCGGCCGATCCCGCCGCTGACGGCGGCGACGAAGCCAACCCGACTCCCCAATAAGCTGGGCGATAATACGGGTCATCCACGCGCTCTCTCGGTAGCGTGTTGAAGCGGAAGGCGGCGGGCCCTATGGTCCGCCGTCTTTTTTGCAGCCCCTCCCCACGAGCCCGATTTGACCACCTCGACCGAGCCGCTCGCGTTTCAGGACCTGATCCTGACGCTCCACCGCTATTGGGGCGAGCAGGGCTGCGCCATTCTGCAACCCTATGACATCGAGGTCGGGGCCGGCACGCTGCATCCCGCCACCGTCCTGCGCGCGCTCGGCTCCAAGCCTTGGAAGGCCGCCTATGTCCAGCCCAGCCGCCGCCCCGGCGACGGCCGATATGGCGAGAACCCCAACCGCCTCCAACACTATTACCAATACCAGGTCATCCTGAAGCCGAACCCGGACAATCTTCAGGAGCTGTATCTGGGGTCGCTGGCGGCCATCGGCATCGATCCGAAGCTGCACGACATCCGCTTCGTCGAGGACGACTGGGAAAACCCCACCGTCGGCGCCTGGGGCCTGGGCTGGGAGGTCTGGTGCGACGGGATGGAGGTGACGCAGTTCACCTATTTCCAGGGCGTCGGCGGCATCGAGGTGGACGTCGTCTCGGGCGAGCTGACCTACGGGCTGGAGCGTCTGGCCATGTACGTCCAGGGCGTCGACAACGTCTATGACCTGAAGTTCACCAAGGAGGGCCTGACTTATGGCGAGGTCTTCCTGGAGAACGAGCGGCAACAGTCGGAGGCCAACTTCCACGGCTATGACGTGGACGGGCTGAAGCGTCGGTTCGAGGATATGGTGGGCGAGGTCCAGCGCCTGCTGGACATGCGCGGCCCGCAGGATCAGCCGCTGGTCCTGCCCGCCTACGACCAGGTTCTGAAGGCCAGCCACCTGTTCAACCTGATGGACGCCCGCGGCGCCATCGCCGTCGCCGAACGCCAGAGCTACATCGGCCGCATCCGCGAACTGTGTAAGGCGTGCGCTACGGCCTATGTCGAGCGGGAACGGGCCGAGGCATGATTTCCCATTCCGCTCATCCCCGCGAAAGCGGGGACCCAGTTCTGTCGCGAGACGCGATGTCTGGGGTTGCGGTCGAGACCTTCACGGCGCCGGTTGCGCGCCCAAAGCGCTGGGTCCCCGCTTTCGCGGGGATGAGCGGACAGATTTGAGACCCTGATGCCCCAACTCCTTCTCGAAATCTTCTCCGAAGAAATCCCCGCCCGGATGCAGCAGGGCGCCGCGCGCGACCTGGAGCGTATGGTCTCCGACCGTCTGAAGGCCGCCGGCCTGACGTGGGAGGCGCTGACGACCTATGCCGGTCCGCGCCGCCTGACGCTGGTCATCGACGGCCTGCCCACGGCCACGCCGGACCGCGAGGAAGAGCTGAAAGGCCCGCGCGCCTCGGCCCCGGAACAGGCGCTGGAAGGCTTCCTGCGCAAGACCGGCCTGACCCGCGATCAACTGACCGAGCGCGACGGCGTCCTGTTCGCCGTCCTGTCGTCGAAGGGCCGCGCCACGACTGACCTGGTCGCCGAGACGGTCGACCAGGTCATCCGCACCTTCCCCTGGCCCAAGTCGATGCGCTGGGGTTCCGGCACGCTGCGCTGGGTGCGTCCGATCAAGCGCATCCTGTGCCTCTTTGACGGCAAGGTGGTGCCGTTCGAGATCGACGGGATTCAGAGCGACGCGATCACCGAGGGCCACCGATTCCTGGGTTCCGGCGAGTTGTTGCGCGTCAGCGACTTCGTCGACTACCGCACCCAACTGGAAAAGAACTTCGTCCTGCTGGACGTCGCCGATCGCAAGCTGCGGATCTTGGAACAGGCCAAGGCCGCCTGCGCCGCGCGGGGGCTCGCCCTGGTCGATGACGACGGCCTGCTGGACGAGGTGGCGGGTCTGGCGGAATGGCCGACCCCGATCCTGGGCGACATGGACCCGCAGTTCCTGGCCCTGCCGCCGGAAGTCGTGCGTCTGTCGATGAAGGTGCACCAGAAGTATTTCGCCGTCCGCGATCCGTCCAAGGACGGCTTGGCGCCCAACTTCCTGGTCGTCGCCAATGTCGAGGCGACCGACGGCGGCAAGGCCCTGGCCGCCGGCAATAGCCGCGTCCTGTCCGCCCGTCTGAACGACGCGCGTTTCTTCTGGGACGAGGATCAAAAGGTCGGCTTCGACGCCTGGAACGCCAAACTGTCCGGCGTCACATTCCACGCCAAACTGGGCACCCTGGCCGAGCGCGTCGAGCGCATCGCCGCCCTGGCGCGCGAGATCGCCCCGCTGGTCGGCGCCGACGCCGACGAGGCCGAAACCGCCGCCCGCCTGTCCAAGGCTGACCTGCTGTCGGGCATGGTCAGCGAATTCCCGGAACTGCAGGGGATCATGGGCGGCTATTACGCCCGTCTCGCCGGCCATTCCGACGCGATCGCCGACGCCGTGCGCGACCATTACAAGCCTCAGGGCCCCGCCGACACGGTCCCGACCGCGCCTGTCACGGTCGCCGTCGCCCTGGCCGACAAGCTGGACACCCTGGTCGGTTTCTTCGCCATCGACGAAAAGCCCACGGGCTCCAAGGACCCGTTCGCGCTGCGGAGAGCTGCGCTGGGGGTGATCCGGTTGCTGCTGGAAAATGGGGTGCGGGCCTCATTGGCCGATCTCGTTCGTATATCGCTGCGTAGCTATTTGGGCCAAATAGACAACAGCTTCCCGGATGAGCTGTTTGGGCGTATTGAGTACAATGATCAGCCAGACGCAGTTACAGAAGGCGATCTTGAGCATATTCGAACCAACTTCTGGTTCACTAAACTTTTAGCGTCAAATTCTGAGGTTAATAGAGCTAAAGCACTTAGAGCGGTAGTTGTTGGTAAGTCGGCCGGAAGCCATCCTAACGAAGCTAAGGAACTTCGTGAAATATATAGTCGGATAGCGGAAAAAGCTGCGGATTTAGACTGGGGCGTGAAGTATCTCGCCGATCCAGAAGGAAGTTTGGCGGACAGCGGTGGTGAAAGGGAGCGCGATAGCTTTGAGGCTACCGTGGCCTCCCTGCTTGCCGCATTCTCAGAGCAAGTTGCGGACTTGGCTGGCTTCCAACGCGAACGTCTTCGCGTTTTTTCACGCGACCAAGGCCAACGGCACGATCTCGTGGATGCCGTCTTCGCTCTGGGCGACGATGACCTCGTCCGCATCGTGCGGCGGGTGGAGGCGTTGGCCGCCTTCCTCGCCACGGACGACGGGGCCAATCTGCTGGCCGGCTACAAGCGCGCCTCCAACATCCTGCGCGCCGAGGAGAAGAAGGGGCCTGTGCCGACCGGCATGGTCCAGACCGGCCTTCCGAACCAGCCCGAGGCCGAGACTGCGCTGGCCTTCGCCGTCGGCGCCGCCCGCACCGCCGTCGAGGCCGCGCTGGAGACCGAGGATTTCGCCGCCGCCATGACGGCCCTGGCCGCCTTGCGCGCCCCGGTGGACCGGTTCTTCGAGGACGTGCTGGTCAACTCCGATGTGGCTGCCGAACGCGACAACCGCCTGAAGCTGTTGGGCCAGGTGCGGGACGTGATGGGGCAGGTCGCGGACTTCGGCCAGATTGCGGGGTAGCCCCCTTCGCCGGGGCGGTCCCCGCCCTCTCTCGCGCCGCGCGGTAACGGGCTATGGTGCCGCGATGAATCGGGCCGCGTCATGATCAAATACATTGGCTCCAAGCGCGCCTTGCTGGCCCATGTGACGGGCGCCGTGGCCGGCGTCCTGCCCCGGGGCGGGCGGGTGTGCGACCTGTTCTCGGGCACGGCGCGGGTCGGTCATGCCCTGAAGAAGCAAGGGTTTCAGGTCTGGTCGAACGACTACAACGCCTATGCCCACGCCCTGGCGACCACCTATGTCCAGGCGGATAGGGAGCGGTGGATCGACCGGGTCGAGGCCGTGCTGGCCGAGTTGCGGACGGTGACGCCGCAGGCGGGCTGGTTCACCCAGGCCTTCTGCCAGGACGCCCGCTACTTCCACCCCGACAACGGCGCGCGCATCGACGCCATGCGCGACCGGATCGAGGCCATGGGGCTGGAGCCGGAGCTGAAGGCCATCGTCCTGGTCAGCCTGATGGAGGCGGCCGACCGGGTGGATTCCACCGCCGGGGTCCAGATGGCCTATATGAAACAGTGGGCGCCCAGGGCGCTGAAGACGCTGGAGCTGCGGACGCCGGACATGGTCGCGGCTGTGGAAGGCGGGCCGTGCCGGGCGACCCAGGGCGATGCGATCGAGATCGCCGAACAGGTCGAGGCGGACCTGGTCTATCTGGACCCGCCCTACAACCAGCATTCCTATCTGGCCAACTACCACTGCTGGGAGAGCCTGGTGCTGTGGGATCGGCCCGAGACCTATGGGATCGCCAACAAGCGGGTGGACGTCCGGACGCGCAAGAGCGCCTTCAACAGCCGGCCCGGCATCGGCCCGGCGCTGAAGACGGTGATCGAGCGGGTCAAGGCGCCCAATCTGATCGTCAGCTTCAACGACGAGGGCTATCTGAGCCGGGCCGAACTGGTCGAGATGCTTTCGGCGCGCGGCCATGTCCAGGTGCTGGAGGTGGCGCATCCGCGCTACGTCGGCGCCCGGATCGGCATTCACAATCCCAAGGGCGAGAAGGTCGGTCAGGTGGGGCGGCTGAGGAACGTCGAACACCTGTTCGTGGTCACGGACCGGCCGGTCGAACTGCCTGTGGCCGCCTAGGCGCAGCCGAGACAACCGTCGCACGTCGCGGAACGCGAATCGCGGCGTGTCGTTGTGGGACTATGCAACCGCACACGCACAACGCTCCGAAGACTGACCGCGCCGACGACTATCGCGTCCGACCGGCTGCGGAACCGCGTTCGTGGGCGCCGCGTGCGGCGCAGGGCGACCAGGCGTGGGGAGCCCCGTCTCCCGCCGCCGACGCCCGGCCGACCTTCACCCACAACGCCGCGCGTTACGCCCGCCCCGCCGAGGCGGCCGCCCCGGTCGAGCAGGTGGATGTGGAGCCGGAATTGAGCGCCCCGCCGCGCTGGATGATGGCGATCGCCGGCGCCGCGGTCGCCGCCCTGATGGGCGCGCTGCTGGGCGGCTTCCTGCACATTTAAGCGGCGGCGACGTCTGAGGCGGCGTCAGGCGTCCTGAAGCAGGGCCTTGATCGGCGACCATCCGCGCCGGTGGGCGGGGCAGGGACCCAAAGTCTTCAGGGCGCTCTGGTGGATCGGCGCGTTGTAGCCCTTGTGGCTGGCGAATCCATAACCGGGATATTGGGCGTCCAGATCGACCATCAGCCGATCCCGCGCGGTCTTGGCCAGGATCGAGGCCGCCGCGATGGATAGCGACAGTCCATCGCCGCCGACGACCGTCTGGATTTCGCAGGGAAGCTTGAAGCGATAGTTGCCGTCGACCAGGGCGGCCACGGGCTGGACCTGCAGCGCCTCGATGGCGCGGCACATGGCCAGGCCGGTGGCGTGCAGGATGTTCAGCGCCTCGATCTCCTCCACCGAGGCGAAGCCGACGCCCCAGGCGACGGCGCGGGCCTTGATCTCGGGCTCAAGAGCGGCGCGGCGCTTTTCGGTGAGGGCCTTGGAGTCGTCGATGCCGGGCGGAAGGTCGTCAGGGTTCAGGATCACCGCCGCCGCCGAGACGGGGCCAGCCCAGGGGCCGCGCCCGGCCTCGTCCACGCCGCAGACGTGACCGTTGACCCGCTGGATCAGCACCGTTTCCAGGGCGAGGGTCGGGAAGGCTTTGGGTTTCGCGGGGGTTCTAGCCATGCGCGGCCATCGCACGAACCTGGGCGTGACGGAAGCCGGAGGGCTTTTCTAACATCCGCGTCAAATATAGCCTGTCGGAATGGTCAGGGTTTTTCATGTCTGTCTGACACTCGTTCTGTTTGCAGGCGCGTGCGCATCGCCGGTTGGACCTGATCGTCAGGATTTGGCGAGCCTGTTGCAAACATCCTCTCGCGATATCAATGCGTTGCGTTGTTACGAAATTCCTGAAGAGCAAACAGAGTTTCGGTGCCTGTATGAAAGGCGCGATGTCGCCGGCGGCTGGACATCGCAGGAAGTGATGATCGCGCTGGACGGGTCGAACTGGGTGGTCATCGACGGTCCGGGCGCGCCTCATCGGCCTTAGCTCATTGCAGCAACCTCCTTGTGACGGAAGCAGGTCGTCTGGTGATCATTGACCATGCCCACGGCCTGCATGAAGGCGTAGACGATGACCGGGCCGCAGAAGTTGAAGCCGCGTTTCTTCAACGCCTTGGCCATGGCGACGGAGGCTTCTGTCTGGGTCGGGGCCTGGCGATAGTCGGCATAGGGCGTCTGGATCGGCTCGCCATCGACGAAGGACCAGAGCCAGGCGGAGAAGTCCTCGCCGTCATCGCGCATCTGAAGCCAGATCTGGGCGCCCCGGATGGCGGCGTTGATCTTGGCGCGCGAGCGGATGATGCGGGGATCGCCCAGCAGGCGCTGGATGTCGGCCTCGTCATAGCGGGCGACGATCTCGGGGTCGAAACCGTCGAAGGCGTCGCGGATGCCCTCGCGTTTTCTGAGGATGGTGATCCAGGCGAGACCGGCCTGGAAGCCGTCGAGGACCAGCTTTTCCCAGAGGGCGCGCGGATCGCGTTCGGGCACGCCCCATTCCGCATCATGATAGGCGACATAAAGCGGGTCGGTCCCGCACCAGCCGCAACGGCCCTCTGCGTGCGAATCGGTCATGGCGGAAGGTTGCCCGTCTGTTCTGGTGAAAGGAAGGGCGGGATTTGAGACCCAGGCGACCGGAAAAAGACCGTCCGAAGAGACGGGTTCGTATCCTTGCATCATCCGCCGGCGAGCATAGCGAGACCGGGGGACCCAGCGGCGCGCGCGAGCGCGAACCTGTCGCGGAGCCGACGTTTCAAATGGTTGTGCGGCGGAGGCATCGCCTCGGCCCCGCGGGGTCCTCCGATCTGGGCCGCGAAGGCGCGGCTTGCCGGAGGAGGACGAAAGACAGGGACGCCCCTCAGTCCCTGACCAATCCCCCGTCCACCACCAGGTTCTGACCCGTCACGGCGCGGCTCCACGGCGAGGCGAAGAAGAGGACGGCGTCGGCGAATTCCTCTGGCGTGGTGACGCTGCGCAGGGGCGTCATGCCGGCGATCAGGTCGAAGACGGCCTCGGGCGTGGCGGCGCTGGCGTCGGTGGTGCGCAGGAGGCCGCCGGAGACCATGTTGACGGTGATGCCGTCAGGGCCCAGGTCGCCGGCGGCGGTGCGGGTCAGGCTGAGCAGGGCGGCCTTGGCGGCGGTGTAGTCGTGATAGGGCACGACCGGATTCTGGAACAGGTTGGTGCCGATGTTGACGACGCGACCGAACCGGGCGGCGGCCATGCCGGGGGCGGTCGCCTGGATGGTGTTGAGGGCGCCGCGCACGACGGTCGAGAACTGGCGATCCATCTCGTCCCAGCCGATGGCGGTCACCTGCGACCGGGCGTCGCCGTTGAAGCTGTAGTCCAGGGCGTTGTTGACGACGGTGGTGACGGGCGCGCCGAAATGGCCTTGCGCGGCCGCGACCATGGCGTCCACGGCGGCGCGGTCGGTCACGTCGGCCTGGAGGGCGACGGCGCGGTCGCCGATCTGGGCGGCCAGGGCGGTCGCGGCCTCGCCGCTGGCGCGCCAGTTGATCACCACGCGGGCGCCTTCGCGGGCGAAGGCGCGGACAGCGGCGGCGCCCACGCCGCGCGCGCCGCCGGTGACAAGGACGATCTGGTCGGCGATCTTCATGGGGGACTCAACGGTTGGGGAAGGGAAGGACGTCCTCGCCCATCCAGGCGGGCTTGCGCAAGCGCACAGGGCGGCCGTCCACGGTCAGGTCGCCGTCGAGGCGGTCGATCCGAAGCAGGGCCATGGCCGAACCTTCCTGACCCGAGAGGACCTCGCCCGCGCGCAGGTCGCCCTTCAGCACCTCGGCGCCGAAGGCCGGGGCGGGGCCGTCGAAATCGAGCGGCAGCATCCGGTTCTTGATCGTGCCCCGGCGCTTCATGCGCGAGGTCGTCTCCTGACCGACGAAACAGCCCTTCTGGAAGTCGATGCCGTTCAGCAGATCGAAGTCGGCCTCGATCGGATAGGTCTTGTCCTGAGGCGCGTCGGCGGTCGGATCGGGCAGGCCGATGGACAGGCGGCGGGCGTCGTAGTCGGCCTCGCTGGCGTCGGGCGTGGCTTCGCCATACCGGCGACCGCCCATCAAGGGGGTGCGCGGGTCGGGGATGAAGCCGGCGGGGGCCTCAGGCCAGGCGGCGAAGACCGGGCGGTCGTCGGCGGCGACCGCGACCTTGGCCCTGAGCTTGTACATCGAAAGGCGTTGCAACAGGCCGTCGCGGCGCTCGACCGCGACGTCCAGCAGAACGCCGTCCGCCTGGCCCAGGAGGAACAGGTCGAACAGCAGCCGGCCCGGCGGGGACAACAGGGCGCCGAAACGCAGTTCGCCGTCCGCCAGCGTCTCGACATCCTGGGTCAACAGACTGTGCAGGAAGGGTTTCGCATCCTCGCCCGTGACGGAAATCAGGGCGCGGCTGTCGAGACGGGCGATGGGCATGGGCGCAAGATAGGGTGTTGAGAGCGTTTCTCAAACCACCGCATATCGCGCGACGACGCCGTCTGGCTGGAAGTCGTGCTCGGCCAGTCTGTCGAGAGACATCAGGACGCGGGTCGTGAAGGCGTCGGTGTCGCCGTCCTCGATGGCCGGGCGTAGCCAGTCGGTGACGACGGCGCGGGCGGGATAGGTCCCGATCGGGCCGGGGATGCTGAGGCCGACCTCGATTCCCTCGGCGATCCAGCCGGCGACGGTC
>Ga0157369_10006868_pt1 | contig 13129 bp, 15 predicted proteins | sample C25metaG_FD_113461 | JGI IMG/M metagenome (GOLD analysis project Ga0157369, IMG submission 113461) | Corn rhizosphere microbial communities from Kellogg Biological Station, Michigan, USA - C2-5 metaG | ecosystem: Host-associated > Plants > Roots > Rhizosphere > Soil | place: USA: Michigan...
CGCGGCGCGATCAGCCTCTGACGTCGCGGTGATCGGGCCGCGTGATCGTGATCGGCCGCGGCGCGATCTGCCTCTGACGTCGCGGTGATCGGGCCGCGTGATCGTGATAGGCCGCGACGCGATCAGCCATTTACGTCGCGGCGCGATCGCAGCCCGACACCCGCGCATCAAGCGCCGACGGCCGAAGCGTCCCACTTCGCGAGGAATGCGCGCCAGTGCGCGACATCCGAGCCGCCGATTCGCTCGCGCACGAGCGAGATCTCGCGCGCATACTCGCCCGCATCCATTTCCCCGCGCATCAGGCGGAAGCGCTGGTAGACGAGATACGTGTTCAGCACGTCGCATTCGCAGTAGCTGCGCACGTCGGCGATGCGGCCGGCGGCGATCGCCGCGCCCACGGCGCTGCCGTCCATGCCGAGCTTGCCCGGAAAGCCGCACAGCCGCGCGATCGCGTCGAGCCCGGCGCTCGCGCGCGGCTGGAATTGCGCGACGACGTCCATCAGGTCGAGGTGGCGCGTGTGAAAGCGCGCGAGGTAGTTGTTGAAGCGGAATTCCTTGTCGTCGTCGCCCCAGTCCCAGTAGCGCGACGCGGTGATGCCGTGGATCAGCGCGCGATGATTGAGCACCGGGAGGTCGAAGCCGCCGCCGTTCCACGAGACGAGCTGCGGCGTGTATTTCTCGACGCCGTCGAAGAAGCGCCGGATGAGCTCGGCCTCGGGGTCCGCCGCATCGCCGATCGACCAGACGCGGATGCCGGCCGCATCGCGCATCGCGCACGCGATGGCGACGACCTTCTGCAGGTGCAGTGGCGCGAAATCGCTGCCGGTGGCGGCGCGGCGGCGCTGCAGGAACCAGTCGAGCACGCCCGCGTCGTCGACGCGGTCGTCGATCTCGTGGATGCGCCGAATGCCCGTGACGTCGGGCACCGTCTCGATGTCGAAGACGAGCAGGGGAATCATCGCGGGTGGCGGGAAGTGCGGCGCGGGCGCCGCGTCGCGGGACCGCGACGCTAGCGCCGGACGTGGTGCATCACGCGGGAAACACGCCGGTGGACAGGTAGCGGTCGCCGCGATCGCAGACGATGAACACGATCGTTGCGTTTTCGACGCGTTGCGATACCCGCAGTGCGACCGCGCACGCGCCGCCGGAACTGATGCCGCAGAAGATGCCTTCGTCGTGCGCGAGCCGCCGTGCGGTGTTCTCGGCATCGGCCTGCGACACGTTCTCGGTGCGGTCGACGCGCCGGGGATCGAAGATCTTCGGCAGATACGCGGCCGGCCATTTGCGGATGCCGGGGATCGATGCGCCTTCCTCGGGTTGCGCGCCGATGATCTCGATTGCCGCGTTCTGCTCTTTCAGGAACCGCGACACGCCCATGATCGTGCCGGTCGTTCCCATCGCCGAGACGAAATGGGTGATGCGTCCTTCGGTGTCGCGCCAGATTTCGGGCCCGGTGCCGCGGTAGTGCGCGAGTGGATTGTCGGGATTGGCGAACTGGTCGAGGATCTTGCCCTTCCCTTCGTCGCGCATGCGCAGCGCGATATCGCGCGCCGCCTCCATGCCCCCGGCCTTCGGCGTGAGCACCAGATCGGCACCGTACGCGCGCATCGTTTGCACGCGCTCGGCGGTCTGGCTTTCGGGCATGACGAGCACCATGCGGTAACCGCGCATGGCCGCCACCATCGCGAGTGCGATGCCGGTGTTGCCCGACGTGGCCTCGATCAGCGTATCGCCCGGCCGGATCGTGCCGCGTTTCTCGGCCTCGACGATCATCGACAGCGCCGGCCGGTCCTTGACCGAGCCCGCCGGGTTGTTGCCCTCGAGCTTCGCGAGGACGACATTCGACGTGCCGCCCGGCAGGCGCGCGAGCCGGACCAGCGGCGTGTTGCCCACCGCGTCGGCGAGGGTGGCGTATTCCATCCGCCGATTGTAGCGGACCGGCGCCTGGGAACGACGCGTGGCGGCGCCGGATCGCGCGCGCGACCGACGCCGGCACCTCGCAGGCGTTCGCGCTACTGCTTGGCCTTCGCGCTCGTCGCCGGCGTCTCGTCGGACGCCGCCTTGTCCTTTGCCGACGCGTTGCTCTTTTTCGCCTCGGCCTTTGCGGCCTTCTCTTCCTTCGCCCTGGCCGCCTTGTCGGCCTTCGCTTTGGCGTTCGCTTCCTGCTCCTCCTTCGCCTTTGCGGCCTTCTCTTCCTTCGCCTTGGCGCGTGCCGCCTTCTGCTCTTCCCGGGTCATTTTCGCGCCCGCCGCCGAGGTGGTCGCCGCAGCGGATGCAGCGGGCGCCGCCGGTGCGGCTGCCGATTGCGACGCCGGCGCCGCGGATGCCGCCGGCCGCGACGGCGCAGCCGGCGCAGTTGCCGATTGCGTTGCCGGCGCCGCGGCCCTCGACGGCGCGGCAGGTGCCGAACGCGTCGCCGGTGTCGCCGTTCTCGCCGGTTCGCGCGCGGCCCCGGCGGGAACCGACGTTGCCCCGGACACCGAAATCTGGTCGCGAATCTTGCCGAATTCGCCTTCCTTGATGCCGCGCACCTTCATCACGTCTTCGGGCGACCTGAAAGGCCCGTTCGCATTGCGATAGTCGATGATCGCCTGCGCCTTGACCGGGCCGATGCCCGGCAGTGCATCGAGTTGTTCCTTGGTCGCCGTATTGATGTTGACCGCGGCAAGCGCGACGCTGGAAGCGACGAGCAGCACCAATGCAAGCAAGAGCCGTTTCATGAGGGTTCTCCCTGGCAACGTGCGGAATGCCGCACCAGCGCCCGCCGTCGGCCCGCTGCGCGGGATTGGCGAGCGCGCGCCAGTAACGCGCCGGGCGATCGCGGGGTTGACGCCGCATCGACGACGCGGGAAGAACCGGGCAGCGCCTTCGCGGGCGCCGCCCGCTGGCGTCACTTGCCGGTCTTCGCGTCCGCCTTCGCGGAGGCCTTGTCGCGCGCCGCTGTTTTCACCGGTGCCGGCGCGACGGTCAGTTCGGGCTTCAGCTTTTCGAAGCGGCGGGCGCCGATGCCCTTGACGTCCTTCAGTTCGTCGACCGACTTGAAGCCGCCATGCTGCGTTCGATAGTCGAGGATGGCCTGCGCCTTCGCCGGGCCGATGCCGGAGAGCGCGACGAGTTCATCCTTGGTGGCGGTGTTGAGATCCAGGGCCGCGTTGGCGAGCGGGGCTGCCAGCGCGATGACGAGGGCAAGCAACAGACGGATCATGGAACGCTCCTTCGAGAAGTGGACCGGACGGATCGAGCACGTTCGCGCACCGGGCTTGCCGGACGCGCGACGCGATCGAGCCGCCAGCTTACGAACGAGCTTGGTTCCCGGAAATCAGACTTTCGACGTAGCGCGCGACGCCCTCCTCGACCGGCAGCATCCGCGCCTGGTATCCACTCGCGCGAAGCTGCGTGAGATCGGCCTGCGTGAAGCTCTGGTACTTGCCGCGCAATGCTTCGGGCATCGGCACGTAGGCGATCGTGCCGTCGGCGATCAGCGCGTCGAGCGCCCGCGGCCCTTCGCCCGTTGCACGCCGGCAGGCGTTGACCGTCGCGTGCGCAACGCTGTTGAACGTCGCCGCGTTGCCGGTGCCGACGTTGAAGATGCCGCAGCGCCGCGGATGCTCGAGGAAATCGAGGTTCGCGTCGACCACGTCGTCGACGTGGATGAAATCGCGGCGCTGCTCGCCGTTCGCGTAGCCGCCCGAGCCTTCGAAAAGCCGCACGCGGCCGTCGCGCCGGTACTGCTCGAAGAAATGGAACGCGACCGATGCCATCCGGCCCTTGTGCGCCTCGCCGGGTCCGTACACGTTGAAATAGCGGAAGCCGGCGATCTGCGCGGTGCGCTCGGGCAGCGTGCGCCGCACGTAATCGTCGAACAGCGACTTGGAGTACCCGTATACGTTGAGCGGCGCCTCGTGCGCGGGATCCTCGCGGAACACGCTCTGCCCGCCGTACACGGCCGCGCTCGACGCATACAGGAACGGGATGTCGTTGTCCTGGCAGTGCTCGAGCAGCGTGACCGAGTAGCGATAGTTGTTGCGCATCACGTAGCGACCGTCGGTGGCCGTGGTGTCCGAGCACGCGCCCTGATGGAAGATCGTCGCGATGTCGTCGTCGAAATCGCCGTCGGCGATGCGCAGCAGGAATTCTTCCTTGTCGATGTAGTCGGCGATGCGGCAGCCGACGAGATTGCGGAACTTGTCGCCCTGCGTCAGGTTGTCGACGGCGATGATGTCACGCTCGCCGCGCGCGTTCAGCGCCTTGACCAGGTTGGATCCGATGAATCCGGCGGCGCCGGTCACGACGACGTACACGATGCGATCCTCCTGCTCATGCGGTGGGCGCTGCGTTCGCGATCACGAACGGCACGCGCGCCGCGACGGCGCACAGCAATTCGTAGCCGACCGTGCCCGCCGCGCTGGCCACGTCGTCGATGGGCAGTCCCTCGCCCCACAGCACGACGTCGCTGCCGACCCGCGCGCCGGGCAGCGACGAGATGTCCACCGTCACCAAATCCATCGACACGCGTCCCGCCATCGGCATCCGTTGCCCGTCGACGAGCACGGGCGTGCCGTTCGGTGCGTGCCGTGGATAGCCGTCGGCGTAGCCGCAGGCGACGACGCCGATGCGCATCGGCTGCGTCGCGGTGAACGTGGCCCCGTATCCCACGCTGTCGCCAGCCGCGAGTTCCTGCACGCCGACCAGCTTCGAGCGCAGCGTCATCACGGGCGCGAGCCCGAGCGAACGCGCGCTGCGTTCGGCGAACGGGGTTGCGCCGTAAAGCACGATGCCGGGCCGGACGACATCGCCGCCGACGTGCCCGTACCGGACGACACCGGCGGAGTTGGCGAGCGAGCGCGGGTACGGCAGATTGGCGCACGCCGCCTCGAAACGCGCACGCGCGTCGGCAAGGCCGTCGTGCTCGTCGGCGCGCGCGAAATGCGTCATCAGCCGCAACGACGCGACGTTGCGCGACTGCGCGAGGCGGCCGGCAAGCGCCCGCGCGTCGCCGGGTGCCACGCCGAGGCGATTCATCCCGGTGTTGATCTTGAGGTACACGTCGAGCCCACGCGGCAACCGCGCCTTCTCGAGCATTTCCACCTGCTCGCGGCAGTGCACGACGCTGGTGAGCCCGTGCGCGGCGAACGCCTCGAGTTCGGCCGGCTCGAAAAAGCCCTCGAGCAGCAGGATCGGGCGCCGCTCGCCGTGCTCGCGCAGGCGCAACGCCGCGTCGAGCTCGATGAGCGCGAGGCCGTCGGCCGACGCGAGCGCGGGCAGCACGCGCATCAGGCCGTGGCCGTACGCGTTGGCCTTGACGACCGCCAGCACGTCGGCGCCAGGCGCCAGCGCGCGAACCCGGGTCAGGTTCGCGGCGAGTGCCGCAAGGTCGAGGTGCGCGGCGAGCGGTCGGGCCATGCGCGTGGGGAAAACGCGGCGCTACGACGCGGCCGCTGGACAGTGAAAGGCGTGCGCGACGCGACCGCCGGCGTTGGGAAGGCGTGTGCGATCATGGTATAAAGCGCCGGCCGCGCGCCCGCGCATTATAGCAATCGACAGCGAGCATAAGAGCAATCGAAAAGCCGCGGTCCGATCCCCACAGGTTCGATGAAACCCGGCTTCTACACGATCATCGCGGCGCAGTTCTTCTCGTCGCTCGCGGATAACGCGCTGCTCATCGCCGCGATCGCGCTTTTGCGCGAGCTGCACGAGCCCGCATGGATGACGCCGGCGCTCAAGCAGAGCTTCGTCGTCTCGTACGTGATCCTGGCCCCGCTCGTCGGCGCCTTCGCCGATTCGATGCCGAAGGGCCGCGTGATGCTGGTCACCAACGCGATCAAGATCGTCGGCTGCGCGATGATGCTCGCCGACGTGCATCCGCTGTTGTCGTACGCGATGGTCGGCTTCGGCGCCGCCGCCTATTCGCCGGCGAAATACGGCATTCTCACCGAGCTCCTCCCGCCCCAGCAGCTGGTCATCGCGAACGGATGGATGGAAGGCGCGACCGTCGGTTCGATCATCTTCGGCTTCGTGCTCGGCGGCGCGTTGATCACCCCGCGCGTGTCCGCGGCGCTGCTCGGCTTCGATTTCCCGGTGCTGACGTTCCCGATCGATACGCCGCCCGACGCGGCGATCGCCGTGATCATGGGCGTGTACCTGATCGCCGCCATCATCAACTGGTACATCCCCGATACCGGCGTGGATCACCGCGTGCCGAGCAAGAACCCGCTGTACCTGGTCCGCGAGTTCTCGCACTGCGTCTCGCTGCTGTGGCGCGACCGCCTCGGGCAGATCTCGCTGGCGACGACGACGCTGTTCTGGGGCGCGGGCGCCACGCTGCAGTTCATCGTCATCGACTGGGCGGCGCGTGCGCTGTCGCTCAACCTGTCGCAGGCGTCGATGCTGCAGGGCGTCGTGGCGGTGGGCGTGGCGCTCGGCGCGATCCTCGCCGCGCGGTTCGTGTCGCTGCGCGGCGCCGTCGGCGTGCTGCCGATCGGCGCGGCGATGGGCATCGTCGTGCTCGTGATGGTCTTCGTCCATTACGTGCCGGTCGCGATGGTGCTGATGGTCGCGATCGGCGCCTGCGCCGGGTTCTTCGTCGTGCCGATGAACGCGCTGCTGCAGCACCGCGGACACGTGCTGATGGGTGCCGGGCACTCGATCGCCGTGCAGAACTTCAACGAGAACATCGGCGTCCTCGTCATGGTCGGACTGTATGCGCTGATGGTGCGCGCCGGTCTTTCGGTCACCTCCGCGATCGTCCTGTTCGGCCTGTTCGTGACGACCACGATGCTGCTCGTCATGTGGCGCCATCGCGCCAACCAGCGCGAATACGATTCGATGCACCTGGTCGGCATCGACAAGGCGCCGTAACGGGCCTGCCCGCGTAGCACCGCCCGCGGCGCGCCTGTCACAACACCACGGGCTTGTCGGGCAGCTCGTTGCCGATCGCGCTCGTATGCGGGAAATGCGCGGCGAGCAACGTGGAGATCTCACCGATGCCGTCGACGACGCCTTCCACGTAGCGTCCCTGCGCGAACGCCGTCTCCATGCGCGTGCAGATCGCCTGCCATGTGCCCGCGTCGACGCGCCGATCGATGCCGCGATCGGCAACGATCTCGACGTCGCGATCGGCCAGCAGCAGGTAGACGAGGACGCCGGCGTTCTCCTCGGTATCCCATACGCGCAGCAGGCCGAAGACCTCGAGCGCGCGCTCGCGCGGCGTGAGCTTGTGCAGCACGCGCAGCGGCGGCAGTGCGCCTTCGACGACGAAGCACAGCTGCCCGCGGTGCATGCGCTCACCGGCCGCGATCGCCTGCTCGATCCGCGCGAGCGCCGTCGAGGGAAACGCGCGCGCCACCGACAGATGATCGGTGACGACGTGACGCAGCACGCGATGCGCGCGGTGCATCACCAGCCCCCCGACGCGCCGCCGCCGCCGAAGCTGCCCCCGCCCCCGGAGAACCCCCCGCCCCCGCCGCCGAATCCGCCGCCGCCGAATCCGCCACCGCCCAGCCCGCCACCGCCCCATCCGCCGGTGGGGATCCACATTCCGCCGCGGCGCCCGATGCCACCGCCCGCGGTGAAGATCAGCATGATGAAGAACGCGAGCAGGCCCGCACCGACACCGATGGCGATCGATCCGGCGATGAGCCACGCAGCGCCACCGGCGACGCCGCCGCCGACCGCCGAGCCCAGCATGCGGCCGAAGACGCGCGACAGAATGCCGCCGAGGATCGGCACGGCGAAGAACAGAAAGATCAGAAGGCCGCCGAAATCGAATCCCTGATCCGCGCGTCCGCGCGTTGCCGCTTTCGCCGGCAGCGGCGCGCCGGTACCGACGACGGCGATGATGCGGTCGACCCCGGCGTCGATGCCCGCCGCGAACTTGTTCTGGCGAAAGAGCGGTGCCACCGTTTCGTCGATGATCCGGTGCGACGTCACGTCGGTGAGCACGCCTTCGAGCCCGTAACCGGCTTCGATGCGCATCTTCCGGTCGTTCTTCGCGACGACGAAGATCGCGCCGTTATCCTGTCCCTTGCGCCCGATCTTCCACGCCTCGGCGACGCGGATCGAGTACGACTCGATCGGCTCGGGCGCCGTCGACGGCACGAGGAGCACGACGAGCTGGTTGCCCGTACGCTGCTCCCAGTCGGCGAGCTTGGTTTCCAGCGCCTGGCGCTCGGCGGCCGAAAGCGTGTTCGTCTCGTCGGTCACGCGCGCGGCCAGCTTCGGGATCGGTGCGAGCCCGCTCGTGTCGGCGCGCCATGCGTCCTGCGCAACGGCGCTCGATGCGACGAACAGCAGCAGCGCGAGCATCGCGGCGAGCACGGCGCGCGGACGCCACGCAGCCGGGCATGGTATCGAAGCGATCATCGGCGACGTGGGTACCATGTGGCCGGTCGTTCAACACGGCCGGCCACGTGCGTCAGGACTTGGGCGCCGGGGCTGGCGCGGGTGCCGCACCCGGCGACGGCGCGGGGGTGGTGCCGGACGGCGCCGTTCCCGGCGACGGTGCGGGCGCATTGGCGGGCGGCGGCACCACGTTCGGCACGGCCGGCGCGGCGCCCTTGCCGAAATCGACCTTCGGCGGTGCGCTGACCGCACCTTCGTCGGCCACGGTGAAGTTGGGCTTCACGTTCATGTGGAAGATCATCGCCGTCAGGTTCGTCGGAAACTGGCGCACGGTGCTGTTGAATTCCTGCACGGTCTTGATGTAACGGTTGCGCGCGACGGTGATCCGATTCTCGGTGCCTTCGAGCTGCGACTGCAGGTCGCGAAAAAGCGCGTCGGACTTGAGTTGCGGATAGTTCTCGGAGACGACGAGAAGGCGCGATAGCGCACCTTGCAACTGGTTCTGCGCCTGGATGAATTTCTGGAAGGCGACCGGATCGTTGATGAGCTCCGGCGTGGCCTTGATGGAACCGACGCTCGCGCGGGCGTTCGTGACCTCGGTCAGGACCTGCTGTTCCTGCTGCGCGTATCCCTTGACCGTGTTGACGAGGTTCGGCACCAGGTCGGCGCGGCGCTGATACTGGTTCAGGACCTCGGACCAGGCGGCCTTGACGCCTTCGTCCTGCCGCTGCAAATCGTTGTAGCCGCAGCCTCCGAGGGCCAGCGTCATGACGGCAGCGAGCACGATGCAGAGCTTGCGCAGCATGTTCCTCCTCCGGTCGATCGTGGGACGATGGTGTTGCCGCCCGGAATATGCGGCCTGCGGGCAGCGTGCGCAAGCGCTTTCCCGCGCATGCGGCTATTCGCGTGCCGCGAGCGCCTCGCGCAACGTACGGCGGGCGAACAGCAGGTCCTCCCAGGCCTTCGCCTTGTCGGCCGGCGTGCGCAACAGGTACGCCGGATGATAAGTGACGATGAGCGGCGTGCCGCGGTAGCGGTGGACGCGATTGCGAAGGCTGGCCACCGGTGCGTCGACGCCAAGCAGCGTGCACGCGGCGCTCCTGCCGAGCGCGACGATGAGTCGGGGCGCGACGAGCTCGACCTGCCGATCGAGATAGGGGCGGCACGCGGCCGCCTCGGGCGGCTCGGGCGTGCGATTCCCGGGCGGCCGGCACTTCAGCGCATTCGCGATGAACACGCCGTTGTCGCGCGACAGCGCGAGCGCCGCGAGCATGTTGTCGAGCAGTTGGCCGGCCGCGCCGACGAACGGCTCGCCCTGCGCGTCCTCGTCGGCACCGGGCGCTTCGCCCACGAACATCCAGGTCGCGTCGGCGGCGCCGACGCCTGGCACCGTACGCCGGCGCGTCCTGGCGAGGCCGCATGCGGCGCATTGCGCGATGTCGGCGACGAGCGCGTCGAACGCGAGCGAGGCGATGCGCGCGGCTCGCCCATCGGGACTCGCGTCACCGACGGCGACGGCGGCTGCATGCGATTTGTCGTCGCCCGATGCGCACTGCATATCCGCCCGCATCGGCGGGGCCGGCGCATCGGCCGCCGACGCGCCGGCAACCGGCACGCGCGGCCGCAACCGCCAAGCGGGCGCGAGCCCCAGCTCGCGCAGCATGTCGTCGCGCGTCGCCATTCAGCGCGCCGCGGGGTGCTGGTGCAGATCGCAGCGCATCACGAGCGCGTCCTCGCGCAGGCCGCCGCGCCTGTCCGGCGGGTAGTACTCGACCCTGCGCGCGACCGCCGCAAAGCCGGCGCCTTCGTAAAGCGTGATCGCCGCACGATTGCCGACGCGCACCTCGAGGAAAAGCTGCTCGGCGCCGAGCTGGCGTGCAACGTCCATGAACTGTACGAGCAGCGCGCGGCCGAGCCCGGCGCGACGCGCTTCGGGAACGACGGAAAGATTGAGGAGCTGCGCTTCGCCGGGGCCCAGCATCAGCACGCCATACGCGACGATGCGCTCGCCGCGCAGGCCCACGCGTGCGGCATAGCCGGCGGCGAGCGCGTCGCGGAAGTTGCGCTCGCTCCAGGGCGCCGCATGAATGCGCGCCTCGAGCGCGGCGACGACGGGCAGGTCGTGCGCGGCCAGCGGACGCCAGCGCAGCGGCATGGGCAGCGGGGCTTTTGGAAGCGAGGCCACGGTTCGTATGCCTTCAGAGCCGCTCGCCGGCGGCACGCTCGGCGCTCGTCAGCGCGACGCGGTGGCGCACGTAGAACGGCTGCCCCTGTTCGGCGGGCACGCCGGCACCGGCGACGACCTGCGGCCACGCGCATTCGGCGATCGACTGTGCATCGGGAATGAGCATGTCATCGCACGCGGCCAGCGCAAGACGGCCGGCGAGCGCGGGATAAGCGGCGAAGCCGTCGCCCGACCCGCGCCAATCCCCGGAGGGCATCGGCTCCACCGCTTCGGGGACGCACACGGCCGGCGCGCGAACCCCGGTCCAGCCGTTGTGCTTTCGCTCGTACGCCGCCACGTATACCTCGCGCATGCGCGCGTCGAGGCACGCGACCACCCGGCGCCAGCCGTGCTCGCGCCACGCGGCCTGGGCGATCGCTTCGAGCGTCCCGACGGCGAACAGCGGCAGTCGCGCACCGAATGCGAGCCCTTGCGCGACGCCGCACGCAATGCGCACGCCGGTGAACGACCCCGGGCCCGCGCCGTAGGCGATGCCGTCGAGACCGGCGAGCGCGGTGCCGTCGCGGGCGAGCATTTCGCCGATGGCCGGCAGGATGCGCCCGGACGACGCATTGCCCGTGCATTCGCGCATGACGAGCGCCTGCGCGCCGTCGAACAGCGCCACCGACAGCCAGCGCGTGGATGCATCGAACGCGAGGATTTTCATGGCGCCATTTTACCGACGTCGCGCGCGCTCCGGCGCGTACAATCCGCCCCTTTTGCCATGACCGTGCTCACCATCGAATCGCTGGACCAGGAAGGCCGCGGCATCGCGCGCGCCGACGGCAAGGTGGTGTTCGTCGAGGGCGCGCTGCCGGGCGAGCGCGTGACCGCGCAGATCGTCACGCGCAAGCCGAGCCACGAAATCGCGCGCGCCGTCACGATCGAGCGCGCGAATGCATCGCGCGTTGCGCCGCGCTGCCCGCATTTCGGCGTCTGCGGCGGCTGCACGCTGCAGCACGCCGACGCCGCGCTTCAGGTCGCCGCGAAGCAGCGCGCGCTCGAGGACGCCCTGGCGCGGATCGGACGCGTGCGCCCGGAGACGCTGTTGCCGGCGATCGCCGGACCGGAATGGGGCTATCGCTACCGGGCGCGACTGTCGGTGCGCGACGTGCCGAAAAAGGGCGGCGTCCTGATCGGCTTCCACGAGCGCAGGTCGAGCTACGTCGCCGACATGCGCGAATGCCACGTGCTGCCGCCGAAGGTGTCGGCGCTGCTGCCGGCGTTGCGCACGCTCGTCGAATCGCTGTCGATCCGCACGCGACTGCCGCAGATCGAGCTCGCGGTCGGCGAGCGGCTCGCGCCGCGCGCGGTCGCGGAAGCCACCGGCGATGCGACGTCACGCCTCGTCCACGCGCTGGTGCTGCGCATCCTCGCGCCGCTCGTGCCGTCCGATGAAGCAAAGCTGGTCGCGTTCGCGGACGCCCATGGCGTCGAATTCTGGCTGCAGCCTGGCGGACCGGACACCGTCATGCCGTTCCATCCGCCCCATGCGACGCTTGCGTACACGCTGCCGGAGTTCGACGTGGCCGTGCCGTTCGCGCCGACCGATTTCACGCAGGTGAACGCCGGCATCAACCGGGTGCTCGTTCGCCGCGCGGTGCAACTGCTCGACCCGCAACGCACCGATCGCATCGGCGACTTCTTCTGCGGGCTCGGCAACTTCACGCTGCCGATCGCGCGGCGCGCGGCATACGTCGTCGGCGTCGAGGGAAGCCAGGCGCTGGTGGCGCGCGCGAAAGGCAACGCCGAACGCAACAAGCTGGCGGAAAAGACGACGTTTGCCTGCGCCAACCTGTTCACCGCCACGCCGGCGTTCGTCACCGGCCTCGGCCGGCTCGAACGCGTGCTGATCGATCCGCCGCGCGAAGGTGCCGTCGAGCTCGTCAAGTCGCTCGCCGGGCGCGACGACGCGAATGTGCTGACGCGGATCGTTTAAGTCTCGTGCAATCCGGCAACGCTTGCGCGCGATGCCGCGGTGCTCGTGCACGAGCGCGGCTACCGGCTGGCCGCCGCGGGCGTGGTGAACATGTTCCCGCACACGGCGCACGTCGAGTCCATGGCCGTGTTCGAGCCGTGACACCCAACGCCAAAAAAATCGGGGCGAGTCGCCTCGCCCCGATTCGTTACCTGCCTTCGAGCCGTGTCAGTCGCGCTGTCCCGAGAAGATCATCAGGATGTTGAGCAGGCTGATGAAGATGTTGTAGACGTCGAGGAACAGGTTCAACGTGGCCGTGATGTAGTTCGTTTCGCCACCGCGCACGATGTTGCTGACGTCGTGCAGCAGGTACAGCGAGAACACCAGCACGGCGACCGCCGAAATCGTGAGCGACAGCGCAGGAATCTGGAAGACAGGTTCGCCAGCGACGCGACGATCACGACAATCAGGCCGACGAACAGGAATTTCCCGAGGAACGAGAAATCGCGCTTCGTCACGGTGGCGATCGCCGCCATCGCGAAGAAGATCGCCGCGGTCATGCCGCCCGCGAGCCCGATCAGCTGCCCGCCATTGCGAAGGCCGAGAGCAACCGACAGGATCGGCGCCAGCATCAGCCCGGCGATGAA
>Ga0157369_10006870_pt1 | contig 13128 bp, 13 predicted proteins | sample C25metaG_FD_113461 | JGI IMG/M metagenome (GOLD analysis project Ga0157369, IMG submission 113461) | Corn rhizosphere microbial communities from Kellogg Biological Station, Michigan, USA - C2-5 metaG | ecosystem: Host-associated > Plants > Roots > Rhizosphere > Soil | place: USA: Michigan...
ACCGAGCTCCTGAAGCTCAAGGCCGAGCACCCCGGAGCGCCGGTCGCCGCCCATCCCGAATGCCCGCCGCACATCATCGAGCATGCCGACCTGGTCGGCTCGACCAAGGCGATCCTCGACTTCGCGCTGACCAGCCCGGCCGACACCATCCTCGTCGCCACCGAGCCGCACATCATCCACCAGATGGAGAAGGCCGCGCCCGAGAAGACCTTCATCGGAGTCCCCGGCGGCGACGGCAATTGCAACTGCAACATGTGCCCGTACATGGCGCTCAACACGCTCGAGAAGCTCTACGTCGCCTTGCGCGACCTCGAGCCCAGGATCGACCTTTCGCCCCAGATCATGGACCGCGCCCGCGTCCCGCTCGAGCGCATGCTCCAAATGGCCGGCCGAACCGTCGGCCAGGGCGACGTTGGAATGCCGATCATCGAGGACAGAGAGGGCGGCGTCCCGCCCGGCGAGATCGACCCCGGAATCAGCGGCGACTGAGCCGCCGTTTACGCCGGCAGCGTTCCGCATTAGTCGGTCGCGTGACGGAGGTTGGGGTATGAAGGCGGGGTTGCTGGTTGCGATTATTGCTTTTGTGGCATCTGCGCCGGCCGCGGCGGCGCAGCCGCTGCTTGCGAGCGAGTTTCCGGCGCGAATCCTCGCCGCGCACAATGTCGAGCGCGCAGCGCTCGGCCTCCCGCTCCTCGTGTGGGACAACGACCTCGGCAATGCCGCCGCGACCTATGCCGCGCAAATGGCGACCACCGGCATTTTCCAGCATTCCGACCGAAGCACGCGCCGCGGCATCGGCGAGAACCTCTGGTACGGAACGCACGGCGCCTACAGCGTCGAGCAGATGGTGAGCGGCTGGGCGTCGGAAAAGCAAATGTTCGCGCCCGGCATCTTCCCCAACGTCAGCCGCACCGGCAACTGGATGGATGTCGCCCACTATACGCAGATGATCTGGCCCTCGACGCAGCGCATCGGCTGCGCGCTCGCCTCAACCCGGAGCATGGATTATCTCGTCTGCCGCTATTCGCCCAACGGCAATATCGACAACAAGCCGGTCCCTTAAGCGAGCCCTTCCCCATGCCGCCCGGACAGAGGGGCAATTAACATTTTCGGCGCGTCGGCGGCGGACAACGCGCGTCGTTACCGGCTTGCATGCGGAAACATGCCGCGGCGACAATCGTTGACCAGCCGAAACAGAGGAACGGAACCATGAAGACATTGTCCAAATTCATCGGCGCAGCGGCGCTTGCAGCGAGCGCCGCGTCGTCGATCGCTGTCCCGGCCGCTGCGTCGACGAGGCATCGCCACCATTATTACGGCCGCACGGCCTATCGCCACAAAGTCTGCCGTCGCTCCCCCGCGACGACGGGAACGGTCGTCGGCGGCGTTGCTGGCGCGGTCGCCGGCCCAAGCATCGTCGGCCACGGGCTACTCGGTGCGGCCGTCGGCGCGGTCGGCGGCGCGGTTGCGGGCGGCGCCATCGACCGCTCCATGACCGCCCATTATCGCTGCTATTACACGCGCTAGGCGCTGAGGCGGGCGCGCGTGGGCGCGCAGGCCGAGGTGGGACCTCGCGAGCGCCTGTTTGCGCTCGCGGCGGTCGCACTGGTGCAGCTCGCGCTCGGGCTTGCATTGCTGAGCGGTTTGCGTGTCGACACGCTTCGGCGGAATGAAATCGTCTCGCGGCTGATCGAGATCGCGGTTCCGCGACCGCCGCCACAGCTTGCCACCGTCGATTTGCAGCGGCACCAGGCGGCAACCCGGAAAGCCCAGCCCAAACCGCTAGGTGGGGCCCCGGGGCCGCAGCCATCGCACGCCATGACCGCTCCTGGGCCGGCGGTTGAAGTCAGGCCGTCGATTCCCGCCTCGGGCGGCGGGAGCGGGGCCGGTCCCGCGATCGGCAGCGGCGCCGGCGGGGGTGCCGGCGGGACAGGCTACGGCAGCGAAGACGAAGGCAACGACCTCGTCCAGATCGCCGGTGCGATCCTTCCGTCGGACTATCCGCGCGACCTACGCGAGCGCGGCATTGGCGGACGCGTCGGAATCGTCTTCACGGTCGGGAAGAGCGGCCGAGTCACCAGCTGCACCGTCACGCGGTCGAGCGGGGTTCCGGAGCTCGACAGCCTGACCTGCCGGCTGATCCAGCAGCGCTTCCTCTATCGGCCGAGCACCGACCGCTACGGCCGGCCGGTCGCCGACGAGGTGGAGGGCGAGCACGATTGGATCGCGCACTAGCTACGGCTGGTAACCTCGCCTTCGATCGTGCGCGTGCCGGGATGATGCTTGTCGAGGTGGCGCTTGATCATCTTCAGATTGCGGGTGTTCGAGCGGAAGAAATAATCGGGGATCGCGCCGACCCACGGGATCAGCCCGAGCAGCCAGTCGAAGCCGACGTTCCCGGCCATGCGGGTCAGCTGCCACTTGGACATGCCGATGTTCCGCCCTTCCCACACGATGTAGGCGCCGAGCGCGGCCGCGGCGATGTCGCCGACCACCGGCACGACGTCGAGGATCACATCGAGCCCGATCGGCTTGTTGAGCCCGGGAATCACGAACAGCCGCTCGAGCAGCCGCTCCATCGCCTCTACGCGCTGCCGGACCGACTGGGGATCGGTTCCGACGGACGGCACTCGCAAGTCTTCGATCCGCATCGTCGCTACTCTCCGCTAGACGGCCGAGCTTCCAGGTCGGTGAGCGTGTGGCGGGCGTAACGGTTCCCGGTAAAGCCCTGGATTCGGCTCGAAACGAGCGACCAGCGCACCGGCGCGGCAATCGGGAGGAACAGCTGCGCGTCGTCGATCCGCGCCGCCGCCTGGCCGAGCAGGGCATAGCGCTGCGCCGGCACCGGCGTCTGCCGAGCGGCGTCCATCAGCGCGTCGGCGTCGCTGTCGCACACCGGGACGAAGGTGCAGCGGAAGCGGCGGACGAACCAGGCCGGGGAGGTCGACGGCGCGACCTCGTCGATCAGCACGAAGTCCGCGGCGGCCGCCGAGCTGGCGCGCTCGACGGTCAAGCCTAGTGCGCCCCAGTCCTGCTGAAGCAGTTGCAGCAGGCGGGCCGCCCCGGGGCCGTCCGGAAGCGCGATGCGGATCGTTTGTTGCGGTCCCTTGGCGAAAAGGCGCTTCGCCTGCGCCTGCAGTCCCGCGAGCCGATCCCCATAAGCAGTCGCCGTCCAAGCAGGCACTGCGGGCGAGGGCAGGCCGTCGAGTCCGGGCTCGAGCAATGTCGCGCGCGGGTTAAGGCCGGGAATGGCGAGCGCGGCGATGAACGAATCCCGGTCGATCGCCTGGCTGAGCAGGTGCCGCACCTCGGGCGTGTCGAGCGGCCCGCCCGAATGCGTTGGCACCAGCCCGAACAGCCCCGAAGCGGGGTCGAAGCGGAGGCTGTCGCGCGGCAATTTCACTCGCCGCGCGAACGGCAGGTCGGAGAAGGTGCCGCCGAGCACCAGGTCGGCCTCGGCCGCCGCGAAGGCGTGAATCGCCGCCGGGGCCGGCGCTCCGCCGAGCAGAAGCTCCTCGCGGCTGGTCGTCTCGTCGTCGGGCGAAACGATCTCGCGCGACAGCTTGATCGCTCCGCCGCTTGCCGCGGCGAGCGTGAACGGCCCCGTGCCGCGGCCGCTGCGCAGGATCGCCATTTGCGGCTGGGCGAGCAGCGACAACAGGTCCGGACGCGGCGCGGTGAGGCTGATCTCCATCACCCGGTCGGTCATTCCGACCACGTCGTCGACCGCGCCGAACTGATCCTTGAGGCTGTTCCTGCTGCGGGCAGCGAGCTCGCGCTTGAGCAGCCGGGCGACCTGGTCGGCGGTGATCTTCTTTCCGTCGGGCCAGGTCTCCGAGCCGAGGCGGAAGATGTAGCTCAATCCGTCGCTCGTGACCGTCCAGCGCTCGGCGAGGCCGCCGACGATGTTCCCGGACGCATCGAACCGAACCAAGCCTTGCGCGGCGTTGGCGAGCAACAATTGATCACCGGGAGCGAGCGGCCCCAGCGCCGGATCGCGCAGCTCCGGCTTGCCGCCGATGACGATCACCTTGATCGCACCTTCCGGCTGCTTGCGGCATCCGGCGGACGAAAGCGCCACAGCGGCAAGCGCAAGCAATGCGAAACGGCGCATCCACGGCGGTTTACCCGCAAGCGGCCATTCAGCAACCCTCTGGATATATGATGGCGACTGTTTTAGTGGACTAAGGCAGTTCGTGAGGAGTCGGTGGCGGACCGGGACGGAATCTGGACTCGCGGCGGCGTACCGGTCGAGGAGCTTCCGGACCCGTTCGCGCTCGAGCCGCTAACCGCCGAGCCTGCGGCCGACGACCAGATCGAGCTCGACCTCAAGCCGCGCAAGCGTCGCCGCTGGCCGATCTACCTCTATTCCATCTCCGCCGTCATCCTCCTGACTCTCGTCTGGCTGGTCTTCACCGCGCCCTTGTCGCGGGCGCTCGAGCCGCTGCAGGATCCGGCGCTCCTGCTGGTATCCGACGACGGCCACCCGATCGCGGGACGCGGCGCGATCAAGGAGGCGCCGGTCGACGTCACCAGGCTCGACCCGCTCACTCCGGCAGCCTTCGTCGCGATCGAGGACCGGCGCTTCTACCGCCACTGGGGCATCGACCCGCGCGGGATCGCCCGAGCGGCGCTTGCCGACCTTCGCGGCGGCGGCGTTCGCGAGGGCGGAAGCACCATCACGCAGCAGCTCGCCAAGACCAATTTCCTGTCGGGCGACCGGACGATCAAGCGCAAGGCGCAGGAAGTGATCATCGCCTTCTGGCTCGAGGCGTGGCTGACCAAGCAGCAAATCCTCTCGCGCTATCTTTCGAGCGTCTATTTCGGCGACGGCGTCTACGGGCTTCGCGCCGCCGCCCATCATTATTTCAACCGCGACCCCGAGGATCTGAGCCTCGCCCAATCGGCGATGCTCGCCGGCATGGTCCAGGCACCCTCGCGGCTGGCGCCGACCCACAACCTCGCCGCGGCGCAGAAGCGCAGCGAGCTCGTGCTCCATGCGATGGCCGATACTGGCGTCATCAGCGAGGCGCGTGCGGATTCCGTCAAGCCGGCGCGGCCGGTGATCCGCGTCTCGCATGTCCCGACCGGCTCCTATTTCGCCGATTGGGTGACTCCCTACGCGCAACAGGCGCAGCCGCCCGATTTCGGCGAGGTGAAGGTCCCGACCACGCTCGACTGGACCCTGCAGCGGATCGCCGAGCGGGCGGTCAGCCGCGCCCCCACCGGCGCCCAGGCGGCACTGGTCGCAATGCGTCCAGACGGGCGCGTGGTCGCGATGGCGGGCGGCAAGAGCTACAAGGACTCCCCGTTCAACCGGGTGACGCAGGCGCGGCGCCAGCCCGGCTCGGCGTTCAAGCTGTTCGTCTATCTCGCCGCCTTTCGCGCCGGCTGGACTCCCGACAGCATCATTGAGGACAAACCGATCACCATCGACGGCTGGTCGCCCGAGAACCACGACGGCGTGTTCCGCGGCAAGATCACGCTGCGCGAAGCCTTTGCGCGATCGAGCAATGCCGCCACGGTCCGGCTGGAGCAGGAGGTGGGCCGCAACAATGTGATCCGCGCCGCGCGCGATCTCGGCATTTCGACTCCGCTACCGGACGACCCGAGCCTCGCGCTCGGGACCGCCGGCGTCAGCCTGCTTGAGCTGACCTCCGCCTATGCCGCCGTCGCCAACGGCCGCTACCCGGTCGTCGCCCGCGGCCTTCCCGAGGAAGAGCAGCCGGAGGGATTTTCGGCTTTCTTCCGCGGCGGCGGAGCGGTGCTCGACGCGCGACGCGACCGCGCGCCGATGCTCGACCTGCTCTACGCAGCCGCCAACAACGGCACCGGCCGCCGAGCGGCCCTTTGGCTCCCGACCTTCGGCAAGACCGGAACGACGCAGGAGAATCGCGACGCCTTGTTCATCGGCTTCGCCGGCAACCTCGTCGTCGGCGTGTGGGTCGGGCGCGACGACAATCGATCGCTCGGGCGGGTCAGCGGCGGGACGGTGCCGGCGGAGATCTGGCACAGCTTCATGAGCTCGGCGCTGTCGGTCGATCACTCGCGCGGGCCGCCGCTTCCGGCCCAGTTCGGCGGCCGCCGCGCGCCCGAGGAGAAGCGCCTGCAGAGTCCGCTGCCGCCCGAATGGAGCAACGCGACCAAGCCGCTCCGAGATATCGCCGAGCATCTCCAGCAGGTCTTCGGCGGCCGCTGAAAGGCGGTAAACGAAAGTTCATCCCGCCCTCGGCTTTTTTAAGCATTCCTCAACCACTCTGGCCCAGATTCCGGCTCAACCTTCGCGGGCTCAAGCGCGCAAGGTGGGGGTAGTTTTTCAATCGAGTGCCAGACGGGAGACCTGAGATGGCGAAGTTTCTGAAGCTGATTAAGAACGACAAGGGCGCGACCGCCATCGAATATGGCCTCATCGCGGCTCTCATCGCCGTTGCGGCGATCGGTGCGATGCAGGGCATCGGCAACAAGCTGAACTCGACGTTCAACAACGTCTCGAACAGCCTGAACTAATCGCTCGGTTTAAGGTGGGAGAGGCGGCGGTACCTTCGGGTGCCGCCGCTTTTCTTTTGCCTAGCGCGCCTGCGGCTGAATTGCTGACGGCGGCTCCATCGGCTGCATCGTCGTCGTCGTCGTCACCGTCGGCGCATACAGCGGCCGATTGGCCGGCACCGTCGCTGCGCCGACGTGGTGTATGATCCGCGGCGTGACGATGATGTACAGCTCGGTCTTCGATTTCGTGTAGCGGTCGGTTCTGAACGCCTGGCCGAGGATCGGAATGTCGCCGAGCAGCGGGACCTTGGTCTTGGTGTTGAGCTGCTCGTCCTGGGTCAGCCCGCCGATCACGAACGAATCGCCATCGCGCACCGTCGCTGCGGTCTGCGCTTCGCGCTGACTGATGGTCGGATAGCCCTGGCTGTACCCGGTGACGCTCGACACCACGACGAACACATGGCTCGACACGAACCCGTCGCCGCTGACCCGGGGCGCGATCTGCAGCGTCACGCCGACGTTCACATATTGGACCTGCTGCGACACGCCGTTGACTCCCGACAGCGCGATCGAGGTCAGGATCGGAAGCGCGTCACCGGTGATGATCTTCGCAGTCGATCCGCTCTGCGCGGCGATTCGCGGGGTCGAGATGATTCGCCCGTTGCCCTTCTGGATCTGGGCGTAAAGCGCCGCCTGGAATTGGGCGCTGCTGACATGGCCCGAGCAGGCGACCGGATCGCCGCTGCAGCCCTGCGAGACTCCGACCGGGATGAAGCCGCCCGATCCGACGGTGAGCACGCCGATCTGCCCGTTCGGATTCGCGAAATCGATTCCCAGCGCCTTCTGGCCGGTCTCGGTCAGCTCGACCATCTGGGTTTGCAGGATGACGCTATCGACGGGGATGTCGATCGCGGCGATCATCGCTTTCATCTCCGCGATCCGCTCGGGCGATCCCTTGAGCCATACCGCATTCAAACGGCGGTCGATTCCGATCGATTCGTCGACCGATTGCCCGAGTGGCTCGTCATTCTCGCCCGGCGCCTGGTTTTGCGGCTGCGGCTGATAGTTGTTCCCGGTCAGGCTGTTCGATCCGAACGCCGGCTCATTGGGGATAAAGACGTCGTTCGACTTGACGGTCTGGCCGTCGGTCAGCAGCCCGACCACTTCCGACACGTCGGCATATTTAAGCAGCACGAGCTGATAGCCCTCGGGCGTTGCGCTCGGCGGCGGAAGTCCCGCTTGCGGAGCCTCCGACAGGGTCGGCCCGGTCTCATTGTGCACCTTGCCCGTGCTGACGGTGATCTCCATCGTCTTGTCGCCGGTCTGCGCAGCCGAGACCGCCGCTGCCCGGGTCACGGCGAAGCGGATGATGAGCACGCTGTCCGCCTGCTCGAAGCTGATGCTGCGGACCAGTCCCTTGAGGCCGGACGGCTGCCGCGCCCCGGAGCCCCGGGTGCTCAGCGCAAAGCCAATGGAAGGCTGCGTCGGCTGCGCGGCGATCGGTGCGAAGCTCGTGACCTTCGGCTCGAACGTCAGCTCGAACCGGGATTCGTCCGGATTCTCGCTGAGCAACCGGACATTAGTGAGGAGGGCTGGAACGGGCTGCGGCCGCAGCTGCGCGGCGGTCGCGGCGGCGGCAGTGCTGCTCGCCGCGACGACGAGGAGCAGCGCGCACAGCAGTTGCGCCCAGCCGCGTCGTAGAAGCACGAATGCTTTGAAGGCCAATCCCCGCCCCATGAAGTTGCGGACTCTACAGGAAAATTGTCTGAGCCAAAGATGAATGTGCGGACGTCCCATGGGGACGCCCGCACATTTCATTCACTCGGCAATCGTCAGAAAGCGGACGTGCCGTTCGGCGTACCGAGGCCGGTCGGTCCGTCGTAGCCCGTGCCGGCGGTGCACAGATAGGTGCCGCCGCAGCTGCCGTTGCTGCCGCTCGTCACGTCGAACAGCGCACTGGTGTGGCTGTACGGATCGGAACCGTAGGTCGCAGTTCCGCCCTGCACGGCGTAGATGCCGGCAATCAGCGGCGAGGCAACGCTCGTTCCGCCGAACACCATCCAGCCCGAGCGACGCGATGTCGTCGGTCCGTAGACCGCAACGCCGGTATTCGGATCGGCGATGGCCGACACGTCAGCGACAGTCCGCTTTGCGCACAGCGCGTCGGTCTGCCAGCTGGGCTTCGCATAGACGGTGCTGCAGCCGCTGCCGGCGCCGTTCCATGCAGTCTCGGACCAGCCGCGGGTGTTCGACGCCTTGGTCAGCGATGTTCCGCCGACTGCCGTCACGTGCGGCGAAGATGCCGGGAATTCGACGCCATAGCCGTTATCGCCCGAGCTCACGGTGACCGCGACCCCCGGGTGATTCCATGCGCCTTCATAGCTCTGCGTGCCGGACTCACCGCCGCCATAGCTGTTCGAAACCGCGTCCGCGCCCAGGCTCACCGCGGTGTTCACCGCCGTGGCAAGGTTCGAAAGCGAGCTGGTCGACGCCTGGACGAGGAGAATCTTGCAGTCCGGGCACATCGCGCTCGCCATGTCGAGATCGAGTGCCTGCTCCTGATCCCAGCCCGTGTCGGTGCGCGGATAATTGCCCGCGACGCCACTCTGGTTGACCTTCTGGAAGCAGCCGTTCGCGGTGGTGCAGGCGGGAAGCCCGTATTGCGAACGATAGGTAGCAAGATCGGATTCGGCGTTGGGGTAGCCGTAAGCGTCGACGATCGCGATCGTGTAGCTCGAGCTGCCGGTGCCGGTCACCTTGTAGGCGCTGCGCAGGTCGGACGGGCCGTAGCCCGACGGAGTTGCGTAGCGCGACAGTGCGGGTTTGCCGTTGAGGATGTCACCCCGAGCGTCGGTGACCACTTTTGCAAAGCAGCGAGTGTCGCCGCGGACGGCCATGTCGCCGCAGACGTTCCGTGCGTAAACGCGGCCGAAGAACTGGACACGGCCCGGCGCCGTAGCGGCGGACGCCGAAGTTCCGGTAACGGTCAGCACGGACGCAAGCGCGACAGCGCCCAACTTCCATATTTTCATGCTTGGTACCCCTCTTACAGACTCCCCCTGACGGGGGACGGCGATGCTGACTGTAACCAGCGGAAAATCAAGCAGCAGCAGTAGCAAAGCTGCACACTCGCTCTCAACTCGACGCAAAATACGCGCGTTTCGCCGTTAAGACAACGAATAACCGCTCCCTCTATCATCTTGGTTTACGGAGCTTATTCCAGGAGATTACGCGTTGCCCTTATCGAACGTCAGTGCCAAGTTACTTGGATGGGGAGGAAGGTTGCTGTGGCGGCGATCGCGCTGATCGCTTGGGCCGGCGAGGGGCATGCCGTCGCGCCGCTTTATGATCCGGTGATCCTCAACGTCGGAATCAACTGCCAATGGCAGCGAAGCTGTGAGCGACATCAGCTAAAAGCGATGTCCTCGGCCCACGACTTCATCGCACGGAGCCATCCGCCTTTGTGGCGAATCCGGCTCTGCAATCGCAATGCCCGGCGCAGCATCTCGAGGATCGACTGGATCGGCTTCGACAATTGCCTTCGAAATGGCCGGCTCGCACGTCCCGCCCCGCAGCGGCGCTGAGCCAGCTCTCGGAACGGGGCTGTCCACTGCTCGTTGTTCGGATGAAGCAAGGGAAGACAGGCAATGAGCCCGAGCAAATCCGAATTCCCCGCCGACAAGACCGAGAGAGAGCGGCGGAAGAACCTCAGCGGCCGGGACATCAAGGACCTGGAGCTTGCCGGCGGAGTCGAGGGCGGGATGCAGGCCGGAAGCGCCGGCGGCCCCGGTGAGCACGATTCCGCAAAGCGGCCGGCGGCAAGGCCGAATAAACGCTGACGTTTCCCACCAGCGAACGAGCGGTTGCGGCTGAGTGATACGGGTCGTCGCCATCAGGAAAGCAGTCGCTGCCGGCGTCGGCGGGGCGATCGCGATGGAGATATTCTCGCGCGTCGGCGCGCTGCTCGGCCTCAAGACCATCGACTTCATCGCCGAGCTGAGCTCGGTCGCTTTCGGGGGCTCGCGCCTGCTCGCGGACAGCGCGGCAGTGATCGCTCATCTCACCGTCGGCGTGTGCTGGGCAATCTTCTATGCCTTCTTCTTCTGGGGCCGGCTGAGAAAATTGCGCCCGCCGCTTCAGGGGCTGGTCTTCGCGATCCTTCCGGCGGTGCTCGCAACGTTCGTCGTCTACCCCGAGCTTGCGCTCATCCATCACAAGATCGACGTCATCAACCTGACCGTTGCGGGTTTTTTCGCGCCGCTCTCCGTCCCGGCCATCGCCAGCATCCTCATAGGCCATGCCTTGTTCGGCCTCACCATGGGCGCGATCTACCGCAAGCCGGTCGGCTATCGCGTCGGAACCAAGCCGTCCGCGCCCGTCCCAGCGCGGCGAAGCGACAGCAGCGCGAGGCGCAAGCAGGGCTCGGCGGGTTTCATGTTCGCGACCGGGATCGAATGCAGCTACCCGACCATCGACCACGGCCGCTGGCGCCGCGACGAGATGGAATCCACCTACCATTATTCGTTGTGGCAGCGGGACTTCGAGCTCGCTCGGGAGCTCGGGATCACGCACATCCGCTACGGCCCGCCGCTCCACCTAATCTTCACCGGGCCCGGCCGCTACGACTGGGCCTATTGCGACCGCCAGATGGCGGAGCTCGAGCAGCGCGGTCCCGAGCCGATCATCGATCTTTGCCACTTCGGCGTCCCGGCATGGCTCGGCAATTTACAGAACCCCGACCTTGGAAAGGTGCTCGAGGAATATGCCGCCGCCTTCGCCGAGCGGTACCCGTGGGTCCGCTTCTACACGCCGGTCAACGAGATGTACGTCTGCGCCCGGATGAGCGCGCTCGACGGCCTGTGGAACGAGCAATTGCGCGACGAAGGCGCCTACGCGAGGGCGGCCTGGAACCTCGCCGATGCGAGCATCCGGATGAGCGACGCGATCCTCAAGCGCCGCGCGGACGCCATCTTCATCAACAGCGAGAGCAGCGAATTCTACCAGCCGTGCTGCCCGGACGATTATGTCCAGCAGGTCGCCGAGGCGGCCAACGAGCGCCGCTTCCTTCCGCTCGACCTGATCTACGCCCACCCCCTCAGCCCGCGCATGCGAAAGCTGCTGTGCGAGCAGGGCATCGCCGACGAGGACATCGAGCGACTGGCGCACCGCTCGGTCCCGCGCCGGTCGATTCTGGGGATCGATTATTACGAATGGAACGAGCGGCTGATCGACCGCGACGGCCAAGCCCGGGCGCTCGGCGAGCTGTTCGGGTGGTACGTGATCGCGAGCCAATATTGGCGCCGCTACAAGCGCACGATGATGCACACCGAGACCAACAAGATGGACGCCGACGGCGCTCCTCGATGGCTGTGGCGGCAGTGGCATAACGTCCAGTTGCTCGCCAACGACGGAGTCCCTCTGGTCGGCTTCACCTGGTACAGCCTCACCGACCAGATCGACTGGAATATCGCGATGAGCGAGGCGATCGGGATCGTCTTCCCGGTCGGCCTGTTCGACCTCAACCGCGAGGCGCGCACGGTCGGCCTTTCGTACAAGCATTTGATCGACCTCTATCGCGACCAACCCGACTATCGCGAGTGCAAGGCGCTCAAGAAGATCATGGATTGAGGCGGAGATGGCAGGATTTCTCGCAGCTCATGGCTACGACCCGGGCCCGAGCCAGCGCCCGTTTCTCGCCGGCGCGATTTCCGGGGTGATTGCGACCATCCCGGCGATCGGAGTCCTGGTCGCGTTCGGCTCTTTGAAGGTGGAAGCGGAGATTCTCGGCCTGTCACGGCTCGCCACGATTGGCGCCGGATGGGTCGCGATGGCAATCGCGGGCGCGGCGTATGCGCGGATTTTCGGCCGCGCAGCGAACTATCCGCGCGGCGGCTGGCTATTCGGCATGTGCTTCGGCTTTGCGCTCTGGGCAGCGGGCGCGGTCCTCGTCCTGCCCCTGATCAGCGGCGGCCGGGCGCCGGCCGGACACGCCGCCGCGGGGGTCGCGATGTCGCTGCTGGTGTGGGGGTTGGCCGCGGGCATCCTGGTGCCGTTCGTCCATCGGCCGCTGCACGAGAGCCTCGAGACCGCTTCGAAGCGCAGCGAGCTCGGTCCCAATGCCGCGACCGGCGCGAAGCAGCTGATCCGGGCGCATCAGCAAACTTCAGAAGGCTGACGAGCGCCCCTTACTGCATCCGCTCGCGCAGCAGCTCGACCAGGTGCTGCGTCCTGCGCCCACCGTTGAGCTCGATCTGCTCGCGGCAGCTGAACCCGTCGGCGACGATCGCGCTGTCCGGATCGAGCGTGCGCACGCGCGGCAGCAGCACGCGTTCACCGATCGCCCGGCCGACGTCGAACGTTTCCTTCGCCATTCCGAACGCTCCGGCCATCCCGCAGCAGCCCTGCGGCGGCCGCTCGACTTCAACCCCCAGCCGATCGAGCAGACTGGCTTCGGCCTGGAACCCGATCACCGCATGATGGTGGCAGTGCGGCTGGACCAGCGCCGAGCCGCCGCCGAGGAAATTCGGAAAGCGGCCGATCTCGTCGTCGATGAAGTCGGCGATGTAGCGGACCTGCTTCGAAAGCCGCTGCGCGCCGGAATCGCCGGCGAGCAGGTTCAAAATCTCGTCCTTGAACACCGAC
>Ga0157369_10006872_pt1 | contig 13127 bp, 13 predicted proteins | sample C25metaG_FD_113461 | JGI IMG/M metagenome (GOLD analysis project Ga0157369, IMG submission 113461) | Corn rhizosphere microbial communities from Kellogg Biological Station, Michigan, USA - C2-5 metaG | ecosystem: Host-associated > Plants > Roots > Rhizosphere > Soil | place: USA: Michigan...
AGCGACCGGCCGGCCTGGCGCATGAACCACACCGGCGTGAATGACACCGGCTCCCTGCGGCACGCGCGGATGAAGGGTGAGCTCGTCTTCGGCTGGGTCACCCTCGGATGATACTGCGTACCCGACACGCCGCCCGAGATCCCCCGTTTGGGATGTCCTGCGTGCCAGGATCGGACGCAGTCGATGAAGAGGCGTGAGGGAGCCACGATGAGCCTGCCAGAAGGTAATTGCCCCGATTGTGGTGGTGACCAGCCGCTGGAGCAGATTCACGCGGTGGCCGGCGAGTGCCCGGACGCTCCCGGCGAGGAGTGCCCGGAGTGGGCGTGCTCGCGGTGCGGGGCGGCGTTCATCATGGCGGCCGTGCCCGTGGCGGCGGCGGTCGCGGGGTCCAGACGGCCCGTCCGTGCCGCGTAGCGGGTGGCCGGAATCGGCGAGTAGCCAGATACGACGTACGCTCAGGCCATGAGGTTGGCAGACGCCGCCCTAGAGAGCGCGGCCACCGGCAGTGACGCCACGGATAGCGCGGCCACGGGCAGGACCCCGACGAACAGGAACCCAACGAACAGTGCCCTAGGGAACACTGCCCCGGGGAGCACTGCCCCGAAGAGCAGCGCCGCGCCGGACAGTGCCACTGCAGGCAACGACGCTGTCAATTCAGGCACCGACATTTCAGGCATCGACAGTGTTATTTCAGGCGACGACACTGTCACCTCGAACAGCGGTTCCCCGCTGGCTGACGATACCGCGCTTGACAGCGACGCCATTTTCCGGATCGCGGTCGCGGGGTTCGAGGCGGGCCGGGAGGCCGTGCTCGACGAGCGGGATGACATCACCTTCGAGGACTCGCCCGCGCCCCGGCGGCTGGCCCCCTTCGCCACCGCGATCGGCGCCATCGCGCACCACGGCGACGGGCAGGCCGGCGACGGCGAGGCGGGCACTGGCCGGCTCGTGCTGCTGTATGACCCGGACGGCCAGGAGGGCTGGACGGGCGTCTTCCGGCTGGTCGCCTACGTGCGCGCCGACATCGAGGAAGAGATGGCGGCCGACCCGCTGCTCGGGGAGGTCGGCTGGAGCTGGCTCACCGACGCGCTGGAACTGCACGCGCCGGGGTACAGCGCGCCCAGCGGCACGGTCACCCGGGTGATCACCGAGAGCTTCGGTTCCAAGTCCGGCGAGCTGCCGGCTACCGGCTTTGAGCTGCGCGCTTCATGGTCCCCGCCGCAAGACGACGACCTCGGCGTGAACGTGATGGCCTGGTGCGACCTGCTGGTCGCCGCGGCCGGACTGCCGGTTCAGCCGCCGGGGACCAAGGCGCTGCGGCCAGGAGGACCGCGATCTGGCCAGCGGCGGCGCCGGTGACGGCCGACCGGCCCCCCCAGACCACCCGGCCAGCGCCGCGCGTGCCCGAGCACCGCGAGCCCGACAGCGCGCCGCGCGACGCGCGGGACGCCGGCCAGCTGGACGGCAGCTCCGCCGGCGATGCCGGGATCCTCGGGGAAACCGGGACCCCGGAGGAAGAGCCCGCGAAGCGGGACATCATTGACCTGCGAGAACCGCGCGAGGGCCTGCCCCCGGTGACCAGCACGCCGCAGGCGCTCGCGGCGGCGGTCAGCCGGCTCGCCGCGGGCCGCGGGCCGGTCGCGGTGGACGCCGAGCGCGCGTCCGGCTACCGCTACGGCCAGCGCGCCTACCTGGTGCAGCTGCGCCGGGCGGAGGCCGGGACGGTGCTGATCGACCCGGTCAGCTGCCCCGACCTCAGCGAGCTGGACGCGGCCCTGGCCGGCGTGGAGGCCGTGCTGCACGCGGCGTCGCAGGACCTGCCCTGCCTGGCCGAGATCGGCTACCGGCCGCGGGCCCTGTTCGACACCGAGCTGGCCGGACGGCTGCTGGGCTACCCGAGGGTCGCTCTGGGCACGATGCTGGAGGAGGTGCTCGGGTTCCGGCTGGCCAAGGAGCACTCGGCCGCTGACTGGTCGATCCGGCCGCTGTCAGCGGAGATGCTCAAGTACGCCGCGCTCGACGTCGAGGTGCTGACCGACCTGCGGGACGCGCTGGCCGTCCAGCTGGCCGAGCAGGGCAAGGACGAGTGGGCGCGGCAGGAGTTCGCCGCGATCGCCGCCGCGCCGGCACCGCTGCCCCGGCCCGACCCGTGGCGGCGCACCTCGGGCATCCACCGGGTGCGCAGCCGGCGCGGGCTGGCGGTCGTCCGGGAACTGTGGGACGCACGGGACGCGATCGCACAGGAGGCGGACGTGTCGCCACGCCGGGCGCTGACCGACGCGGCCATCATCGAGGCCGCCCGGCTCCAGCCGGCCGACCGGGCGCAACTGGACCGGATTCCCGGGTTCAGCGCGCGGCACGCGCGGCGGCACGCGACCGCGTGGCTGGCGGCGGTGCGGCGTGCCCGCGAACTGCCCGACGCGGGGCTGCCCGACATCACCGGAACCGGGGTCAACACCGGGCCGCCGCCCGCGCACCGGTGGAGCGAGCGGGACCCGGACGCCGCGGCCCGGCTGGCGGCCGCGCGCGAGGTGGTCAACGCGCTGTCGGCAGAACACGGGACGCCCGCGGAGAACCTGATCTCCCCCGACGCGGTCCGCCGTCTGAGCTGGGAGCCCCCTGACCCGCCCGATGAGGCCGCGATCGCCGTCGCCCTGGCTGGCTACGGGGCGCGGCCGTGGCAGACGGACCTGATCGCCGGCCAGGTCGCCCGCGCCTGGGTGAAGCCGGCCCCGCCGGAGCGCCCCGAAACGTCGGAAAGACCCGAACCGCCCGCTAGCCTGGGGGAAACCTGAGGGCCTTAGGGGGTTGATGACGGGCGTGCATGCCGTCGCCGCGCTGTTGAACCACGCAGCCGCATCCGTGGGTCAGCCGACGCCACTGCCTGGCTTCCTGGCGCCTGTGGGCAGGTACATCGCCGAGTACGGGTACTGGGTGATCTTCCTGTTCGTCATGCTGGAGGACTTCGGCGTCCCGCTTCCGGGCGAGACCGTCCTCATCGCCGGGGCGGTCGACGCGGGAACCGGGCGGCTCAACATCGTCGCGGTCGGCGTCCTTGGCTTCGTCGCCGCCGTCGTCGGTGACAACATCGGCTTCGCGATCGGCCACTTCGGCGGCCGGGCGCTGGCGCTGCGCTGGGGCAGGTACGTCTTCCTCACCGAGGAGCGCCTGGAAAAGGCGGAGCGCTTCTTCGCCTCCCATGGCGGGAAGATCATCGCCATCGCCCGGTTCGTCGAGGGACTGCGGCAGGCGAACGGGATCATCGCGGGCATCAGCGGGATGCGCTGGCTGCGCTTCCTGGCGTTCAACATGCTGGGCGCGGCGCTGTGGGTCGGCTGCTGGGTCAGCGTGGGCTACTTCGGCGGGCGCAACATCACCACGATTTACGACTACATCACGCAGTACTCGCTGTACGTGCTGATCGCCGCCGTGGCCGGGGTCGTCACCTGGATCTGGCTGCACCTGCGCAAGCGGCGCCGCGCACGCGCGGCGATGGCCGGGCAGGAGCGCGCCGACGGCGCCCGCGAAGACAGTGCGCGCGAAGACAGTGCCCGGCGTGACGACACTGCCCATCATGACGACACTGCCCATCATGAAGGCACCGCCCATCCTGAAGGCACTGCCGACCGCCGGCCCGGCGCGGCCTGAGGCTCAGCCCAGCTCGTAGCGGTCGATCCCCGCGAGGGCTGCTCCGGCCAGGTGCAAGACGAGGAAGGCGCCCTTGGGCAACGGCCGGGTGACCGCCTCGGGGACGCGGGTACCGTCGATGACGGCCGCCCGCTTGCCGGTCCCCGGCCGGGACGCGGGCTTTCCCCGGGCCGCGGCCGGTTCCGGGGGACCGGCCCGCTCCGGGGCCACGGCGCCGGCCGCGGTCAGGGCGACGTCCAGCAGCGCCGGGAGGTTCTCGCGGTGCCCGCAGACGATCACCGGCGCCTCGGCCGCCACGAGCGTGGAGATGAGCGAATAGCTGTCCGCGCCAGGACCCCGGCTGGCCGAGGGAGCCAGGGCCGGCTCCGCCCGCACCTTCGAGCCCGACAGGTCCGCGTAGGGCCTGACCGTGTCCAGGCAGCGCGCGGTGGGCGAGGAGACGACCTCGGCGGCGGGGGCGAAGCAGGCCAGCAGCGGCGCCAGGGAGCCGGCGTCGGCGGTACCCGCCTTGTCCAGCGGACGGTCGCCGTCATCGAAGCCCCACTCCGCGCGCGGCACCGCCTTCGCGTGCCGCAGCAAGATGAGCGGGACAGTGTCCGCCGGATGCGCCGCGAAGTCGCCGAGCACCGAGACGTCCTGCTTGTAGGACACCCGCTTGAGCGCCTGCGCGAGGGGCAGCCAGGTGGCCTGGTCCACCTCGTGGTTGGGGACGGCGCCGTCATCGACGCTCGTTGCCCGCGCCGTCCACCAGTCGACCTGCTTGGGGTTGCCGTTCACCTTGTAGCGGACCGGGGCAAGGCGCTTCCCGAGCGTGATGACCGCGCCGCCCTCCTCCTCGACCTCGCGGCACGCGGTCACCGGCAGCGGTTCGCCGGGCTCCACCTTGCCCTTGGGCAGGGACCAGTCGTCGTACTTGGCACGGTGCACGAGCAGGATCTCCGCGCCCTCCGGGCCCGGTCGCCAGGCAACCGCGCCTGCCGCCCGTATCAGCATGTCTTCTCCCGGAGGGTCATCCATCAGCGACCCGCCCCCGGCGCTTGCGGATCAGGCCCTCTTGGACGTCGAGCAGCGGCTTGCCGTCGGCTTCCCGGGAATGCCTGGTCCATGCCCCGTCGCTGGCCAGCCACCAAGACGAGGTGGTGTCAGCCATGCCGACGTCGACCAAGCCGCGCAGCCTCCTCGCGTGCGCGGGGTCGGTAACCCGGACCAGTGCCTCCACCCGACGGTCCAGGTTCCGGTGCATCATATCCGGGCTGCCGATCCAGACCTCATTCGCGCTGATGCGCGCGTCGGGCGGCTCGTCGGGGTCCGGCTCGCCGGTGCCGAAGGCATAGATCCGTGAGTGCTCAAGGAAGCGGCCCAGGACGCTGCGTACCCGGATGGTCTCGCTCAGGCCGGGGATGCCGGGCTTGACCGAGCAGATGCCGCGCACCCACAAGTCGATGGGGACGCTCGCCTGCGCGGCGCGGTACAGCGCGTCGACGACCACCTCATCGACGATGGCGTTGGCCTTGAACGCTATCCTGGCCGGCTTCCCGGCTCGCGCGCGGGCCGCCTGGCGGCCGATCCGGCCGACGATGCCGGCCCGCAGCGCCTCGGGGGCGACGAGCAGGCGGCGGTAGGAGTTCTTGCGGCCGTAGCCCGTCAGGTGGTTGAACAAGTCGGTCACGTCCTCGCCGACCACCGGGTCGGCGGTGAGCAGCCCGTAGTCCTCGTAGAGCCTGGCCGTGGTCGGATGGTAGTTACCGGTGCCAATGTGACAGTACCGCCGCAGTGAGCCGTCTTGCTGCTCCCGGACGATGAGCATGAGCTTGCAGTGCGTCTTCGTGCCGACGAAGCCGTAGACGACGTGGCAGCCAGCCTCCTCCAGCTTGCGCGCCCACGCGATGTTGGCGCGCTCGTCGAAGCGGGCCGTGATCTCGACCACGACGACGACTTCCTTGCCGGCCTCGGCGGCGTCGATGAGCGCGTCCACCACCGGTGATTCGCCTCCGGTGCGATACAGCGTCTGCTTGATCGCCAGGACGTGCGGGTCGGCGGCGGCCTCCTCCAGCAGCCGCTCCACGCTGGAGGCGAAGGAGTCATAGGGGTGGTGGACGAGCACGTCGCGCTCGGACAGCGTGGTGAAGATCGGGACGTCCTCGGGGATGGCCCGCGTCGACGGCACGAAGGCGGGATACCTGAGCTCGCCCCTGGGCAGGTCGGCGATGGCGTACAGGCCGGTCAGGTCGAGCGGGCCGGGGATCCTGAAGACGGCCTGCTCGTCCACGCCGAGCTCCTTGACCAGCCGGCAGAGCACGTCGCCGGACATGTCGTCCAGCACTTCCAGCCGGACGGCCGGCTCGAACCGCCGCCTGGTTAGCTCCCGTTCCATCGCCTGCAGCAGGTTCTCGGTGACCTCGTCATCGACTTCCAGCTCGCGGACGCGGGTGACCCGGAACGGGTGGTGCTCGATGATCTCCAGGCCGCCGAACAGCTGGTCCAGGTGCGCCGCGATCACGTCCTCGATCGGCACGTAGCGGTCCTCGCTGGCTTTGAGGAAGCGCGGCAGCCGGGGCGGGACCTTGACCCGGGCGAACAGGCGGTTCTCGTTATTGGGGGGCGCCGCAGCGGCGGCGGCGACGGCCCGGTTCAGCGCGGCGGTGCCCGGGGCGATGCCGTTGCGGTGCGGGTAACCGCCGGCGCCGCTGGCACGCGGCTCGGCCAAGACGACGGCGAGGTTCAGCGACAGGCCGGAGATGAACGGGAACGGGTGGCTGGGATCGACCACCAGCGGGGTGAGCACCGGGTAGATGCGCTTGCGGAACAGCTCGCTCAGGCCGTGCTGCTCACCGCGGGTGAGGTCACGCCACCGCAGGATCTCGATGCCGAGGGCGGCCAGCGCCGGCCGGACTCCGTCGCGGAACACCCCGGCATGGCGCAGGGTCGCCTCGCGCGTCGCGGCCAGCGTGCCGCGCAGCACCTGGCTCGCCATCTGCGAGCCCGCGCCCTCAACCGGGAAGCCCGCCACCATCCGGCGGGTCAGGCCCGCGACGCGGACCATGAAGAACTCATCAAGGTTTGACGCGAAGATCGCCAGGAAGCGCACACGTTCCAGCAGCGGGATCGACTCGTCTTCAGCCAGCTCAAGCACCCGCTCGTTGAACAGCACCCAGCTCTGCTCCCGGTCCAGGTACCGGTCATCAGGCAGGTGCTTGGCGCTGCGGGCCTCCAGGCCGACGGCGGCGACGGGGACCTCAGCGGAGGCTGACCTGGCGGGCAGCGACCGCGTGGGCGCCACGTCGTCCGCCTTGATCCAGCGTCCGTTGCTTGCCCGAGCGCGACTGGCCGTCCGACCCGCTGATGCACGTTCCGATGGCGCGTTCGGCGTCCCGCTCAGACTCATGTTGGACATTCTGCCCTCCCCCGGCATCGCGGCAAACGATCAGGTCGGCCCACGGTCGGGCAGTCACGGGGAACCGGGCGAGATGGCGAGGCTCGTTAGGGCCGGTACGGGAGAGACGGAACTGGCCCGTGCGCCGGGAACCGGGGCATGCTTAGGGTCGTGGCTGGCCGGCCTGGACGGCGCGCACGCGGAGGTAAGCCGGGGCCTGGGGGCCGCGCGCGGAGCAGGCGCTCATCTTGTGCCGCAGGTAGCGGGGCGTGGTCTCTCCCGGCGCGATGACCCGCAGGCCGGCCGCGGTGACCTTCTTGCACGCCTTCTGCGGCAGGCCGATGATGCTGAGGTCGACGTCGGAGTGCGCGCTCGCGCCGGGGCCCAGCACGACGCGGCGGGCGGTCACGGAATCGGCCTGGACGGCGGCGTTGCCGACCTGCGCGTACGCGGCGCCGCGGGCGTCGTAGGCGGCGACCTGGGGGAAGCCGGTCAGCGTGCAGGGGGCGGCTGAGGTGTTGGTGAACTCCACCGGGTACCGGGTCCCGGCCGGCCGCGTCTGCGGGGCCGACGCCAGGGAGATCGCCAGCCCGTGGAGCGTGCACTTCGGGGTGGGCTGAGCGTGGCTGGCGGTGATGATGGCGGCGGGCGCCAACGCCGGCTTGTTCGAGATGACGGCGAGCGCGGCGGTCGCGCCGAACGCCAGCACCGCAGTCCCCCGCCACGCCAATCGGACGGCTGCCCTCATCGTGCCCCCCTCACGGCGCACCTTTGCGACCTTGACGACCAGCCTTATCCCAATCTTTACCTGCGAGCGCGGCGATGGCTAGGGGCTTTTGCCCACAAGATTTGCGCCTGGTCCCGCCTTGGCGGGAATTCTGGTTGCCAATAATTCAGGCATGATTAGTAGAGAATATGGCAGGGTGCGAGCCTCGCGCGATTCTCCGAAACCGGGGCGGTGGCGCGGCCGCCACGGAATTGATCCGTGGCGGGCGGGCCAGCGACCCGCGGCCATTCAGGGCCGGAACGGCCATCATCGGCCCGTTCTATTCGCGGCGGCGCGGCACATGCCCGCCACCGGTTTCGGGGCAGGCCCGGCATCCGTTCCGCACCTGGTCCGCGGTGCTCTTGCGGGTGGCCGGGGACCGTCAGGGGCGGTCGGCGGCAGCCTAGCGCGGACGGAGCAGGCCGTGGCTGAACCCCGCCGCCACGGCGGCGGCGCGGTCGTTGACGCCCAGCTTGGCGTAGATGTGCAGCAGGTGCGTCTTGACCGTCGCCTCGCTGATGAACAGCCGGGCGGCCGCCTCCCGGTTGGTCGTCCCCGCGGCGACCAGTTCCAGGATCTCCAGCTCCCGCTGGCTCAGCGGCTCAGCCAGCGCAGCGCCGGGACCGACGCCGCCCGCAGAGCGACCGCCGAATCCAAGGCGACCGCCGGGACCACGGCCGCCGCCGGGACCACGGTCGTCTCCAGTGCCGTCGTCCCCGGCGGCGGCGATCGGTTCCCGGATGCGGCTCATGAGGCGAGCCGCCACTGACGGGGCAAGGACCGCGTCCCCCCGCGCCGCGGCCCGTACCGCGCGCAGCAGGTCGTCGCGGGGCGCGTCCTTCAGCAGGTACCCGGTCGCGCCCGCCTCGATCGCCGGCAGCACGTAGCTGTCGGTGTCATAGGTGGTCAGCACGAGCACGCGGGCGGCGGACCCCTGCCGTCCCAGCTCGGTGATCGCGGCCACGCCGTCCATGCCGGGCATCCGCAGGTCCATCAAGATCACGTCGGGGCCGAGGAGGGCGGCCAGCCGCACCGCCTCCGCGCCGTCACCCGCCTGGCCGACGACCTCGAACTCCGGGGCGGCCGCGAACATGCCGCTCAGCCCGTCGCGGACCACGGGGTGGTCATCGACGATGAGCAGCCGGATGGCCGATGAGCTCACGCGACCCGCCGCCCCGCCGCGGCCGGGATGGCCGGGTCGCGCGGCGACGCCGGGACGCACACCGAGATCACCGTGCCCGCGCCGGGCTCGGATTCCACCTGGAGCGTGCCGGACAGGCCCTCGACCCGCTGCCGCATGGCCAGCAGGCCGAAGCCGCCATCGCTGACCGAGCCGGCCGCCGCGGCGGCCGGCTCGAAGCCGCGTCCGTCGTCACGGACATCGAGGGCGACCTCGCAGTCCATGTAGGACAGCGTCAGCCACACCCGGGCCGCCGCCGCGTGCTTGGCCACGTTGGCCAGGGCCTCTTGCGCCGCGCGGAGCAAGACGACCTCGGTTTCCTTCGGCAGCGGCCGCGGCGTGCCGGTAGCGGCGATCTCCACGGCGATCCCGTGCAGGGCCGACCATCGCTCGGCGACGCCGGCCAGGGCGTCACCGAACCCGCGGGCTCGCTCCAGGGACTCGGGCCGCAGGGCGTCCACCGAGCGCCGGGCCTCGGTCAGGCTCTCGCGCGCGAGCCTGACCGCCGCGTCGAGGTGCCGCCGTCGCTCCCTGGCGTCCTCTTCGGCCTGGTCGGCCGCCTGCAGCTGGGTGATGATCCCGGTGAGCCCCTGCGCCAGGGTGTCGTGAATCTCCCCGGCCATCCGCTGCCGCTCGTCGAGCATCCCCGCCTCCCGCGCCTGCGCCAGGAGCTGGTTGTGCAGCCCGACGTTCTCGGCCAGCGTCGCCTCCAGCTGCTGGTTCGCCTCCCTGAGCTCCTCGACGAGCTTGGCCCGCCGCATGGTCTGCACGTGGCCGACCCAGGCGAACCACATGAACACCCCGGAGATGACCAGGTTCACCAGCACGCAGACGCTGTAGACCACGGCGCCGATAGGGCCGCTCGTGGCCGTCCCGAAGCCGCCCGCCTGCGAGGTGCCGGTCAATGTCGCCACTGCCATGACCCCCAGGACCCGCCACACCCGGGACGGGAGCTGCCCGGCGTAGTAGTACGCGGTGAAGGTGAAGAACCCCGACCACGGGTCGCGCGCCACCATGACGGCCATGATGGCGATCAGGCCGATGAAGAACACCGCGCTGACCGCCGGGCGCGATCGCCGGTCCTGGGGCTGGGCCGACCGCGCCAGCAGCCAGGCGAGCGCCACCCCGTACAGCGCCAGGTCCACCAGCACCGATTCCCCCGAGGCGCGCCGGATCAGCACGGTCAAGAGCGCGGTGAAGCCAAGCATCACGTACGGGAGCAGGGCGAACATCGGCATCTCGCGCCGCTCCCACTCATCGAGCCAGTGGTGTGGCATCGAATCGCTCATGCACGCCTCCGCGTTTGCGCATACTCCGCATGTCCGCCCTGCACCGAATCTACTCCCAGCGGAAGAACCGGCCCGCGATCACTGCGAACGCCACCGTCCAGGCCGCCATCGCGCCCAGCGCCAGGACGGGCGGCCAGTGGCCGAGGGCGGCCTGCTGGAACGACTCCCACGCCGCCCCCAGGGGGAAGGCGTGCGCGATGTGCTGCAAGGTCTCCGGCATCGCGGGGATCGGCAGCCACAGCCCGGCGAAGAACATCATCGGGTAGAACAACACGTTGCCGATCGCGGCCGCCGCCCGCGCGGTCGACCCGATGGACGCCACGAACAGCCCCATCGCCAGTATCACCGCCGCGGCGAACAGCGTAGTGATGATCCACGCCCCGAACTGCCTCGGGAACGGGACATCATACGCGAGCCGGGCCACAATCAGCAGCACCGCGAGGGTGACCACGGCCATGCCGAAGTTGACGATGAGCTGCGCGCCGAGGACCCGGACCCGCCCGGCCGGGGTGGTCTCCAGGCGCCGCAGGATGCCCCGCTCCCGGTAGTTGACCAGCGTCAGCGGCAGCGAGACGAACCCGAGCAGCCCCAGCGACATCACGACCAGGATCGGAATGTAGCTGTCGAGCAGCGTGAGGCCACCGGAATCGGCGAGCCCGTCCTTGAAGGAGGGGATCGACCCGAAGATCACCAGCAGCAGGATGGGGAACCCGACCCCCCACACTGGCCCGACCCGCTCCCGGAGGAACAGCCGGAACTCAACCCGGGTGAGCTGGGCCAGCGGCGAGCGCCGGGTGCCCGGGCCGGCCGCCGCCGGCTGTGCTTGCGCGGATACCGTCATCACCGCTCACCCTTCCCTTGCCCGTCACCATGGGCACTCCCGTTGCGGGCACCACGCCCGGTCAGTTCCAGGAACGCGTCCTCCAGGCTGCCCTGGTCGACCCGGAGCTGCCGGGCCACGATCTGGTTGCGGGCCAGCACCGAGATGACCGCGTTCAGCGCGTCGCGGTTGCCGGTGACCACCACGACATCGCCCCGGTGGATGACGCTGGTGACCTCCGGCAAGCTGGTGAGCAGCGCGTCGTCGAACGAGGCCGTCGGGCGGAACTGGATCCGCTGCTCGCTCACCGCCCGCTCGGCCAGCGTCGCCGGGGAGTCGATCACCGCGACCCGCCCGGAGTCGATCAGCGCGACCCGGTCACACAGCCGCTCGGCCTCCTCCATGAAATGGCTGACCAGCACGATCGTCACCCCGCGGTCCCGGATGCCCTCGATCAGCTCCCAGGTGTCGCGGCGGGCCTGCGGGTCCAGCCCGGTGGTCAGCTCGTCGAGCACCGCCACCCTCGGGTTCCCGACTAGGGCCAGCGCGATCGACAGCCGCTGCTGCTGCCCGCCCGACAGCTTCTTGAACGGGGTCGTCGCCTTGTCGGCCAGCCCGAGCTGCTCCATCAGCGCCCGCCAGTCCGCGGGCGAGCGGTAGAAGGAGCTGTACAGGTCCAGCGCCTCGGCGACCTTGAGCCGCTCCGGCATCTGGCTGTCTTGCAGCTGGACGCCGAGCACCTGCGTCAGCTCGGCCCGGTCGCGCCGCGGGTCGAGCCCCAGCACGCGCACCGATCCCCGGTCGGGTACCCGAAGCCCCTCGACGCACTCGACCGTCGTGGTCTTGCCCGCGCCGTTTGGTCCGAGGATCCCGAATATCTCGCCTTCCTGCACGCTGAACGACACGTCGTCGACCGCGACCGTCGCCCCGTATTCCTTGTGCAGTCCCTGCACGTCGATTACCACCGTCATGACCCCAGCATCGCCGCCTGGCGCCGCCCGGCGCATCGGCCAGGCGGCTACACCTGCGGCGGGCGCGGCTGATCCGCGGGATCAACCGATCGGATGATGCGCGCGCGATGGGGCGCTAATCGGGGGCGTAATGGGCCAGGTTGAGCAGGTGGAGCAGCGCGTCGCACCAGCGGTCGGCCGGCGGGCGGGAATCGAACTGGCCCAGGCACTCGTTGGCGGCGTCGAGCACGGCGGTGAAGATCGCGTCATCCATGGCGAACTGGGCCGCCTCGGGGCTGCCGGAATCCGGCACGGCGCGATTATGCATGTCCCGGTGCCGGACGAGGATGTCGGCCGCACGGCGGGCCATCGCCAGCCCCAGCGTCTGCGCCATCATGGGCTGGCTGCCGAAACTGCCCTCAAAGCCACCGCTCATGTCTTGCATGCCGCACCCTTTCGCGTCGCGGGTCTCGGAGGAAACCGCTCACCACTATGATGCGGAGGGGTACTGACATTCTCACGGATGGTAATGGCCCCTCGCAAGGCCGCGAATCGGACAGAAAATCGTTGTACAGGCGAGGCCACGAAGCCCGGCCATGAACGGCTGACCTTCGACCCGGCGCGGCTGTTGCCCTGCGTGATGCACGTCGATGACGGCGATACGCCGTTGGACCTCATCGACGCCTTCGCGCTGGCTCCGTTCACCGCCGGCGACCAGCCGCACTCGTGCGCGATCAGCCTGGGCGAGGTGCGCCCCGAGGCCACCTTGCTGCCGCCCGCGGCGACGATCGCGCGCACCGCGAAGGATCCCGGCTCAGCGACGTACCTGTAAGCGGCCAGGCTCCTCATCGCGCGGCAGCGCGGCGCGGAGCGCGTCAAGGCTTGGCAGCTTGACCCGGTCGCCGCGGCCCAGGGACCTGGCCAGCTCCCCCTCTGCCTCCTCGATGCGCAGCCAGTCGGCGTAGGACACCGGCCGCACCCCGCGCGCGGCCAGCACCGCGGGCAACGGCGACCGATCAAGGGCGTCACCTGCCCCAACGAGCCCTTCGGCACTGCCTGGTTCGGCCCCTTCAGCCCCCTCGGCGGAGGCCGGCATGCGGA
>Ga0157369_10006873_pt1 | contig 13127 bp, 14 predicted proteins | sample C25metaG_FD_113461 | JGI IMG/M metagenome (GOLD analysis project Ga0157369, IMG submission 113461) | Corn rhizosphere microbial communities from Kellogg Biological Station, Michigan, USA - C2-5 metaG | ecosystem: Host-associated > Plants > Roots > Rhizosphere > Soil | place: USA: Michigan...
AAGCAATCCAGCTGCACCCACTCGTAGCAAACGGATTTAACGCCGACTACGATGGTGACCAGATGGCTGTTCACTTGCCACTATCAGCTGACGCGCAGCGTGAAGCTCGCGAACTGATGAGCGCAACAAACAACCTTTTGAAGCCAGCCGACGGTGCGCCGGTACTTAACATTGGTCAGGACGTCGTGCTTGGTAACTACTACCTCACCTACGAAAAGCCAAGTGCTCAGACTGAAAGCACAAAAGCCTACAGCTCTGTGTACGAAGCTGAAATGGCCTATGACAACCATGTATTGCAGCTCCAAAGCCCAATCCGTGTGTTTGCAAAGGGTGAAATCCGTAACACAACACTAGGTCGCGTATTCTTTAATGAAATCTTGCCAGCTGATTATCCATACGATAACTCAATCCAAAACAAGAAGCAGCTAAAGAAAGTCCTTGCAAAGATCTTTAACCAATATGGTGCTGAAGAAACTGCAAAGACTGCCGACAAGATGAAGGGTCTCGCATTCCGTTTTGCAACGATTGCTGCCGTATCTACCGGTAAGGATGACTACATCCAATTCAAGGAAATTCCTGAATTCGTCGCCGAAGGTGACGAGAAGACAACATTGATCTCTGAACAGTACGATCAAGGTCTTGTAACCGACGAAGAACGTTACACATTGACTGTTGCTGCATGGCGAAGTGTTGACCGCAAGGTAACTGACTTCCTTCAGGCTAAGTTGAAAGACATGGATACAAGTATCTCTGTCATGGTCAACTCTGGTGCCCGTGGTGATATCTCGAACGTTAAGCTTGCGAGCGCTATGGTAGGTATCATGGTGGACGCAAGTAACCAGGAAATCGAACTTCCTATCCGTTCTAACTACAAAGATGGTCTATCATCGCTTGAGCAATTCGTTGCGACACGTGGTGCGCGTAAGGGTCTGATCGACACCGCGCTTAAGACTGCCGACTCAGGTTACCTAACTCGTCGTTTGGTTGATGTGTCTCAGGACGTATTTACCGTAGAAGACGAAGCTGGTGACGATGAAGGCTTTGCAATTCACCGTAGTGAATCAGAGCTTACGATGATTGATTTCTCTAACCGTTTGGCAGGTCGTTACACTGCTGAGGATGTTGCTGGTTACATCAAGAAAGACGAGCTTATCACTCGCGAAATCGCTGATGCTATCGAAGCTGATGACAAGATCGCAAGTGTTAAGATTCAGTCTGTTCTATCAACCAAGAACCTTCGTGGTATTCCACGCAAGAGTTACGGTATCGATATGGCAACTGGCCGTATCGTGGACAACGCACAGCCTGTCGGTGTTATCGCCGCTCAGTCTGTCGGTGAGCCTGGTACACAGTTGACGCTTAAGACCTTCCACGCCGGTGGTGTGGCAGGTGGTGACATCACCCAGGGTCTGCCTCGTGTTGAAGAGTTGTTTGAAGCTCGTTCACCAAAGGGTCAGGCTACTATGACTGAAGTTACCGGTGACGTTGACGTATGGGAAGATGGCAAGAAGTATATCGTTCAGGTTACGCCTGCTGCTGGTCATGTTGAACGCATCGCACTTAATGGCCGTACGGTTACTGTCAAAGCTGGCAGTAGCGTCAAGGTTGGCGATGTACTTGCAACCGCTGAAAGCGAAAGCAAGCCACTCGTTGCACCATTTGACGGTGTTGTTGAGATCGCTGAAGATACATTGGTACTTGCAGCAAACGCTGGTGCACCTGTTCGTTACGAAATTTCTGGCGCAACTCAGCTAGTCGTCAAGGCTGGTGACAAGGTTGAAGCTGGTGACCGTCTGACGATCGGTTCATTGAACCTTCACGATCTTATGCGCCTAAAGGGTACAGAAGCAACACAACGTTACATCATTAACGAAGTACTTCGTATCTACGCCGCACAGGGTCAGGACGTTGCCGACAAGCACCTTGAGATCATCGTACGCCAAATGTTTAGCCGTGTTCAGATTGAAGAATCTGGCGATAGCGCATTTGTAACTGGTGATATCGTTTCAAAGGCATCTGTCGTTGAAGCAAACGCTGAACTCGCTGCCGAAGGCAAAGAGTTGATCGGTTACACTCAATTGCTTCTTGGTATTACCAAGGTGTCAATCTGGAGTGATAGCTGGCTATCAGCTGCATCGTTCCAAGATACAACCCGTGTCTTGATCAACGCCGCAGTCAGTGGCCGTGCCGACCGTCTCCATGGTCTAAAAGAAAACGTAATCATTGGCCGCAAGATTCCTGTAGGAACTGGCGCTGTGACTGCGCAGGACCAAGACGAAGAGCTCGAACACGAGATTGCCGAAGATCTAGAGCTAGCTGCCTAGTTAGTTCACAAAACTGTAAATACCCCGTTCGTAAGAGCGGGGTATTTTTGTAATGACTACTATAAAGCCATTGCATTTTTACTAAAAATATAGTATAATCTCGTTAAATGCGACGTGTCGATTAATCCGGGAGTCTAACTCTCGGATTAGTTCTGTCACATTCGCACCTTAAGTATTACAACTACTGAAAGCAGGACGATATGAAAGCACTACGCTTGGCGGTGTTGTTGCTGAGCATTTTTGTTCTTGCCGGTATGTCTCTCGCACCCGCGACAGCGAGTGTAATTGACGATGCCACGTCAGCTATCGAGACGGACAGCGTGTATGTCGATTTGTCGACACAAGCTGCCAATCCAAACGTGCTGAGTACGCTAAAGAGAAGGCTAACGCCAGACGATAACATTGTTGTCGTGATGGTAGAGGCTGGATCTGCTGACATTACAAAACTAGCAGAAGCGCTAAACAGCGCAACTGGCAACAGCAAGACAATTGCCGTTGCAGTAGGTGGTGACGTTTATGCACGCTCTGCACAGTTGCCTGGTGATCAATCAAACGATCTCATGCAACGATCAAAGTCGGTAAGCGTAACGACGGTTGAAACATTAACCCGGTTTATTCGTGAAGTTCACGACTGGCAGGCAAAACAGCCAAAGCCAGTCAAGGAATCGGAGTCCAATGGTTGGCCAATTTGGTTGATTGTCGTTGGTGGAGCGCTGCTGGGGTTTACGGCGAGTGCTCTGGTACGTCAAAAGCTAAAGAAACGTAAGACTCAGTTTACCGTACGGTATGCCCCGGAAGTTGTCGCACGGCAGCTCGAGGCACTGCAGTACAAAAACCAGTCAATCAGCGGTCCATCACTTCGGGATCATATTAACCAGCTATGTGCGGACAGTGACAAATGTTTTAAAGGTCTCAAGTCTGGTGAGTTGGAGTACGATCTTGCGAAAGATGCGCTCGTGCGCAATCTCAAGCATGTTGGCACATTGCTGGACAAATACATCGAGATTGACGAGGAGAAGCGTTACATTAAAGATGCATCATCTCGTCAGCAGAGGATTGTTGACGCAGTGAAAGATTACGCTGATTCTGTTTATCAGGCAGCTTCAAAAAACAGCTACAAGAGAATTTCGTCAATGGATGTCGATATCGACATCTTGAAATTCAACAATCTTTAATCATTTTTGCAATGTTTTCCTAATCGAAAGGCAATACTGTGAAAAGTAGCAAATTGAAGGCTGTCGCAGCGGCTTTGCTCGTCATGTTTGGCGCGGCATTGCTGGTGGGCTGTAGTGGCCCGACAGCGACGGCAACTGATTGGATGTGTATCATCGTAAAAGGTGATGGCAAGAATCAGAACGACGCCAGTTTCAAGCGGACTATTCTCCCTGGCGAAAAGCCGGAGATTCATAGTGGCGAGAAGGCGTCGTATGTTCCATGCGGACCGCGTAACTACATCATCAACCCGTCGGGCATCATGAATGCCAACGGTAAGGAAGTTGGTGACAGGCACAACCCCTCGATTGGCAAGACCAAAGATGGCACTGCCGTCAAGGTCTGGACCAAGACATATTGGGAGTTGAATCAGGGCAAAGAACAAATGCAGAGGTTTGACGTTTTCTGCTCGAAGTACAACTGTTCTTCTGATCAACCGATGGCGGGCGATGCCAATTCGGCCACAAAGGGTTGGAATGATATGCTGGGTGAAAACTTCGGTGACACGGTGGATCAAGCCGTACTGCTGTCTGCGCCCACAACGGTTGACGACAATGTCATCGACAAGGACGACCCTGCTCAGTACGCTGCACTGTCGAAGGAGCTTTCGACCAAGTTCACCGAACTGATCCGCAAGAGCTCCGGTTATTCCGGTGATCTCTTTTGTGGAACGGGTGGCTGGAACGGCAACCGTACTCAATTCGATTGCACTTCCGTTTCGGTTGAGGTGACGAAGGTTGAGCGCGTAAATCAGGAGGCAACCAATAAGGCAGAGCAGGTGACCCAGGCCCAAAAGGATCTGGAGCTCAATGTCAAGCGCCTTGAAGCAGCGCGCAAACTATACGGCGCTGACGCTGAAAAGGTTCTGGCCCAGCTGGATACGATCGAGAAGTGCGGTTCTGTCGAAAAGGCAAGCTGTGTTATCAACCTGGGTGGCAATGCGCCGGCATCAGTGAGTGTCCCCGTTCCGTAGAAGTAATACATAATAGCATCTAAGCTAACAAATAGAATAAGTCCAGAAATTCTGGCAGTGGCGTAATGACATTGTAATGACGAGTAATCGTCAAAACTTGTCACTACGCCACAAGAGTTCCATAGATATAATCTATGCTGATGAGTCTAAAAAGACGAAAACTCAAAACCTATTGTTTTTGCAATAAAAAAGTGCAATAATCCAAGTATTCTTATTAAGTAGACCTGTCTTACATGTGTAGTATGCAAGTAATGTCTCGCGGTAGAGATGTTCTTTCATGGTTTGTGATTTTGTAAATCGTTTTCGACACTATTTTCGAGAGGTAGAAATGCCAAAAACTAAAGAACGAGAAGTTGGTAAACAGTTACTCAAACGTCACTCTGGAAAGAGCGGTGTTCGTAATCCGAACTGGGTAGTCAGTGCGGAGTACGACTGTGCGGTTATACGTGCAAAGGAACGCTTTATACTGTACGGTGGTGAAGAGTTGGAAAATGCTCGAACAAGGGAGCAGGTTGCCAAAGTGTTGAACCGTCGTCGTGATGAATGCAAGTTCAGTCAGGACGAAGATGACAAGGCTTTCGTGGCTGATGCCACGGCCTTCCTCAAACGATACAATCTTCACAAACTGAACTAGCCCGTCAGAGGAAAGCCCGTCGATTAGTGTCGACTTGAGCCCCTCGGCGGGCTTTTCTCTTGGCTGTATATTTGCCTGATATACAAATTTATGCTATGGTGTAGCTAACCTGAAATTGTTTAACAACGGAAGGATGCACTTACTGTAAAGCGTGCTGTAATTTTTTATCCACCTTTTTAGAAAGAGGATGACATGACATCTCGAAAAAAGCTCGAAGCCTTTAAGGTGATGACTTATGAAGATGCAATGGTTTATTTTGCAAAGCAGTCTGATCGACTGCGTGAGCTTTTGACTCTCGTCGACTCACCGGAGCAACTTAACGTTGCATTGAACAGTGCGCTTGGCGATATGTGGGAAGATATAGCCCCAGACAAGCATATCGTAACGGATATTCGTGCGTATCTGCTGACCCATGGGTGCTCAAAAGAGGATCTTAATCCAACCAACACTCAAAAGGGCTGGCAGCGACGCAAGGAAACTCGAGGTATAGAGGTAGACTCTGTCGAAAAAGCGCGCGCCTGGCTAGCCAGTGTGCCACAAAAAGTGTCACGGCTCTTTCGCCGTCAGTAAGTAGTTGCCCGCTAGGGGAGGGTGTGTCGAACCATTCGATACACCCTCCACGGCGGGTTTTTTCTTGTCCATGGTTAGTATTATTGATTTTATGTACCAAAAATGTTATAATTATATAGATATCGTACACACGGTAGCCCCTACGAGTTAAGGAGTTGGTGAGCGTGCTTGAGCGCTTAACTAATCGCTGGCTGTCTATGATAACACCAGCTGATATAAACGAATGCAAAACTCTTCGTCAGGAACGTCGATGGTTTTTCGTCAGTGGTATTCCAGCTGCAAAAACAGTGAAGAATCATCAGGAACTGCGAGAAGTTCTTATTGACACACTGTTGGATCCGAGAACGCCACAAGATGCACCCATAGCGAACGTAATTCGCGGGTACTTGAACGATCGGGATGCCAAGGCTGACAAGATACCTATGTCAGATGAGCTGTATCGAGCACTCTACGCCGACAATATCAGCCGAGAGCAGTATGAAAGTGCTGTCAACGCATATCTTCAGCGTGAACGTTCTCGCCGACGCAAAAAATAGGGCATAGCCCGTCAAAGAGTCCGTTGATCGAGATGCTTACAATCTCTCAACAGCTCGCTTGGCGGGCTCTTTTATTTGGATGATTAGGCAGAAGCGGTGACGAGCAATAGAACGAATGGCATAAGGATGACAATGATGTAGAAAAAGAGTAGCCATCCTGCAGTTTTACTGATTGGCATAGTTTTTTACTCTTTGGTCGTATTGAGCGATCGGTTTTGATTGTTAGTGCAATGCCCATTGCGCCAATTCCCACGGCAAAAGGAATAGCAACGAGGGATAAGAGAATCGGTCCAAGTCCAAGACCTGTACCATCTGTACCCGCTGAAATTGGTCCCATAACACTTACAATTAGAGAAACGAAAGAAAAGATTACTAATAATTGTTGAGCATTGGTGTTGAATGTCGGTTTATTTTTTGTCATAGGTCGATCCTTGTGATGATTATGGTTATTGTCAGTATATCAGACTCGACAGATACGATTGAATCTGCTATGATTATCAGTGAGTTTCCTCTGATTAGATTATTTGGTGAGTGAATGTGTACACACCAGATAAAGCTGATTGGAATGAGATAGCGAGGCGATGCTGAAGCCGGACTATACAAGAGATACATCTTATCTCGACAATAATTTGAATAACAGGAGTTTTCATGCCAACAATTAACCAATTGGTGCGAAAGCCACGCAAGACTGCGATCAAGAAATCAAAGTCACCTGCGCTTGGCCGTATCCACAATGCACTAAAGACTCGTTACTACGATCAGAACGCTCCACTTAAGCGTGGCGTTTGTGTCAAAGTAACGACTAAAACACCAAAAAAGCCTAACTCAGCGCTTCGTAAAGTTGCTCGTGTTCGCTTGACTAACGGTCAAGAAGTTTGGGCTTACATCGGTGGTGAAGGTCACAACCTCCAGGAGCACGCAGTTGTGCTTGTACGTGGTGGTCGTGTGCCAGACCTTCCAGGCGTTCGTTACCACATCGTTCGTGGTGCGCTCGACCTTCAGGGTGTTGCAAAACGTCAACAAGGCCGTTCTAAGTACGGTGCTAAGAAGGAGGACAAGTAGTCATGCCTCGTAAAGTAACCAAAAGCCTTCAGCGTGTTTTGTCACCTGACCGCAAATACAATTCTGTACTTGTACAGCGTTTGATCAACAAGTCTATCCTTGATGGTAAGAAATCTATCGCTGAAAAAGCTGTGTACGCTGCTCTAGAGCAAGCTGCTAAAAAGCTTGATAGCGAAGATCCACTTGCTGTATTTGAAAAAGCACTAAAGAACGTATCTCCAAACTTCGAAGTTAAATCTCGTCGTGTTGGTGGTGCGAACTACCAGATTCCTTTCCCAGTAGAAGGTCACCGCCGTTTGCACTACGCATTCAGCTGGCTGGTACAGTCTGCACGTGCTCGTAGTGGTATGCCATATGCTCAGCGTCTTGCGCTTGAGATCATCGATGCTCACAACGAAGCCGGTGCTGCTTTCAAAAAGAAAGAAGACACTCACAAGATGGCCGAAGCCAACCGTGCTTTCGCTCACTTTGCTCGCAGCTAATTTGCTACGAACTATATCAATACACCCCGCACATTTAGCGAGGGTGTATTTTTATGATATAATATGTTTTACGACTAAGTTGAGTAGTGAGGATGGTTCTGATGTCTGAAAAGGTTCTATCAAGCGCATGTGACAATTGTCCGATGCAACGCAAGATTAACTGCGATGAGGCTGAGATTGTGCTGACAACCACTCGTACGATTCCCTACACGAATTGTAGTGGGAGAGTGCTGTACATGGAGGTCGCTCCTAATGATCCAGTCGATTATTATAGTTTTGAATTGACCGATGCGCCAGACGATCCGGGTTCACAGCGCATTGAGCTTCGCCCATTGGATACGAAAGGATTTGAAGCTGCAGCCAAGTGGGCTGTCGAAGCAAAGAAGCTTGTTGTTGAAGCCGAAGGGTTTACACCTACAGGAGAAGGCATCATGGGGCTTATTGAGACAAGTATGCATAAACTTGGCGTCTCTCACATATTAAGCACTGAGCAGCAGAAGAGTTTGGAGGCGTCCCTCGCACGTACGGTTGAGGAATGCGAAGGTCCTGAAAAAGACAGCACTGACTTTATCCTACGACGGAAGAAGTGTGGTGCTAATGTTCTGGGCCGTACACTGTCGCGAAACGTGATGCAAAAGCGTAATCGCGACGCAGAGCTGCTGAAGACTAATGGATTGCTTATCACGAGCCCTGAAGTAATCGGCAATTTCAAGCCAATACGCTAGTTATACCCATAGATATCACTTCAGTTTAGGGGCGGTTCGTAATGAACCGCCCCCCTTAATGTCTGTAAGTCACCAATGAACAAGCCCAAGGTAATGGGCGATTTGCACTAGGTTGGTGTTCCAATTGAAGTTTGCAGTATTAGGGTCAGTTCCAATACGCTCGTTCTTATCAAGCGCATCAATCCTTGTCATTTCATCTGGATTTAATTCAAAGTCAAAGACCTGTGCGTTGCTGGTGATACGTTCAGTATGCGTCGATTTTGGAATGACAATGTGGCCTTGTTGTATATGCCAGCGAATAACGACTTGAGCAGGGGTGATGGAGTGAGCGTCAGCAATGTTTACGATGACAGGATCTTCCAGTAATTTTCCTGTACTGCCACCAAGGGGGCTATAGGCTTCAATAGCGATGTTGTTTTGTGTGCAGTAATTGCGAAGGTCTGTCTGCACGAAATACGGGTGAAGCTCGATTTGATTTACCATCGGCACAATAGATGTCTCGGCAGCCAAACGCTCTAGTTGCTCGATTGAAAAATTACACACACCAATCGCACGAACTTTACCTGTTTTATATAATTCTTCCATTGCTCGCCAGGTATTGATGTACTTATCTGCCGCAGGCATTGGCCAGTGGATTAGATAGAGATCAATATAATGGAGTCCTAATCTTTTTAGGCTTTTGTCGAAAGCTTTGATAGTTTGATCGTAGCCTTGATCTGCATTCCAGACCTTTGTCGTAATAAAGAGTTCATTTCGTGGGATCGGAGATTTATTTATAGCCTTACCGATTCCTGGCTCATTGCCATAGGCCGCGGCCGTATCAATAAGACGATAACCCACTGATAACGCAGCAGTAACGGTCTGCTCAACTTCGCTGCCATCTTTAGCTTGCCATGTTCCTAGGCCTAATCTAGGTATTGAGACACCGTTATTAAGAAGCAGAGCTGGCTGGGTCATAGTAAATACCTCATACTACTAGATTAGCAGTCGATAAAAAATACGATGTAAGATAGCTTACTATAACTGGCAGCGGTCGAGATTGACGATGAACTGACTGCGGTCGTAGGTAATACAGCCTTCGGTATTGAGGCGTTTTAATTCTAAAGAAGTGGTTTCACGAGTTGAACCAATCATCTCCGCGATGTCTTTGTGTGTAAGACGAAGCCCCAGGCTGTATAGATCAACCGATTGTTGAGCGCTAAATCGTTCGGCAACATAACGTAAGGTTGCGATGAGCTTTTCTCGTACGCTAGTGTGGCCGGCTGAATTAATGCGCGACAACAGATCATCGTAATGACTACTCATGCTAGCGGCGATTTCGGTCATCAGGGTCACGTCAGCTTTGGCCTTAGCAATAAAATCAGCTTTATTCACTTGATACACTTCAACATCAGATAGTGCGGTGTAAAAGAACTGCAAGGGAGTTCGAGCCGAAAAAAGACGTTCTGTAGGGATAATGTCGTAGCGCCCAGCAATCCAGAGCATATGTTCATTACCGGCAGAATCAATTGATGATACCTTGCAGTAGCCGCTGCGAATCGCAAGCAGTGTATCAGTGACGTCACCTTCACTGAGAATAGCTTCACCCTTTGAAAAGAGTTTTACGGGGCGGTTTCTGACGTATTCAACGATATCCATGTCGTTAGTATACCCGTTTGTACGAAATCTTACATTGTGGCCATGAAACTTGCAGTATGATTACGACAACCTAATAAAGGAGAAAGATTATGTCACTACAATTTATACCAACCAAAGTTCACGGAGTACTCGACTATATTGTCGCTGTCGCCCTTATGTTTGCCCCAATGATTTTTGGATTCCAAGAAGTCGGCGGTGCAGCAGTAGCTATCCCGGTAGTGTTGGGTATAGGCCTGTTCCTATACAGTCTACTTACTAACTACGAATGGGGAGTATTCAAGGTCATTAACATGAAGTATCACCTGGTGTTTGACGTATTAGCTTCAGCATTGCTAGCTCTGTCGCCATGGTTGTTCGGTTTTGCTGATGAAGCATGGAACGCTTGGGTGCCGCACGTTGTTGTTGGCCTAACCGTTATCCTCGTGGTAATTTGTTCAAAGCCACAGCCAGGTAACGACACCATCGCTGCTTAGTTGTAGATTTGCACTAGAAAAATACCCGGTAGCCATGCCGGGTATTTTTTAGTTCACAAAGGTTACGCTTGAGTTATTACATGAGTCGGAGTTTAATTTATACATGGAACACCCTAATACTGAACTCGATGCAACATTTAACGAACTTGAATCACTGACGACCGATCCCCTTATTGATAGAATTTATAAAAAGGCAAGTGAATTTGAGGAGATGGTCAATACGCTAGATGGCGTCACTGAACAGGATAGACTCGATCTTATAGCTGAACTTGACGCTATGTGGCCGTATCACCATGAAAAAATTATGGTTTCTGGTCGTGCATCATTTCAAAATAATGAGACAGAGCAGATTGAGAATCGTTTTTTTGGCGACGAAGTCATGGTTTCGAATGGCTTTTGTTTCACCCGTGCAGGTGAAAAATATCTTGACGGCGAGGTGGTCGAACAGTATAAAGTGAGTCACCATCTTTGGCTGCCTTTGTCAGACGATGGAACGACATTCTCAGCGGGGATTGGTCTGCTAGAAGATGTTGCAATCGAATATCCTAGACAGTCGCTAGAAATGGGTGAGAATACATTGCGCTATTTTCATCCGGCGCTAATGGAAGAGTTAGATTGCATTATTCTTAACTGCGACAACGAAGAAGATGCCGTGCTTGGTATGAATAAGTTTACTCTTGACATTAAAATTTCAGAATTTAACGATATGCAGCTAATAACTGATTTGCAGAACTACATTCGTAATGTACTTAACTTTGATTCAGAGCTACCGTATACGATGACATTCTCAGGTGATTGTTTTGTCTGCGATGATGAAGGTAGGGTGTCACTTGGATTGGCTGACGACAATGTAACTGGACTAGTAATGGCGAAATCTATTCAGTTCATACCCCAGGACACTAGCCTTCCACATGACCAGGTGCAAACGTTAGTTCCTTGTCTTGAGGTGGCTCTTTATAAACCCGACAAGCAATCTAAGCCAACAAAGATGTACATACCTGCGTTGAGTCTTAACGCGCTATCTTCGGTGCGCCGTCAAGTCTACGAACCAATTGACTAAACGACTAAGGTAGTAACTACTGGTCAACATATGACATTTCTGTTAAAATAGACCCATAGCGCTTTTTTTATGTCTAAAAATAGCATGGCAGTAATAAATATAAGAGGAAGAGATTTAATTCCATGGCAGAAAAAAATGTCCCACTAAAGGACTTTCGTAATATCGGTATTATCGCGCACATTGACGCTGGTAAGACCACAACTACCGAGGGTATTTTGTACCGTACCGGTATCAACCACAAAATCGGTGAAGTTCGTGGCGACGGTGACGGCGCAACAACTGACTGGATGGCTCAGGAAAAAGAACGTGGAATCACGATTACTTCTGCTGCTGTTACGTGTTTCTGGAAGGGTCACAAGATTAACATCATTGACACCCCAGGCCACATCGACTTTACCGCAGAGGTAGAGCGTTCACTTCGTGTCCTTGACGGTGCGGTGACAATCTTCGACGGTAAAATGGGTGTTGAAGCTCAGTCTGAAACAGTATGGCGCCAGGCTAACAAATACGGCGTGCCTCGTATCTGCTTTATCAACAAGATTAACCAGACTGGTGGAGACTTCTACAAATCTCTTCAAAGTATCCACACTCGTCTTTCAAAGAACGCACTGCCAGTTCACTTGCCAATCGGTTTTGAAAAAGACATCAACGGTCTTGTTGACCTTGTTGAAATGAAATCTTACACCTACAGTGATTACACTGACAAGGCACTTGTTGAAGGTGAAATTCCTGCTAACATGCTTGAGAAAGCAACTAACGCTCGTGCACTTTTGGTTGAAGCAGCGGTTGAAGCTGAAGACGAGTTGATGGACAAGTTCTTTGAAGGTGGCGTTGACGCTATCTCTACAGATGAACTAAAGCGCGGTCTACGTAAGCGTGTTCTTGCTGGCGACTTCTTCCTCGTATCTGGTGGTGATGGCCGTGGCGTGATCGTCGAGAAGCTTCTTGATATCATGACTGACTACCTACCAAGTCCTCTTGATGTTGATGCAATCTGGGGTACTAACCCTAAGACTGGTGACGAAGTATCTCGTAAACCAGACGACAAAGAACCAATGGCAGCACTTGCATTTAAGCTTGCAACTGACCCATTTGTTGGTAAATTGATCTTCGTACGTGTGTATTCAGGTAAGCTAACCGCTGGTAGCTATGTTCTTAACACCACTACTGGTGAAAAAGAACGTGTTGGCCGTATCGTTCGTATGCACGCCGACAAGCGTGAAGAAATCGATTCAGTAAGCGCTGGTGACATCGCTGCAGTTGTCGGTCTAAAGGGTACCTTTACTGGTCACACCTTGACTGATCCTGCGCACCCAATCGCACTTGAATCAATCACATTCCCAGACCCACCAGTATCGATTGCTGTTGAGCCAAAGACTAAAGCTGACCAGGAAAAAATGGGCATCGCATTGCAGCGTCTTGCTGAAGAAGATCCTAC
>Ga0157369_10006876_pt1 | contig 13126 bp, 9 predicted proteins | sample C25metaG_FD_113461 | JGI IMG/M metagenome (GOLD analysis project Ga0157369, IMG submission 113461) | Corn rhizosphere microbial communities from Kellogg Biological Station, Michigan, USA - C2-5 metaG | ecosystem: Host-associated > Plants > Roots > Rhizosphere > Soil | place: USA: Michigan...
ATCGTATAGCCGGACAAGCGCGTGTCCTTGCCGATCACCACCAGATGGCGGCGGTCGTCGTCGGTGCGGAACAGTTTCCCGGCGGCCAGACCCACGCGCAGCGCGACTTCGGCCGTCATCGGATAGGTGTTGGCGCGGCCGCGAATGCCGTCGGTGCCGAAATATTTTCTGTCGCCCAAGGTGCGGTCCTTTGTTTCGGGTAACGTTCCGAAACCCCTTTTTTGATGCGGCCCGCCTTAAGATTGCATAGACGGCCGATGGGGCTTGATGTGTGGCTTAGCCCCGGATGGCCGCCAGTGCAAAGCGGCGCCCCTTTTCCTGACTTCTCGGAGCCTTCGCTCATGTGCGGCATCATCGGCGTCACCGGCAATGGTCCTGTCGTTCCCCGGCTGATCGACAGCCTGAAACGGCTGGAGTACCGCGGCTATGATTCCGCCGGTGTCGCCGCAGTCGTGGACGGCTCGGTCGAGCGCCGCCGCGCCAAGGGCAAGATCCGCAATCTGGAGGCCGTCCTGGTCGAGGATCCGATGACGGCGACGGTCGGCATCGGCCATACGCGCTGGGCCACCCACGGCGCCCCCACGACCGCCAACGCCCACCCGCACAAGGCCGGTCGTGTCACCCTGGTCCATAATGGCATCATCGAGAACTTCGCCGAGTTGAAGGCCGAGTTGGCCGCCGAGGGCCATGTCTTTGAAAGCCAGACCGACACCGAGGTCATCGCCCACCTGCTTGACGCCGAGCTGAATACGGGCCGCAGCCCTCTGGAGGCGTTCAAGATCACTCTGGACCGCCTGACCGGCGCCTATGCGCTGGCGGTGTTGATCGACGGGACGGACGACCTGATCCTGGGCGCCCGGCGCGGCAGCCCGCTGGTCGTCGGCTGGGGCGAGGACGAGATGTATCTGGGCTCGGACGCGCTCGCGGTCGGTCCGTTCACCCAAAAGATTTCCTATCTGGAAGAGGGCGATTACGTCGCCGTCACCAAGGCCGGCGCTCAGATGTTCGACGTCGCGGGCAAGCCGGTCGAACGCGCCATCGTTCAGGTCTCGGCGTCCTCTGCCATGGTCGAGAAGGGCGAGTATCGCCACTTCATGGAGAAGGAAATCCATGAACAACCCGACAGCGTCCAGCACACCCTGTCGGAATATCTCGACCTGGTGACCGGCAAGGCCAAGACCAATCCCGTCGATTTCGCCGCCATCGACCGTATCCAGATCGTGGCCTGCGGCACCGCCTTCTACGCCGGCCAGATCGGCCGTTATGCGTTCGAGAAGCTGGCCGGACTGCCCTGCGACGTCGAGATCGCATCGGAGTTCCGCTATCGCTCGCCGGCCGTCTCGGAGTCGACCCTGGCCGTCGCCGTCAGTCAGTCCGGCGAGACGGCCGACACCCTAGCCAGCCTGACCTGGTGCAAGGCGCAGGGGTTGCAGACCGCCGCCGTCGTCAATGTTCACTCGTCCTCGATGGCGCGCGAAGCCGCCGTCTTGTGGCCCACCCATGCCGGACCCGAGATCGGCGTCGCCTCGACCAAGGCCTTCACCGCCCAGGTCGCCGCCCTGCTGGCCCTGGCCGTCGCCGCCGGCGTCGCGCGCGGCCGGATCGATGCTGCGACCGAGGCCGAACTGGTCAAGGCCCTGTTCGAAAGCCCGCGCCTGATCGCCGAGGCCCTGACGATGGGCGACAGCATCCGCGCCGTGACCCACGACCTGTCAAAGGCCGACGACGTGCTGTTCCTAGGGCGTGGGGCCATGTTCCCGCTGGCCATGGAGGGCGCGCTGAAGCTGAAGGAGATCAGCTATATCCACGCCGAGGGCTATGCCGCCGGAGAGTTGAAACACGGCCCCATCGCCCTGATCGACGAAGAGACCCCGACCATCGCCCTGGCTCCGCTGGACGATGTGTTCGAAAAGACCGCGTCCAACCTGCAGGAGGTCGCCGCGCGGGGCGGCCCTGTCATCATGATCGCGCCCGAAAAGGCCCCCGATCCACACGGCGCCGGCATCCGTCGCATCCACGCCCCCGACTGCCACCCGCTGATCGCGCCCTTGGTCTATGCCGTGCCGGTGCAGCTCTTGGCCTATTACACCGCCGTCCAGAAGGGCACCGACGTCGATCAGCCCCGCAACCTGGCCAAGTCCGTCACGGTCGAATAGGCCTCGTCCGTCATCCGCCGCAGGGCGTCTGCATCGATGACCTGGATCGCGCCGCGCCGCAGCCGCACGGCGCCGGCGGCGCACAGTTCGGTGCAGGCGGTCGATATGCTGGCGCGCCGCACGGCCATCAGGTCTGACAGTTCTGTTTGCCGCAGGGCGAGGATGTCGCCTCCCTTTCGATCGTGAACGTCCAGCAATAGGGCGGCCAGGCGCTGGCTGACTTTTAATGTGGCGTGGCGCGAAAGCTCAGCCTGAAGGGCGATGTTGCGACGGCGAAGATCAATCAACGCCATCTCGACCAGACTGTCGCGATCGATCTTCTGCGCCAGTTTGCGAGCGGAGACGGTCAGGAATCGTCCGGCCGTCAACCAAACGGCCGACTCTGGCTCACCCCCGCCTAATACTGCGTCGAAGTTGATCACGTCGTCGCTGGAAGCCAGCCCATGCGACAGAGCGCCGTCGAGCCCGATCCGAGCCAGAACACCGGACAAAATCAGCGTGACGACAGCTTCTCCATCCTGTGTGGTTGAGGTCCGCGCGCCGGCCTCGGCGAGGAAGGCATCCCCTTCGTCCAGGCCCTGAACTGCAAGGGCAGACAACAGAGCGTGCGCGAGGTTCGACTGGGACATCCCCCGTCTAGACGGCCGATCGCCGTTCTGTGCGATAACATGCGTTAAGCGATCAGACGGGCTCGGATTGCAGGCGCAGATAGGTGGGGTCGAATTCAGCGATTTCGGCCAGACGACGCCAGTCGAGGATTTCGATCCGCCCGCCCGACCAGGCGACGACGCCCTCGCTGCGGAGTTCGGAAATCAGCCGGCTGACATGAACGGTCGACAGGCCGAGCGCATCACCCAGCGTCGTTTGCGTCAGCGGAAGATCGAATGACAGATCGCCCGTCTGGCCGACGGCCTGGAGGCGCAGGTAAAGCTCGCACACCAGATGCGCCAGATGGCCCAAACCGCTACGCCGGCCCATGGCGACCAGCCATTGTCGATGGATGGCGGCGTCGATGATGGTGTCCAGCCAAAGCAGCCGGCCCAGGTGTGGATGTCGTTCGGTGATGTCGATCAAGCCGCTGTGCGGCGCCTCTGCGACCACGCAGTCGGTCAGGGCGACGACGCCGTGATCCATCTGCTTCATCAACAGGCTGTGCAGGTCGATGAAGTCACCGGACACATTGATTTCGGTAATCTGACGCGACCCATCCTCCAGCGTGGAATACCGCGCGGAAAAGCCCGAAATCAGAAGGGTGCTGTGCAGCGGGCGGGTGTGCTCGCGCACGATATCGGATCCGGCGGAGACGGTTTTGGGCGCATCGAGCACAGCGCTTAACGCCTCTATCTCTTCAGGATTGAGCCGGTCCCGGAGCGACAACTTATCGACCAGGGTGGTGATCTTTGAGACGCTGCCAGCCTTGGTCATCACGCGTCCCCCGCCAATGTCCAGCCTTCGGGCGCCTGATCGGATGCGGACGCCGTGACGCTGACGACCGTTCGACCCTCGGTGTCCGTAACGATGACGCTAAAGGCGCGGGTCGTCCAGAACGACGCCCCCCGATAGCGAAGGATTTCGCCCAGCACGGCGACGGCCTCCTCGCGGGCCGCGTCGACGCTCTTCAGTTCCTCGCCCTGATCGTCGCGGATGCAATCTCCGTTCTGGGTATGGAAAAAGTAACGCGGCAATCTTCCCTCCTGGCCTCAGCCGAGAGGGAAGCGGTCACGGGCGCGATTGGTTCAGTCCGCTGTGATCTTTCAGATTTCCTGGTTGAAGGCGCCGATTTCAGGATAGGCGGCCAGGCGCGGCTTGATCTCTTTGCGGAACAGATCGCGCATGTCGTCTTCGGAGCGCATGCTCTCGACCACTACGACCAGCTCCGGTTTGTTGGACGAGGCGCGGACCAGAACCCATGAGCCGTCGTCCAGATGCACGCGAACGCCGTTGACGGTGATGGCCTCGACGATCTTGCGGCCCAGGATCTCGCCGCCGGTTTCGGCCAGGTCGGAATATTCCCTCACGATCCGCTCCAGCACGCCGTATTTCAGCTCGTCGTCGCAATGGGGCGACATGGTCAGGCTGGTCCAGGCGTCCGGCAGCGCAGTCTTCAGTTCACTGAGTTTCTTGTCCGGATTGCGATCCAGCATGGCCAGCACGGCGCCGGCCGCGACCAGACCATCATCGTAGCCGTGGCCCAGATCGCCAGCCATGAAGAAGTGGCCTGACTTCTCGAACCCGGCCAGGGCGCCCAGTTCGGCGGTCTTGCGCTTGATGTAAGAGTGGCCTGTCTTCCAATAGACGACCTCGGCGCCGTTCGCCTTCAGCACCTCATCGGTCTTGTACAGGCCTGTCGATTTCACATCGACCACGAAGGTGCTGTCCGGATAGACCTTGGATAGGTCGCGGGCCAGCATCAGGCCGATCTTGTCGGCGAAGATCTCCTCGCCCGTGTCGTCCACCACGCCGCAACGGTCGCCGTCGCCGTCGAAGCCCAGGGCCAGATCGGCGCCGGTCTCCTTTACCCGTTCAGCCATCTGCATCAGCATGGCGTGATCTTCCGGGTTCGGATTGTATTTCGGGAAAGTGTAGTCGAGGTCGGTATCCATCTCGATCACCTCGACGCCCATGCGGCGCAGGGCGTCAGGGGCGAAGGCGCCGGCGGTGCCGTTGCCGCAGGCGCACACGACTTTCAAGGGACGCTTGATCTGCACCTTGGAGGCCACGTCGGCGACATAGGTTTCGCGGAAGTCTTCGACCCGCACCAGCTTGCCGCCCGGCCGGGCCACGCCTTCGCCATTGAGAACGATTTCCTTCAGGCGGCCCATCTCGTCGGGACCGAAGGTCAGGGGCTTGTTGGCCCCCATCTTCACCCCGGTCCAGCCGTTCTCGTTGTGGCTGGCGGTGACCATGGCGACGCAGGGCGCGTCCAGCTCGAACTGACCGAAATAGGCCATCGGCGACAGGGCCAGACCCACGTCCAGAACCTCCATCCCGCCTTCCAGCAGCCCAAGGATCAACGCCTGTTTGACGCTGAGGCTGTAGCCGCGGAAGTCGTGGCCGGTGACGATCTTCGGCGCGACGCCGATCTCTTGGACATAGGTGGCTAGGCCAAGGCCGAGGGCCTGTATGCCGAGAAGGTTTATCTCTTTTTCTAGGATCCAGCGCGCGTCGTATTCGCGAAAGCCTGTCGGTTTTACGAAGGCCAGGTTTTCGTAATCGGCTGTATTCGGCTTCAGGTCATGCCTAGGCTTCAGCATTCTGAATGGCTCAGGCGGCGGCGCGTTTGCGAATACGGGCGATACGCCGCAGACGGCGCCAGAAGCGGCCGCGCTCGGGTTCGGGATAGGGTTGCAGGTTCTCGACGAACTGCTCGGCCGAAGCGCGCCAGCTGAACTTTTCCGCATAGGCGCGCACAGCCTTGCGATCGAGATCGAGGCACTGCAGGCAGGCGGTCTTGAGGTCCTTGTCGATCGCGCCTGCGTTCGATCCCGGAATGATGTCGATCGGGCCGTGAGCCGGATAGGCCGCGACCGGGGTGCCGGCCGCCATGGCTTCCAGAATTACAAGGCCGAAGGTATCGGTCCAGCTGGGGAAGACGAAGACGTCGGCATCGCGGAAACAGCGGGCCAGGTCGTCGCCGAACTTGGCGCCGAGGAACTTGGCATCCGGATATTTCTCTTCGAGCTCGGCGCGGGCCGGGCCATCGCCCACGACGATCTTTGTGCCGGGCAGGTCGAGTTGCAAGAAGGCCTCAATGTTCTTCTCGACCGCCACACGACCGACGTTCAGGAAGAAGGGCCGCGGCCAGTCCTTGCCGCCAAGCTCGTCGAAGATGCGCTCCAGGTCAGGATTGAACACATCCGTGTCCACACCCCGCGACCAGGGGGAGACGTTCTTGAACCCATGCTCGACCAGTTCGTCGCGCAGGGTCGGCGTCGCCACCATCAGCCGTCCCGACGGCTTGTGGAACCATTTCATATAGGCATAGCCCACCTGAACCGGGATCGGGAAACGCGCCGAGACATATTCGGGGAATTTAGTGTGATAGCTGGTCGTGAACGGCAGCTTCCACTCCACGCAGATCCGACGCGTGGCGATGCCGATGGGACCTTCGGTGGCGATATGGACAGCCTCGGGTTCAAAGGCCCGCAGCATCTCGCGGATCTCTTCTTCCGCTCCCAGCGCGAGCCGGATCTCCGGATAGGTGGGGCAGGGGATGGTCTTGAACAGGCTGGGCTCGATGACCTCGACCTCATGGCCCATGCCGCGGCATTCCGCGACGGTGCGCGTCAGGGTGCGGACGACGCCGTTGACCTGAGGTTCCCAGGCGTCGGTGGCCAGAACGATGCGCATTGAGGCGGGCGGACCCTGAGCCGTTGAGTAGGGGCGGAACTTCTAGACGGTTCGCATGACGAAGGCGAGACGGATGTGGGGAGCCCTGATTACAGATCCAGCGAAGAGGCGAGATTGGGGCGCAGGGCGCCTAGCGTCGCCCTGACCTGACTATAGGCGGCCATGATGTGGTAGAGGGAACTGGCGGGCGCTGGCTCGTCGATGAAATCGCCACTCTCCAGCATTTTGTCGCGCCACAGGCCGACGGGCGTCAGATAACTCCACACGGCGCGCTGAGCTCTCGCGGCTTGCATCAGGCACAGATCGCGTCGACCGTCGTCTGAAGACGAGGCCAGGACCAGGGCGGCCTTCAGCCATTCCGTCTGCGGCCACAGGCGCGCCCGCGCGCCTCGAATCGAGCCGTCGATGTCCACCGCATCGATCGCCACCCCCCGCGAGGGATCGACACCCTTCAGGCCAGCCTCGAACAGACGCCAAGCCACCTCGAGTGTCTCAGCGTCGGCGCGGGCTCTGGCGTAACGAGCCAGAAGCCAGGCCCATTCAAACTGATGGCCGGGTTCCACAAGAGAGCCGTCGCTACCGGGCGCGGGAGACCAGTCAGAAGCAAAGAATTCTCGTATCATGCCGGTGTCGGCATCGATGAACCGTTTGCACGCCAAGGCGACGATCCGATCCGAAAGCCCGGCCCAAGACGAGTCGCCTCCTGCGTCCTCCCAAGCCAGCGCCGCTTCCAGCAGATGCATGTGCGCGTTAGCTTGATAGGGATGGTCGCCAGCTTCCACCACACCACCGTCAGCGTCCATGGAAGCCACCAACTGATCGCGGATTTGGACCGCCTGATCCTCGACGCCCGCCGCGGGCATGGCGATCGAAATGTCGGCCAGGGCGAAGAGAAGGAAGGCCTGATCATAGATGGTTGTCGTGTCGTCTTCGGGCGCGCCTGAGAAAGACGTCCGGGTCCGCAGTCGCCCGTCAATCTTCACGAGGCGCTGGCGTATCCAAGCCAAGCCTGATGCGACCACAGCACTCCAAGGCCCTGACCAACCGAGACGACCTGCTGCAGAATAGACTTGGAGCTGTCGCGCCTGCACTACGGCGCGTCGTGAGGCCGGAAGTCGCCGCCCGTCCTGGGCCAGCAACTCCTCGAAGCCGCCCTCGGTGTTCTGACCCAAGGTGCACCAGATCGGCAGCGCCGTTTGCCGCATCCACGCCGCGAAGCGGACCGCGCCCTGCTCAAGCGTTTCCTGAGGCGTCTGGGGGAAGTCGAGATGGCGCGGCGACAGCCCTTCCAATCGACTTACGATCCTTCGTACGTCCTGGCTTCGCGCCAGATCGGTGACCAATACCGCGTCCCGCTCGACCACGATGGCGAGATCGGACACGCCGACGGCGGCGACCAGAACGCCGTCGCAAGCCCGCACCAGGCAGTTCTCGGCGTCCTCGAACACATGCAGGCCGACGTCGCCCTCTCCCGACCGGTGAACGGCGTCCCAGGCGCCGAGGTCCGACCAATCGAACGCGACCGGAAGCACTGCGGCGCGCCGGGTCTTTTCCATGACGGCGTAATCGATGGAAATCTTCGGCGCATCGCCGAACCTGCGGCCCAAGAGGATCGCGCCGCCGTCCGAGAGCGAAGAATCGAGCGCATCAGAAACGGCCTCGATCAGGCCTGCGGTGGCCTGGCGTAGTTCATCTTGAAGGACATCGGCGCGGACGACGAAGTTGCCGCTGTTCCACAGATACCCCTCGGCGATGTAGCGTTCCGCGGTGACGAGGTCGGGCTTTTCGACGAAGGCCTTGACCTCCGCCAACCCCTCGCTGCGAGGGGCGATGTATCCATAGGCCGACGAGGGGCCGGAAGGCACGACGCCAAACGTGACGATGCGGCCGGTGTATGCGGCCTCGCTTGCCGTAAGGACCGCAGCACGAAACGCGTCGCCGTCTGGGATGTGGTGATCGGACGCGACGAACAAATTTACCGCATCAGGATGCTGTCGCCTGGTCCAGATGGCGGCGGCGGCCATGGCGGCCGCGGATTCTCGCGCCTCAGGTTCCAGAAGGACGATTGCGTTGCGTCCCAGCTCTTTCAACTGTTCGCAAATCGCCTGTCGATGCGCAGCGCCGCCAATGACGATCAGCCTGCCCTCTGAGCCGGTCAGATCGACGACGCGCTCGACGGTCTCCTGAAACAGGGACCGGTTGCCTGACAGGGGAATGAATTGCTTTGGGCGCGACGGTCGCGACGCGGGCCACAAGCGCGTGCCGGAACCGCCGCACATGATGACAGGAAAAATAACCGGCATTGGCGACGGCGTCGTACCTTCGTTGTTGTGCGTGAAGGCTTAGGGGAACTAGGAGCGTCCGTCACCTGCCGCAAAGCCTAAAGTAGCTAGGGCGCAACCAAGAATAATCTGGCTCCCTATAGCGGCAGCACCGTCGTCGACTTCACCTCTTCCAGCACCGCATAGGTGCGGGTTTCTCGCACGCCCGGCATGCGCACCAGGATGTCGCCGAGGAAGGCGCGGTAGGCGTCCATGTCGCCGACGCGGGCCTTGATCAGATAGTCGAAGCCGCCGGCGACCATGTGGCACTCCAGCACCTCCGGCTGGCTGCGAACGGCGGCGGCGAAGGCTTCGAAGACGTCGCCGGTGGTGCGGTCCAGCAGGACCTCGACGAAGATCAGCAGGTCCCGACCAACCTGAGCCGGGTCGATCATGGCGGCGTAGCCGGTGATGATCTTCTTTTCGCGCAGCCGTTTGACCCGTTCGAAACAGGCGGCAGGTGACAGGTTGCACCGTCGCGCGAGTTCGGCGTTGGAGATGCGGGCGTCGGTCTGAAGCACCCGCAGGATGCGGCGATCAACGGCGTCGATATCGATCATCGGAAATCATGACGTTGCACCGAACGATCTTCGGCCTGGGTTCGTATCATACGAAGCACCTTCAATGAACTCCGGCATATACGGCTGAAATCCACAGGATCTGTCGCCGATGACCACGCCCGCCTTCATGCCTTCGAGCCTGGCCGCCTGGGACGATCTGGATATGCACAAGTATCGCGACGAGCGTGAGGCCGTCGCCGCCAACCTAGCGCGCATGCCCCTGGATGCGAGAGAGCGGGCCGATGTGGTCGCCGAGGCGACGGCTCTGGTCGAACACGCCCGACGCAGCCAGAAGAAGCAGGGGGTCGTCGAAAGCTTCCTGCAGCAATTCTCGCTGGGCACCCGCGAGGGTCTGGCCCTGATGTGTCTGGCCGAGGCCCTGCTGCGTGTGCCAGACGAGGACACCCGCGATCGCCTGATCGCCGAGAAGATCGGCTCGGCCGACTGGGCCGCCCACCTGGGTCAGTCCGACAGCCTGTTCGTCAACGCCTCGACCTGGGGTCTGATGCTGACCGGCAAGCTGGTCGACGTCGACGAAGAAGCGCGCAGCGACCTGCCCGGCTTCCTGAAGCGGATCGCCGGCCGATTGGGTGAGCCGGTCATCCGTCAGGCCGTGGCCACCGCCGTCAAGATCATGGGCGAGCAGTTCGTGGTCGGGCGCACCATTCAGGGCGCGTTGAAACGGTCGAACAAGGAAGGCTGGCTGTGCAGCTTCGACATGCTGGGCGAGGGCGCCCGGACCACGGCCGACGCCGATCGCTATGAGAAGATCTACGCCGACGCCATCGAGGCGGTCGGCAAGACGTCGAAGGGCCAAGGGCCGGAGCACGGCCACGGCGTCTCGGTGAAACTGTCGGCCCTGTCGCCCCGCTATGAGGCGACGCACGAGGATGACGTCTGGGCGACCCTGTATCCCCGCATCCTGCGCCTGGCCCAGATCGCGGCCAGATACGACATCAACTTCACCATGGACGCCGAGGAGGCGGACCGTCTGGCCCTGTCGCTGAAACTGCTGGACCGGCTCGCGCACGAGGATAGCCTCGGGGGCTGGACCGGCCTGGGGCTCGCGGTTCAGGCCTATCAGAAGCGCGGGCTGGAGACGATCGAACGCGTCGCCGACCTCGCCCGCCGCTCCGGCCGCCGGCTGATGGTGCGCCTGGTCAAGGGCGCCTATTGGGACACCGAGATCAAACGCGCTCAGGTTTTCGGCCGCCCCGACTATCCGGTCTTCACGACCAAGGCCGCGACCGATCTGAACTATCTGGTCTGCGCCCGGGCCATGATCGAGGCCTCGCCAGCCCTCTATTCCCAGTTCGCCAGCCACAACGCCCATACGCTGGCGGCCGTGCGGCGTATGGCGCGTGATCACGGCGTCACGGTCGAACATCAGCGCCTGCACGGCATGGGCGAGGCCCTATATGATGCGGCGCAAGAGGCCTGGGCCGACGAGACCGTCATCGTGCGCGCCTATGCCCCCGTCGGCGGGCACGAGGAACTGTTGCCCTATCTGGTGCGGCGCCTGTTGGAAAACGGCGCTAACTCCTCCTTCGTCCACGCCCTGCTGGACGAGCGCGTGCCCGCCTCGGCGGTCGCGGCCGATCCCATTTCCCTGGTCGAGCAGGCGCCCGACCGTCACCCCAAGATTCCGGTTCCGAAAGACATGTACGGCGATCGTCAGAACTCCCTCGGCCGCGATTACTCTCAGGCCGCCGACCGTGAAGCCCACGCCAAGGCGCTGGAGCTGGTCGACCGCGAGAAGTTGACCAGCGGCCCGATCATCGGCGGCAAGCTGCGCGCCGGCATCGCCGCCCAGGACGTGACCAATCCCTTCGACCGATCGCAGATCCTGGGCCATGTCTCGGAAGCCGAGGCGGCTGACATAGACGCCGCCGTCCAGGCTGCCGCCGAGGCTCAGGTCAAATGGGACCGCCAAGGCGGCGCAAAGCGCGCCATCGTCCTGCGCGCCATGGCCGAAGCGCTGGAGGTCGATCTGGATCGGCTGGTCGCCCTGCTCAGCCGCGAGGCGGGCAAGACCCTGAACGACGGCGTCGCCGAGGTGCGCGAGGCGGCCGACTTCTGCCGCTACTATGCCCTGCTCGCCGAGCGTGACTTCACCGCTCCCGAGACGCTGAAAGGTCCGACCGGCGAGACCAACCAGCTGTTCCTGCACGGACGCGGCGTCTTCGCCTGCATCTCGCCGTGGAACTTCCCCCTGGCCATCTTCACCGGCCAGATCGCCGCCGCCCTCGCCGCCGGAAACGGCGTGCTGGCCAAACCCGCGGAGCAGACGCCGCTGATCGCCGCAGAGGCCGTGCGCCTGTATCACAAGGCCGGCCTAAACCCCGATCTGCTGGCCCTGGTCCCCGGACGCGGCGAGACCGTCGGCGCGGCCCTGGTCACGCATCCAGGCGTCGACGGCGTCGCCTTCACCGGCGGCACCGACACGGCCGCCGCCATCAACCGCGCCATCGCCGCTCGGCCCGGCGCCATCATCCCCTTCATCGCCGAGACCGGCGGCCTGAACGGCATGTTCATCGACACGACAGCATTGAAGGAACAGGTCATCGACGACGTGATCCAGTCGGCCTTCGGCTCCGCCGGCCAGCGCTGCTCGGCCCTGCGTGTCCTCTATGTGCCCAGAGATTCGGCCGACGCCCTGATCGAGGGTCTGAAAGGCGCTCTGGCTGTCCAGACCGTCGCCGACCCCGCCGACCCCAAGACCGACATCGGCCCCGTCATCGATCCCGAATCCCGTCGGGCCCTCGAAGCCCACGTCGAGCGCCTGTCGAAGGAAGCGAAGATCATCGCCCGCGCCGCCCTGCCGATGGGCGCCGAAAAGGGCGACCTGTTCGCCCCCACCATCGCGGAAATCCCGACGCCCGACTTCCTCGAACGCGAGGTCTTCGGCCCCATCCTGCACATCTACCGCTACGCTCCGTCCGACCTGAAGTCGGTCGCCGGCAAGCTGGCCGCCCGTGGCTACGGCCTGACCCTTGGCGTCCACAGCCGCATCGAAGCCTTCGCCGCCGAAGTCGTCGACCTGGTCCCCGCCGGCAACGTCTACGTCAACCGCTCGATTACGGGCGCGGTGGTCGGCGTCCAGCCCTTCGGCGGCGAGGGTCTGTCAGGTACTGGTCCAAAGGCGGGCGGCCCCAACAGCCTGATCCGCTACGCCGCCGAGAAGGCCATCAGCGTAAATATTGCGGCACAGGGTGGAGATCCGGCGCTGCTGAATCTCTAGGCGCCCGACTATCCGGCATTCAAGGGTGTAAGGAAGTGGTGTTGCTTTCAGCGCCCTTGAACAGGGCGGGACGTTTGACAAAAGATCCACTTCATAGCCTCGCTCAAAGACGGTTCGGTCTGACTTTCCGCTGGCATGTTGCCAAACTTACCGCCCTGATGGTGGGGATTTAAGCAGGGGTCGAACCTCGACCACTTGTTCCAACGCCGGACGAAGCTGGCAAATTCGGCATCGTCCCACAGGCGTTGCTCCACGCCAGTCGTGGTGCCACGCGTGTGAGATTCGAAATGCGTTAAGGTGATCTCTGGAGTATAAAGTGCTGCAAGACCTCTTTCGCGAACACGCAGGCAAAAATCCAGATCGTTGTACGCGACAGCCAACGCGACGTCGTCGAATCCCCCTACTTCGTCGAACAACAGACGCGTAACAGCCATGAAGGCACCCGTGAGCGCCGCCGCTGGCCTAGATCGCGCCCAGCGATTCATCGGACCCGGTTCG
>Ga0157369_10006877_pt1 | contig 13125 bp, 10 predicted proteins | sample C25metaG_FD_113461 | JGI IMG/M metagenome (GOLD analysis project Ga0157369, IMG submission 113461) | Corn rhizosphere microbial communities from Kellogg Biological Station, Michigan, USA - C2-5 metaG | ecosystem: Host-associated > Plants > Roots > Rhizosphere > Soil | place: USA: Michigan...
GCCTAACCACGTTAGGCACGCGTCGGCCAGCGGGCCCGTGACCGGCGGGACGACGGAGCCGATCGCGGCGCCGTCGATGCGGGCCGGCGCGACGTCGCGCGACGCCAGGAGACCCAACAACTCGAGGCCGATCTCGTCCGGCGTCCGCGACGCGTCGGTCATCACGCGCCAGTGCGCAGCGAGCGTGCGGCCGTCGAACAGCCCGATGGTGGTCTCGGTGTTGCCTACATCGAAGACGAGTATCACGCGTCCTCCTCGAACACGAGAGAGCCGGAGCGGCACGTCACGTCCCCCACCGCCGTGGAGACGAGGAGCGAGCCGCGCTCATCGATACCCTGCACCACGCCGGGCGCCGGCAGACGACACGCGCGGCCGCGCGCCATGTCGCGTTGGGCGTAGTCCGCCAGCTCGGTGGCCCGCAGCGCACCCCGCGCGGACGCCGCCGCGCGGATGGCCGGCACGACCGCCTCGAGCACGGGCACCCGCGACGGTCCGGCGCGGAGCGCGGTTGCGTTAGGCACGTCGGGCGGAAGCCGCACGTTGATGCCCACGCCCACCGCGACCCATTCGATCTGCTGGTTGCGCCACCTCGACTCGACCAGAATCCCGCACACTTTCCCCGCCCCGACGTATAGATCGTTGGGCCATTTGAGCCGCACCGGCGACTCGGCGAAGCCGTCGAGCGCCTGTGCGGCGCCAATGCCTAACCGAATCGCCAGTACTTCGGTGGCGACGGGATCGCCCGGCCGCTCCAGCATCGTGAGCCAGATGCCGCCGCCGGCAATCGACGTCCAACGCCGCCCCTCCCGCCCCCGGCCGGCCGTCTGACGCTCGGCCAACACGAGCGAGCCGGCCGGCGCGCCTTCCTCGCCCAACACATGCGCCACATCCAACGTCGACGTCACACTGTCGTACACCTCGACGCGCGGCAGATCGAGCAATGCCCGAAGCTCGTCGGCGCCGCAGCCGTCGTAGGTCGCCTCAGCCACGATAATGCACGATGAGGAGCACGGCCACGCCCGCCAGGACACGGTACAGCGCGAACACGCCGTAACTGCGGCGCGTGACGTAGCGCAGCAGCGCCGCGATGGCGAGCCAGCCGCTGATTGCCGACGCGAGCACGCCTGCCACGAGTGGTGCGCTGAGTCCCTGCTCATGAAGCACGTGCGGCACCTTGAGGACGGCGGCCGCGGCGATGATCGGCATGCTCATGAGAAAGCTGAATACCGCGGCGCTCTCGCGATCGAACCGGTCCGCGAGGCCGGCGGTGATGGTCGAGCCGGAGCGCGACACACCGGGAATGAGCGCGAAGATCTGTGCGATGCCGATGAGCAACGCATCACGCGGCTGCATGTCCGACAGGCTGCGCACTTCGCGCGCGCCGCGGTCCGCGAGCCAGAGCAGGATGCCGAGCACGATCATCGCCCACGCGATGAGAGCCGGCGCGCGGAACGTCGTCTCCGCGTACTTGTCGAGCGCCAGGCCGGCGATGCCGCCCGGAATCGTCGCGATCACGAGCAGCACCACGCGCCGCTGCGACTCGTTGGCGACGTTGCGCGTCGTCACGATCTCCCACGCGGCACGGATGAGTCGGATCCATTCCGCGCGAAAGTACGCGAGGACGGCAACCAGTGTCCCGGTGTGCAGCGCGACGTCGAACGACAAACCCGGCTCCGGCCAGCGCAACAGCCACGGCGTGAGCGCGAGGTGTGCCGAACTGCTGATGGGAAGAAATTCCGACAAGCCTTGGATGATGCCGAGGACGATCGCTTGGAAGAGCGTCATGAAGGTCGAGCGTGGGAGGAGGGCGTTACGGGCGGGCCGTTAGGAACGCGGCCATGGCGCACACCATGGCGAGCTTGAAGACGAGCGGGCTCCCGCGGTGGCCACGAACCGCGATACCCACGGCGTAGAGGACGAGCGCGGCGGCGGGAACGGCCGCAGCCGCGAACCGCGGACGGCCGGCGGCGAACGGCAACAGCAGCAGCAGGAAGGCGAGCGACGCAACCGACAATACCGCGATCGCCACCGACGCACCGGCACTCACCGGCAGCGTGCGTCGTGATCCGGCGTCGGCCGGCGCGTCCTCGAGATCCTTCGCGACTTCGCGAGCAAGGTGCAACGGCACGGCAATCATCACGAGGACGATCGCCGCGCGCGGCCGGCCCACCACCCACGCGCCGTAGAGAAACGGCAGCGACGCGAGGACTGCCACCACGATGTTGCCCAACAAGCCGGTGCGTTTGATCCACGGGCTGTACGCGAACATCAGCGCGACCACGATCACGCTGAGTGCGCCGAGCGCGGGCGACACAGCCGCCTCGAGTGCGACGCCCAACACACCCGACACCGTTGCGATGTGTCGCGCGGTGCGTGGCGACAGCAGTCCCGACGGCAGCGGACGCCCGGGATGCGCGAGACGATCGATCTCGATGTCGGCGAGATCGTTCCAGACGTTGGCCGTGATTGTGAGACACGCGGCGCCGGTGGCGGCAAGCGCAATGTCAGGCAACGGCCCCCAGCCCACCCACCAGGCACCGAACGCGACGCCCGACGCCGCGAGCACGACGTTAGGCCAGCGCATCAGGCGCAGGAGCGCGTCAACCAATCGTGCGCTCATAGAACGCTTCGTAGCGGGCCACCATCTCATCGCGCGAGAAGCGGCGCCGGGCATCCGCGGCGGCGGCGGCGCTCATGCGCTCCCAGCGTGCGCGGTCGCCGAGGATGTCGAGCGACGCGGCAGCCATGCCATCCACGTCGCCCACCTCGCGGAGCACGCCGGTGACGCCGTCGCTCACGACCTCGGGGAGGCCGCCAACCCGCGACGCGACCACGGGCACGCCGCACGCGAGCGCCTCGAGTGCGCTCAGCCCGAACGACTCGCTCTGACTCGGCAGCAAGAACAAATCGGCGCTGGCCAGCAGCGGCGCCACCACGTCGATCTTGCCGAGGAAGTACGTGTCGTCCTGGACGCCCAGCTCGCGCGCTTCCTGTTCGGCCGACGTACGCTCTGGGCCGTCGCCCACCATGACCAGTACCGCGGGACGCTCGCGCCGAACCTTGGCGAAGATGCGCACGATGTCGCGGACCCGCTTCACCGGACGGAAGTTCGACACGTGCATCACCACCGCGCGGTCACCGTTGCTGCCTAACTGTTCCCGCAGGAGCGGAATGTGCGCGGCGCGATTGTAGAGGTGCGGGTCCACGAAGTTGTGGATCACTTCCACGGCGCACCCGGTGCAGCCGAACGCGTTGTACGTCTCGCGCTTGAGAAAATGCGACACCGCCGTGAGACCATCGGAGCGTTCGATGGAAAACTTGGTGAGCGTTTGGAACGAGGGGTCCTGCCCAACGAGCGTGATGTCCGTGCCGTGCAGCGTGGTGATGATGCGGACGTCGATGTCGTCGCTCTGCAACATCTCCTTGGCGATCCACGCGCTCGTCGCGTGCGGAATGGCGTAGTGCGCGTGGAGGATGTCGAGGCGGTGTTCGTGCACCACCTGGTGCATGCGCACCGCCAGCGCGAGATCGTACGGCGGATATTCGAACAGCGGATAGCGGACCACGTCCACTTCGTGAAAAAAGATGCGCGGGAGGAACGCGGGCAGGCGGAATGGATGCTGGTACGTGATGAAGTGCACTTCGTGCCCGCGCTCGGCGAGCGCGATGCCGAGATCGGTGGCGACGGCGCCCGAGCCCCCGTATGTCGGATAGCAGGTGATGCCGATCTTCATCCCATCCCCTCACGTGTCTCGTTCCACCACTCGAGCGCGCGATCCAGAGCATCGTGCTCGTGTGGATCGATGCGCGTCACGTCGGCCGGCGGCAGCTGGTTTCGAATCCACGTGCGCTGGCGCTTCGCATACTGGCGCGTTGCGACCAGGATCTGCTCGCGCGCCGCGGATCGGCTGATCTCGCCGCGCGCCAGCGAACGAACGGTTGCGTAGCCGGTTGCGTTCCACGCCGGCGCCGTTGACGGAACGCGTGCGTCGAGCGCCCGGGCTTCCTCGATCCAACCGGCGTCGAGCATGTCGTCCAGTCGCGTCGCGAGGCTCTGGCCCAGTGCGGGACCGGGATCGACTACAAGATATCGCGCGTGTCGCGGCTCCGCGCCCGGGGCATCGCGGTGCCAACGCGAGAGCGGAATGCCGGTAAGAAGGACAACTTCGATCGCGCGCTCGAGCTGGGCACGGCCGAGTCCGGCACGCTCGGGGTCGAGCGCGCGACACCACCGTTGCAGTTGGGCGAGCGTGAGCGTGCGGAGGTGTGCCGCGATGTCGCGGCGTTTCTGTGCATCGAGCTCCGGCTCGACGAAGAGCGGCGCGGTGAGCGCGCGAATGTAGAAGCCCGTGCCGCCCACGATCGCCGGCTCGCGTCGCAGACGACGCACGTCGTCCATCCAGCGCACGGCATCGGCGGCCCATGCGGCGGCGGAGTACCGCGTGTCGGGCTCGGCGATGTCGAGGCCAGCGTGCGGGACGCACGCGCGGTCGGCGGCGGACGGTTTGGCGGTGCCGATGTCGAAGCCGCGATAGACCTGCCGCGAATCCGCGCTCACGATGCCTAACGGGACGCGGCGCGCGAGCGCCATCACGAGCGCGCTCTTCCCGGCGCCCGTGGGGCCCGTGATCACCCGAAGCCTAACGCCGGCCAAAGCGTCGCTCGAGCTCGTCCCAGGACAGCTGCACGATGGTCGACCGGCCGTGTACGTCGTGCGCCGGCAGCGTCGTGCGCGCGAGGGCCGTGTAGAGCGCGCGCATCTCGTCGGGCGAGAGCGGGTCGCCGGCCTTGATCGCGGCCTTGCACGCGAGCGTCGCGGCGAGATGCTCGTGACGCGATGCCGCCGATGGCGACCGGTCGCCGGTGAGCGCGGCGAGCGTGTCGCGCAGGCAGCGCGGCGCATCGAATCGCGGGTGCGGCATGGGGACGGCGCTGACGATGAGCGTGTGTCCGCCGAATCCTTCGATTTCGAAGCCGAGGCGCTCGAACAGGGCGCGATGCTCATCGAATGCATCGCCTTCGGCGGGTCCCAAGTGGAGCGTGATGGGAAAGAGCAGCCGCTGTGACGGCGCCTCGCCGCGCTCGAGGGTGCGCACGAACCGCTCGTACAGCACGCGCTCATGGGCCGAGTGCTGGTCGATGAGCACGATACCGTCATCGTGCTCGAAGGTGATGTACGTGCGGCGTAGCTGCATGAGCGGCGGCACCGGCAGTGGCTCGGCGCGCGGCTCGGCTGCTGTCGCGGCGTCGAGCGTGGCGGTGGCTGCGTTAGGCGCGAGCGGGGCCGCGTCCGCCGTGGCGTCGTGCGGCCGCAGCACCTCGCGGTCTACGGCGGAAGGCGCGGCGAACTCGGTGGGCCACGATGCCGCGCGGCCGCCGAACGTCGCCGCGCTCGCGCCGGTGCCGAGCGCGCGCCTAACAGCGTGCTCCACGGCGCGCTCGGTGGGCCAGCGGTCGCGAAACCGCACTTCGGCTTTGGTCGGGTGCACGTTCACGTCGAGCGCGTCGTTGGGCACCGTGAGCTCGAGTAGCAGCGTGGGCCGCATGCCCGCGGGAATCGTGGAACGGTATGCCGCTTCGGCGGCGCGGACGAGCCCCCCGTCGCGGATGGCGCGGCCGTTCACCGAGAGAAAGAGGCGCCGGCTGGCGGTGCCGACGTCGGCCGGGCGCTCCACGAGTCCGGACACGTGGATCTCGCCGCTCACGTCGTCCACATCCACGAGACGTTCGGCGAACGACGCGCCCCACAGCGCACCGACGCGCGCCCGCAGCGACGGCGCCGGCGGCAGGCCTAACGCTGCGCGGCCGTCGTGCGTCGCGGTGACGCGCACGTCACGCCGCGTGAGCGCGAGCAGCGTGAGCACGTCCACGATGCCGCGCCACTCCGAGCGCGCCGACCGGAGGAAGCGCTGGCGGGCCGGCGCGTTGTAGAACAGCCGCTCCACGGTGACCGATGTCCCGCGGCGGCGCGCCGCGTCGGTTACGTTAGGCGCGGAGCCGCCCGACGTCGAGATGCGCGTGCCGGCGCCGTCGCCGGCGGCCGTGTCGAGCTCCAGATGCGAGACCGACGCGATGGCGGGCAGCGCTTCGCCTCGGAAGCCGAAGCTCGCGACACCCACGAGGTCGGCAGGGTGAAGGATTTTCGATGTGGCGTGGCGCGCGAGCGCGAGCACCGCGTCGGTGCGCTCCATGCCGCAGCCGTCGTCGGCCACACGAATCTTCACGCGGCCACCATCTTCGCACGTGACGTCGATGGATTGCGCGCCCGCGTCGAGCGCGTTCTCGACCAGTTCCTTCACGACCGACGCGGGGCGTTCGACCACCTCGCCGGCGGCGATCTGATCGACCACCGTGTTGTCGAGGATGGTGATGCGCGGCATACTCGGAAAGCTACGAGTGCCGCCGGAAGAGCGTCAATCGCGAGCGAGCGACGTGAGGTCGTCCGATTCGGCCCAGCCGTGTCGTCCGCCGTCGGTGACCACGCGCGCCCAAGGCCCCTCGCGCTCCACGACGCGCGCGATTTCACCCGGACGCAGCGTGGTCGAGCGGTCGGACGCGAGCGCGGGCAACTCGTGGAGCGGCGCGTCCTGCGTGACGACCACGAGCCCGCGCCCCGCGAGGCGCGCATCGACCGCCGCCGCGAGTGCGCCGAGCGCGACGGCGATTGCGATGCCGCCCGCGATGAGTGGACGCGCACTGGGCGATGCACGACGCCGCGCGACGTTCCACGCGAGTGCGACCCACGCGACGATCCAGAGCGCTGCGGCGATGAGCGCGACCGGTGCGGGCGGGATCGCCGGAACCGAGCCGAGTCCGCTCGCCGCACCCAACATCTCGAGGCGGTCCCGCGCGTCGCCGGCAAGCGGCTCGATGCGCAGGGCGCGCTGCCAGCCGATTGCCGCGCCGGCGGTGTCGCCAGCGCTGTAGGCGGCCGTGCCGAAGTTCGCCCATGCGTCGGCGGCGCGCGGCACGCGCGACGTAATGTTCGCGAACACGCGCTCGGCGGCGGCGAAGTCGTGCGATTGGTAGGCTTCCACGCCGTGCGCGAAGAGCGCGGCGTCACCGTCGGCGCTCGCAGCGCGAGCGCCGGCGGCGATGACGAGGAGCGCGATCGCCGCAGCAGTGACCGGCACGCCGCGTGGACGGCAGGCTTCACGATCGATGGCGCGATACGTCCGCTCGACGCGCTTCGCGAGCTCGCGCGTGGCGCGCGCGGCCCCGTTGCCGCCGCTCGCGAACGCCGCCGTGTCGAGCTCTTCGACTAACGCAGCGGCCGCGGTGGCGGTGCCGGTCGAGACGCCGGCGCGGCGGGCGGCGCGCGCGAGGACACCGGGTTCGGCGAGTGTGGCCGGCACGGGACCGGTGCCGAAGGCGCGGCTGCGGACGCGCGCCGCGACGGCGCGCAGGAACGCGCGCCGGAGCTCGCGCGTCGGCGGCGGGTCGGGGGCGCGCGTGAGCGCGAGGAGCGCGCGGGCCGGCGTCGCCGGCCGGCGCGCGCGTCGCGGTCGGCGCGCCACGGCGATGGCAATGGCCGGCACGGGAGCGAGGCTCACGAGCCACCAGAACGGCATCCGCGTGTATGGCTCCGGCGCGAGCGGCCCGCGGTACGTGGAGCGCAACGCGTAGCGCGGCGCGACTGCGCCGGTGTCGCTTCCGGCGAGCGTGCCCGGCGCGATGGCCACGGGCATCGCCGGCGTGACCGCCGTCTCGTAGCGCCGCGAGTCCGGGTCGAAATAGGAGTAGTGAATCTCGGGTATCGTTAGGCGGCCGTCGCGCTGCGGCGTCACCAACCAGTCGAACTCCTTCACGCCGCGGATGTCGAGCGAGTCCGGCGCGAGCGTGACGCGCTCGACGGTAGGCACGGTCGACGCCCACGGGATCGCAACCTGCGGACGCGGGAACAGATTCACGTTGCCGCGGCCGGCAACGGCCACGGTGAGCAGAATCGGATTGCCCACGCGGCCCGTTGCGTTGTCGATGTGCGACGCGATGTGGAGTGTGCCCACCGCGCCGTTCCAATCGGCGGGGCGGCCCACCTCGGGCGGCTCGATGGCGACGACGATCGCGCTGTCGCTCCGCAGCTCGTACGTCTCCTCGTGACTGAAAAAACTGTACGTGAGCGGCATCGCGTACACGAGCCGCGCCGGCGGAATCGCGATGCGTCCCGGCGTGAGCGGAAACACGGCGCGCTCGTACACGCGCGCTTCGTATCGGTGCTGCCCAACGCTGCGCGTCGGGAAACCGGACGCAGTCGCCGGCGGCTCGTACGCCATGAGCCCGCGCATCTCGGGCGCGATCGCCTCGAGCCGGCGCATGCGGTCGCGCACGTTGGTGTCGAGGAACACACCCAGCTCGTACGTGGATTGTTGCCCGACGTAGACGGTCTCCGGCGCGGCGAGCACGCGCACGTTCACCGCGGACGCGGTGTCGAGCGGCGCGCGCGTGACGATGGCCGGCGGGCGCCCGGTGGTGTCGGCACGCGAGGCGCCGGGCACCTGCCCGCCTAACGCAAGCACCGCCAGCAGTGCGAGCATCACCAGTCCTTGCCGCCCGGCGGCGGCGACGGCTGGTTCTCGCGCTGTTTGCGAGCCTGCACGTCGCGCTCCTCACGCTCGGCGCTATTGAGAAGCTGCTCCGCCTGGCGTTTGTCGATGCCCGTGTTCGGATGCTGTGATGGCTTGGTGGCCGATCCCTGGTCGGGACGGTCCTGATTGCGCGCCCCGCCGCCTCCACCGCCGCCCTTCTTGCTCTTGTTGGCAAGCTCGTAGTTCCATTTCGCGTCCAGCTCGTTAGGCTTGAGGCGCAGCGCCTTCCGGTAGGCGTCGAGCGCCGACATGTACGCTTGCGACGCATCCTGCCCGGCCGACGACCGCGCCCGCTGCAGGTAGCCGAGTCCGAGGTTGAAGAGGGCGCGGTAGCGGAGGTCGGCGTCGTCGGCGATCTGCGCCGCGTGCTCGAGTGTCGTCATCGCTTCGTCTCGCTGGCCGGCCGCCAGGAGCGCCGTGCCCAGGTTGTACTCGAGGCGCGCCGACTCTTTGCCGCTGCGCAATGCCTGCTCGTAGGCCGCCGCGGCTTCCTTGTACCGGCCTTCGCGGAACAACTGGTCGCCATCCGCGCCAGGTCCACCAGGGCCTTCGGCATGCGCCGCGCGCGGGATGCCTAACGCGAGCACGAGCAGCATCGCCGCTGCCGCACGGGCCGCCGTACCGGCCGTGACTGCCGCGCGGTGCGGGCGCCGCTCCGCGAGCACCGTGTCGGCGAGGACCAGCAGAATGGCCGGGATGAGGAAGAGCTGGAAACGCGGCTTGCGCTCGCGACCTGTGGGCGTGGCGCGCCCCTCGCGCCGGAGCGTCGCCAGCGCGCGGCGAATCCGCGCCGCCTTGTCGGTGGCCCCGGCCTCGATGAACGTCCCGTGCGCCGCCTGCGCGGCTGCTTGCAGCATCTCCGGCATATAGTGCGTGATCACGATGTGGCCCGCCTGATCCTTCTTCTGAGTAATACCTTGCGGTCCGACAATCGGTATGGTGGTGCCGGTGATCGTGCCGAAGCCAACCGTCACCACCGCGATTCCGGAGTCCGCCGCGGCCTTGGCGGCGGCCACGACGTCATCCGACGACTCGAACGATTCTCCATCGCTCATCACGATCAATGCCCGATCGCTTGTCGTCGGCGTAGCCAGCAGCAGCTCGGTGCCCTGCGCAATGGCGCGTGACATCGAGGTGCCGGCCTCGCCGACCACCGTCGGATCGAGATTGTCGAGGTACAGATCGAGCGCGCCTTGATCGACGGTGAGGGGGGTGAGGATGTAGCTGCGTCCCGCGAATGCGACGAGGCCGAACCGGTCGCCGCCCGACAGCGCGAGGAGGCGGCGGGCTTCCTCCTTCATGTTTTCCAGACGACTCGGACGCGCGTCGGTCGCGAGCATCGAGAGCGACGCGTCCATGGCCAGCACGATGTCGACGCCGCTGCCCCGCTCCACCGTGCGCTCCGTGCCCCACCGCGGACCAGCGAGCGCGACGCCCGCGAACGCGGCAGCCAGTCCGATGAGCGTGGCGCGCCGCCACGGCGACCGATCGAGCGCCGGCGGCAGCAGGCGGTCGATCGCGACGGATGATCCGAGGCGGCGCAAGCGCGTGCGCCGGCGTTTGTAGGCGCCGACGATGAGCAGCACGACCAGCAGCACCAATACGGGCGTCGCCGCGAGGATCCACGGATCGTCGAAGAACGGCGTCTGGATCATGGCAGCGGCCCCCGCCATGCGAGCAGCAGCACTTCGCACGCCAACGCCGCCAGTGCGGCGCCTAACGGCCAGCGGAACTGCTCGGTGTAGCGCACGTACGTCCGCGCGTGCAGCGGCTCGCGCTCGAGCTGGTCGATCTGCTGGTAAATGCTCTGGAGCGCCGCGGCATCCACCGCGCGGAAATACCGGCCACCCGTGGTGCGCGCGATATCGCGGAGCAGCGCCTCGTCGATCTCGACCGGACGGTACTCGTAGCGCAGCCCCATCAGCCCACGCCCAACGGGAACCGGCGCCATGCCCTCCGACCCGACGCCGATGGTGTAGATCTTGACGCCGACCGCGGCCGCGGCCTGCGCGGCGGTGCGCGGATCGATGGCGCCGCGGTTGTTGACGCCGTCCGTTAGGAGGATGATGACGCGCGACTTCCCCGGCGCCGTGCGCAGCCGGTTGGCCGCGGTCGCGATCGCCGTGCCGATCGCGGTCCCGTCCTCGAGCTGGCCGGCCTCGAGGTTGTCGACGGCCGCGAGCAGCACCGGATAGTCCACCGTGAGCGGCACCTGCGTGAGCGCTTCGGCGGCGAACGCCACCAAGCCGATGCGATCGTTGCGCCGCCCAACGATGAACTGCTTGACCTTGTCCTTCGCCACCTCGAGGCGGTTCTGCGGCTGGAAGTCCTCGGACAACATCGAGCTCGAGAGGTCGATGGCGAGCACGATGTTGATGCCTTCGGTGGTGATGTTCTCCGCGTGCGCGCCGGTACGCGGCCGCGCGAGCGCGACGATGAGTCCGGCGAGAAGTACGTTGCGCAGCACGAACAGCGAGCGGGTGACGAACAAACCCGACCGCGGACCGCGCGCCAGCACGTCGGTGCGGGAGAACACGATGGCCGGCGGCCGGCGTCTGCGCCGCCACACCCACCACGCGGGCAGCAGGACTAACGCAACGAGCACCAACGGCGCGCCGAAGCGCAGACTCTCGAGCCAGGCGATCATGCGGCCTTCTCCGCCTGCTCGGCGGCCGCCGCCTGTTCGACCAGCGTGCGCTCGACGTCCTCGACGATCGCGCGCGTCTCGGCCACCAGCTCGCCGGCGCGCTCCCGCGTCACCGGCCGGCGCGCGAACTTGATGAGATCCGTCTCGGCGAACAGCGACGCGAGGCGATCGAGCGGGACGGCCGTCACGTCGTGCACCGCGCCTAACAATTCGGTGCTGGTGAGCGAGCGCTGGGCAGCCGGGATGCGCGCCGCGAGGTAGTCACGGGCGACGTCTTCATTGAGCGTGACGAACCGCCCGCGCTCACCCGCCTCGGCCAACGCGAGCGCATCGAGGCGCGCGAACTCGCGGCGTGCGACCTGGATCGGCGCGAGCTTCGGTCCATCGCGCGCACGGTGCCGGCGCCGGCGCCACCACCAGATCACGAGCGCCGTGAGCAGCGCCGCCGCGAGCGCGGCGAGCGCCCACACCCACCACGGCAATCCCGCGACGAGCACGTCGCGCTCCGGCTTCGGCACGCGGCGCGACGAGTCCGCCGGGAGGACGCTGCTCACGTGCACCGTGTCGCCGGCAATCGTGTAGCGGAGCGCCCGGCCGTTCATGGTGATCACCACATCGCCTAACCGGGCCGATTGGCCGCCCGTGTCCCAGGCAACCAGCCGGTAGACGGCCGTGCGCTCCACGAAACCGGTGTCGGTGGCCGTCGTCTCCTGGCGCGGATCCACCGACTCCACCGACAACCCGCTGTCGGGGCCCACCGGCATCCCGATGTCCGCGCCTAACGGAGCCCGCACCCGCAGCGTGACCACGAATGGCTCGCCCACCGTGACGACTGCGGGCCGCACCGCGATCCCCATCTCGACGCGCGATGCGGCTCCACCCTGCTGCGCCGGCCCGGGCGCCGCTGCCTGCGGCAGCACGACCAGCGCGAGCAGGACCCCGATCACCGGCCGATCCCCCGCTCCATGCGCGTGCGGAAAAACCGCAGCAGCGGTTCCACGTAGCTGCGCTCGGTGCGCACCGCGATCTCGTCGATGGCGAGCCGCCGGAAGAGATGCGTCCGCGCATCGCGCTCGGTGCGCACCTGGCGATCGTAGCGCTCGCGCACTTTGCGGTCGCTCGTGTTCACGTCGACCGTCGCGCCGGTTTCCGGATCGGTGAAGCGCACGAGTCCGATGTCGGGCAGCACGCGCTCACGCGGGTCCTCGATGGTCACGGCTACCACGTCGTGCCGTTGGGCGAGCTGTTTGAGCGGCCGCTCGAGCGACGGCGCCACGAAATCCGAGATCACGAAGATGATCGTGCGGTGCGGCAGGAGTCTCGACAGGTACTCTGTGGCGCGGCCGATGTCGGTACCGGTGGAGTCGGGCTGCCACGCGAGCAGATCGCGCACGAGCCGCAGTACGTGGCGGCGTCCCTTTCCCGGCCGTACGAGGTGCTCGACGCGATCGGTGAACAGGAGCGCGCCCACACGGTCGTTGTTCCGGATGGCGGCCATCGCCAGCACGGCACTGAGCTCGGTCGCGAGCTCGCTCTTGAACCGCGACACGGTGCCGAAGCGCTCCGACCCCGACAAGTCGACGGCCAGCATCACCGTGAGCTCGCGCTCCTCGATGTATCGCTTGATGTATGGGTGTCCCATACGTGCCGTCACGTTCCAATCGATGGCCCGCACTTCGTCGCCCGGCTGGTATTCGCGCACCTGCGAGACCTCCATGCCCTGGCCCTTGAACACCGAGTGGTATTCGCCGGTGAAGAGCGAGTCCACGAGCCCCCGCGTCTTGAGCGCGATCAGCTTCACCTGCCGGAGCACGTCGGGACTGGGGAGGTGCGACGAGCGCGTCACGGGCTCTCGATGGCCGCCAGGATGCGCCGGATGATCTCGTCGCTCGA
>Ga0157369_10006882_pt1 | contig 13122 bp, 15 predicted proteins | sample C25metaG_FD_113461 | JGI IMG/M metagenome (GOLD analysis project Ga0157369, IMG submission 113461) | Corn rhizosphere microbial communities from Kellogg Biological Station, Michigan, USA - C2-5 metaG | ecosystem: Host-associated > Plants > Roots > Rhizosphere > Soil | place: USA: Michigan...
AGGAGCTGACCGCGGGCGAGCTGCGCACGCGCGGTTACTATCTCGGCTCCAACGTCTCCTACAATCTGAAGAAGCTGGTCGAGCTCGGCTTCCTCGATCATCAGCGCTCGCGCGTTGATCGTCGCTCGGTGCGCATCCGCCTGACGCCGCAGGGTCAGGAAATCCGCCGCATCGTCGACGCGCTCTATCAGAAGCACGTCAAGACGGTGGAGCAGGTCGGTGGCATCTCCAACGAGGAGTTCGCGACGTTGAACAAGTCGCTGCATCGCCTCGAGCGGTTCTGGACCGACCAGATCCTGTACCGTCTCTAACGAAAAGTTTAGGGCCGAAGCCGGCCATATCAGAAGACCGGCAAGCCTCGTAGTATCGAACCTTCCCCTTGGGGCATCGGAGGTTTTTCACCTCCGGTGCCCTTTTGCTTTTTGTCGTGATCAGGGAAAGGCCGCCGCAATTGGAACCAGCTCCGCTGTCAGGGCTTATCCATCCGTAGCGGAGGATCAAGACCATGCTGGTCGAACGCGGTGTGCGAGTGATGAACACGGGGGTGGTAGGCGATGCCTATGCCATCGCCGCGAATTATCTGCGCCGCACCGGCGCCATCTCCGACGATTTCGTCACCAACGACCACTTGCTCGCGATCATCGTGCAGATGTTTCACCGCGGCGAGGTGAACAAGATCAGGCTGGCCAATCTGGCGATCGCAAGATTCGAAGCCGAAGAAACCGTCTGAAAAGCTCTTGTCAGACGATATTCCCGACGACATTCCAAACCTACCCGACGACGTTCCAGAGGACACCATGGAAGCCGCCATCGACCGCATCATGCAGACCTACGATCTCCTGATGAATCATTCGGCTGCCGCAAGCAGCGAAGCGCGCGAGAAGGTGACGCAATATCTCACCACGCTGTTCGAGGCCGGCGAGCGCGACACCCATCGGCTCACCGTGTGCGGGCTGACTTACCTGCGCGAGCTCGACGGCTCTAACGATCCAGTGAAGGCGGGGTATACCGGGCTGTAGGCACTGGCGCTTTGCGGCGCGGCTCCTAATACCGCGCCGCCTCACCGGAGACGATCAGCTGATCGATCTCGCCGACGCGCCAGGGCCGGTTTGTAGCTTGGGCGCAACGCGCCGTGTCCGCCGTCTTGTCTCGATTGGATTGGTAGGCACGCTCTTTGAGCTTCGGCGGACGAGTCGCTTTGCCCACCCTAAATTCCGCTTGACGTTACTCCGCCGGCTCGTGCGTTCGCGTGTCGAGATGCTCGACCATGAGCTTGCGGTAATGCGCCGCCATTTCGCGATAATGCTGCCGCGAGATCGGGTCAGTGGCGTTGTCGGCGCGCTGTTCGAACATTTCGGCTTTCTGCCGGAACACGGATGCGTCAGCCATGGCTCGCTCCCTTTACGCAGTTAGTTAGGTGTTGGTCGTGCCCACCAAATGGCGGACGGCATGCGTTGATTTCACGATCGAGTGAGACCGCGCCTCAGTAGCCGGCCTCGATGGCCTGCGCGGTGCGCCGGCCCGCGAAGCTGGTATTCCAGGTCTTCAATCACTTGCACTGCTCGCTCCCGCGACAATGCGTCGGCCGGTTCCAAGGCGAGTCTGCGGGCTCGCGATAGCTTGCGTTGCAGTTCCTCGTATTCGCGCCGTGTCATCTGCGTGGTCCTTCTTCAAAATGCGGTCGGATGAACATTGGTGCGAAGCTAACGCCAGCGCGTTCAGCGGGTGCGTGATCCCGCTCACGCCGATCGTAAGAGGAGTAGCTTCAATTTGGATGCACCGTTGTGGTGCGTGTGATGTTCGTCATTCCAGGACGCGCCGATAGGCGCCCGGAATCCACAACCACGATCGGGAGTTTGGATTCCGGATTCGACGCTGGCGCGTCGTCCCGGAATGACGGTCAGGAAGGGGGTAGGCTCCATGGCAATCCTCCCAAATCCCCACCATATGTGGCATAATTTTCAACCGGATACCGCAATCGCTTGGCCGCCGCCGGGCAATGTGCTAATCGGCTCGCTACCGCTTTGACCGCCACCCAGAGACCGGCCGCGCCCCTAAGGGGTTGCGGGCGTTGAGGATATTTCGCCGATGAACCCTCCCTCGACCAGCGCCAAAACTGCCAACGCTCCCGATTCCTTCTTCACCGCCAGCCTCACGCAGGCGGACCCAGAGATCGCGGCCGCGATCAAGGGCGAGCTCGGCCGGCAGCGGCATGAGATCGAGTTGATTGCCTCAGAGAACATCGTCAGCCGCGCCGTGCTGGAGGCGCAGGGCTCGGTGATGACCAACAAATACGCGGAAGGCTATCCCGGCGCGCGGTACTATGGTGGCTGCGAATGGGTCGACGTCGCCGAGACGCTGGCGATCGAGCGCGCGAAGAAGCTGTTCGGTGCGAACTTCGCCAACGTGCAGCCGAACTCGGGCAGCCAGATGAACCAGGCGGTGTTCCTGGCGCTCTTGCAGCCCGGCGACACCTTCATGGGCCTCGATCTGGCCGCTGGCGGCCATCTCACCCACGGCTCTCCGGTCAACATGTCCGGCAAATGGTTCAAGGCCTCGCACTACACCGTGCGCCGTGAGGACCAGCTCATCGACATGGATGCGGTGGCGAGGCAGGCCGGAGAGGTGAAGCCGAAGCTGATCATCGCCGGTGGCTCCGCCTATTCGCGTCCCTGGGACTTCAAGCGCTTCCGCGAGATCGCCGACAGCGTCGGTGCGTATCTCCTGGTCGACATGGCGCATTTTGCCGGCCTCGTTGCCGGTGGCGCGCATGCGTCGCCGGTGTCGCATGCACATGTCACGACCACGACCACGCACAAATCGCTGCGCGGTCCGCGCGGCGGCTTGATTCTCTGGAACGACGAGGCGCTGACCAAGAAGCTCAACTCGGCGATCTTCCCGGGCCTGCAGGGCGGTCCCCTGATGCATGTGATCGCGGCGAAGGCAGTGGCATTTGCCGAAGCCTTGCGGCCGGACTTCAAGGTCTACGCCAAGAACATCGTCGAAAACGCCAAGGCGTTGGCGGAAACGCTGCGCGGCCACGGCTTTGACATCGTCTCCGGTGGTACCGACAACCATCTGATGCTGGTCGATCTTCGCCCGAAGGGGCTGAAGGGCAACGTCTCCGAGAAGGCGCTGGTCCGTGCCGCCATCACCTGCAACAAGAACGGCATCCCGTTCGATCCCGAGAAGCCGTTCGTCACCTCTGGCCTGCGGCTCGGCACGCCTGCCGCGACCACGCGCGGTTTCGGCGTTGCGGAGTTCAAGCAGGTCGGCGGCATGATCGCCGAAGTCTTGGGCGCGATCGCGCAGTCGCAGGACGGTCAGGCGCCTCTGGTGGAAGCTGCGATCAAGGAACGGGTCAAGGCGCTCACCGATCGTTTCCCGATCTATCAATAAAGGCGCTCTCCGATGCGTTGCCCAAGCTGCAACAGCCTCGATACCCAGGTGAAGGATTCCCGTCCGACGGAGGACTCCTCCGTTATACGTCGGCGGCGGGTGTGCGTGTCCTGCAATTTCCGCTTCACTACGTTCGAGCGCGTGCAGCTCCGGGAGCTCACCGTCATCAAGCGCAATGGCCGCCGCGTGCCCTTCGACCGCGACAAGCTGATGCGCTCGGTGCAGGTGTCCTTGCGCAAGCGGCCGGTCGATAGCGAGCGCGTGGAGAGGACAGTCTCCGATATCGTGCGTGAGCTCGAGAGCGGCGGGGAGGCGGAGGTCTCCTCCGAGGTGATCGGGGAGAATGTGATGGAGCATCTGCGCAAGCTCGACGACGTCGCCTATGTCCGCTTCGCCTCGGTTTATCGCAATTTCCGCGAGGCAAAGGACTTTGAAAACCTGCTCGGCGAGCTGTCCGGCGAGGAGGACGCCGCCAGGATCGTCACGATACGCAAATGATCTTCCGCATCCTGGAAGATCAGCTCAGGGAAAAGTCCAGCGCCGCGAAAGAAGCCGCAAGGGAAGCCGATCGCCGTTACATGCAGCTTGCGCTGACGCTCGGCCGGCGAGGGCTGGGCCGGACTTGGCCTAATCCGGCTGTCGGCGCGGTCGTAGTCAGGGATGGCGTCATCGTCGGGCGCGGCTCGACCCAGCCTGGCGGTCGTCCCCATGCCGAGCCGGAGGCGCTCCGGCGCGCAGGCGAGGCGGCGAGGGGCGCAACGCTCTACGTCACGCTCGAGCCCTGTTCGCATTTCGGCAAGTCGCCGCCCTGTGCTGATGCGATCATCGCGGCCGGCATTTCCCGCGTGGTCGCCGCGATCGAAGATCCCAATCCGGAAGTGGCGGGCAAGGGGCACGCCAAACTTCGTGCGGCGGGCATCACCGTCGACGTTGGCCTGTTCGCGGAGGAAGCCGCCCGCGACCATGCCGGCCATTTCCGCCGTGTCCGCGACGGACGCCCGCATGTGACGCTGAAGCTCGCGGTATCCGCGGACGACAAGATCGGCGCCGCCGGTGGCAAGCCGGTTGCGATTACCGGAGAGGCGGCGCGGACGCGGGTGCATCTGCTGCGGGCGCAGAGCGATGCCATCCTGGTCGGCATCGGCACGGTGCTGGCCGACGATCCGCTTCTGACCTGCCGCTTGCCCGGCATGGCCGCGCGTTCCCCGGTGCGTGTGGTTTTGGACCGCGCCTTGCGCATCCCCTCGGGCAGTCGTCTTGTGCGTTCAGCGCGCGAGACGCCGCTCTGGGTGGTGGCTTCCGAGCTCGCTGAAGCCCCGGCCGCGGGCAAGCTTGGCGCGGCAGGCGCGCAGGTGCTGCGAATTGCGCCGACCCCGGCGCCAGAGCTTGATCTAAAAGGCCTCGATCTCAAGGCCGTGCTGCATGCACTGTCCGTCAAGGGCATCACCCGGCTGATGGTGGAGGGCGGCAGCCGCGTGGCATCGTCCTTTGTGGCAGCCGATCTCGTCGACGAGGTCTGGCTGCTGCGCGGGTGGGAGGCCATCGGTGCCGGCGGCGTTGCTGCGCTGGACGCATTGCCGCTGTCGGAAATCACGCAGTCGCCGCGGCTGAAACTTCGTGCTAGCGAGGCGCTGGATAAGGATGCGCTTACGATCTACGAGCGTTCGTAAGCTGGTTCCGCGTAAAGTCGTCATGCCCGGGCTTGTCCCGGGCATCCACGTCTTGGCGGCGAGTGATAAGGAAGACGTGGATGGCCGGGACAAGCCCGGCCATGACGATTGGGATAGCGAATGTTCACGGGCATTGTCACCGATATCGGCGAGATCACGAGCCTGAAGCCGACGGCGCAGGGGCAACTGCACCGGCTGCGCATTGCATGCGCCTACGATCGAGCCACCATTGCCGACGGCGCTTCGATCGCCTGCAACGGCGTGTGCTTGACGGTCGTTGCTTCGGGCGTCGAAGGGAGCAAGACTTGGTTCGATGTCGACGCCGCGGCCGAGACGCTGTCGATGACCACCGCGAGGCATTGGGCCGTTGGCACCCGGCTCAATCTCGAGCGAGCGCTGAAGATGGGCGACGAGCTCGGCGGTCACATCGTGGCAGGCCACGCCGATGGCGTCGCAAAAATCGAACGCCGAGACGATCTTCCCGATATGGCGCGGTTCGAACTATCCACCACCCGCGAACTCGCACGTTTCATCGCGCCGAAAGGCTCGATCACGCTGGACGGCGTGTCGCTGACGATCAATACGGTGCAGGACGTCTCGTTTTCGGTGCTGATCATCCCACATACGCTTGCTGTAACCACGCTGTCCGGCTGGCGGGCCGGCAGCGAGGTCAATATTGAGGTTGACTTGATGGCGCGCTATGCCGCGCGCCTGACCGAGATGAAGGTGTAAAATGGCAGACGCGCGGCGCGCTCCGTTGAAGGACCAGACCGATATTTCCGGCGCTCGCGCGCTGATCGTGGAAGCGCGCTTCTATGACGACATCCAGGATGCGCTGCTGGAGGGCGCCGTCGCCGAGCTGAAGGCCGCCAAGGTCAGCCACGACGTGATCACCGTGCCCGGCGCGCTGGAGATACCGGCGGCGATCGCGATGGCGATCGAAACGGGCGAGAAGGGTGGCAAGGCCTATGACGCCGCGATTGCGCTCGGCTGCGTCATCAAGGGCGAGACCATCCACTTCGAGATCGTCTCGATGGAATCCGCGCGCGGGCTGATGGATCTGGCGGTGACCAAGAAATTTCCGGTCGGCAACGGCATTCTGACCGTCAACAATGAAGATCAGGCCTGGGCGCGGGCGCGTGCTTCGGAACTGAACAAGGGCGGCGACGCCGCGCGCGCGGCACTCGCCATGCTGCGCATCAAGCGGCGGCTGGCCAAAGGATAGATGATGGCCGAGAGCAAGAGCAAACCGGCAAAAGGGCCCGACAAGAAAGCCAACCGCCGCGGCGCGGCGCGGCTCGCCGCCGTGCAGGCGCTGTACCAGATGGATATCGCCGGCGCCGGCATCAACGACATCTTTGCCGAGTTCGAAAGCCATTGGCTCGGCAACGAGGTCGAAGGCGACAAATATCTGCCGGCGGAAGCCGCGTTCTTCCGCGATGTCGTTTCCGGCGTGGTCCGCGACCAGACCAGGCTCGATCCGTTGATCGATGAGGCATTGTCGCAAGGCTGGCCCTTGAAGCGGATCGATGCGATCCTGCGCGCGGTGCTGCGGGCAGGTGCCTATGAGCTGGAGCATCGCAAGGATGTGCCCGGCCGCGTCGTCGTCTCCGAATATGTCGATGTCGCCCACGCTTTTGTCGAGCGCGAGGAGACCGGCATGGTGAATGCCGTGCTCGACCAGATCGCCCGCCAGTTCCGCGGCGACGAGTTCGGGCGAGGGTAACCACAAATGCCGTCATTGCGATCGCTCGCAATGACGAGTGGGTAGAGCGCATGACGAGCGAAAATAAACGGCCATCCGGTGAGGACTCGCTGATCGCGCGCTATTTCAAGCCGCTCGCGACCGATCCGGGGGCGTTTGCGCTCGATGATGATGCCGCGGTCCTCAAGGCGCGCGGCGAGGATATCGTCGTGACCACCGATGCCATCGTCGAGGGCGTGCATTTCCTGTCGGACGATCCCCCGGACACCATCGCGCGCAAAGCGCTGCGCGTGAATCTGTCGGATATCGCGGCCAAAGGCGCGCTGCCCGCGGGTTTTGTGCTCACGCTGGCGCTGCGAAGTGTTGATGAGGCTTGGCTCGCTGCCTTTGCAGGCGGGCTTGGCGAAGATGCCAGATCGTTCGCCTGTCCGCTGCTCGGTGGCGACACGGTGTCGACGCCAGGACCGCTGATGGTTTCGATCACGGCCTTCGGCCGCGTTTCCGAAGGCAAGATCGTTCATCGCAGCGGCGCCAAACCCGGCGACCGCGTCATGGTGACGGGCACGATCGGCGATGCCGCACTCGGGCTCGATATCCTCAACGGCGGGGCAGTGACCTCCGCCTTGGCCGGCGATCAGGCTGCGAAGGAGATGCTGATCTCCCGTTACCGCGTGCCTCAGCCGCGCAATGCGCTGGCCGAAGTCGTGCGTGAATACGCAAGCGCGGCTATGGATGTCTCGGACGGTCTCGCCGGTGATCTCACGAAGTTGTGTGCGGCCTCGCGCGTCTCCGCCGCGATCGAGACAGCGCTCGTGCCGACCTCGAAGCCTGCTGCCGCTTTGCTTGGGCGCGGCGTGACAAACCTGGAAGCGCTCATCTCCGGCGGTGACGACTATGAGATCCTGTGCACGGTGAGCGAGGATCACGTTGCTGTGTTCGCGCAGGATGCAGCACGTGCCGGTATCGCCGTAACATCGATCGGAAAAGTGATTGCAGAACAAGGTGCTCCGCGTTTCATGGATGCACATGGCAACGCCATTAGGCTGAAACGTCTGTCCTACAGTCATTTCTGACCTGTGGTCGCGCCATAGCTCGCTTCAAGCGGCTCGCTATTTTGCCGGCGAGATTTGCAATGAAGCGAACCGGAAATGCCAACAGCAACGGGCGGATCAACCGTCCCAACAACAATGGACACGGCAACGGCGCCGGTCATTCCCGGAAGGGAATGCGGAAGCTGCACGCTGTGCTGCAAGGTCTACCATGTGGCCGACATCAACAAGGTTGCCGGCAAATGGTGTCAGCACTGCAAGCCCGGCAAGGGTTGTGGAATCCATGATGCGCGTCCCGCGCAATGCGCGGATTTCAATTGCCTCTGGCGCACCGAAGAAGGTCTGACGGCAGACTGGAAGCCGGAGCGCGCCAAGATGGTGCTCAGCGTCTTCCCGCAGAACGGCTTCATTTATGCCCAGGTCGATCCCGGTGCGCCGCAAGCCTGGCGTAAGCAGCCCTATTACGACCAGTTGCATCGCTGGGCGGCATCGAGCCTGCCGAAGGGGCAGCACGTCATCGTCTTCGTCAATGACGATGCCACTCTCATCATGCCCGACCAAGACGTGCCGCTCGGTCCGATGAAGCCTACCGACGGCTTTTCCGTGCGCCAGATCTTTGGTGCCGGCGGCATGAAGTATGAGGTGACGCGCGCAGGGCGCCCAGGGCCTGCGCTACCGGGCCTGACGGGTTGATCCGCCACTCGGTTTATGCGGCGCTAGGAGCCAAATCCCAAAATGTCGCGGTAAAACCGGTGCTTGGATGGTCAAAAAAGCGGTTTTTGTCCTCCCGCGGCGTTGCGCGGCGGAGTTGATTTTGGCATGGTCCGGCCCGATTTGAGGTCGTCCTTTTGGGCAGGGCTGGCCTCCTTTTTGAGCGTCCGCCGCGTTCCGCGGCCCGGGCGTGGGGCATCCAAGAATCTGAGGCAAATTAGATGACAGCATTGTGGTTGATCGTGCTCTGCGGGGCGCTTTCCATTCTCTACGCCATCTGGGCGACGTCGTCGGTCCTGAAGTCCGACGCCGGCAATCCCCGGATGCAGGAAATTGCGGCTGCCGTTCGCGAAGGCGCGCAAGCCTATCTGCGCCGCCAGTACACGACGATCGGCCTCGTCGGCATCGTGATCTTCGCACTGCTCGCCTACTTCCTCGGCATGCTGGTTGCAGTCGGCTTTGCCATCGGCGCGATCCTGTCGGGCGCGGCAGGCTTCATTGGCATGAACGTTTCGGTGCGCGCCAACGTCCGCACCGCCCAGGCCGCGACGACCTCGCTTGCCGGAGGGCTCGAGCTTGCCTTCAAGGCGGGTGCGATCACCGGCCTTCTGGTTGCCGGTCTCGCGCTGCTCGGCGTCACCATCTATTTCGCGGTCCTGACCCATGGCATGGGCCTCGCTGCGGACAGCCGCACCGTCGTCAACGCCATGGTGGCGCTCGGCTTCGGCGCCTCGCTGATCTCGATCTTCGCCCGTCTCGGCGGCGGCATCTTCACCAAGGGGGCCGACGTCGGCGGTGACCTCGTCGGCAAGGTCGAGGCCGGTATCCCCGAGGACGATCCGCGCAACCCCGCCACCATCGCCGACAACGTCGGTGACAACGTCGGCGACTGCGCCGGCATGGCGGCCGACCTGTTCGAGACCTATGCGGTGACCGCGGTCGCCACCATGGTGCTCGCCGCGATCTTCTTCGCCAAGACGCCGATCCTTGCCAACATGATGACGCTGCCGCTCGCGATCGGCGGCATCTGCATCATCACCTCGATCATCGGCACCTTCTTCGTCAAGCTCGGCGCCAACCAGTCGATCATGGGCGCACTCTACAAGGGCCTGATCGCCACCGGCATCCTGTCGCTGGTCGGCATCGCCGGCGTGATCCACTACCTGATCGGCTTCGACAAGCTTCCGGGCGTCGACTACACCGGCATGTCGCTGTTCGAATGCGGCGTGACCGGTCTGGTCGTCACCGCGCTGATCATCTGGATCACCGAATACTACACCGGCACCGACTACCGTCCGGTCAAGTCGATCGCGGCAGCCTCGGTCACCGGTCACGGCACCAACGTGATTCAGGGCCTTGCCGTCTCGATGGAAGCGACCGCGCTGCCTGCGATTGTCATTATCGCCGGCATCCTGGTCACCTACAGCCTTGCCGGCCTGTTCGGCATTGCGATCGCGACCGCCACCATGCTGGCGCTGGCCGGCATGATCGTGGCGCTCGACGCTTTCGGCCCGGTCACCGACAACGCCGGTGGCATCGCCGAAATGGCTGGCCTGCCGAAGGAAGTCCGCAAGTCGACCGACGCGCTGGACGCGGTCGGCAACACCACCAAGGCGGTCACCAAGGGCTATGCGATCGGCTCCGCCGGTCTCGGCGCGCTGGTGCTGTTTGCGGCCTATAACCAGGACCTCAAGTTCTTCATCTCGAGCGGCAGCGCCGCCTACTTCAAAGGCGTCAATCCGGACTTCTCTCTGAACAACCCCTATGTGGTGGTCGGCCTCTTGTTCGGTGGTCTGTTGCCCTATCTGTTCGGTGCGATGGGCATGACCGCGGTCGGCCGCGCCGCCGGCGCGATCGTGGAAGAGGTCCGTCGTCAGTTCCGTGAGAAGCCCGGCATCATGCAGGGTTCGGACAAGCCGGATTACGGCAAGGCCGTCGACCTCCTGACCAAGGCGGCGATCAAGGAAATGATCATCCCCTCGCTGCTCCCGGTGCTGTCACCGATCGTCGTCTACTTCCTGATCTATGCGATCGCAGGCGGTGGTGCGGCCGGCAAATCGGCGGCGTTCTCGGCGGTCGGTGCCATGCTGCTCGGCGTGATCGTTACCGGTCTCTTCGTCGCGATCTCGATGACTTCGGGTGGCGGCGCCTGGGATAACGCCAAGAAGTACATCGAGGACGGCCATTACGGCGGCAAGGGCTCTGACGCTCACAAGTCGGCCGTGACCGGCGATACCGTCGGCGATCCCTACAAGGATACGGCCGGCCCTGCGGTGAACCCGATGATCAAGATCACCAACATCGTGGCGCTGCTTCTGCTCGCGATCCTCGCGCACTGAGGTCAGCGCAAGACTGAAATGCAAAACCCCGCGGTGCGAACCGCGGGGTTTTGTTTGGAAAGTCGCCGACCAAATCCCGTCATTGCGAGCGGAGCGAAGCAATCCATCTATCCGCTTGCCGAAGCATGGATTGCTTCGTCGCTACCGCTCCTCGCAATGACGGCCGGGGCGGGGCAGCGCGTTAATTCACCTCTATCTGCAACTCTCGTGCGCCCTAGTGGAAGCTGATCAGCTTGAACAGCGGCGCCAGGTAGGACATCTCCTGGCCCGAGGTCGGCGTGGTTCGGCTGACGAAATCGAAGATGTGGCCGTCCTTGAGCCCGTAATTGGCGAGCCGCCTCACCTGGCGGTTTTTGTCGAAATAGATTGCGATCACGCGCTGGTCGACGACCTTCTGGTTCATGAACATCACCGGGCGCTCGGCACGCTGGGAGATGTAATAGAAGACCTCGCCGTCCAGGGTGGCGACGGTCGACGGCGTGCCCATCACGATCAGCACCTGGTCCTGGCTCGCGCCGATCGGGATCTGCTCCAGCGCGCCCTGCGGCAGGATATACCCCTTCTGGAATTGCTCGCCGGTACAGGCGGCAAGCAGGCCGCAGACGAGGGCGGCCGAAGCGGCCATGCGCAGGCCGCGCCACGCAGACAAGTCGCGCCACGCAGACAAGTCGCGCCACTTCGCAAACAGGCCGCGCGACGCGTACCTTTGGGTCTTGCTCGTCTCAATCATGTCGGAATGGGTCCGGTCCCCTTGCATCCGGCGAGGCGTTGACGTACCGGGCGATAGCCTCGTTTGCAATATGTGCGTGACCCCAAAAGGGCTCGCTTGCGGAACCCATAATGCTTTGGCCGTTCAAACACTTCAGGAAACCCCGGCTAGCCCCGCGCGGCACCATCGAGACCATCTATGGCATGATCGTGACGCAGGTGCGAGAACCCCTGTTTTATCGGGACTTGAGCGTGCCGGATACGGTTAACGGCCGTTTTGACCTGCTTCTCCTGCATTTGTGGATGATATTGCGCCATTTGCGCGGCCTGCCGAGCGGGGTGGAACTGTCGCAAGCGCTGTTCGACCATTTTTGCGCCGATATGGACGCCAATTTGCGCGAAATGGCGGTGGGCGACCTGACCGTCCCGAAGAAGATGAAGAAGCTGGGCGAGGCGTTTTACGGCCGCGCGGCGGCCTATGACACGGCGCTGTCAGACAATGCCGAGGCGTTGGCGCAGGCGATCAACCGGAACGTTCTCGACGGTGAGCAGATTGACAATGCACGGCGGCTCGCCGCCTACGTGCGGGCGGCGCTCGACTCGCTGGCGGATGCAAGCGATGCGAGCCGTCTTGCTGCGTGGAAATTTCCAATGCCGCTCTCAGCAGGAGCGTCCGCATGAGTTCTATCGGCGATCGAGATCCTTCACGTGATCCTTGGCGCGCCTTCGTTCCGGTGATGCAGATTCCCGATGGCGGGCTGCATCGCGAGATCGAAGCGGATGAGGCCACGCGCGCGGCGATGGCGGAGATCGCAGGCCTGCGTGAGATTGCCTACGCGCGCGCCGCCTTCGATCTCAAGCCACGCAGCGGTGGCCAGGTTCATGTCGCAGGCCGCGTCCAGGCGCAGGTCGGGCAGAATTGCGTGGTGACGCTCGAGCCGCTCGAGAACGACATTGATGAAGAGGTCGACCTGATCTTCGCGCCGTCGGAGCAGATTCCTGAAATCGCCGACGACGAGGATGACGACAGCGTGACCGATATGACGGACGCATTTGAGCCGATCGAGAATGGCATCATCGATCTCGGTAGGCTTGCGAGCGACATGCTCTATCTCGCGATCGATCCCTATCCGCGCAAAGAGGGCGCAGTGTTCGAACCGCAAGTCGCAGCCAGCGATCCCGAGGACCATCCCTTCGCCTCGCTGAAATCGCTGCAGGCCGACCTGACCAAGGCCTCATCCAAGCCGAAGCGCAAATAGGGCTGGCAAAGTGCCTATAGACCCACCATTTCATGGGCTTAGGGCAAGATTCTGATTCCCTGCCATAGCAGTTCCAGCACAAATGGCGGGGGTCAAGAGGTTGTGTCGGCACGCCGAAACGCTATTGTCCGAGCAGGGCCGGGCGGCAGAAGCGCCGCTGGCCGTTCTGGCCTCCAAGGAATTGGCGACCAAGACATCAGGTTTCCGGGACATTCATGCCTCAAAAGGTTCGAATCGCGCTTGACGCCATGGGTGGCGATGTCGGCGCGTCCGTGGTCGTGC
>Ga0157369_10006883_pt1 | contig 13122 bp, 8 predicted proteins | sample C25metaG_FD_113461 | JGI IMG/M metagenome (GOLD analysis project Ga0157369, IMG submission 113461) | Corn rhizosphere microbial communities from Kellogg Biological Station, Michigan, USA - C2-5 metaG | ecosystem: Host-associated > Plants > Roots > Rhizosphere > Soil | place: USA: Michigan...
CGTGCAACTCTTCAATCGCGAACGGCGCGCTATCAGAGATTTTTCCGCAGTCAATCTCGAAAACAAGATCGCGTGGACCGACGCGATCTTCGCCTACGCGCTCTATTACCCGGTCGTCGAATTCCTCAGCTCACTTGCTATCGCGCTCGTCATCTGGTTCGGCGGAAGCGCGGTACTCCATACCGAGTTTATTAATTCGCACGGCCAGTGGCTGACGGCGCATAAGTTTCTCCTCACGTCCGCGGGCTCCGGAACACATTTCACGCTCGCTGGAGCTGTCACGCTCGGCGTTCTCATAGCCTTCATTCAGTACGCCCAGCGCTTCTTCCGTCCCATCCAGGATCTCAGCGATAAATACAACATCCTGCAGGCCGCGATGGCCGCAGCCGAACGCATCTTTAAACTCCTTGATACACCGCCCGACATCGCCGCGCCCGCGCATCCTCGCAACGGTGACGGCTCCGGACGCATCGAGTTCCAAAACGTGTGGTTCACCTATCAGAAACTAAGCAAGGAGGACTTAGCGGTCCTCGTATCATCCACTGACCCAGAGCGCGATCTCCCGCACATTGAGTGGATCCTTCGGGACGTGAGCTTCGTCGTTCATCCGGACGAGACCGCAGCCATCGTTGGCCACACCGGCGCTGGCAAAACTACGCTTACTGCACTGATGATGCGCTTCTACGACGTGCAACGCGGACAGGTTCGGGTCGACGGCATCGACGTACGCGAACAGGATCTTCTGACCCTGCGCCGTCGCTTCGGCGTGGTATTACAGGATCCATTCCTCTTCTCAGGCGACATTCAATACAACATCCGCCTCGGCTCGTCGTGGATTACCGCAGACGAGGTCGCAAACGCCGCTGACCAGGTAAATGTCGGCGATTTCATTCGCACATTGCCCGGCGCCTTCCACGAACCCGTACTCGAGCGCGGTTCCACACTCTCCACCGGTCAGAAGCAACTCATCAGCTTCGCCCGTGCGCTCGCACACAAACCTGGCATCCTGATCCTTGATGAAGCCACCAGTTCCGTCGACACCGAGACCGAGATCCGCGTACGTTCCGCATTGGAGCGGATGATCACTGGACGGACCAGCGTGCTCATCGCGCACCGCCTTTCCACAGTTCAGCGTGCCGACACGATCCTCGTCATGCACAAAGGCCAGCTTCGAGAACAAGGAAATCACCAGCAGCTCCTTGCGCTTCGAGGCCTCTATTACAAGCTCTACCGCCTTCAGTACAAGGATCAGGAACTCGTCGCGGCCGACTGATCTTCCTTCCACATGCCCTCAACCTCACAATCGATTGCCGCCGCCCGCCGCCTTGTCGCCGACACACACGGTACGATTCTTTTCGAGAGCAGCACGGTCAGCACTGCACAACAGAATCGATCTTTGCTCTTCCATGACCCGATCCATTGGCTCGAGGTGCGTGACCTGGATCAACTTCCTGCCGCCTTCGCGAGAATCGACGAAGCCCTCACGCACGGCCATTGGATCGCGGGTTATCTGGCGTATGAGTGCGGCTACCACTGGGAACCCACCGCCTATCCACGCTACGTGCCTACTTCAGCCAGTCTTCCACTGGCCGTTTTTGGCATTTACGCCGAACCCACTCTTTGCGCTCCATCGTCTCAGCGAGAACCAAGCGAATCCGGCCTCACCGACCTCACGGTCTCCCTCACACCGGAGCGATACGCTCAACAATTCGATCAGGCACAACAGTACATTTCCGCCGGCGACACTTACCAGCTGAATCTGACCGCCGAAGTGCGCGCACATTACGACGGCGACCCGGCACAGCTCTTTTCCCACATGATGGCGGCGCAACCGGTCGATCTTGGAGCGATGCTTCACGTCGGTCCACGGCATATTCTTTCGGCCTCGCCCGAGCTCTTCTTCCACCAGCAGGACCGTGAAATTGTCGTCCGCCCCATGAAGGGAACCGCGCCACGCGGCTCTACTCCTTCCGAAGATGATCGCCTTGTCGCTTCACTCGTCGCCGACGAGAAGAACCGTGCCGAAAACGTCATGATCGTGGACCTCCTTCGGAACGACCTGGGACGCATCTCGGAGTACGGCTCGGTCCGTCCGGATAAGCTCTTTACCGTCGAGCGCCTGCCATCCCTTCTCCAGATGACCTCCGAAATCCGCGCCACTCTTCGTCCGGAGATCACTCCCTATCGCCTGTTCGCGGCGCTCTTCCCTTCCGGCTCAATCATCGGCGCACCCAAGGTTCATTCCATGCAACTCCTCCGTCGCCTCGAGCAACGCGACCGCGGCGTGTACACGGGCGCTATCGGATTTTGGTCCCCACGCGGTGAAGCAATGTTTAGTGTCGCTATCCGCACTGCGATACTGGACACCCACCAACTCACTATGGGCATTGGCTCCGGCCTCGTCGCGGATTCGGTCGCCGCCTCCGAGTACAACGAGTGCCTTCTCAAGAGCGACTTCCTTCGCGACCAGGCCTTCGGTCTCATCGAAACCATGCGCTGGCAGCACGGCCGCTGCGAACTACTCCAACTCCACCTCGACCGTCTTCAATCTTCGGCGACGCACTTTCACTTCCGATTCGATCGCAAGTCAATTCAAAACGCGATCGAGCACCAGGTCGCCAATCTCGATAAAGCCACACCCTCCAAACTTCGCCTGGTGCTCGATCACCGTGGCGTCTGCACTTTCAACGTGCCCGAGCCCATCGCCGCCGAAGATTCGGAGACTCCGCTACATATCAAACTGTGGCCCACGCCAATTGACTCCACCAATCGGCTGCTTCAACACAAAACCACCCGTCGCACACTCTACGATCACGCCTACTCCGAAGGCCGCCGTCAAGGGTTCAGCGACGTGATCTTCGTCAATGAACAAGGCCATATCACCGAGGGCGCCATACACAACATCTTCGTTCGCCACAGCGGGCGGTGGCGCACACCGCCTACGACTGCCGGGCTCTTGCCTGGCGTGTACCGGCAGCATCTGTTGAGAAGTCGCCCTCAAATCATCGAAGCGAATGTGCATCCGGAAGACCTTTGCACCGCGGACGAGATTTGGCTCACCAACGCCGTTCGCGGGATTCGGAAAGCAGCTCTCATCCCCTGACGTGATTCACACAACTGCTACCCTCACTTATGGCATCAAGCAAGATCAACACCCCGCGGCAGGTCCTCTTCGCCTCGCTCGTGGGTACGACGGTCGAGTTCTTCGACTTCTACATCTACGCCACTGCGGCGGTCCTGGTCTTTCCGTCGCTCTTCTTCCCCGCGTCGAACCCGGCCTCCGCCGTCCTTCTCTCGCTCGCGACCTTCGGCGTTGCCTTCTTCGCGCGCCCGGTTGGTTCAGCGTTATTTGGCCACTTCGGTGATCGAATCGGCCGCAAGCGCACTCTTGTCCTCGCGCTCTCCACCATGGGCCTCTCCACCTTCCTCATCGGTGTGCTGCCAGGGTATTCCGCGATTGGTGTCCTTGCACCATTGCTGCTCGCTCTCTGCCGATTCGGGCAGGGCATCGGCCTCGGTGGCGAATGGGGCGGCGCTGTGCTGCTTGCCGTCGAAAACGCGCCACCTCGCAAGCGCGCGCTCTACGGCATGTTCCCTCAACTCGGAGCCCCGCTCGGCTTTCTCCTCTCCGGTTCTGTTTATCTCGCTCTCTCGAGCTTTCTCACGCCAAAAGAGTTTCTCGTCTTTGGCTGGCGCCTTCCCTTTCTCGCCTCGGCTCTGCTTGTCTTACTCGGTCTCTACGTTCGTCTTACGCTCACGGAAACGCCTGTATTCGCCGAGTCCCTGCGCCGCGCCCAACCCGTAAAGATGCCGCTGCTCAATGTCTTCCGCCGCAATCCGCGCGAGCTCTTTGCGGGCATTCTCGTCTGTCTCGCCACCTTTGTGCTCTTTTATCTGATGGTCGTCTTCGCTCTTTCTTGGGGCACCAAGGCGTTGCACTACTCGAATTCTCGGTTTCTCATGCTGCAGCTCTTCGCCACGCTCTTCTTCGCAGCCACCATTCCTATCTCCGCGTGGATCGCAGAATTCGGCCGCCGTCGTCTCATGATCGCCGTCACCATCGCCATCGCGGCCTTCGGCTTCGCTCTGGAACCGCTCTTTACGTCCGGTCTCAGCGGCGCATTCCTCATGATGAGCATTGGCCTTTCGCTCATGGGCATCACCTACGGCCCGCTCGGCACTTTGGTCTCCGAGCTCTTCCCCACGTCCGTTCGTTACACTGGCAGCTCGCTTGCCTTCTCTACTGCAGGCATCCTCGGCGCCTCAGCCGCACCGTACATTGCAACCAGGCTTGCAATGAACTACGGGCTTCACGCCGTCGGCTACTACCTGACGGCCTCAGCTCTCCTCACGCTCATCGGCCTCTTGCTCATCCGCGAGACGAAAGACCAGGATCTCAACGCGCACACGGGAGAAAAACTCACTGCCACGACTTGATGCCGCTAAACGAGGTCTCGCGTCGTTGCACTTCAGTCGCTGGGCGCCCCGATCGCTGCGTAACCGGCTGCGCGGCCTTGCCCCGCAGCAAATCTTCCAACGCGTCATGCACAAACAGTAGTGACAAAGCGCGTCCATCCGATTCTGGTTTTGTCTGCCCCGCATTATGAATCAGAAGGGCCGGCCGTGGATCAAACTGGCTGCGCGATGCTTGATCGTCCTCCTCAGTCCACGCTGGCAGCCAGTCCCAAAGCATGATGCGCCAGGAGTGATCGCCCTGCACGATCACGGTTGTGTCCTTCCACCGCGGAGACTGCTGGAGTACCGTCAGCACGCTCCCCAGCATCCTATCCGCCAGCGCCAGGTTGTCCAGGTAAGAGCTTCCGCACCCGCGTGCATAATCATCGTTCACGCGGCTCCAGATATTCGGGCTGTGCGGAATTGGCATGTGCAGAAAAATAAAATCTGCCTGATCCTCCTTCAACAAATCTGTCATATGTCGCTGCAGATTTAAATGTGTCTGCAATCTTTGTCGCACATCAAAGTCACAGCTCCTCCGATCCGCCAGTTCCGGTGACACGAACTGGATCGCTAGCCCTTGGAACGGTCTCGCTGTATTCCGCCACAAGCTGTATCGCTGCGCCATATCGCCATCGGTGCGATCTAGGTTCGTCCAGTAACAACTATCCAGTGCGCTTCGATAGACTGCGCAGTAGGGGTTGTACCAGCCGACAACTGCAGTCCTCCATCCCATACGTTTCGCATCATGAAAGACCGTGCCGCTCCCGTCCAATTTGTGCCAGCCGCGCATACCGTCATAGTGCACCTTGAGCGCGTTATCAAATCCGTAGCGGAAGTCGTCTACCACTGCTCCGCTTAGCAACGACGGCACGATCTTCACTGTCTTCAACCCAATGGGCTGCACGTTCGTGTACAACGTGCTCTGCGCTCTCAGCGCATCGAAATTCGGGAGCGCCAGATCGTGTGCGCGGTGCTCAAATAACTGGTCATATGAGAGTTCATCAAACAGCACCCACACGACTCGCGAATGTTCACGTGGCGGCTGCGGAGCAGAAGTCCACGCAGCCTTGATCTGCTGCAGTCCAGGCCGCCATGCCATCACCCATACCAGTTGGACAATGCTGCAGATCGCAAAGATCGCGAAGAACACGCCCACTGCATCGCCCACGCGAATGACACGTCTGTACCAAATAGGAAATCGCAACAGCAACAACAGCAACAGCGCAGTCCAGGCCACGCCAAGAATCAGAATGACGCCATCCGTCAGCGTGAGCGGACTCACCGTTCGCGTTCGCTCCAGTAAATAGGGCGGCGCCAGCAGCATCACCATCAGCTGCACCCAGGAGTAATATGTTGTACGAGCCACGAACGCCAGCACCGCAAATAGCACCAACCCAAGAATCACAATGTCTGCAATCTGCGCCAGGCATATTCCTGTCAGCGGAAACGGAACGTGCATTCGCACATCTGCTCCACCGCCCAACAGGTCCCCATAATTGACAACTAGGATTAGAGACGCCAGCCCAATGCACTGGCAAAGTCTCTTAAACATGTGGCGCCTTGTTGAGTCCGCCTCCTCGTTCACCCCCGCACCTCGCTTGAGATGCGTTCCAGAATATAGAGAGTGCGGCCGTTCCCAAGCTTCTCCATGCGCAACACCGAAAACAAATCTTCGCACGCCGCTAGCAGGTCCCGCTCACTCAGTGATCCATAGAGTGCATCGCGTCCACGCATCAGGCTGACGAACATCGGGTCTGTCGCTGGAACCCATTCCACCAGCACAAACCTCTTCGTCAGCCTGTGACACAGTTCCACCATCGCACGCAGCGGGATCTGCTCCAGCAAGAGCAGATGATGAATCACCGCCAGCAGCATCACCATCTCAAACTGTTCCTCGAGGCGCGGCAACAGCGCACTTGACTCACGATTCTCCCATCCCACCGCTGGCGTCGGCCTGGCTAGGTCCGCATGAATCGTCTGGATCTTCAGATCCTTCGCGATACTCCTCCGCACAATCAACTCCGCCGCGTCCGCATCGCGTTCGAGCGCCACAACCTCCGCTCCCATTTCGGCAGCTATCGCGCTGTATTCCCCTGTATTCGCGCCGACATCCAACACCGTCCTGGGTCGCAACTCGTCGAGCACCCCACGAATCCATGCCCGCTTCTGCGCACTTTCCGCCGCGGTATAGTGCGACAGCGAACTCGTATACCCCGCCCACTCTGAGTTCGCGCTCTTCGGCATCGCTGCGCGTGTCCTCCTGCGCAGCCCCGCAATCGTTCGCTTCAATGTATGCAGCGTCAACTCCGCGTCCCGCACGGGTTGCGTTTTCCGAACTCCTGTCTGCGAATCTTTACGCCGATCAATCAGCGCCGGGATCGTCACCGGCCAAAGAGCCGCTGGCGAGAGCCGCTTCATCCAGCTCATCGCTGCATATAACTCCGCCGGTTCATATCCGTCGCGTTTGAACGACGTCAGTTCCATCGGCCACTTCAACATCTTCTTCATCAGCAGCGGCAGCAGAAACGTCCGCACATACTGCCCGTACGCGAGCCACAGAGAACTGCCCGGATCGCGCCGTTCGAACGACAGGACGTCCACCAGCACTGGCCTTGCGCCATCGAACAGAACATTGAGCGGCGTGGCATCCTTCAGAATCCATCCATCGTCCAGCGCTTCATCACAAAGCCGCAGTGTAAGTTCCGCCGCACTCAGCCACTGCGATGCTGTCCACTCCCACGGATACGAAGCGATGCGCACGCGCGGATGAATCAGGCGCAAACCGTCTGCGTCATCCTCAATCTCGCTCCCGATCATCTCGCCGTGTTCGACCGCACGACGGTAGAAGTTCGAGTGTAGAAACTCGAACACTGGCTCGCGGAACTCGGGCCGTATCACACGGACAGCTCGGTCGCGTTCGACAACAAGAGAACCCGCGGGATCGCGAAAGGTAGGTTCAGCGGCAACCGGACTCATGCCACCTTGCGCGGTTCACCCTTCTCTTCGCCAAGAGGAACATAATCTTCGGGCTTGCGCCTCACCCCAAACACTGCCCGGATCTTCCTGCGAAGAAAGAATGCAGCAGCCGCCATCACCGAGGCTGCAGACTGCAATGCCAGCAGGCCCGAACCCGGATCTACGTACATGGCCATCGCTCGCTGCTCTGTGGCAATCAACACGCATGCACACACGACGCAGCCGAGCGCAAAAGAAAGGAGACGCTTCATCGACACTCTCCGAATAAGCCGGTGCATTCTTACCCGGCTTTTGTTGAACTGGTATTGGGGGCCCTGAATTTATCTATCGACTCAAACTCCAAATCCACGAGCTCGTTCTGCAACTAAAGTCCGCATCATTCACTTCACGCCAATGCTGCGAACGCAATTTCACAGACAGAGACGTGCCTCGTCGTCGAAAAGACGACTATCTGGATGAAAAATTCTGCAGTGCCTTTAAAGACACTCCGCACAATTCGCTGGAGCAAATGACACGATATCGATACAGAAGTCGCAACTAGATGTTTTCAACATCTAAAGCACGCCGCTCTGCCGCCTCCACTAACTTCTGGACGCGACGCTCACGCGCCTCCGGCATCTGGTAATAGAACACCGCCATCAGCTCCGATCTGCGCTGCATTGGCGTCATTCGTTCCCATCCCATCTTCGCATTCAGTCTGCTGCGTAATGCGCGCGCCACAATCGGCGGAAGTTCCACCTCTGCCTCCATCGTCGCCAGTAACCGCTCTGCCATTTGTTGCGCGCGACGCATCTGCGCCTCCTCGCTCTTCACTCCCAGCACCCACTTCCCAATCTCGCGTCGCCGGGACTCGGATAGCGTGTCGTACCACTTCCGAAGTCCCGCTTCACCATCGAGCAGCGCCGCCAGCACATCGGGCAGCTCCGCGGGCCGTGGCTCGAGATCCGGCTCCAGCGTGATTTCTACTGAATCGCCCAACGATACTTGCGCTTTCTTCTGTGTCTCGCGATTCACTAAAAGAAAATAGCCATTCGCGTCTGCGAATAACGACGTCCTTAATACCGTGCCGTTCACCTGTCCGCGCACCCGCCGCCGGATCATCTTCGGCCACGCCTTTGCTGGATCAAACGGCACCCGCGCAATCGTCCACCCTAGCCCGTGCTCCTTCTCGAGCACGGCACGAAATCGCTTCTTCGTCTCTATCCCACGCGCAGCCATCTCGCAGACCATGTTAGCGGCACCACAACCTCGTCACCCGTCACAAACGATAAACTCGACGCATCGCCGCCATCTCCAATCCGCGCATCTTCCTCTCGGCTGGCGAAGCCTCCGGGGATGCCTACGGCGCTCAGGTAATCGCTGCCCTTCGCACCCGCCTCCCCGACGCAACCTTCACCGGCCTCGGCGGCGCCCAGATGGCCCGCCAGCATCAGCAGCAGATCGTCCGCGCCGAAGACGTTGCAGTCATGGGCGTAACAGAAATTCTCCGCCACATCCCCCACATCTATTCCAGCTACCGCCGCCTTGTCCGTTCCATCCGCCGCGACCGTCCCTCCGTAGCTATCCTCATCGACTTCCCGGACGTCAACTTTCGCCTCGCCCGACATCTCCGTCGCGCTGGCATCCCGGTCGTCTGGCTCGTCTCGCCGCAACTCTGGGCCTGGAAACGACGCCGCCTCCACTGGGTTCAAGAGCGCGTCTCCAAAATGCTCGTTATCTTCCCCTTCGAACAGACTTTCTATCGCGAGCGCGGCGTCGATGCCGAGTTCATCGGCCATCCCCTCCTCACCCCTGAGTCCACCTCGCCCTCGCTTCCACGCGAGACATACGCCGCCCAGCACGACCTCGATCCAGCCAAGACCTGGATAGCCCTCCTCCCCGGCAGCCGCTGGAAAGAAATCCACGCTAATCTCCCGGCACTTCATGAGCTCGCCATGAGCGACCTGATCGCCACCGCAGCCGCCGAAACCACCTTCGACGGCCACAAGATTTCCACACCCCGAGACCCCGCCGCCCACACCCGTTACGAGTTCCTCCTTCCCGTCGCTTCCACCATTAGGCCCACCGAACTCCAGGCCTATATCAACGAGCTCAACCGCGAGCACCTCAAATACTTTGGTCCAGAAGCCTCAACCATTCGTTTAACTCTTGTGCCTGACGCCCGTGAGGCCCTCCACCATGCCCGGGCGTCGGTGGTCGCCAGCGGCACCGCGACGGTCCTCGCTGCCATTGTGGGAAACCCCTTCGTCGTCATTTACCGCGTTTCGCCGCTCACATTCGCACTCGCCAAGCGCCTTATCCGCTACCCGGATGAGTTCCCCGACATGACCGACGCCGCCGGAAACCTGCCCGTCGCCATGCCGAATCTGATCGCTGGCCGTCGCATCATCCCCGAGCTTCTCCAAGACCGGTTCACCGCCCAGAACGTCGCCGCCGAACTTGGCCCGCTCCTCGCCGACACTCCTGAGCGTCACGCCCAGATTGCCGCGCTCGCCGAACTCCGCCACACCCTCCTCGCCCACGGAGGTCTTCAGATTGCCCCACTCGACCGCGCCGCCGACATCATCTTTGACTTGCTCTGTCGGCCCGGCGACCCTATCCCCTCGTAGCCCGAACTACTTCCCCGCCGTCTAATCTGATAGACACACTCGCGGAGAACCCTCCATCTGCGGTAGCTTTAGCCTTAGGCCGCGCTTCGTGAATGCGCCAAGGATCCCATGCTTTGCCTGCAACCCATTCTTCGCTCAAATTCTCTTCGCTCAAGTTCAAAGCTGCACTGCTTCCTGTCGTTCCTCCTGCTCCTCCTCGTCGCCACCCCGTTCTCCGCGATCGCCGCCATCCCCGTACGTCAGCAGATTAACGTCACCGCCTACGTCATCAAGGCCGACCTCGACCCAGCGACCGGCCGCCTTAATGCAACCGCCACCGTCACGTTCGCCACGCTTGAGGACCTCACCAGCGTGGTCTTCGGCCTCAATAACGGTCTGCAGATTACCTCGCTTACCGCCGCCGACAAGTCCACTCTTACCCCGGAGCGCAATGCCGCCGACTCTACCGTTCGCGTCGGCGTTCCCGCGCCGCTCGCCAAAGCCACAAACAACGTCTGGACCTTCACATACAGCGGCACGCCCACCGTCGACACCAGTCCTGTCGAGGGCATCAACTTCGTCCGCGTCACTGATCCGGTCAGCATCCTCCTTTATCCCGGCCGCTGGTTCCCCATCCCGCTCCCCGGCCTTTACACCGACCGTTTCACCGCTGAGATCCACGTCTACGTCCCCGAGGGCGAGCGAGTAATCGGTAGCGGCATTGCCGGACAGAAGCCCTCCGCCGGCGGCAAGACCGAGTTCGTCTTCAACTGGACCCGCAAGGGCTTTCCCGGCACCATCATTGCGGGCAAGTTCCTTCCACCCGTCTCCGCGCCAGACGCTCCCAACGTCCACGTCTTCCTCACAGAAGCCAACAAGGCCAAGGCACACGACTTCGCTCAGACCGTCGCCAAGCAGTTCGAGTACATGACCAGCCAGTTCGGCGCCGCGGAGTCCCCGCTAATCAATGTCGTCGAGTTGCCCACCGACTCCGTCTCCGCCTCCTGGGCGCCCGAGATCGTTGCCATTCGCCCCGACCGCGGCAACACCCGCCTGCTCGCTAACACCGTCGCACATCAATGGTGGGGCTCTGAGATCTCCCCCGCCACGCTCAACGATCAGTGGATCACCAACGGCATGACTCGTTACGCCGAGCTCATGTACATCGAGGACCAGAGCGGCAAGATCGCACTGCAGAACGCGATCACAGACACCGAAGCTGCCGCGCTCGCCTACGACACCGAGCCCCTCACTTCGCTCTCCCGCATCGATCCCTTCTCGCCGCAGTTCCAGAACATGACCTACGACAAGGGCGCGATGGTCTTCCACATGCTCCGCTGGGAGATGGGCGACGAGGTCTTCACTAGATTCCTGCGCGAGCTCCTCTCCCAGAACATCGACAAGAGCATCCGCACGTCCGAAGTCCAGACCATCGCCGAGGCGCAATCACACCTCCAGCTCACACCGTTCTTCTCGCAATGGATCGACGGCACCGGCGCTCCGCAGTTCGGCAACAACTACCAGGTCTACCGCCTCGGCAACGGCAAAGGCTTCCGCACCGTCGGCACCGTCACGCAGGACCTCGACCTCTTCAAGATGCCTGTCGAGCTCCGTATCGAGACTGAAGGCAAGACCGAACAGCGTCGCGTCGACCTCTCAGGCACCGAGTCCGCCTACAACGTCGAGACCTTCGGCCGTCCGCGCAAGATCACCATTGACCCCGACAACTGGCTGCTCAAGAGCACGCCGGACCTCGCCGTCCGCGTCGCCGTTCTGCGCGGCCAGCAGGACGTCGCACAAGGTGACTTGATCGGTGCTATCGCCGAATATCAGAAGGCGCTCGACGAAGATCGTGGCAGCTCACTCGCCAACTACCGTCTCGCCGAAGTCTTCCTCATGCAGAAGAATTACCAGGCCGCCGCCAACAGTTTCCGCGACGCCCTCCGCGGCGACGGAGACCCCAAGTGGATCGAGGTCTGGAGTCACATCAACCTCGGCAAGATCTTCGACATTACTGGTCAGCGCGAGCGCGCCGTCAACGAATACCGCCTCGCGATCCAGACCAACGACAACACCCAGGGCGCCATCAACGAAGCCCGCTCCCTGATGCAGAAGCCCTACCAGCGCGACAACTCCGGCGCATAGTCAGCGGACGTGCGATGACCAGTTAAACTCTGCACCACCCATGATCGTGCGCCCCTGCAGCGGCACGTCCGGAATCTCCTCATACGTCGTGTTGCTCAGGTTGAGCACGCGCAGGTAAGGCCGCACATGGCCTGTTCTGCGTGCGAAACCAACATCCCAAAGCGGGTACGGCGATTTCGTTGTCTTCTGAACGACGGCAAGCTGCGTGCGTGCGACGATCTGCATCGGTAGCGACACAGTCCATCCCAACATCGCGCTCTGAGCAGCGTAATTGAAGGCATACTCGGAGATCAGGCCGGCTGGAGGTGACGTCGCCTGCACAGCCGTGTAGCTCACCTGGAGTTGCTGCGATGCAGAAAGCTTAACGTGAAGATCAGCCTCGCCTCCGTTGTAAGCGAAGTTCGCAACGTTCGTAGCCTGCCACGGTTTCGAGAGGTCGTACTTGGAATAGTCAATGCCGTTCTTCTGACGAAGACTGAAGCCAGTCGCGGTTAACGTCAGCGGCGCTTTCGACGGACTCCAGTCCAGTCCGCCTTCATAGCTCCATGAGGACTCCGGCTGCAGATTAGGATTTCCAATCGTCGTCGGATCAGAGTAGTAGAGATCGAGATAGGTAGGCAGTCGATAGCCATGTCCCACCGAAGCCCGCGCACGCAACGTCGATGTAAGTGAATAAGCCGCGGCAACCGAAGGCGAGAGGACAGAGTCGCCGCCAGAGAAGACTTGCTCACGCGCTCCAAGGCTGAGAGAGAACCGCTTCAAAGAACGAAGCGACAGATTGGCATATCCCGCACCCTGGTTGCGTGCATGGCGTCCCAGGTTTGTGCTGACGATCGAGTCACCGCTCGCTTCCAGTCCGTACGAGAGTGTCGTGTTCGAGCCAAAAGAGTCGGCACGGCGAAGCGACGACTGCCACGCGCTCGTAACGTGATTGTTCCGGTAGTAGTCGGGATTA
>Ga0157369_10006884_pt1 | contig 13120 bp, 15 predicted proteins | sample C25metaG_FD_113461 | JGI IMG/M metagenome (GOLD analysis project Ga0157369, IMG submission 113461) | Corn rhizosphere microbial communities from Kellogg Biological Station, Michigan, USA - C2-5 metaG | ecosystem: Host-associated > Plants > Roots > Rhizosphere > Soil | place: USA: Michigan...
GCAAATCCTGTAAAGAGTTTGAGGAGCGAGTAGCCTCCCATACCGTCTCTTCATAGGGCGGTAATCAAGAGGTAAATCAATAAATAAAAATCAGTTTTATTTATTGATTTACTGATATAACAGGTACGCGTAAACGAAAATGTATTTCGTTCGGCAGGTGGTTTGCTTACATCGAAAAAATACAGGAAAATCACTCTTGCTTTCTTACACGCAGCTACACATTTAAAAAAACACTCCGCTTCGCGGTATTTTTTTTACTTTTAAAATCCATTCCTAAAACCAACCATCAGTCATGAATATCTCCCGCCGCACTTTTATAAGAAACAGCAGCCTCGCTTTGGCAGGCGCCCCTTTTTTACCATCCCTTGCCAATGGCAAAGAGAAAAAAATTATCCTGGGCATACAATTGTATTCTGTAAGAAGCGATATGGCTAAAGACCCGGCCGGGACCCTTGAAAAACTGGCAAAAATGGGCTATAAATACGTGGAGCATGCGGGATATAAAAACGGAAAGTTTTATGGATATTCTATTCCCGATTTTAAAAAAATATTAAGCGATAATGGATTGATAATGGAAAGCGGCCATAATTTTCTTGGCGCCAATCAATGGAATAAAGGTGCCCACGATTTTACTGACGAATGGAAAAAGACCATTGCAGATTCAAAGGCTGTTGGCATGAAATATTTGATAAGCCCCGGAGTGGATGAAAGCCTTTGCACTAACATGAACGACTTCAGGCATTACATGGATATGTTCAATAAAACCGGGCAGCTTTGCAAAAACACGGGGCTTCATTTTGCCTATCATAATGAAAATTATGAATTCAATCACAGCCTTGATGGCACTGTGTTGTACGACTTATTACTTCAATCTTCTGATAAAAACCTCGTATGGCAACAAATAGATACCGGCAACATGTATGAGCCCGGCGGAAGGGCAATGGATTATTTAAAAAAATATCCGGGAAGATTTTTTTCGATGCATGTAAAAGATGAAATGAAAAAAGAGCCGCCGCCACAAAAAGGGAATGAATATGAAAGTTGCCCACTTGGAAAAGGCGTAATTCCTGTAAGGCAAGTCGTAGATTATGCACGCAAATCCGGGATAAGATATTTTATTATCGAACAGGAAGACTACCCGGATTTAAATCCGATGGAGGCTGCGGCTTATGACCTCAAAATCATGAAAGGCTGGGGTTTTTGATGAAAGCAAAATAAAAAAATAAACTATTTGCTGCTTTACTAATCAACATCCTTTCAAAAAAAAAGAACAAGCACTTGATTAAAAAATCATGAAGCTTTTCTCGCCGGTAATTCTGCCTCATTAGATTCCACTAACTGCGGCCTGCGCATGTTTAATTTACCGTTGTATTGCGCTCCCAGCTCTATTTCCAGCGAATCAGTAGAAATATCTCCATTCACCAGCCCTGTCTTCTTTATTTCAAGCTGAACGGCTTTTACATTCCCGTTTATTGTGCCAAAAATGATAGCCGAACGTGTAACGATATCGCCTTCAACTTTTCCTTTCTCGCCCAATATCACTCCACCTTCCACATTAATATTCCCAACAACGGTTCCTTCAATTCTTATAACGGAAGAACCGCGCAGTTCTCCGGTAAACGTATAGCCTTCACCAATGATGGTAGATATTTCCTGCTGGTTGATTTCTAATGGCTGATTTTCTTTGTTTTTTTTAAACATTTTACTTGAGGGTTAAGAATGATTGAGGATTTATTTTTTGACCGTTTTTATGAATTTCATAATGAAGATGCGGGCCTGTAGACCGGCCGGTAGAGCCTATTTTTCCAATAACTTGCCCAATGCTGACCTTCTGCCCTACCCTAACCATAATCTGGGACAAATGGCCGTAAAGCGTTTCAAATCCATTTGCATGCTTCAGCATAATGCAATTGCCAAAGCCACCACGGGTTCCGGCAAACTCTACTGTTCCAACGGCCATTGCTTTTACCGGCGAGCCAAAAGGCCCAGCAATATCAAGGCCTTTGTGAGTTTCAACACTCGCGCCGCCAAAAGGATTTTCACGGTGCCCAAACGTGGACGTGATTCTACCATAAGTAGGCAGACCCAGCGGTGTGTGTGAAAAATCATAGCTAAGCCTGTTTAAATATTTTATATAAAAATCACTGATTTCATCCCCGGATAAAATGGCATCATCACTTTCGCCACCTTCCCCACCTTTGACTATAGGCTTAATTCCGCGAGCCTTCAAAAATTCGTTTATGCCGGAAAGCTCTTTATCTATTTTCAAAAACTTTTCTTTCATAGCGCTTGTATCAACCCCGGAAAACGCTGACCGGATATGATGTATCCTGTTGGAAAGAAAAAGTTGTTTTTGAACCTGTTGATTTTGAAGAGAGATAAGATACACTATTGCGCCTACCAATATCGCGAAGGAAACAACGATTCCGGCGATGTATTTTTTCCAATGTAAAATAAGGCCATTGGAAACCTGGATGGGTTTAAAAGCCTGTGCATTTTTATTGACAAATAAAATGGTGGTCTTTTCGCTTTTACGTTTCATCAGGCGGCATTCAAAAAGGATGATATTGAATATTGTTTTTGCTACCCACAGGGGAAAGTGCAATTGTGCTCACCAGTTATGAACGAAACGAAATTGTTAAAATTGCCTTAACGGCATTTTTTTTAAAATTTGTTTGCCATTTAATGAACTGGAATATGGTTTTCACTGTGCAGCCCGCAATTATACGATTCCGTTTTTAGTAGATAACCGCAGAAAATTTTAGCTATAAGCGCGTTTATAAAAAAATAAATTTATATATTTAAACAAAAACCATCATGAATTCAAGACGTGATTTTTTAGGCAAAATAGCCGCCGCCTCACTCGCCTTCCCGTTTGTAAACACAGCAATGGCTACGGGCAACATTTTCAATCCAAAATCTTCTGATGAAAAAATATTACGGGTAGCAATCATGGGCCTTGGCAGCTATGGAACCCGCGTGGCAGAAGCGATGCGGAGCTGCACCAAAGCAAAATTAGTCGGCGCTATCAGCGGCACGCCGTCAAAAATTAAAGACTGGCAATCCAAATACAACATCCCGGAAAAAAACTGTTATAACTATTCAAACTTTGACAACATTAAAAACAACCCCGATATTGACGCGGTATATGTGATAACGCCGAATGCGCTTCATCACGATGAGGTAATACGCGTAGCAAAAGCAGGCAAGCATGTTATTTGTGAAAAGCCTATGTCGATAAACGCGAAGCAAGGACAGGAAATGGTTGACGCCTGCAAAAAAGCAAACGTAAAATTATTGGTAGGATATAGAATGCATTTTGAACCGCATACTTTGGAAATTATTAAAATGCGCAAGGCCGGCGATTTTGGAAAAATTCTTTTCTTCCAGGGTTTAAGCGGCTTCACTATCGGCGACCCCAACCAATGGCGCTTAAACAAGCAACTTGCCGGTGGCGGCGCAATGATGGACATCGGTATTTATTCGATAAACGGATCACGATATATGGTTGGCGAAGATCCCATTTGGGTAACTGCTGAGGAAACCAAAAACAATCCTGAAAAATTTAAACCAGGCGTGGATGAAATTATCCAGTTTCAATTAGGATTTCCCGGGGGCGCAGTGGCTTCCTGCCTCTCAACGTACAGTATGAATAATCTTGACAAATTTTTTCTGAATGGAACAAAAGGATTTGCTGAATTAGATCCTGCAACCGGCTACGGCCCAATCAAAGGAAGAACGAACAAAGGACCAATTGATGCGCCCATCGTCACTCATCAAACGGTGCAGATGGATGAAATGGCTGATATCATTTTGAGAGATAAAAAACCTGTTGTTCCCGTGGATGGAGAAGAGGCAGTCAAAGATCTCAAAATTATTGACGCTATTTATCAAGCCTGCAAATCTGCGCAAAAAATAAAGTTGAATTTATAAAGTTTGACTATCGCTTAGCTTCTCCTGGTCAAGCTTTTTAGTCATATAAAAGCCGATAAATAAGCCCACGCCGGCCATTGTGAAAATTGTAGCGGGATAAATTCCATTATTTTCCATAGATGTATAGGTAGATAAAATCAATCCTAGAAAAACGCCAATTCCGATGCCCATCAAAAGAAGCGCTAAATTTAAAATGATGATTTTTCCAATGTTATTGGTGGCGCTTTTTCCTTTGATAAATATTCTCGCGTCAACACCTTTTTCAATCAGCGCCAAACGCTCTTTGTTGCGGGTAGATAAAAAAAGATAAAAAATTCCAAATATCATCAGGAAAAGACTTACTGTAATAATTGCTTCCATAAAAAAGAGGTTTAAATTTTAGTTTTAAATGTGTTCAGAGATTGTGACGCCAATATTTTAATTTGGTTACGTTTTAATAAAAATATTTAAAAGTTGTAACCGGCGGCATGAATAAATCGTCCAAAAAAAATTCATGGATAAATTAAACGATCTCTATTATATCAATCTTGTTAAAGATGGAAATACCAGTGCGTATGCAGTATTGGTAGATCGGTATAAGGATTTTGTTTTTAATTTATCTTTGAAAATGCTTCAGCAAAGAGAGGAAGCGGAAGAAGCGGCGCAGGATACTTTTATAAAAATTTTTAAGTCATTACAAACCTTTAAAGGTGAATCAAAATTTTCGACATGGCTCTACAAAGTGACTTATAACAATTGCCTGGACAGGTTAAAAAAGCAAAAGAAAAACCGCTTATTTCTTGAATTGAATGAATTTACTGAGCGTGAGATAAAATCAATAATGAGTGTTTTGGAAATGATCGAAGAAGTGGAAAGAAAAAAAATGGTTCAGGATTGTATTGCCTCGCTTGATGAAGAAGACAGATTCCTGGTTACCCTTTATTATTTTCATGAAAATTCTTTGAAGGAAATTTCACAGATTATGAAGATTAATGAGAATAATTTAAAAATTAAACTCCATAGAGCAAGAAAAAAATTAGCTGGTCTTTTTAAACTAAAAATTGAACCTGAAATAATAGACGGTTATGGAAAATAAAGAGGATCAAAATATAGAAAAGCTGGTGGAGCGAATGCTGATGAACAGCGGAATTGAATCGCCATCGCCTGATTTTACGCACAACGTGATGAGCGGAATTTATGCAGCACAAAAAAGCAGGAAAATAATTTACAAACCCATTTTTTCTAAGCGGACGTGGTTCATAATATTTACAGGAATCATCGCAATTTTTATTTATTCTTTCTTCAATTCAAATCCGCAGGCTCCATTGTTTGAAGTTAATTTTTCATGGTTCAGATTCAGCCAACTGGAAAAGTTTTTGCCAAATTTCAGAATTTCGTTTCTTACAGCTTACGTAATTCTGTTGGCAGCCATTGCTGTAATGGTTCAGATATTTTTCCTCAAAAAATATTTTGACAAGCAACTGGAGAGTTAATATTTTTTTTTATAGCTTGAATTTGTAAAAATCCGCTGCCAGTAAACGAACAAATACCGTTGTTTTTTATTCCAATAAAACGATGGATTCTATATGGAAAGTTTTTTTGGGAGTGCTGTAATTTTTCTTCAAATGAATTGAAATCAGGCAACCGCTTTATTCACCAAATCAGCAGCTTCGCTCAGTAAAATAGCAGATTCTACTTTCAACCCGCTTTTATCAATCAGGTCTTTTGCCACTTCTGCATTTGTTCCCTGCAGGCGAACAATGATAGGTATTTTTATATCGCCGATAGATTGATAAGCGTCTATAACGCCCTGTGCTACACGATCGCATCGAACGATACCGCCAAAAATATTTATCAGAATGGCCTTTACTTTCGGATCTTTTAAAATAATGCGGAATCCTGCTTCCACGGTTTGTGCATTAGCTGTTCCGCCTACATCCAGGAAGTTTGCAGGCTCACCTCCACTCAGTTTAATCATGTCCATGGTGGCCATTGCAAGCCCCGCACCGTTTACCATACAACCTACGTTTCCATCAAGCTTTACAAAATTCAAATTAAATTTTGCAGCTTCCACCTCGGTAGGATCTTCTTCACTCACATCGCGCAAAGCCGCGATATCAGGATGGCGCAGCAGCGCGTTGTCATCAATATTCATTTTACAATCGACGGCGATTAATTTTCCATCGCTTGTTTTAAACATAGGATTTATTTCAAGCATGCTGCAGTCGAGGCCTACATAAGCATTATACAAATTAGTTACAAATTTTACGCAGTTTTTAAATGAGGTTCCGCTGAGCCCAAGATTGAAAGCAATCTTCCGCGCCTGGAACGGCTGCACTCCGCCGCCCGGATGAATCCATTCCTTAAAAATTTTTTCAGGCGTATCATGAGCCACATCTTCTATATTAACGCCCCCCTCCGTACTATACATTATTACATTTTTCCCTTTGGACCTGTCCATTAATATTGACAAATAAAATTCCTTCACCGGCTCCGCTCCATCATAATAAACATCCTGGGCAACGAGAATTTTATTTACCACCTTCCCGGCTTCCCCGGTTTGAACGGTGATTAAGGTGCCGCCCAATAAATTTTGCGCAATCGTTTTTACATCTTCAAGGCTTTTTGCTACAGCTACTCCTTTTTGCTCTGTGCCCTTAATTTTTCCTTTGCCACGGCCCCCTGCATGAATCTGGGCTTTAATTACCGCAAACTTGCTTCCATACTGGCTATTAATAAACCGGTATGCATCTTCCGCTTCAGAAATAGTGCTGCACGCTATGCCTTCCTGCACAGGAACATTGTATCTTTTCAATAATTCTTTAGCCTGGTATTCATGTAAATTCATAGAAAAAAATTTTTGCGAAGATACTTTCAAAAAATTAATTGCACCGGCGTTTCCGCATCATGTGATGACATAAAAGGCGGTAATTGCTTTGGGCTGTATCAGAACTGAAGCGTAAAGGCGGTGCCCTGGCCGGGAACAGAATGCACATTTACATTGCCTTTGTGCAACATCATAATTTGCTTGCACAAGCTTAGTCCAATGCCGCTTCCGGTTTTTTTAGTGCTGAAAAAAGGAATAAAAATATTTTCCAAAACATCATCCGGGATACCGCTGCCATTATCTGCTACTTTGATAGCCACTTTATTATTGTTGGACGTAGCCGATAATACAATCATCGCGTTTTCCCTGTCTTTCAACGCTTCAATAGCATTCACCACCAGGTTGATTAATACCTGCTCTATCAGGCTGGGATCTACCTCAACAGACAAACTGGTATCTTTTAATACGATGTCCATTTCGATATTTTTTTTATCCAGCGTTGGCTCCATCAACTGGTATAAATTTTCAAACAGGTCGCGCACAAAAACCTTCTTCACATTCGGCTTGATAATCTTGTTTAAATTCCGGTATGTTTCTGCAAATTTCAATAAGCCCTCACTGCGCCGTTTGATAGTATCAATGCCAACTTCAAGATCGTGTATAGTTCCACCGGTATCATTTAGGTTGGGAATGGCCTGTTGCAGCCGCCCTTTTAACGTATCAGCAAGAGAAGATATAGGCGCTACTGAATTCATGATTTCATGCGTCATTACACTCAATAATTTTTTCCAGGCTTTTGATTCGGTTTCATCCAGCGCCTCATTAATATTTTGAAAAGCAATCAGCATAAATCTATTGCCATCCGTTTGAAAGGTAGTGCCCGAAAGCAATATCTTAAATGAGTGGCTTTCCAGATGAACAACCGCGATTTTACTTTCTGTGGGTTTGAGAGAGATTACTTCATCATACAATTCTTTGTCCCTGTTGGCTAAAGAATAAATATGTTTTAAGTAAGGCAGGCGAAGCATTTTTTTTAGCGCTTCATTCATCCAGATAATTTCCCCGTTCTCAAGGTTAAAAGAAATAATTCCTGTATCCACCAGCTCAAGAATCTTTTGCAAATACTGAAAAGACGTTTCTTTTTCTTTTGAAATTTCTTTAAACGCATCCGTTATTTTGTTGAAGCTTTCACGAAGCGCACGAAGTTCAAGAGGCGCTTTTTTCACGCTGAAATGACGTGAAAAGTCGCGATAGCGGATCGACTCAACAAATTGATCCAGTTCTTTTTTTCCCTTGAAATGATATCGGTACAATTCCACAAGCTGGTAAATGATGATGGGGCCCAGCAGGAATAAATAATTTAATTTATTGCTGATAAGTAAATAAGACGCAAGTGTTATAGAAACAAACAACAAAAATATCCTGATAAATATTTGAAATTCTACTTGTTTGAACATGTTTGGCGGATTTTACAAAGCAGTAATCAGATGTCGTATTTGCTAAGCCTTCTGTATAAAGCAGTTCTTGTAAGGCCCAGTTCCCGTGCAGCTTTGCTGATATTGCCCTGGTGCTTTTCTATCACCCTTAAAATAGTACTTTTTTCAACATTGCTTAAATTCAAATCTTTAGGTTCTTCTTCCTTTTGAGGCGCAGATTCTATCGGTGAAAAAATAAGATCGTCAGCAGAAAGCATTTCCCCATCAGACATTATCACCGCGCGTTCCATAGTATATTGAAGCTCGCGCACATTTCCGGGAAAATGATATTGCTTTAATTTGGCAAGCGCCTTTCCATCAAACTCCAAAAGGGGTTTCATATATTTTTTGGCGTAAGTATTGGCAAAATGTTTGGCAAGCAGGACAATATCTTCTCCCCTCCTGCGCAAAGGAGGCACAGTAATTTCAACGGTATTGATGCGGTAAATTAAATCTTTCCTGAACCGGTTTTCATTCGCCAGTTCTGCCAAAGGCAAATTGGTAGCGCATATCAGTCGAATGTCAATGTTAACAGGAACATTGCTTCCCAGCCTTATCACCTGCCGGTTTTGCAAAACGCTCAGCAGCTTGGATTGTTGCTGCAAATTAATATTGCCGATTTCGTCAAGAAATAATGTTCCGCCATTGGCTGTTTCAAAACGTCCGGCCCTGTCTTCGGCTGCACCCGTGAATGCGCCTTTTTTATGCCCAAACAATTCGCTTTCAAAAAGAGTTTCTGTAAGAGCGCCCACATCTACTTTTACAAAAGGCTTTTTGGACCGAAGAGAATTTTGGTGTATCGCTTTTGCAATCAAATCTTTTCCTGTTCCGTTTTCGCCGAGCACCAGGATGTTCGCATCTGTGGGAGCAATTTTTTCTATCTTATAAAAAATATCTTTCATCGCTTCAGAATCGCCAAGCAATTCTTTGCCGATTACTGAAGATTCTGAACTGCCCTTTTCATCAGCTGGCTTTCCTTTTGCCTTTAAAGTTTTTTTGATGCAGCCAATTAATCTTTCGTTGTGCCAGGGCTTCACCATAAAATCTGAAGCGCTTTCTTTTAAGGATCTTACCGCCAAATCAATATCACCGTAGGCTGTAATCATTATCACATCGGCATTTGAGCCAAATTCACGAATTTTTTTAAGCCAGAAAAGTCCTTCGTTACCGGTATTGATTGAACTGTTGAAATTCATATCCAGCATAATAAGATCCACCGGGTATTTCGACAACAATGACCTGATATTTTCAGGATTTTTTTCTGTAATAACTTCCTTCACTTCTGTTTTCAATAATAATTTTACCGCAGTCAGAATATCGGTATCATCATCAATTATTAAAACTGTAGCATTTTTTACATTCATTTTTACCGTTTAAATTTTCCGAAAAATTGAAATAAAAATATTAATTATTTGTTTGCCTGCTGCAAGTTTCGACTCATTCATTACACCAAATCTCCATGAAAATTAAAGCAGTTGCAAATGCAACATTAGCAATTTTTATAAAATAATTATTGAAGGAATGTTGTAAAGATTTTAAAAAGTTGCACCACTGTTTCAAAAGCGGATGGTCACTGTATCATAAACGAACACCACCGTTAAAAAATCCAATTCGGACTTATTGAAAATCAATGCAGTATGGATTGGCACGTCTTTGTACTCTATTAGTTCAAACAACAAACGGATTTAAAAAAAGATTGTAACAAAAAGAAATCAGAAACGTATTAAAAAATTATAAAAAAAATTAAAAACAAAAATCATGAAACTTTATTCAAACAACCTCCTGGAAAATCTTACAAAAGATGAATTAAAAAATCTGACCCTCCAGGTGAAAGAAACAATGGCGAAAGAATTTAAGAACGAAAAGAAAAGAATCTTTAGCGCTGCCCAATACTGGGACATCCAACGGCGTAAAAGAAATTTTACTTCAAAAAGATTTGCATTCTAAAAAACATTTTAAAAAAATTTAAAACAACAAGTCATGAAACTTCAATCAAACAACCTCCTGGAAAAGTTGACGATTACAGAAATTAATCAGCTTACGTTCGAGGTAGAAGAAACCATCGCAAAAGATTTTGGACGGGAAAAGAAAAGAAACTTTACCGTTGCACAGTTTTGGAATATCGAGCGTAGCAAAAGAAACTTTGCAGCAAGAAGAAATGTTATCTGAAATTGCGCCTTTTTACAGAAATTTTGCTTGTATCAAAAATGAACTACACCTGTATCAAAACCGAACACTACACCGGAAATTATGTTTTCTAAGTATTTGAAAAACAACAGCATAATTAATGGCATACGGTTTATGATATTTGTAGAGAGAAAATTAAAAAACCATCGGCATTTTCCCGGAAAGTAAAAAAAATAGTATGGACAGAGTTATTGAAAAAAAGAAATGGTCACGCAAAAGGATTCTTACAATCTTAGGAATTGTTGCTATAGTTACATTGATTGCATTAAGTTATTATTTCACCTCGGGTAAAAGCAAGTTGAATGTGGATATGGATCGCATCACCATCAGCGAAATTAAAAAAGGAACTTTCCAGGAAACCATTCCGGTAAATGGCGTGGTGCTTCCGCTTACTACCATTTACCTGGATGCAGCAGAAGGTGGCCGCGTAGAAGAAAAATATGTAGATGACGGCGCCGTCATGAAAAAAGGACAACCTATTTTAAAATTGTCAAATACTGATTTGCAACTGGCGCTGGTAACACAAAAAACCAATGTGTATAACCTGCTGACGCAAATGCAGATTTCAAAAAACGCCGCGGAACAAAATACAGTAAGTAAGCTGAACCAGATGACTGACGTGGAAAGCGCTCTGAAGGAAGCGAAAAGGATTTACGATTTGGATAAATATCTTTTTGAGAAAAAAGCAATCGGATCGCAGGAATTTGAAAAAGCTAAAAATGACTACAATTATTACCTGCAGAAAAAGCAACTGACCTCTAAAATTCTTGAACAGGATTCTACCACTACGGAGCAACAAATGAAGCAGGCAAAACAATTGTACCAGGGGTCGCAGGAGGCTTTAAATGTAATGCAGGAAAAAGTGGGCGACCTGATAGTTCGTGCGCCGATAGACGGCCAGCTTACTTCGCTGGATGCAGAAATTGGCGAATCAAAAAATAAAGGCGAACGTCTTGGCCAGATTGACGTGTTGGATGGATTTAAAGTGAGGGTAGATATCGATGAGCATTACATTTCAAGAATATTTACCGGATTGAGAGGTAATTTCGATTTCAATAATAAGACATACACCCTTGAAATTAAGAAAGTTTATACACAGGTGGTAAGCGGCCATTTCCAGGTAGACATGGAATTTGTAGGCGATGTGCCTGATAAAATACGCCGGGGACAAACGCTGCAAATCAGCCTTGCATTAAGCGCAGAGAGACAAGCCTTGCTTTTGCCTAAAGGAGGTTTTTATCAGAAGACAGGCGGCAACTGGATTTTCAAACTAAGCAAGGACGGCAAAACTGCTTATAAAACTGATATCCAGCTCGGGCTGCAAAACCCGGATTACTACGAAGTATTAGAAGGATTAAGCCCCGGCGACAAAGTAATTACGAGCAGCTATGAGAACTACGGCGATATGCAGGAGCTCGTTTTAAAAAATAATTAATACAAATAAACACTGACGCGATATGAAAAATTTTAGATCGATGTTGCTTTTTTTGCTTCTGCTGTTTTTTTGCCTGGGCACGCAACAATGCTCTTTTAAGAAAAAGCAGTATTGCCAAAATGCTTTACAAAAAGTTCAACACAACAATCCAAATACAATTCCTGAAAATACTCCGGCCGGAATTTTTCCTGGCGATGATTTGATAATTAAGATTTAATAAATAGCTTAAACCAAACAAAAAAAAATGATAAAAATTACCAACCTCGAAAAAATCTACCGTACTGAAGAAGTAGAAACTGTGGCGCTAAACAAGCTTTCTTTTGCTGTGAAAGATAAGGAATTTGTAGCAGTGATGGGGCCTTCCGGATGTGGCAAATCAACCCTGCTTAATATACTCGGATTATTAGACGACCCCGACAGCGGAAGTTTTTTATTCAATGGTATTGAAGTGGCACATTTTAATGAAAGAAAAAGGGCCGACCTGCGCAAACGCAATATAGGCTTCGTTTTCCAAAGCTTTAACCTCATAGACGAGCTCACTGTTTTTGAGAACGTGGAGTTACCACTTATTTATCTTGGCATTAAATCAGATGAAAGAAAAAAACGCGTGGAAGAAGTGCTCGAAAAAGTTCAGATTATGCACAGGAGAAATCATTATCCACAACAGTTATCGGGCGGACAGCAACAACGTGTAGCCGTGGCCCGCGCAGTGGTGAACAAGCCAAAATTAATTCTTGCCGATGAGCCTACCGGTAACCTGGATTCATCAAACGGAAATGAAGTAATGCAATTGCTTATAGAGCTGAATGAACAGGGAACTACTATCATTATGGTTACGCACAGCGAGCATGATGCAAGCTATAGCCACCGGATTATCAGGATGCTTGACGGCCAAACCGTAACAGAAAATATCCTCGTATAGCCGGTTAAAAAAATTCCATTCGCTTTTGAGGCTGAAAAAAAAATCTCATTATTTGTTTGTTTACTGATTAGAAGCAGCGTCCGGTCTAATTTGTAAACCATTTATACATTTTTGCTCACATGATTCAGAATTATTTAAAAACAACATTTAGAAATCTTTGGAAAAACAAGGGTTTTACTTTTTTGAATATTTTCGGACTGGGGATAGGTATTGCCTGCGCTTCCCTCATATTTTTGTGGGTGGAAGATGAAATCAATTTCAATAATTATTTCAGCAACAAAGAAAATCTGTATAAAATAAAAGACAGCCAAACCTATGACGGCACTACGTTTACATTTGATGCTACGCCCGGCCCTCTTGCC
>Ga0157369_10006886_pt1 | contig 13118 bp, 8 predicted proteins | sample C25metaG_FD_113461 | JGI IMG/M metagenome (GOLD analysis project Ga0157369, IMG submission 113461) | Corn rhizosphere microbial communities from Kellogg Biological Station, Michigan, USA - C2-5 metaG | ecosystem: Host-associated > Plants > Roots > Rhizosphere > Soil | place: USA: Michigan...
AATGACGCGCCGTAAGGGCGTGCTCGACGGCGTCGGCCTGCCGGGCAAGCTCGCGGACTGCCAGGAGAAAGACCCGGCGAAGTGCGAAATCTACATCGTCGAGGGCGACTCGGCAGGTGGGTCGGCCAAGCAAGGGCGTGACCGGAAGTTCCAGGCCATCCTGCCGCTGCGCGGCAAGGTGCTGAACGTCGAGAAGGCTCGCTATGACAAGCTGCTGTCGTCGGAGCAGATCGTCACGCTCGTGACCGCGCTTGGGTGCGGGATCGGCAAGGACGATTACAACCTCGACAAGCTGCGCTATCACCGCATCATCATCATGACCGACGCGGACGTCGACGGTGCGCACATCCGTACGCTGCTGCTCACGTTCCTCTATCGCCAGATGCCGGACATGATCGAGCGCGGGTATGTGTATATCGCGCAGCCGCCGCTTTACAAGATCAAGGCGGGCAAGGACGAGCGGTATTTGAAGGACGATACGGAGCTGAACGCGCACATGCTGCGGTTGGCGCTGCAAGGGTCGGAGCTGGTGCCTGGCGAGAATGCGGCGGCGATTTCCGGCGATGCGCTCGGGGAGCTGGCGCGGTCGTACCTGCTGTCGAAGAGCGTGATCGAGCGGTTGAGCCGGTTGTATGACCCGGCCGCGCTTGAAGCGGTCATGGACGGGGTGGCGATCGATCTCTCCAACGAGGCTTCGACGGAGGCTTCGGCTAAGGCTCTGCATGCGGCGTTGCATGATGACGCGCTCAAGAACGACGTGCGTGTCGTGCCTTCGTATGACCCGGTTCGTGAGCAACGGTCGCTGCATGTCGAGCGGACGCATCACGGGAACGTGCGGGTTTCGGTCATCGACCAGGAATTCCAGCACACGGCGGATTATCAGCAGCTCGTGACTACCGCGGATACGTTCAAGGGGCTGATTGGGGAAGGTGCGGTCATCAAGCGCGGTGAGCGCAGCATGGCTGTGAGCGACTTCAAGAGCGCGATGAAGTGGCTGCTGGCGGATGCTGAACGCAACGTCTCCAAACAACGCTATAAGGGGCTCGGCGAGATGAACCCCGGGCAGCTGTGGGAAACGACGATGGATCCGGCGGTGCGGCGTTTGCTGCGTGTGCAGATCGAGGACGCTATTGCTGCGGATGGGATCTTTACTACCCTCATGGGGGATGATGTCGAGCCGCGGCGGGCGTTTATCGAGTCGAATGCGTTGCGGGCGGGGAATATTGACGTTTGAGGGCGAAACAGGCAACGCGCTAGTATTTTGGAAACCCCGCAGCTCCAAAGGCTGCGGGGTTTTTTGTTCCTTTCCTGAATCGCGAATTTCGATAATGCAAAGGATTGCATGTCAGGTTTCGTCAAGGCGTACCAGCATTGCCACGCCCGAAATTGGATATGCAGACATCCATAATTAACTGCGAACTTGACGTCTGTCACGAGTGCGGTAAGTAGGACTTCGATATCTCGGCGTTGCGTCGATTTTTTTGCATGCACGTCACCAAGTTAAACTGCGTTTGACACTGGTGTCAAATAAGTAGTGTAGTGTTCGAAGGGAATAATAAAGCGCTACGTATAGGTGAACACAATGTACACGGATGAGATGTCTGCCGAACAGAACGCTTGGGGCGAGCGGGGCCTGTTTCTTATGCGAGAATTGCTTCCATTCATGGGCGAATTTGCGCGTACCCGTGGATTGGAAACACACGAGCGAGTCAATCTTGGCATGCTGCTTACGGCTGCAGCACGTTCCAGTGAGAGTGCGTTTCTTCTAATAGCCTACGGGCAGCTTTGGGATGCAGAGGTTGTTGTCCGATCGGTCTTTGAGGCATCAGTTAAATTCGCGTTTATCGTCCAGACCCGCGAAGATTTCGCGCAGAGATTCAGCGAGTACACTGAGGATCAGTTCGAACTTGCGCTCATGAAGGACGATCAGAAGGCGAGGGACGTATTGGCCAGCCTTCGCGACCCGGATGCAGATCAATGGAGACCCATTCGCGATATGGTTCTTTCGGACGCTAAACGAGAGGAACTACGAGCGCGCTACGACAAACCCACTCGCCGTGCCATGGAAACTCGCTGGGGTTACGCTGGAATTCTGAATTCACTGAGTAAGAGCGGGGATCCCTTCTATAAGGGATTCACTGGGCTGACCTTTTCCTATGCAATCGCTAGCCACATCCAACATGCGGACTATGCCGGGGTCTCGATCGCAATGGATCGCGAGATGCGATCCCCAGAACGACGCGATTCGGTGCAAATGGCACATCTAGTACGTCTTATCACCGATTGCTTCGTCTGCTTCAACCTTCGGCTGAGAACAGCCTATCGTTTCGCCGGCTGCGATTCAGCACCGCTAACAGAAGTCGACAGAAAGATCGAGGAATTCACGGCTGAAATGAAGTTCGCGCATGAGCGCTGGCTGGAGATCGAGTATGGATCTTCGTCGCCCCCCTCGGGGCACGATGCGGCGTGAGGATACCTCTCCTCTCGCCCAGTGCATCGCCTAACTCGTTGCATGCGTGCAGTCGGCGCTCACTGAAGACCGCATCCAGTAACCTGACACAGTCCACGGCCTATTACAAATTCCTTTCATAGTCAGAATGTGAAGTACTCACGCTAGCGTGAAACAGCGGCAGGAACCACATTCGGCACAAGTAGAGAAAATACCGGTACACCTTGCAGTTCATCAATGGCTCACACTCACAAAAATTCTGTTACATTTTTTACCAATTCTTTTCATCAACAGTTGCGCAGCACCACAATCGCTGGTGCCAGCCGCACGGCCCCACGGGGGTAAACCATGAGAGAAATTGATCACCCGCCAGACGCGCCGTCGCTCCTTGAGTCCATGCGCTCCATCGGCTATTCGCTCGAATCTGCCCTCGCCGATCTCTTAGATAACAGTATTACGGCCAAAGCGACGAACATTCGAATCGAATTTCGCCCGACTGGCGACCCATACATCGCCGTCCTCGACGACGGAGAAGGTATGTCCAGCAGCCAACTGGAATCAGCGATGCGACACGGCAGCCGCAACCCGCTCGAGACACGGTCAACAGGAGATTTGGGGCGCTACGGCTTAGGCTTAAAAACAGCCTCTCTTTCACAGTGTCAGCGTATGACCGTTGTGTCGCTCCGTGGCACCGAACTGAGCGCGTGTGTGTGGGACTTGGAGACTGTAGTTCGGCGATCCGCATGGACCATGTTAATTCTGGATCCGGATGAGATCGAGGCTCTTCCGCACGTTCAGGACCTAAAGGCACAGGGGACAGGTACTATGGTCATCTGGCAGAAATTGGATCGACTCGGAGCAGGTGAAAGCTCCATCGAGCGCGCTCTCGGCGAGAAGATCGATCGGGCACGTAACCACTTGGCCCTAGTATTCCATCGATATATCCCCGGAGAAGCTCCTATTGGACGCATTCGGATACAAATCAATGGAAGCAATGTCGATGCATTTGATCCGTTCCTATCCGGACACAAAGGAATTCAAAGGCTTGACGAAGACCGGTTCACATTGGAGGGGCATCGAGTAGTTGTTAAGCCCTTCATTCTTCCACATCTGACTAAGCTTGCACGAGCTGATATCGAAGCTCTCGGAGGAACTGAAGGTCTAAGAAACCAACAAGGCTTTTACGTCTATCGAAATCTGCGTCTCATTATTTGGGGTACTTGGTTTCGGCTCGCAAAAAAGGACGAGCTCAGCAAGCTCGCTCGAGTACGAGTCGATATACCTAATTCCCTCGATCATCTGTGGACATTAGATATTAAGAAATCGTCTGCCTCCCCTCCAGAAGCCGTCCGTCTCAATCTTCGGCGCACTGTTCAGCGTATTCGAGATTACAGCGGACAGACAATCACTTTTCGCGGGCGCATGGCAGACACCCGTCACATTACCCCGGCCTGGACCGAGGTGCTAGACCGTGATGGAGTTCGCTATGATGTGAACCGTCTCCATCCATCAGTTGTTCAGTTGCAAAATCTGCTTTCCGCAGAAGAAAGACCGTCGCTCGAAGCAATGTTGCGCGTAATTGAAATGGCATTTCCGGCTGATGCACTATATGCCCGCATGGCTTCAGAAATGCGTCCCTCATTCAACGGAGACGATGTCATAGACCAACTTGCGGAGTTGGCTCGCACGCTAATATCAGGACTTTCAGCTGGTTCCCCAACACGCAAAACAATTCTCGACAATCTATACCTAATCGAGCCATTCAGCGCCCATCCTGAAGTAGCAAAAAAGATCTCGACCGAACTCGACGAAAATGAATACAAAACCTCAAACTGAATTATCAGAAAACGGCCGTCGACTTGAACTCGCCGTCATCACGTCCCTTACTATTTCCGGAATACCAAACGAAGCAGAAATATATTCATTGGCTACTCAACTACGCACGATCCCGATATATTCGATCGAAGACGAAGAGCTCGCGATAGTGCTACGTAGGCTTCACGAGTCGCTAAGGCTTGATATGGGTTTGGGCAACCGAGTTGTCAACGACTATGCTCCCTGGCTGCAAGCGAGAAAAGCCGAAATCAATCCCTTCTATTGGACAAGGTATCAAACCGATCTGCGCAAGCAGGGCTGGGCGCCCAAAGTGTTGAATGGACTGGATAGAGTAACGGACGATATCCTCGATCTGCTTGCCGATCCCTGTGGTTACACCGGATGGCCTCGTCGCGGGCTCGTGATGGGCGATGTGCAGTCCGGAAAAACATCCAACTATACGGGCTTGGTTTGCAAGGCGGCTGATGCTGGCTACCGATTGATTATTTTGCTAACGGGTACACTCGAGAGCCTTCGACGGCAAACTCAAGAACGCCTGGATGCCGGTTTCGTGGGCTTGGATAGCTCCGGAATGCTCAATCGAAACAAACAACGCAAGGACATTGGTGTTGGCTTAATTAATGGGACGCGCGCCGCGGGAGTTTTTACTTCAACCGTGGCAGATTTCCGTGCCTCGACGGTTAATCAGCTTGGATTCAAACTGTCTTCATTTAACGAGCCAGTACTATTAGTCGTCAAAAAAAACAAGCGAATTCTTGAAAATTTGGCTACATGGTTACTTTCGTTTAATGCGGGTCACAACAGTAGTACCATCGACATCCCAATGCTGTTGATTGATGACGAATCAGATAACGCATCCGTAAATACCAACACAAAAAAGGTTACAGCGATTAACGGCAGCATCCGTAATCTATTGAAACTATTCCCTCGATCAAGCTATGTAGGTTTCACGGCAACTCCGTTCGCAAACGTCTTCATTAATCCAGACTCAAATGATGCAATGGTTGGTGACGATCTGTTCCCGCGTGATTTCATATATGCCCTTGATGCCCCGACGAACTATATCGGTGCCAGCCGTATATTTGGGGACGATGACTCCTTGGATTGCTTGCGCAGCATCAATGACGGCGCGGAGACGTTTCCACGGGGACTCAAGTCGACTGAAACAATCGATACCATTCCTAACTCTCTAGTGGACGCAGTACATTGCTTCGTGCTTGCCAATGCAATTATGGATGGGAGAGGTGCCACGCCCAAGCATCGTTCAATGCTTGTCAACGTCAGTCATTTTTCACTTATTCAGGATCAAGTAAAAGAAATCGTTGACGGCCTACTGCGCGACATTCAAAGGGATATCCGCAATTACTCGTCACTACCGACCGCGGAAGCACTGCGGAATCGAACAATTTCCACACTTTATAACATTTTTCAACGCGAATATCGGACTGTCGATTTGACATGGGATGTTGTTCAAAATCGACTTACAGCCGCCTCTCTCCCGATCGAAGTACGATCTGTGAATCAAAATGCCGGACCGGCCAGCCTCGACTATTCGCAATACAAACAAAATGGCCTTCGTGTAATTGCAGTTGGAGGAAACAGCCTATCGCGCGGCCTTACGCTAGAAGGCCTCGTTATCAGTTATTTTCATCGACATACGCAGATGTATGACGCACTTCTGCAAATGGGTCGTTGGTTTGGTTATCGCACCGGTTATGAAGACATCTTCCGAATCTGGATGACAGACGAAGCAATCAACTGGTATAGGCAAGTGGCCGAAGCAACCGACGAGCTTCGCGATGAGATTCGGATAATGCAAAACAGCAAACTAAAGCCGATTGATTTTGGCCTGAAAGTTCGCTCTCATCCGGAATCGTTATTAATTACTGCGCGCAACAAGATGTATCACACGGAGCAAATCATCCGCTCGATTACTATAAGTGAGGAAGCAGTCGAGACAGCAAGAATTTTTCTCGATGCGAATATTATTGAGGGAAATTTTCGATCCACCCAGCGCATTATTAGAGAAATATTGGAAAGCTCTAGTACCAGGAGCACACAGGCCAAGTATCTCTGGAAAAATGTTCCGAAAAAGATCATTTCCGACTATCTACGTGCCTTTGCAGCCCACCCTCTTAATGTAAATTTCCAGCCAAGAGATTTGGCGGATTTTATAGAGCACTCATCTGAGCAACGACTCGATGAATGGGATGTGATCATTCCTGAAGGAGATGGGGATGAAAGCATCTGCCTAGATGCCGGGACAATCAATGTACGTATGCGCAGACGGAAAGTGGACGTAGAAAGAGATGTGCGGGCGCTGCTAATTAATGGTGACAAAATGCGCGTCGGTTCGCGGGGTGACGAAAAAGCGGGAATGGAGGCGTCTGCCATCGCGCTCGCGGAGAAAGATTTTTGGGCCGACGCTGACAACAGCAAAAAGAAGAGTGTTCCTGACCGAGCTTACCGCTCGAAACGAGAGCGACCACTACTCATCATCCATATGATCGAGGGCCGTGAATCATCAAGTGTTGGCGGAGCAACAATTTATCAGGTTCCCGCTAATACTGCGCTTGTCGCACTCGGCCTCAGCTTCCCTCGCTTAGCCGTCGGTAGCCGAAGTGTTACATATCGAATCAACCTTGTGGAGTTACGCAATATGCTGCGCGAGGAAATCGATAATTCGGACGAGGAGGATGACGACGATGTCGATACGCCTTGAAGATAAATGGGATAGTCTGCAACCCGACACCGTTCGTCCGGTATTTCAGCTGTATGACGCGCGTCATCTGCTCCCCTTTTACATTGGGCGCGAATCGGACGGACGTCGCTCCCTGCTTCTACTGTGCAATCATCCCTTACCGGCGCTCGACGGTTTCCGATTCATAGATATTCGTACGCATAAGAGGGACGACGAAACGCTGGCTTTGGTTCTTTCACTACAGAATCATGAACTTCAATCCGTCTTCTCTCTCCTGTGCGAAGACTTGATCGAGTCATCTCGTCATATTTCTGATCAACGCCAAGCTGCGCGTTTTGTCATTCTCCGCCTGGAAAAATGGCGTAGACTACTTGAGCAAGAGGTACCTCCCCAACTTGGTGAAGCGAAGGTCCGCGGGCTATTCGGCGAACTTTTCTTTCTAGAAATCCTTATCGGTGAAATCGGCGAAACCTCTGCGGTAGAGGGATGGGTAGGCCCGATTGGTGCCGATCAAGATTTCCAACGTCCCGAACGTGCCTGGGAAATCAAATCAATTCGCCCTGATGCACAATATGTAAATATTTCCTCAGAGCGTCAACTTCTTTCCTCCGGCAAAGATCTACAGCTAGTTACAATCACAATCACTGAAAGATCCAGCGAGGGCGATCAAGCGCTTAGTTTAAATTCTATGGTTTCGCGCCTGCGAGAGCGATTACTCCATCATCACGCCGCGAGTGACATACTCGAAGAGCGCCTGTTGAACGCGGGATACACCCATCGAGACGCCTATGATTTTCCGATTCTTTCGGTGATCAAGTTTGAGAAATTTAAAATCAACGAATCTTTTCCGCGAATCGTGTCTAGCGCGTTGTGCGAAGGTATTTTTGATGTTAATTACAAACTCGCCCTAGCAATATGCCGGAAGCACATCGCCGATTGAAACACACAAGGGAAATTAACATGGACATCATCGAGTTTCGTCAAGATTTACTTGAAACCGTGCGAACTTCTGCCGAAGTAAATCGGGATTTTTTGCGGGCTGCGTTTGTCGATGAGATAGGCTCTCGACTCACAGATGCTGAAGAATTTTCTGATTTTATGGTTTGCCGGTTTGAGGGTACTGGAACGAAAGGAAGAAAGCTCCAAGTCGATGGATATTGCTGGGACGAGACCGATGGGTCTCTGGCGCTTCTTATCTCCGAATTTTCCAACGACGACGTTATTCCAACTTTTGGTGTAGTCGAGAGCCGACGACTTTTTGGCATGCTCCGATCTTATGTCGAAGAAGCCTTATCGGGACGATTGACGGACGGATCAATCGAGGAGAGCCAACAAGGATATGGCCTTGCAACGGATCTAATTGCGTGGCGCCCAAACATCAGTCGCTTCCGACTATATCTTGCGAGCGATGGTCAATTGAACACGCGCGTGAAAGACTGGCCACTTGATGAAATCGATGGAGTGCCGACTGATTTTCACATTTGGGACATCGCACGATTTCATACTAGTTTCCAATCAACAACTGGAAGAGATGATATTTCGATTGACTTCACCCAATTCGGTTGTGACGGGCTTCTATCGCTCGAAGCGGGAGGTTCGGGAGGAGACTATCAATCATATCTATGCATGATTCCCGGTCAAGTACTTGCCGATATCTACGACACGTACGGAAGCAGATTATTGGAGGGGAACGTACGCTCCTTCCTCACGACAAAAGGCAAGGTAAACGCAAAGATCCAGCAAACGATCTACTCGAAGCCAGAGATGTTCTTTGCATTTAATAATGGAATTGCTGCGACTGCTGAGCATATTGAACTAAGATCCCATGGGTCAAGTAGGCTTATTACCGCGGCAACCAATCTTCAAATCGTCAATGGCGGTCAAACTACGGCATCACTCGCCTTCGCCAAGAGAAAGGACGGGGCAGATTTGACAAAGATCAGCGTCCAAATGAAGCTGGCTGTCCTGTCACCGGAACGTGCAGGTGAACTCATTCCAGAGATCGCTCGATGCGCAAACAGTCAAAACAAAGTTAGTGACGCTGATTTTTTTGCCAATCACCCGTTTCATATTCGCCTCGAAGAGCTTTCACGTCGCCTCTTCGCGCCACCAGCCCCCGGTCGTCAAAACGGAACGCACTGGTTTTACGAACGGGCACGCGGCCAATTTACGAACGAACAGGCAAAATCTTCAGCTTCTCAGAAGAAGCAATTTCTGGCACAAAACCCAAAATCTCAGCTTATAACGAAAACAGATATTGCAAAATTTGAAAATAGCTGGCGCGGCCTTCCACACAAAGTGAGTCTCGGCGCGCAGAAGAATTTTTTGATTTTTGCCGACTCCATCGCCAAGTCATGGACCGAAAATGAGTCACAATTTAATGAGCAATATTTTCGCAACTTAGTTGCGATTGCGATTTTGTTTCGAGAAACCGAGTCACTTGTTTCCGAGCAACCATGGTATCAAGGTGGCTACAGAGCAAATATTGTGACGTATTCGCTCGCAAAGCTGCATGACATGATAAGCCAGCAAAAGCTTGGATATAGACTTAATCTCAAAGCAATTTGGGAAAATCAAAAATCAGCACCCGAATTATTGGCGCAGCTCAGCCTGATTTCAGAAAATATTTTCGAGATACTTACTGATTCGGATAGACCGAGACAGAACGTGACAGAATGGGCAAAGCTGCAAGCATGCTGGGATCGAGTTCGCTCGGCCAATATTCCATTCATCGATGGCATTAATAATCAACTAATAGATGTAAAATCGGTGGTAAATTCAGAAAGAAGCGCGAAGGACGTACAAGAAATGGACCGGGGAATCGAGAAGCAAATATCTGTGCTTGAGACACCTGGCGCGAAATGGGGTCGTATGCGCGAGTGGGCCATTCAACGCGGCTTGGTTACGTCGAAGGAGCTTGAACTTCTCCGGATTGCAAGTCAGATACCGCTGAAAATTCCCTCGGAGAAGCAATGTGCGCTCATCTGGCAATTGCGTCGAAAGTTGGAAGAAGAAGGCTTCCACGATTAGTAGTACTGCAGCAGTAGCATCCTGAAACTCGATTATGTGCGGCTGATCGAAAAGCTTTCAGTACTATCTTGAGGATATGTGTTCGGGCGCCTATCCTCAATAATTAAATGACGCGACACCCGGAATTGCACTCAAACATGGACATCGTCTCGAAGCCGACCCGAAGTCGAATGATGGCAGGTATTCGGAGCAAGAACACACAACCCGAAATGGTGGTGCGTCGCTCACTTCATGCCGCCGGTTTCCGTTTCCGACTTCATCGAAGAGATCTGCCAGGTAGCCCCGATCTTGTACTGCCCAAGCATCGAGCGGTGATCTTGGTTCATGGCTGTTTTTGGCACCTTCATGAGGGGTGCAGATTTGCCACGACACCTGCCTCGAACAGCGAATTCTGGCGCGAGAAGCTCACAAGAAACCGCGAGAGGGATCTTCGACAGCTTGAGGCCTTGAAATCGCTCGGATGGCGCGTACTGGTTGTCTGGGAATGTGCAACGAGAGCTGGTGAACTCAAAGATAACCTTCAACAGGAATTGGTCCGATGGCTTGACGGTAGCGAGGAGTTCGGAGAACTCCCCGCCGCTCCAACCGCTCCTCATCAAAGCTCTGCGAAAAGATCCCGCGCTAGCCGCGTCTGATCAGCAGCTCGCTTAGGCCGCTGCAAAAAACTTGCGACCGATTCACCCAGTTGCTTCGCAAGAAAGGGAGGTACTGCATTACCGACCTGGTGATACTGCTGCGTACGAGTTCCTTCGAAAAAGTAATTGTCCGGGAACGTCTGAAGGCGCGCGGCCTCGCGGACGGTAAGACTGCGACACTGCGACGGATCGTGGTGAATGTAATAGTGCCCGTCTTTGGAAATATGCGACACGATCGTGGTTGATGGCGAACCGGAAATTTGGACTCTGAATCGATCGTCAAACGGCACGTTCTCATCATCCACGTTGCGATGATTCGGCAACAGTCCGGGAGGAAACATGTTCAGTTTGGGAGAGTACTGATATTCCTTTGCATAACACGAAGCAAACAGGTATCGATGCAAGTCGGAAACCATGTGGCCACGTGACTCGTGCTGGCAAACACCACCAATGCGGCCATCGTGGATCCATGATGCAAGGTTATCCGCAAGCCCCCGCGGTGCCCGCATGTCCCGTGGGATGAATCGCCCACCAACGCTGCTGAGGCGTTGAGCTTGATTTGCCGCGTCCGTCATCAGACTTTCGATGTTTGTACGGACCGGCGATCTCCAGCCTTTGAGACCGGACTTTGCAGTCTTGAGCGCTCGAAGCCAAGCTTCAGCAGAGTCTGCCTCCTTCGACAGTTTGCTGCGCAACTTCGGGAGGCCAGCGAGTATATCGCGCACACTCACGCGATCCTGACGACGGTCGAGCAAGTCATGAGTCTGACCTGCCCGATCGGAGCGAACACCCAGCAGGATCACGCGATGGCGCATCTGAGGAACGCCAAAATCCTCGGCCCTGATGATGTATTCCTCGGGAGCCAGTCCGCCCGGACGCGACGCAGCTACGAATGAACGGATATCGTAATGAACTCCAGGAGCCGGTTCGGAAAGATCGTCGTAAATACGTTCAAAGATGCGTTGACCATTATGCGTGGACGTGAGCATTCCTTTCACGTTTTCCATTACGAAAACTGCCGGCTGAAAGTCGCGAATGATCCGCAGATACTCTCTGTAAAGGAAGTGCTTGGGATCCCTTTCGAACTCCGGATCAACGTTGCGACGGCGCGATCGGCCCGCGAGCGAATATGCCTGACAAGGTGGGCCACCTATGAGTACCCAGTCGTCGTGTCCATTGATCGCTCTTCTAATAAGCGAGTCAATCTCCGCCTCGGGGGTCACGCCCAGTTCGAGGCAGTGTGCTTCTTGCGTAGCTAACTCCAGTGCATGCGCAACAGCTCGATCGTTGAAGAGGGTCGCTCGATCGATGTCGCCTCGAACATAGTGGTAGTACACATCCGGAATTTCTTCGCGCGCCAAAGCACGATACAACGCCCGTAGCATCAGCGTCTGATGAGCTACGGCGTCTTTTTCGATCGATACTTGAATGTCGAACACGCGATTCCCGTCGGCATCGCGCACGGCGGAAAAGCCCTCACCCAGACCTCCTGGGCCGGCGAACAGGTCTACAACGGGAATGGTCATTTTGCTTGCTAAAAGTGAATCCTGAAACGTGCCGAAACTTTACCAGGTACGGGTCGAACAGTCTCCTGTTTGTTGACGCTTGGCGCCAGTCAGGAGAATACGAAGAGACGCTCGTCAACACAAAGCCATTGTCTGACAACCCCGCTCCATCCAGCTCTATGCCGTTCTCCCTACGGTTTGGAAGCATAAGATCCAGTAGACTCAATACGTAGCACCGCAAAAAGCGCGGGCCGCATGGGCTGCCACCCATACGACCCGCTGACCACCACCAACTCGCACAAGGAGTCGGAAGATGGCTAACGCCTATAGTAAGTCACGTCCCAAGAAGCTCAAACAGTACCCCGAAGTTGAGCTGACCCTCGGCAACAAGCCTGACCTTCCCCAGGATGGCCAACCGTACATGCCGTGGATGCGCGCCATCGATGCGCATTTCGGATTCAAGCCGGGTGATCGCGTCTATCTTCGGTTCAACTTTGCGTCCCGAAGGGTCATCATCACGCCCGACTACAGCGCGCTGAACTGGCGAGAGCAGCCCTATGGTGCAGCTGCCCAAGAAGAGGATGAGGCTGAGGACTACGCAGCGCTGGCCGCTTTGCGCGGCTCTACTGCCTGGTGACGGCTCGGTGTGAGGTAGTTCGGCACACGCGTTGATGCAAATGGTCCACGGTGAGGCTACAGGCAACTTCAGCAATCGTCACAACAGACGAAAAGTTGCATTCCGTCCTCTCCGCATCCGACGGCATTGCAAGCCTCAGTACGTGCAGCACGACATACAGCCATGCCGAATACTCCGCGCACATTTCCTTCGCCGAAATGCAAAAAACCCCCGCCTTTCGGGCGGGGGTTCTTGGCTTAGGGAGCCTGACGATTACCTACTTTCACACGGGAATCCGCACTATCATCGGCGTAGAGTCGTTTCACGGTCCTGTTCGGGATGGGAA
>Ga0157369_10006887_pt1 | contig 13116 bp, 14 predicted proteins | sample C25metaG_FD_113461 | JGI IMG/M metagenome (GOLD analysis project Ga0157369, IMG submission 113461) | Corn rhizosphere microbial communities from Kellogg Biological Station, Michigan, USA - C2-5 metaG | ecosystem: Host-associated > Plants > Roots > Rhizosphere > Soil | place: USA: Michigan...
ATCGCGTCCCGGCGGCTTCGTGTTCATCGACGAACCGTTTGCGCACCTCGACATCTTCAACATCGACCGCGTGGCGAGCTTCCTCAAGGCGACGCAGGCGCAATACCTGATCACGACACCCGTCACGCACAACGTGAACGTCTACGACCCGTCGCTCCTCACGCTCGTGACGGCGAAGAAGCGGCCGGACGAGCGCTGGGCGCCACGGATCGCCCGGCTGGTGCGCGCCCGTGAGCCCGCGGCGGTGACGTGAACGACGCGATGCCGACGCTCGTCGTCGAGGAGATCCCGGCGTCGGGCAGGAGCACGCTGAAGCGGCGGCGCCGACGATCCCGGCCCGGCGAACCGGCTTCCGTCTCATTGCTTCCGCCGCCGTGGCGCGAACTGCTGCTGCGCTGGGAGCGTCGCGCGCCGCGCACGCGTTGGGCCACGCTGTTGGCGGACGCCGGAAGCGCGCACGTCGAAACCGCGCACAAGCTGCACGACTGGCTGCTGGCGGCGGGCTGGATCGAGACGACGGAAACGTTCGAGCGCGGCCGGTGGGTCGTGGTCAGCGTCGAGTTCCGGCATCTCGCGCATCTGCGCGTTGGGCTCGGCTTGCGCGACGTGGCGGCCGCGAGCGCGGACTGGCGCGCCGTCGCCATGCAGCGTTTCAACGATCCGGCGCTCGATAACCTGCGGGCGACGCTCGAGCACGCGCCGGCGCACATCGCGCTGCGCCGGCGGCAATTGCTCGTCGCGCTCGCCGAATGGACGACCGGCAAGCGGTTCGGTACGCGGCGCGACTTCGCCCTGTCTGCGCGCGGAAGCACCAAGTCGCTGACCGACGCGGAATGGTCGTGGCTGGCCGCGGGACTGGATCTGGAAGCACGCGGCGTCACGCAGCACGCCATCTCGATCAAGCTCCGCGCGCCCGCGCAACTGGTGACGCCCGCCGGTCGCATCGATCTTGGCGCCGCGCCCGATTTCATTTCGATCACCGCGTCGACCGTCGAATCGGCACTGGCGCTCGAAGGCAGTTTCGACGCATGGCGCCTCGTCGAAAACCGGACGAGCTTCGAGCGCGTCGCGCGCGCGATGGGCGATCGGGACGCGGTCGTATGGCTGCCCGGCTATCCGCCTGCGGCATGGCGCGAATCGCTGTCGCGGCTCGTCACGCTCAAACCGGCAACAGCGCAAATCGCCTGCGACCCCGACCCGGATGGCATCCGCATCGCGAGCATCGCCGGCGACCTCTGGACGTCGTGCGGCTGCGCGTGGTCGCCATGGCGGATGGATGGTGAAACGCTGGCGTCGCTGTCTTCGCGCAAGTGCCTCACCGAGCGCGATCGCGTGCAGCTCGAATCGCTTCTCGCGCTGCCGTTGCCCGCGCAACTGCAGGAGCTTGCGCGCTGGATGCGGGTGCACGGTGAAAAGGGCGAGCAGGAAGCGTATCTGTGAACGAAGGACGCTGAAACGGCGAATCCGCACGTCGCCGCCCCGACGCAGCGGGTGTGCGTCGCATTGATTGCGGCTCGGATGCACACTATGATGTGCATGTGGAGGTGTACATGCGCACGAACATCGTTCTCGACGACGACCTCGTCAAGGAAGCCTTCCGCCATGCGCCGGTGAAGACCAAGCGCGAGCTCGTCGATCTCGCGTTGCGCGAATTCGTCGCGGCGCGCAAACGCCGCGATCTGCGCGAGCTGTTCGGCCGCGGCGGCATCCGCGACGATTACGATTACAAGGCGCTGCGGGAAGGCCGCTGATTGTCGATCCTGATCGACACGTCGGTCTGGATTGATTTCATTCGCGGCGGGTCGCGCGCTCCCACGGGAAGGCTGCGAAGCGCACTTGAGCGCGGCGTGCCGCCGGCGATCACCACGGCGATCTACCAGGAAGTGCTGCAGGGGGCGGTCGATGAACGGGTGTTCCACGAGTACCGCAGCTACTTTCGCGGCCAGCGGTTCCTGCATCCGGCGGATCCGATCGCGTCCCATGAGCGCGCGGCACGGATCTACTTCGATTGCCGCCGTGTCGGCCTCACGGTGCGTTCGGCCATCGATTGCCTGATCGCGCAAGTGGCCATCGAGCACGACGTGCCGTTGCTGCACGATGATCGCAACTTCGAGCAGATCGCACAGGTTCTTCCAAAACTCAAGTTCTTCCAATGAACGAATCCGACTCAGGCGCCGCAAGCGCCGACGAGAACCGCATCGTCGCCGAGCGCCGCGGGAAGCTCGACGCGCTGCGGGCGGCCGGCAACGCGTATCCGAACGATTTCCGGCGCACGGCACTCGCGGCCGACCTGCACGCGGCGCACGACGGCAAGGACAACGCGGCACTCGAAGCCGACGCGATCGAAGTCGCCGTCGCCGGGCGCATGATGCTGAAGCGCGTGATGGGCAAGGCGTGCTTCGCGACGCTGCAGGACATGTCGGGGCGCATCCAGCTCTACGTCACGCTCGACGGCGTCGGCGAAGGCGCGCTCGACGCGTTCAAGCACTGGGACCTGGGCGACATCGTCGGCGCGACCGGAACGCTGTTCAAGACCAAGACGGGCGAGCTCAGCGTCAGGTGCCGCAGCGTGCGGCTGCTGTCGAAGGCGCTGCGCCCGCTCCCCGAGAAGTTCCACGGGATGACCGACCAGGAGCAACGCTACCGGCAGCGCCACGTCGACCTCATCACCAACCCCGAGGCGCGCGATGTCTTCGTCAAGCGCTCGCAGATCGTGCAGGCGGTCCGCGAGTTCTTCGTCGCCCGCGGCTTTCTCGAGGTCGAGACGCCGATGATGCATCCGATCCCCGGCGGCGCCGCCGCGCGGCCGTTCGCGACGCATCACAACGCGCTCGACATGCCGCTTTACCTGCGCATTGCGCCCGAGCTGTACCTGAAGCGGCTCGTCGTCGGCGGCCTCGAGCGCGTATTCGAGATCAACCGGAGCTTTCGCAACGAGGGCATCTCGACGCGGCACAACCCCGAATTCACCATGCTCGAGTTCTACCAGGCGTATGCCGACTATCGCGACCTGATGGACCTCACCGAGGTGCTGCTGCGCGAGGTGGCGCGCAAGGTATGCGGCACGACGACCATCGTGTACCAGGGCGAGACGATCGATCTCGCGCAGCCGTTCCCGCGGATGACGATGGCCGAGGCCATCCGTCGCCACAACGCCGAGTACGCCGACGTCGACCTGTCCGATGTCGCAACGCTCAAGCGCGCGCTCGAGCGGTTCGACGTCGAGGTGTTCGACAGCGACGGCGTCGGCCTGCTGCAGCTCAAGCTCTTCGAGGCGACGACCGAGGAAAAGCTCGTGCAGCCGACGTTCGTCGTCGCGCATCCGACCGACGTGTCGCCGCTTGCCCGCGCGAGCGACGCCGATCCGAGCGTCACCGATCGCTTCGAGCTCTTCATCACGCGCCGTGAGATCGCCAACGGCTTTTCCGAGCTCAACGACCCCGAGGACCAGGCGGCGCGCTTCATGGCGCAGGCGAAGGCGAAGGAGGCCGGCGACGAGGAGGCGATGTATTACGACGCCGATTACGTGCGCGCGCTCGAATACGGCCTGCCGCCCACCGCCGGCGAAGGCATCGGCATCGATCGCCTGGTGATGCTGCTGACGGACACGTCGTCGATACGCGACGTGATCCTGTTCCCGCAACTCAAGCCGGAGGGGTAGCGGCGCCGGTTGACATATACCCGCCATGGGTATATGATGGCCCGCATGGACGTCTCCGCCGCGATCGAGGCTTCCCCTCCCCGGGTGGGTCCGCAAGCGCAGGTCGACCTGGCGCTCGAGGGAATGACCTGCGCCGCGTGCGCGGCGCGCATCCAGAAGGTGCTCGACCGCCTGCCGGGCGTGACGGCCGACGTCAATTTCGCCACCGGATCGGCGCGCGTCCGCTACGATCGTTCGCGGGCCGACGTCGACGCCTTGCTCGCCGCCGTGGGCGGCGCCGGCTACGCGGCGCACGTCAGGCGCGACGACGCGGCGGAGCGCGCGCTCGAATCCGAACGCCGCACCGCTGCGTGGCGCGCGCTGCGCCGCGAGCTCGTCGTGGCCATCGTGCTCACGGCGCCGTTCGGGCTGCAGATGCTCGCGATGCTCGCGCCGGGCGGCATGGACAACGGCGAACTGCTACCGCGATGGCTGCAATTCGCGCTCGCGACGCCGGTGCAGTTCGTGATCGGCCGCCGGTTCTACGCCGGCGCCTATCGCGCGCTGCGCGCGGGCGGCGCGAACATGGACGTGCTGATCGTGCTCGGCACGTCGATCGCATGGCTCTCGAGCACGATCGTCACCGTGTCCGGCAGCGCCGCGCACGTCTATTTCGAAGCGTCCGCGGCGATCGTCACGCTGGTGTTGCTCGGCAAGGCACTCGAGGCGCGCGCGCGGGCGGGCACCTCGGCCGCCATCGAAGGCCTGCTTCGCCTCGCGCCCCCGATCGCTCACGTCGAGCGCGACGGCATCGAAAGCGACGTACCGCTTGCGCACGTGGTCGTCGGCGACCGCTTCCTCGTGCGCGCCGGCGAGGCGATCCCGGTCGACGGCACCGTGATCGACGGCAGCGCGTCCGCCGACGAGAGCATGCTGACCGGAGAAAGCCACGCGGTGAGCAAGACGCGCGGTGATCGCGTTTACGCGGGCACGCTCGACCTGGACGGCGTGCTGCGGTGCGAAGCCACCGGTGTGGGCAGCGAAACGCTGCTCGCCGGCATCGTTCGCCTCGTGGGCGAGGCGCAGGGTTCGAAAGCGCCCATCCAGCGGCTCGCCGATCGTGTCGCGGGCGTCTTCGTGCCGGTCGTCGTCGCGATCGCCGCGCTCACCTTCGTCGCCACATGGTGGTTCGCGTCCGGCGTGACGGCCGCGCTGGTGAATGCCGTCGCCGTCCTCGTCATCGCCTGCCCCTGCGCATTGGGCCTCGCCACGCCAACCGCGATCATCGTGGGCACCGGGCGGGCCGCGCAGCTGGGCGTGCTGATCCGCAACGCAATCGCGCTCGAGCAGGCGGCGGGGCTCACCACGCTGATCGTCGACAAGACCGGCACCGTCACCGAAGGCGCACCCACCGTCACCGGCGTGCACGTGATCGATGCGACGTCGGCCGACGATGTGCTGGGCACCGCCGCGGCACTCGAGCAAGGCGCGCTGCATCCGCTCGCGCAGGCGATCGTCGCCGAAGCGCGGCAGCGCGGATTGACGTTGCCGCCGGTCGCGCGGTTCGCGGCACTGCCCGGCCGCGGCGCCGAAGGCATCGTCGGCGCCGAGGGCCGGCATGCACGGGTGGGCTCACCGGCGTTTCTCGCCAGCCAGGGCGTCGACGTGGACGCAGGCGCTGCGTCCGGCCTGCTTGCGTCCGGCGCAAGCGTCGTGGGCGTCGCGCTCGACGAGCGTCTGGTGGGTGTGATCACGCTGGCCGACAAGGTGCGCGCCACGTCGAAAGCGGCACTCGCGCACCTTTCGGGCATCGGCATCGACGTCGTGATGCTCTCGGGCGACAACCCGGCAACCGTCGCCGCCATCGCGGACGAGGCCGGCGTCGCAACCTGGCGCGCCGGCGTGACGCCTGCGGCCAAGGCCGACGAGATACGCCGCCTGCAGGCCGCGGGCCAAACCGTGGGCATGGTCGGCGACGGCGTCAACGACGCGCCGGCGCTCGCGGCCGCCGACGTCAGCTTCGCGATCGGCGCCGGGTCCGCGATTGCGATCGAAGCTGCAGACGTCACCGTCGTGCGCAACGATCTTCGCGCAATCGTCGATGCGATCGCGCTGTCGCGCGCCACGCGGCGGACGATTCGCCAGAACCTGTTCTTCGCATTCGCTTACAACACGCTGGGCATACCGCTCGCAGCACTCGGATTCCTCGATCCGGTGCTCGCCGGCGCGGCGATGGCGATGAGCTCCGTGTCCGTCGTCGGCAATGCGCTGCTGCTCAGGCGCTTTCGCCCACCGCCTGTCACTTGAAAGGATCGATCATGGAAACCGCACGAATCGGCATCGGAGGCATGACCTGCGGCGGCTGCGTGGCGAGCGTCACCCGTGTGCTGCAGGCGCTGCCCGGCGTGCACGACGTCAGCGTGACACTCGACCCCGGCCACGCGGTCGTCGGCTACGATCCGGCGCGCGTCGGCGTCGCGGCGATGAAGAAGGCCGTCGAGGATGCCGGATATGACGTTGCAGCCTAAAGCGGCCGCGGCCACTGCCACTGCGAAAGGGAGCGCGCGAGCACGCGCGGCCAAGCCTGCACGGCCGGCCGCCGAGCGCGCGCAGGGCGAAGCCGCTGCGCTTTCCAAGCGTCTCAACCGCATCGAGGGGCAGATCCGCGGGATCGCGCGGATGATCGACGAAGATCGCTATTGCGTCGATATCCTGACGCAGGTCAGCGCCGTGCAGTCGGCGCTCGACGCCCTCGCGCGCAAGCTGCTCGAGCACCATCTGCACGGTTGCGTGGCGCAGGCCGTGGTGTCGGGCGACGGCGCGCGCGCCATCGACGAGGCGCTTGCTGTCATCCGCAAGTTCGGGCGCTAGGAAGAACGCGGCGGCTGTGCCGCGCGTTCGGCACGCGAACCGTTCGGTGCAGCATTCGCATGCCGCGCGCTCGACGCCGTGGCATTGCGCTCGATCCAGGCGGCGAACGCCGTGAGGAAATTGCGCATGAACTCGCGCGTCGATTCCTTGGCGAGATTGCCCTGCGCGTCGAACAGGTCGGCCGCGCCGCCAATGTAGGCCTCGGGCTGCTGCAGCGTCGGCATGTTGAGGAATACGAGCGATTGCCGCAGGTGATGGTTGGCACCGAAGCCGCCGATCGCACCCGGGGAAACGCTGATCACCGCGCAGGGCTTGCCGTTCCACGCGCTTTTGCCGTACGGCCGCGACGCGATGTCGAGCGCATTCTTCAGCACGCCTGGAACCGATCGGTTGTACTCGGGCGTCACGAACAGCACCGCATCGGCTTGCGCGATGCGTGCCTTGAACGCGGCTGACGCGGGGGGAGGATTCGCGTCGTCGTCCTGGTTGTACAGCGGCAAGTTGCCGATCTCGACGATCTCGAGATCGAGCGACGCCGGCGCCATCTTGCACAGCACATTCGCCATCTTGCGGTTGAATGATTCCTTGCGCAGGCTGCCCACCAGCACCGCCACGTTCCATCGATCGTCCATGATCACGCCTTCTTGTCGAGTTGGCCAAAGGGACGCGCACGCCATGCGACCCGGGCGACGTGCTCATCCGATTACGATGATTCCCGACAGGCGGAAGTTCCGGCGAACGTGCTGCCGCGCTCGCGCCGTCGCAAGGAGCGACGCCCACCATGTGGCCGCGACCGGGCGAGCCTCGGCCAATGCGATAATGCGTGAATCGGGGTGTAGCGCAGTCCGGTAGCGCGCTTGCTTTGGGAGCAAGATGTCGGAGGTTCGAATCCTCTCACCCCGACCAGTCACGGTGGTGCGCGTCGATTCAGCGCCAGCCGGGATCCAGCGTGAAGAGCTCCTGCGGGCGGGCGACGCCTTTCATCGCATAGCGGCCGAGGCTCACGAGACGCTCGCGCGCCTGTCCGGCCGCATCGGCGAACGCCGACGACACGATGACCGCTTGCTCGAGCGAGCGGCAAAGCGCCTCGATGCGCGCCGCCTCGTTGACCGCCGGCCCCAGCACCGTGAAATCGAGCCGGCGCGGACTTCCCACGTTGCCGTACAGCAACTCGCCGACGTGCAGCGCGAGCTGGGTTCCCGTCACCGGCAGCGAAGCAGCGGCGCGGCGGGCGTTCAGCGCGCCGATCCGGCGTTTCTGCTCCGCGGCGGCGTCGAGCGCGCGCGCGCACGCCCGCGTCGAGTCGTCGTCGCGGAAGATCGCCAGGATGCCGTCGCCGATGAACTTCAGGACGTGGCCGCCGTTCATCTCGATCGCGTCCACCTGCGCTTCGGCGTAATCGTTCAGGAGCGCCAGCACGACCTCGGGACTCGCGCTGTCCGCGATGCGCGTGAAGCTGACGAGATCGCTGAACCAGACGACCGCGGTGATCGGGGTCGCGCGGCCGCGCACGATGTTGCCGCCGAGCACATGCAATGCCGCGTCGCTTCCGAGGTACGTCGTGATCGCCGTATGCGCCGTGCGATGGGTGTTGCGCAACATGAACGCGAGCGCAAGCGTGGGCAGCAGGCTGGCGAGCGCGTCGACCTGCGCCGCGCTGAAACCCTGCGGCGCGTCGGTGAGCCACGACGAGGCGATGCCTTGGCCCTCGCCGAAACGCACGCTTTCGCCCACGCGCGTGGAGAACGCGACGTAGTCGGTTGCGCCCTGGTCGGCGAAACGATCGAGCAGCGGGAACTCGGCGCGACGATACGTCGCGTCGAAGCGACGCCGCAGGTGCGTCAGGCCGCCCTCGGACAGCGCGTAGAACGGGCTGCGGACCCACGTCTCGTTGACGGTCGCGCCATCCTCGCGGGGAAACACTTCCTCGATGCCACCCTCGCCGCGATTCCAGCGTACGCCGCGGCCGTCGTACGTCGGATCGAGCAGGTCGCTCGCGACCGACGCGCGCAGCAGCCGAAACCCGAGCGCTTCGAGCCGTTCGCATACGCCGGCGAGGATCTCGACCTCGCCGGCGCCGGCGAGTGCGCGCTGCACGATCCAGTCGCGGATTTCGATAGTCACGAACGTATGCAACGGCAGACAGGGAGCATCGGGCGAGCGCGATGGCGGTTGGCGATCAAGGCGAAGCATGCCATGGCCGCGAGGCAGTTCTATCCTACGTCGGATGAGAATGCAAAGGGTCGCCCGGGTTCGGTGCTTCGACCGCCACCAACGCGTCGCGGTGCTCGCGGCCGCCTGGCTTGCCGGTTGCGCCATCAATGCGCCGCCGCCCGGGAGTCCGGCGCCGGCGCGGCTGACGGCCACCGAGGGACGCGCGCTCGTGAGCCGCCATCTTCCGGCAGGGCTCGCCGATCGCAACGGCTGGGCGACAGACATCTACGCCGCGGTTGCCGCGCTCGATATCGCGCCGACCGCGGAGAACGTGTGCGCGGCGATTGCGATCGCCGAGCAGGAGTCGGGCCTGCGCGTCGACCCGCCGGTACCGGGCCTCGCGCGCATCGCGCGCAAGGAGATCGAGGCGCGGCGCGAGCGTGCCGGCGTGCCCGAGCTCGTGCTCGATGCCGCACTCGCATTGACGTCGTCCAACGGCAAGCGCTACGGCGAGCGTCTCGATACGGTCACGACCGAGGGGCAACTGAGCGCGCTCTACGACGACTTCATCAGCCGGGTCCCGCTGGGCCGAACGTTCTTCGCAAATCGCAATCCGGTGCGCACCGGCGGACCGATGCAGGTCGCCGTCGCGTTCGCGCAGGCCCAGGTCGAGGCCGCGCCGTATCCGTATCCGATGAGCGGGTCGGTGCGCGACGAAGTGTTCTCGCGCCGCGGCGGCCTGTACTTCGGTATTGCGCATCTGCTCGCATATCCGGTTTCGTACGACCGCTACCTCTACCGCTTCGCCGATTACAACGCCGGGCGCTATGCGAGCCGCAACGCCGCATTCCAGCGCGCAGTGGCCGAGGTGTCGGGCATTCCGCTCGTCGCGGACGGCGATCTCCTGCGATACGAGTCCGGCAAGCCCGCGCGCGAACCCGGGAACACCGAGGTCGCGCTGGGCGTGCTCTCCGGGCGCCTCGGCGCGAGCGATGCCGACATCCGCCGCGACCTCGAACTCGCCAAGGGCGAGGCGTTCGAGCGCAGCGCGCTCTATGCGCGCGTCTTCGCGCTCGCCGATGCGGGTGCGCGCAAGCGCCTGCCGCGTGCGGTGGTGCCGACGATCGTTCTTTCGGGCCCGAAAATCACGCGTCGCTTCACCACCGACGGTTTCGCCCACCGCGTCGACGGTCGCTTTCGCGACTGCCTGCGCCGCGGCGGGCGCTGACCCGCCGCATCGCGCGCCCAGACATGCGCCGCGACCTGGCGGATGTTGGTCAGCGCAGCCGGATCGGGTCCGCGGCGCCGAACAGCGCGAGGACGCCCCATACGATCAATGCCACGCCGCTCGCGAAGTACAGCGCGAGAAAGAAGTGGAATGCGATCGGGTTGTCGTCGCGATTGGGACGGTACGCGCGGTCGTAGGCGACGCCGGCGCGCACTTCGCCCGCAAGCCAGCCGCGGCGGACGACGACGAGGATCGCGGCGCCCATTGCAATCAGCCCGCCCGAGGTCAGCAGCCGATACATGCCGTCAGCCGGCGCCGCCGGTGATCCGGCGCACGAACGCGATTCCCCCGAGCAGAAGCAGGCTGATCACGCTCCACATCAGGATCTCGAACGGCCACAGGTTATGCGACGTCGGGTCGATCGACGTCCCGACGATGATCCTGAGGACGACGAAGCCCAGCAGCGCGAGGGGCACGCCGGCCGCCATACGCCACCCGCCGCGCCACCGCCATACGGCGCGGACCGGCGCGGCAAGGCCACCGGCGAGCAGCGCCAGGATCGCCAGCATGAAACCGCTCATGAACAGCGAATCGGATGCGCTCACCGGCTCGCTCGTCTGCTTCTCGTAGGCCTGGCGTCGCGCAACGTCTTCTGCCTGCGAAAGCTCGGCAACCCACCCGGCCCGTTCGCGCGTCGCGGCCGGACGTCCCGTTCCGCCGAGACTCACCGGGTACGTCGCGCCGACCCATTCGCGATAAGGCTTGCCGCCGCCAACGACGATCCTGACCTCGTCGACCTCGGATGCATCGTCGAGCGAGAACCAGCCGATTGCGGATCCGCTGCCCGCGTGCTTGCTCGACGCGTTCGACTTCGCGTGCAGAACCGGCTTGCCGCCGAAGAACGGGCGCACCCAGATGCTGATCGGCTCGTCGGCGGTGAACTCGACCTCCACGTAAAACGGCTCGTCGCGACCGAGCGCCGCCGTCCTGCCTGGATCGGTCCCGGCGACGCGCACCTTGACGTCAGCGAGCGCACTGCCGCACACGCAAAGCCACATCGACGCCATCGACAGCGCGAGGACGAGACATTTCGCGCGCGATGCTGGTCTCAGCGCCCGGAGTAGACCATGCAAGCGCGATGCTGGTCTCAGCGCCCGGACGAGACCATGCAGACGCGATGCTCGTCTCAGCCCCGGGATCAGGCGTTCCATGCGCGGGTCCTCCTGTCAGCGCCGACGCGGGGCGTCGTGTTCGCAAACCGCGGGATGGTAATCCGGAAACCGGCAACGCGGACAGTACCGGCCGGCAGCGCAGGATGCGTTCGCCGCGGTCGATCAGCGCGGCTGCGCTACGATTCAGCGTGATGAACGTACCGCTCGACCTCGACGCCTATTTCCGACGCATCGGCTGGACTGGCGCGACCGGCGCGACGTACGCCACGCTCGCCGGGCTCTTGCGTGCGCACGAGCGCCACATCCCGTTCGAGAACCTCGACGTGCTGTTGGGCCGCGGCATCGCGCTCGATCTCGCCGCGCTGCAGGACAAGCTCGTGCGCGCGCGCCGCGGCGGCTATTGCTTCGAGCATGCGACGCTCTTCGCCGCCGTGCTCGAGGCGCTGGGCTTCGCACCAGTGCGCCATGCGGCGCGCGTCGTGCTTTTCACGCCGCGCCGGGATGCACCGCGCACGCACATGTTCGTCTCGGTGCCGCTCGCCGAAGGCACGTTCGTCGTCGATCCCGGATTCGGCAGCCTCGCCCCCGAGGTGCCGCTTCCGCTCGACGCACAAGCGCCTGCGCAAGCAAGCGCATCGCACTGGATGGCGCGCGCCGGCGGCGACTGGGTGCTGCGTGCACGCCGCGATGGCGACGTCGTCGACTGCTGGGCCTCGACGCTCGAAGCGGAGAACCCGATCGACTTCGTCGTCGCCAACCACTACGTGGCGACGCATCCAGCGTCCGCGTTTCGCAATCGCCTGATGCTGCGTGCGCTTACCGACGCTGGCCGCGTCAGCGTGATGAACCGCGACGTGGCGATCGCCGACGGTGCAACTTCGCGCACGCTGCAACTGGCCGATCGCCGCGCGCTGCGCGAGCTGCTCGTCGCGCATTTCGGCTTCGATCTCCCCGAGGTCGAGGCGTTGCGCGTGCCCTCGATCGACGAGTGGCAATGAGATGACCGCAACGGGCGTACTTGACGAGCCGAAGATCGATTGCCACTGCCACGTGCTCGATCCCGACCGCTTTCCGTACCGCGAGGACACCTTCTATCGTCCGAGCGGCCAGGAAATCGCGACGGCGCGCAACCTCGCGCAGATGCACGATGCGTACGGCGTGCGCCACGGACTGATCGTCGGCCCGAACTCCGGCTACGAGCAGGACAATCGCTGCCTGCTCGACGCGATCGAGCGCAGCGACGGACGCTACAAGGGCATCGCCGTCGTGGCCAACGACATGCCGCGCGCCGAGCTCACGGCACTGCGCGCGCGCGGCGTCGTCGGCGTCGCCTTCAACGCGACGCATCACGGCGTCGATCATTACCTCGGCGCGGGCGCGCTGCTTGCCCATCTGCGCGCGCTCGACATGTGCGTCTCGCTGCAGGTGTGGCAGGACCAGCTCGTCGCCCTCGCGCCGCTGCTCGGGCGCAGCGGCGTTACGCTGCTGATCGATCATTGCGGCCGCCCGTCGCCCGACGCCGGGCTTGCCCACCCGGGCTTTCGCGAGCTGCTGCGCCTCGGCCGCGGCAAGCGTGCGTTCGTGAAGCTGTCGGGCTACGCGAAGTTCTCGCGCGAGCCGCATCCGTACGACGACATGCGCCCGTATGTCGCCGCACTGCTCGACGCGTTCACGCCGGACGGCTGCCTGTGGGCATCGGACTGGCCGTTCCTGCGCGCGCACGAGCGCATCGACGTCGGTCCGCTCATGGCGCTGGTCGAGCGATTCATCCCCGATCGCGACGCGCGGCGCAAGGTGTTGTGGGAAACGCCGCGCCGGGTGCTCGGCTTCGGGTAGAGTGTCCGTTTCCATCGTCGTCCTGCCGCAATGAAGCACTACACCTGCGCCGACATCCTCGGTGGCCATGCGCCGCCGGACACGCCGATCGCGCTTCGCGGCTGGGTCCGCACGCGCCGCGACTCGAAGGCGGGCATCTCGTTCGTGCACGTGTCCGATGGCTCCTGCTTCCATCCGGTGCAGGCCGTCGTGCCGAGCACGCTTCCCAATTACGC
>Ga0157369_10006888_pt1 | contig 13114 bp, 12 predicted proteins | sample C25metaG_FD_113461 | JGI IMG/M metagenome (GOLD analysis project Ga0157369, IMG submission 113461) | Corn rhizosphere microbial communities from Kellogg Biological Station, Michigan, USA - C2-5 metaG | ecosystem: Host-associated > Plants > Roots > Rhizosphere > Soil | place: USA: Michigan...
AACACCTCCTGCTGGATGTTCTTCCAGCGGATATCGAACGCGGATACGTTCAATATCGCCCGGCGGTCGAGCCAGGCCGTCTTCGCCCCGACTTCGTAGTTCCACAGCGAGTCGGACTTGAAGCTGCGGGTCTGGTCGAGCGTGATGTTCGGGTTGACGGCAGCGAGCGCCGCGACGCAGTCGTTGGCCGTACCGGGTGTTCCCGGCGGCACGATGGGTACCACGCCTCCCGGCCGGAAACCCTTCGAGACCACTGCGTAGACCATCTTGTCGCGCGTCAGGCTGTAGTCCGCCTCGAATTTGGGCGTGACCCCATTCTCCTTGTCGGTCGCAAGCGGGCTCACGATCTCGCCGCCTCCCACCGCAAGCCCCTCCTCGAATCCTTCCGAGGTGGTCTTCACCTGGTACCACCTGAGGCCTGCGGTCAGCTTGAGCGGCTGTGTGACGTTGTAGGAGACCTCGCCGAACACAGCCGGCTCCTTGATGTCGGTGTGGAAGTCCTGCTTGAAGATGAGATTGGGAATATTGTCTGGATTGTTGGGAAATCCGCCCGTCAGCTCGTTGTCGAGGTTCGGAACCTGTGAGCCCGGATAGAGCGAGGCGAACGGCACGCGGCCGTGGAAGTCGGAATAGAACGCTCCGGTCACGAACTGCACCGGGCCGGGCAGGCTCGAGGCGAAGCGCACTTCCTCGACGAACCGCTGATAGGACTTGATCTCCTCGATCGGGCCCGGCGCCGGGGGATTGCAGAAGGGAGATGGAGCGGCACATGCACCCGAGGTGATCGCGGCCCATACGAATTCCGACTGGTCCTCGGTCTCATCGACGGTGCGATCGAAGTAGGCCGTCGAGGAGGTGAGCTCTCCGAGCCCGGTCTTCCAGTGCACCGTCACCGAGTAAAGGTCCCACCAGTCGGTTCCACCCTCCGGGATGTTGAAGAAGCGCGCCTGGTTGAAATCCGTCGTATTCAACGGGCTCGGCAGGGTGTAGGGTCCCGAGGGGGCCGGGAAGCCGATTCCATTATCGGGCGTGCTGTTGAAATCCCCGAGCGGAAAGCCGTTGTAGCCCTCGCGCTGCACCATGACCCGTGGGGTGATAGTCAGCGCATCATTGAGCTTCACCGTGAGGCTTGCCGAGCCGCCGTAGCTGTCCGTTGCGGCGACGTTGTGGACTGTCGTGCGGCCGGTAGTCGACAGCGGGAAGCAGGTGACCCCGGCCGTGGCGGGATCGGTGCAGTAGCTGCGGCTGAAGTATCCCGCCTCATTGTCGTAGAACGCGGTGAGACGCAGCGCCACCCGATCCTGCACCAGCGGAATGTTGACGATGCCATCGCCGGTGTAGTCGGGCCGGTTCGTGCGCTCGGTGTCGAATGCCCCGCCATGGATGGTTGCGGAGAATCTGTCCAGGTCAGGCTGCTTGGTGATGAGACGAACGGTGCCGCCCATCGAGCGCGCGCCATAGAGCGTGCCCTGCGGACCGCGCAACACCTCGATGTGATCGATGTCGAGCACCCGCGGGTCGATCGAGTCTGGAAGCGGCACGTCGTCGATGTAGAAGCCGGTGACATTGTCACCCGAGATGCCCCGGATGGAGACGGTCCGAGCGGTTCCTATCCCGTCTCCCGTAGGTGCGAACGCCAGGTTGGGGACCTTGGTCGCGTAATCCACGAACGTGGTGATCGCCTTCTGCTGCAAGGCAGCCGAGCCGAACGTCGTGATCGACATCGGCACGGTCTGCTCATTCTCGGAGCGCTTCTCGGCCGTGACGATGACCTCCTGCAGCTGCATGGAGCTCGTCGCCGTAGTAGTCGTGTCCGCCGCTTGCGCCGCGGAGCACGTGGCCATCAGCATGCCGATTCCGGCGAGACATCGCTTGTTGCTCGGTGTCATCGTCCCCTCCCCGTTAATGGTCCGACTTCAGGTCGTTGCGGCGTCGGTTCTCCGCGACTCGGCGGGCGGGGCCGCTGCGGCGGCCCTTTCTGCGTCGATGAGCTTGCTCAGCACCCGGCGGAAGTGCACCAGCGGGCCGTCCGCCAGGATGGCGAGCATCTCGAATTTCGGATCGTCCTCGAGCGTTTTCTGCTGGCGCTCTATGATCGCCTTGTCCTCCATGAAGCCCTCGATGAGGCTGTTGAGCAGCGAGCGCGAGATCGTGGCGTCATCGCCCTCGTAGTTATTGAGATAGGACCAGAAGAAGTGCGTCGTCCGCTCGGTCTCGGGCGTCATGAACTGACAGTTGCGATATTCGCGCGACCCCGCGAGGTTGCCCGACTGTGCGCCCTGACCCGCCGGCGCGAACATCGTCTCCATGGTGAAGATGCCCGGTACGAGCATCGTGGCGATGTTGCGTCGGTCGAGCTTGCCGGTCTTGTCGGCAATGACTTTCTTGTGGAACGGCGGCGGGTCGCTGTTGAAGTGCCAGCGCTCTACGCGAAAGCCGCGCTCGAACCGCTCGATGGGGTTCGGCTTGCTGACGTACGCGTACTCCTCCGAGCCACCGAGCGTGGCGGTGTGCACGAACGCGAGGTGCGCGAAATCGCTCAGGTTGTCGACGATCAGCAGATAGTTGGCATCGTAGTGCAGGTAGGCGGGTATGCCCTTCCACTGCGGATCGCGCAGATAGGGCAGATCGACGATCAGCTCGGGGTCCGCCAACGCCGGGTCCCCCATCCACACCCAGATGAACGGCCGGTGCTCGACCACGGGGTAGCTGCGTACCCGCAGCCGTGGCGGAATCATGTCCTGCCCGGGGATCTGCACGCATTTGCCGGAGCCGTCGTACTTGATCCCATGGTACATGCAGCGCACGGCATCGCCCTCGCGGCGCCCGTAGGAGAGCAGCGCCCCGCGATGCGGACAGCGGTCGTTGAGCGCGATCACCTTGCCGCTGTCACCCCTGAAGAGCAGCACGTGCTCGCCGAGCAGCGTGCGGCTGAGAAGTTTGCCATCGATGAGCTCGTGGTCGATGGCGCCTACATACCAACAGTTCCTCAGAAACATGGGGCAGGCCTCTGCGTTTGTTTCGCTGTGCGAAACACGATTTCGTGTATTATAGCATTTCGATGCGCGCGCGACGACGCGGCGAGAGCCGCACCCCCACAAGAAGCGATGGGCTGCAGTCCCTGCAGACGGCGTTTCGGATTCTCGATGAGCTGTCCAACGCGCACGGGCCGGTGGGGCTCACGACCCTCGCGGCCAAGATCGGGGAGCTCAAGCCGCGCGTCTACCGCCATCTGGCGACCATGAAGCGCCTCGGTGTCGTGTTTCAGGACGCGAGCAGCGGCGGCTACAGCCTGGGCGGCAAGCTCTTCACCCTCGGCGAGGCGGCACTCGAGCAATTCGACTTGCGCCTCGTTGCGGCACCCTTCCTCATCCAGTTGCGCGATCTCACGCGGCAGACGGCGCTGCTGGCGGTTCCGGGCAACGGCGAGCCGATCGTGCTCTCCTGCGTGGAGTACCGTGACCGGCTCGCGATCACTTCCCATGCAGGGAATCGGCCGCCGCCACACTGCTCCTCCCAGGGGCGTATCGCGCTCGCGTTTGCCGATGATGCGGCACGTCAGCGCGTACTCACGCAGAAGCTCGTGGCCTTCACTCCTCACTCGCTGACCAGCCGAACGGAGATCGAGACACGCCTGCAGCTCATCCGCGAGCGCTTCTTCGAAGAAGCCATCGATGAGGTGCGGCTCGGAATCAACGCCCTGTCCGCACCGGTCTTTCGCGACCAAGCCGCGTGCGTCGGCATCATCGGCATTGTGGGCACTTCGGCCGAAATTCCGAGTCCGCCGCCACAGCCGCTCATTCGCACCCTTCACCGGGTCGCCGGCGCGCTGTCGGCCGAGCTCAACTGCCGGGTCTACTTCGACCGGGGACTCACAGGCCGCTGAAAGTCCCCGCATGCTCCCGAGTCGGACGGAGGCCATGGGCGGCTATGCCTCTGCGCCGGGCACCAGCGGACCACCGATGCAGTGGGAGCGCCCGCGGAAGAGCGCAATCGTCTCGCCGCGCTGGTTGGAAACCGAGATCTCGTAGATTCCGCTGCGCCTGGAGCGCCAGAGCTCGCGTGCCTCCGCAGTCAGCTCATCATGCGCCTGCGCCGGGGCCAGAAAATCGATCGACGCCGCCGCCGCCACGGTGACCGCATTGTACGTGTTGCAAGCCACCGCGAAGGCGCTGTCAGCGAGCGCAAAGACCATGCCGCCGTGGCACATGCCATGCCCGTTGACCATGTCAGACCGCACGGTCATTCGAAGACGCGCGCCTCCCGGCCTCACCGACTCGATCGTGATGCCGAGATTCGCCGACGCCGGGTCGTTGGCGAAGAGCGCCTGCGCGGCGAGCTCCGCGATTCTCTGAGTCTCAGTTTGAGGTCGGAGAGATTTCATGGGTTCACCGCTCGTAGAGACGCTTCGCCTTGCCTACGGATCGCTCGATGGCTCCCGGCGGGTGCACCTCGACCGCCACACTGATACCGATCAGGGACTTTACGAGGTGCGCGAGCTCCCCCTGCGCACGGCTGCGTGAATCCTCGTCCGAGGAATCCGGACCACACTCGACATGCACGGTCAAGGCAATGAGGTGACCGGCGCGCGCCGTCTCGAGCCGGTAGTGCGGAGAGAGCCCGGCGGTTCGCAGGATGAGCTCCTCGATCTGCGAGGGGAAAACGTTGACACCGCGCACGATGAGCATGTCATCCGTGCGCCCCGTTATCTTCGCCATCCGCCGCATCGAGCGGGCGGTGGGCGGCAACAGCCGGGTGAGATCGCGCGTGCGATAGCGAATCACCGGCAGCGCCTCCTTGGTGAGTGAGGTCAGCACGAGCTCGCCCTCCTCCCCGTCGGCTCGCACCGCGCCCGTCTCAGGGTCGATGATCTCGGGATAGAAGTGATCCTCCCAGATCACCGGGCCGTCCTTGGTTTCCACGCATTCGCTGGCGACACCCGGCCCCATGACCTCGGACAGCCCGTAGATGTCAACGGCATCGATCCCCAGAGTCGACTCCAGCTGCCCGCGCATGGCTTCGGTCCAGGGCTCCGCGCCGAGAATCCCGACCTTCAGCGAGCAGTCGCGCGGATCGATGCCCTGTCTCGCCAACTCTTCGGCGATGTTGAGGGCGTAAGACGGGGTCACCATGATGATGTCGGGACGGAACTCCCGGATGAGCTGCGCCTGGCGCTCGGTCTGTCCGCCGGACATCGGTATCACCGTACAGCCGAGTCTCTCAGCCCCGTAATGCGCGCCCAGGCCGCCGGTGAAGAGGCCATAACCGTAGGCGATGTGCACGATCTGCCCTGGACGGCCTCCGGCAGCGCGGATCGAGCGGGCAACCAGGTCTGCCCAGGTGTCGATGTCGTTCTGCGTGTAGCCGACCACCGTGGGTCGACCGGTAGTGCCGCTCGAGGCATGAAGGCGCACCACCTTCTCCCGCGGCACGGCGAAGAGGCCAAAGGGATAGTTGTCGCGGAAGTGCTGCTTCAGGAGGAACGGGAAGCGGGCCATGTCCGCGAGCGCTCGCAAGTCATCGGGGTGAGCTCCGCAGGCATCGAAGCTGCGGCGGTAATGCCCGACATTCTCGTAGGCGTGCCGCACGGCCCACTGCAATCGCTCCAGCTGCAGAGCCCGGATCTCATCGACGCTCGCCCGCTCGAGTGACCCCAGGTTCTTCATGAGCTCATGCCCTTGGCAGCTACCTCTCGGAAAGCTGCATCACCGCAACGGTGCAGCCGACCGCAAAGATTGGAATCGGCGCATAGAACCAGAGCTCGCCAGTACTCCCCTCCGTCGCCCCCGCCACGGCGATGAAGGTACGAATCTCGAAGCCCCCCTGTCCTGCTTCGCGCCAGACCTCCTCATCACGGTACGAGAGAAGGGCCTCGCGGCTGTTGGCCACCCACTTCTCGAGAAACGCCCGATCCCAGGGCTCGTTGATACGCCCGGAGTCCGGCGTTGCCGGCCAATGGGAGATCCCTCCGGTGCCGATGATGGCAATCCGCTCCGGACGGGTATCGCAGGCGCGCCTGAGCGCCCGCCCGAATTCGTAACATCGCTTAAGGGGAATGAGGGGCGGACCCTGGCAGTTGATGTTGACCGGGATGACCGGCAGATCGTACCGCGGGGTGAGGAAGTGGAGCGGCACCATGATGCCATGATCGAACTTCCACTCCTGGGCATAGGCGAGGTCGATGTCCGCCATCACGTCCTGGATGAGCTCACGCGAGAGCTCCGCTGTCCCCGGCACGCGCCGCCGCTCGATGCGCAGCCATGCCTCATCCTCTATCGGTCCCTCGTAGTGCTCGGCCATGCCGACGCAGATCGCGGGCATGTTGTTCATGAAGAAGTTGGCGAAGTGCTCCGCGCCGATGACCACCAACACATCCGGCCGCGTGGCTTCGAGTGCCTGCCGCATCCGCTCGAGCGCCGCGTAAAACGGCTCCCGTACGGTTGGATCGGCGCGTTCGCTGCGGCCCGTGATGCCGGGCGCATGACTGCAGACGCCGGCAAAGACCAGACTCATGTGTCGACCTCCGGCAGACGGGGTGCGATGCTCATCTGGCGTCCGCCCGGGAATACAAGCCGGTCCGCACCGGACCGTATTTGCGCTCGCCCTCGCGCATGGCCTCGATGTAGGCGCTCCATTCATAGCCGCGCAGCGCCGCATAGTGCATGAGAATCTGCCCATTCACGCCCATGACATAGAGCAGGCCGACGTCGGGCTCGCGAATGGCGCGGCGCTCCTCGTCGGTGAGCTCGTACTCGGCGAGCAACCCCTCGAGGTCCGCTTCGAGGCGCCGGCGCGTGGCCGGATCGCGATTGAGCTGGAAGAGCAGCTTCTGCGTGTAGTAGAGGCTCATCGGGAAGAGCTCCTGCGGCGCCGGTTCGGGGCCTGCCCCTGCGGGATCTCCCCGAGGGAGGACTCGAGCTCCCCGAGGAGTTCGAGGAGCTGCGAGATCCGCTCCGTGCCGAAGCGCCTCGCGATCTGGGCGTACATCTGCTCCGAGTATGGGGCATGCATGCCGATGAGGCGTAGCCCCTTCGCCTCCAGGCTCACCACATACCGCCGCAGGTCGCTATCCACCTGCTGCCGCGTGATGAGCTGGCGTTTCTCGAGATCGGGCAGGATGCGCGACAGGCTCGGCGCCAGGAGGAAGGTGGCCTCGGCCAGCTCGGTGACCTCCAGGGGACCCGAGTGCGCGAGCGCTCGCAGGACTCGCCATTGCTGCTCGGTCACGCCGTGCCTGCGCAAGCCCGGACGGAAGAGGCGCATCACCGCCTCTCGGGTCCTGAGCAGCGCCATCGGCAAAGACTCCGAGAAGGGGCGGATGGGAAGCGCCCGCTCCGCAACGCTCACCGAGCGCTTAGCCATCATCATCGATCACTCGGTTGCGCAGCGCGCCCACCCGGGAAACGTCGACTTCGACGATGTCGCCGGGCACCAGATAACGCGGTGGGTCCATACGCGCTCCGGCGCCGCTCGGCGTACCGGTCAGTATGACGTCCCCGACTTCCAGCGTGCAGAACGCCGATAGGTAGCTAATGAGGTACGGAATCGGGAAGATCATCCGATCGGTCGTATCGTCCTGCCGAACCTCGCCATTGACTCGTGTAGTCACTCTGAGCGGCGCCGCACCGGCCTCATCCGCGGTCACGATACAAGGGCCGATCGATCCCGAGCGGTCGAAGTTCTTGCCCTGAGTCACGTTGAATTTCGAATGCCGCAGCCAGTCGCGGACCGAGCCCTCGTTGGCGCAGCTGTAGCCACAGACATGGGTCAGAGCGCTCTCGCGCGGGATACGCCGCCCTCCCCGGCCGAGGACCACCACTACCTCACCCTCGTAATCGAGCTGCATGGACTCCCTGGGCCGGACGATCGGCTCACCGGGGGCGGCGAAGGATGTATGCGAGCGCATGAAGATGCTCGGATATCTGGGCCTCTCGCTGCCGTCCTTGTACTCCTCGTTCCGCTCCGGGTAGTTCACTCCGATGCAGAAATAGCGCGTGTCGCGTCCCGCGGGATTGAGCAGCTGCACTTCACCCGCCGCGTAATCGCAGGGCTCGCGCTCGGCCACCTCTCGTGCTCGCTCGAGGAGGCCAGCACGCAACAGCGACAGGATACTGCCGGCCGGCTCGCCGAGCCGGGCGCCCAGGTCGATGAGGCCTCGCGGTCCGAGCACACCGCAGGCGCTGCGACCCTCCGACCGGAAGTTCACCAATCTCAAGGCTGCTCCTCGAGGAGCCCCGCACGGCGCAGCACACCATCGAGGCGACGCTCGAGCTCAGCCGTCGCGGGCATCATGGGCAGACGGTGCTCGTTGGTTTCCAGAATGCCGAGGCGGCGCATCATGTACTTCATCGGAATCGGATTGGTATCGAAGAAGACCGCCTGGTTGATCTCGAAGAGGCGGTGATGCAGACCCTGCGCCGTCGCCAGGTCTCCGCGCCACACGGCCTCGCACAGATCCGACAGCACGCGCGGGCGCAGATTGCCGACGGCGTTCATGAGACCACAGGCGCCGACCGCCATCATCGGGAAGCTGAGCTCTTCGAGGCCGACGAAGATCCTGAACTGCGGACCGAGCACGGCGTGACACTCGGAAACCAACGCAAGGTCATTCACCGCATGCTTCATACCGACGAAGCTGGGAGATTTCGCGCGCAGCTCCTTCAGAGTATCGATGGTTACGTTGACCGCGGTGCGCCCTGGGATGTGATAGACCATCCACGGCAGGTCGGTACACTTGGCTAGCTCGAGAAAATAGGCAACGAGGCCACGCTGTGGCGGCCGGATATAGTACGGAGTGATGATGAGGAGCGCGTCGGCGCCGGCCTTGGCGGCGTGCTCAGACAACTCGCGAGTCTCCTCGAGCGACTGGGAGCCGGTCGCGGCAACCACGGGTATGCGTCCGCCGGCGACCTCGACGGCAATGTCGACGAGGCGATTTCGCTCCGCCACGGAGAGGGTGGACGGCTCGGCGGTCGTTCCGTTGACCAGGATCCCGTGCGAGCCATTGCTGATCTCGAACTCGACGAGCCGCGCGTAACCCTCGTAGTCGACGGCGCCGTTGCGAAATGGCGTGACGAGGGGCGGTATGGAGCCTTTGAGGCGGTCGAGGCGGGAGTTCACGCGGATTCTCCTGTCAGGGCGGGCGCTCACGCACCGAGCTTCGGCACGCGATGCGTGCCGAATGCGAGGCAGATGTTCTTGGTCTCCATGTAGAAATCGAAGCTGTAGTCGCCGCCATCGCGGCCGATTCCACTCGCCTTCATGCCGCCGAAGGGCGTCGGCAGGTGACGGTTGTTCTCGGAATTCACCCAGACCATCCCGGCATCGAGGTTGTGCGCCATGCGCAGCGCGCGCCCGCTATCGTCGGTCCATACATACGCCGTGAGGCCATACGGGGTCTCGTTCGCGATACGCAACGCCTCAGCCTCGTCTTCGAATGCAATGGCAGTCAGTACCGGACCGAAGATCTCCTCTCGCGCCACACGCATATCGTTGGTGGCGTTTGCAAAGAGCGTCGGCTGGACGTAGAGGCCCGGCTTGAGTGCTTCGATACGCTGTCCTCCCACACGAACCTCCGCGCCGTCCTCGCGCGCGATGTTGAAGTAGCTCATCACCTTGTCGAGATGGCGTGCATGGATCAGCGGCCCGACCTCGCTTGCCGGATCGAGCGGGTGTCCCACCTTCAGACGTGCCACTCGCTCGGCCACCGCCGCCACGAAGCGATCGTGGATCGAGCGCTGCACCAGCAGACGGCTCGAGGAGGTGCAGCGCTCGCCATTGAGGCTGTAGATCATGAAGACGACCGCATCGAGCGCCCGATCCAGGTCTGCGTCGTCGAATACGACGACGGGGTTCTTGCCCCCGAGCTCGAGGTGAACGCGCTTCAGCGTGGGCGCGCCCTGACTCATGATGAGACTGCCGGTCTTCGACTCCCCGATGAAGGCGGTCGCCCGGATGGCCGTATGCTCGGTCAGGAGCTTCCCTGCTCGCTCCCCGACACCATTCACCACGTTGATGACCCCTGGCGGCACACCGGCCTCGGTCATGATCTCTGCGAGCAACATCGCCGTGAGAGGGCTCCATTCCGCCGGCTTGTGTACCACCGTACAGCCCGCGGCGAGCGCTGGAGCGATCTTCCACGTCGAGAGCATGAAGGGCGTATTCCACGGCGTGATCACAGCGACGGGGCCGATGGGCTGGCGCATCGTGTAATTCACGTGCTGAGCCGCCGGCAGGGCGAGGCCGTCCGCCGCCGCCGGCGCCCGGTCGGCGAAGAAACGGAAATTCTCCGCGGCTCGCAGGGCCGCACCACTCATGAAACGCAACACCTGACCCGTGTCGACGCACTCGATGAGCGCAATCTCCTCGCGACGCGCTTCGATCGCATCCGCAACCTCGTGTAGGATGGTGCGCCGCTCCTCACCACTCTTGGATCGCCATGCGGGAAATGCCGCGGCTGCGGCTTTCGCGGCCGCATCAACATCGCGCTCATCGCCTGAGACGATCTGATTGATCACCCGCTCATCGATGGGCGAGATATTGTCGAGAAGCTCCTTACCGGCGCCGCGCTCGTGCCGGCCGCCGATGAAGTGACCGAGCGGCTCCTTGCCGAATCGGCCGAGGAAGCCGTCGGCCTTGGCCCGATTCGACTCGAGAGCATTGCGAGGCTCCGTCGCTGCGCCCTCTGAGCCCCGCGTTCGCGAGTTGGAATTCACCGCGACACCCCTTCGGGCCGGCTCTGACGCTTCTTCACCTGCTCGTGCAGATTGTTCTTCTTGAACGTGAGCACCGGATCGATTTCCTGCATCTCCAGGGAGATCGCGAGCGGCTGTGATTCGTAGATCGGCGCGAGCTGCCGGCATGCCGCCCCGAAGATCGTTTCGCACGCGCGTTTGCGCATTTCGACGTCTCGGCCGTGGCCGACCTTGAGGCTCAGGTGCACGAAGCCGTTGTCCGGATGACCGTCGGCGATGACGTAGTGTTGCACCTCATAGGCGCGCGTGCGGAGGCCGCCAATCGGAAAGACCCCAGTCTCGAGAGCGGCCTGATGCACGGCCGAGAGAAGTGCAGGCAGCTCGAGCCGATCGCGCAGGCCCGCGGAATATTCGATCACGATGTGGGCCATCGGCCCTCCTCAGATGCGCAGTCGCGCGGGCAAGCAGCAACCCGCGCGAGATGCTTATCATGATAATAATCTCCGTCTGGCGCCTGTCAATCCGTCCGTCGTAAGCTAGCGGTCCCTGCCGCCTGCGTCGAAGCAACCGTGCGCTCAGCGAGCTTCAAACTGGGGACCTTCTCGACCGAGGGAGGCGAGCCCTTCCCGGCACTCGTTCTCGCGGAAGACGCCGGGCGCGCCGCGACCCCGGCAGGAGGCTCGGGCATTTCGCGAATCGTCCCGCTGCCCCGCCTCTCGCCGCTGCTGCGCCAATGCGGACTGTCCCTGTCGGGTGCCGACTCCCTCCTCGCGCTCCTCGAGCATTGGCCGGAGAATGTGGCAGTCCTCACGCGCCTCTGCGCCGATGCTGACCCGGAGCTGCAAAGACTCTCGATGCCGGAAGCGCAAGCGCGAATTCACGCTCCGATCGCCGCACCGCGCCAGATCTTCTGCACGGTGGCGAATTACCGCACTCAAGTCACCGAAGCCATCGTGGATGCCGGGATGCCCCCGCACACCGACGCCATGAACGCGGACCAGCGTAGGGACTACGCAAAGAAGGCCATCGAGGCACGGCTGCGATCCCCGCCCTACGTTTGTTTCAAGCTGCCATCGACCGTGATTGGCCCCTGTGACTCACTCGAGCTTCCGCGTCAGTCCAAGCGGGTGGACTGGGAAATCGAGCTCGCGGCCGTCATCGGGCGACCCTGTCGGAACGTGCCCCGCGAGCAGGCGATGAGGCAGGTCGCCGCCTACATGCTGGTCAACGACATCACCGCCAGGGATCTCGTGCGGCGCACCGACCTACCCCATCTGGGTACCGACTGGCTGCAGTCGAAGAACGCGCCGGGCTTCCTTCCCACGGGGCCATACCTCGTCCCCGCAGGCTTCATCGCCGATCCCTATGCGGTCCGTCTCTCGCTGCGGCTGAACGATGTGACCATGCAGGATGAGCTCGTTGCCGACATGATGTTCGATATCGCGACGCAGATCGAATACGTTTCGACTTACGCGCAGCTTCTTGCGGGAGACATCATCTGCACCGGTACACCGGGAGGCTGTGGTACCCACCACGGCCGTTTCCTGCAGGCCGGCGATGTCCTGGAGGGTTCGGCGCCGGGATTCGGCGCTCAGCGCGTGACCTGCGTCTGAAACGCTGGCGATGTCGGCGCCCCGGGCGCCGTCTCAGGTCAACGATACATGACCTGGATCGTCGTGTATTCCTCCAGGCCGTGTCGTCCGAACTCGACGCCAATCCCGGAGGACTTGATCCCACCGAACGGGACATCGGGTCGGATATCGCCGTGTCGATTCACCCATGCGGTGCCGCACTCGAGTCGTGACGCGAGATCCCAGGCACGCTCCGGATCACTCGACCAGACGGAGCCGCCGAGTGCGTAATTCGACGCATTCGCCTGCTCGAGGGCGTCCTCGACATCGGAGTAGCGGATGATCGGCAGCGCGGGTCCGAACTGCTCCTCGTCCACGATCCGCATACCCGCCTCAGCCTCAGCGAGCAGGGTCACCGGATAGAAATGGCCCTTTCTCTGCTCGGCGGGATTGCCGCCGAGGAGGGGCTTCGCGCCGGCCGCTTTCGCCTGCTCGACCATGGCAGCGACCTTGTCGAACTGCATTGGGTTCTGCAGCGGCCCGAGCTGGCTCTCTTCGTCGAGTCCATTGCCGAGCTTCACTTTGGCAGCAAATCCAGTCAGGGTGTCGCAGAACGCGTCGTAGCTCGCATCCGGAACGTAGAGGCGCTTCAGCGCCGCGCAGGTCTGGCCGCTGTTGAGGAAAGCTCCCCAGAAAATTCTCTCCGCCATCGCCTTGGGATCCGACCCCGGCAGCACGATCCCGGCATCGTTGCCGCCCAACTCCAGCGTCAGATGCTTGAGAGTCGCGGCGCCGGCGGCCATCACCTTGCGACCCGTCTCGGTCGAGCCCGTAAACACGACCTTGGCA
>Ga0157369_10006890_pt1 | contig 13114 bp, 12 predicted proteins | sample C25metaG_FD_113461 | JGI IMG/M metagenome (GOLD analysis project Ga0157369, IMG submission 113461) | Corn rhizosphere microbial communities from Kellogg Biological Station, Michigan, USA - C2-5 metaG | ecosystem: Host-associated > Plants > Roots > Rhizosphere > Soil | place: USA: Michigan...
GCGGGATCTTGCCGTGATCGCGGAGGACCGCGCTAGTGCATCCGGCTTGGTGCAGCAACAAAACGCACTGCGGGCATACGCGCTGCAACCGGCGGACGTCGCGAGCATGAACGTGCCGGCGATCGTGCTGCACGGCACCGAGGACAAGGCCGTCCCCTTCGCGTATGGCCAGGAGCTGGCAGCGACGCTGCCCGGCGCGCAGTTCATCGCCTTCGAGGGGGCCGGCCACAACTACCTCGTCGCCTACCCGGACCGCGCCAACGAGGTCGTCCTGCAGTTCGTCGCCGAGGTCGACCGGACTGTGGTCGAGGACACCGCCGTTGGCGGCAACCTCCCTTGCGGAACATAGGGGTACCGACCGTACGGTAATACCGTGAGTACGACAATGCCGGTCGAACTGCCGCAACGACGGCGCCGTAGCCGAGCCGAGAGCCGCGAAGACAACCGCAAGGCGCTGCTGGCGGCAGCCCGGGAGCTCATCGTCGAGGTCGGCTATGCCAGTGCGCAGCTCGACGAGATCGCCGAGCGGGCCGGACTCACGAAGGGTGCGGTCTACTCGATCTTTGGTGGGAAGCTCGAACTGCTGCGCGCTGTGGTCGACGCGCACGCGCGCGAGGTCTTGCCGGTGCTCGATTGGCAGTTCGACCTGCCGTCGACGGTCACCGTCGAAGAGCTCACCGAGCGGTTCGTGCGCAACTATCTAGGGTTCCTCGACCGGGAGGACACCGAGCGGCTGCTCGCCTTCGAGTTGGACCTCAACGGACTGGCGATGCGCGACCCGGCGACCCGCGCTCTGATGGTGGCCAACGAACGGATGTTCTGCCGTCGACTTGCCGCAGCGCTGGTTGGGCGGCGGCGGCGGAGCGGCCGGCCGCTCGACGAGCGTTCGGCGGCGGATGCGGCCGACCTCATGCTCGGCGCCTTGGCGGGCATCGGTCAGCGTCTCGTCACCTCGCCTTGGATGACGCGCGACCCCGACGTCGTCGTCCGTGCCATCGTGAGCCTGGTCCCAACCGGTCCTCGCGATGCATAAGCGCGCCGCCGCCTTGGCCGCGGCTCTAGCTGTCGCGACGGCGGCCGCACCGGCGGTGGCCGGCGGCAAGAGCACGCCCGTGCACGGATGGGTTCCGACGTTGCCGCCGGCGACGTACAAGACGGTCAGCAGCTACCAGCTGATCCGCATGGACGACGGCGTCCAGCTGGGCGCGACCATCACTTTTCCCTCACGTGACGGCTCGACAGCGGCGCGTGGTCGCTACCCGGTGGTGTTCTCGATGACTCCATACGGGCGGGACGGAGTGTGCGGTTGCTCGGACCAGACCGAGTTTCCGTCGCGCGGCATCGTATCCGCGGTTGTCGACGTGCGCGGCACGGGTGGCAGCGGTGGAAATCTCGACGGCAACTACTTCTCACCGCGCGAGCAGCGCGATGGCTACGAACTGGTCGAGTGGTTCGCGCACCAACGGTGGTCAGCCGGGCGAGTGGCCATGCAGGGCGGCTCGTATCTCGGCATCACCCAATATCTGACCGCCGAGATGCGCCCACCGGGGCTGGTGGCGATCGCGCCGGAAGTCGCACTGTCCGACATCTACCGGGACGCCTACACCTACGACGGCATCCCGGACTTCTTCTTCGACACTCAGTACAACGCGGTCCAGGGCGGTCCCGGTCTGGCGAGCGGCAACTTCGGCGAGCCGGGCGACTCCAACTCCGGCTTCGACACCAACCCGGTCGACGCACTCAAGGCGTTGCTGACGACGACGAGTGCAAAGGAGGCACAGGCCGGCAGCCGGCCGGTGGCACTCGACTATCTGGCTCGGCCGAATGACGACGCTTGGTATCACGCGCGCTCGCCGTTCTACCGGGTCAACCGGATCAACGTTCCGGTCTTCATCGTCGATGGGTGGCGCGACGGTGCCTTCGTGCGCGGCGATCTCGAGATGTACCAGCATCTGTCGCAGCGACGCGGAGTCGAGACCCGCATCGACATCAACGCCTGCACGCACAAGGGATGTGGCGCGCCGTTCGACCCCACGCACTCGACGAGCGGCTACGACAACTTCACCGCGATCGAGTTCGACTTTCTCAGCCACTATCTGCGTGGCACCCCCGAACATCGCGGGCCGGACGTCGCGTTCCAGGTGCAACCCGCCGGTCCGTACCAATACGCCGCTCAGTGGCCGCCCGCCGGCACCCGATTCACCCGCTACTTCCTCACTTCCGGCGGGGGCGCCGGCCAACCGCTCGTCGGGAACCTCTCCGCCGGCGGCCTCACTGCTACGCCGCCGACAAAGCCGGCGACGGCCAGTTATTTCACCGATCCACTCGCCGGCGCGAGCATGGCGCTGGACTCCTACGGCACGATCGCCATTTCGCCGTACGTGCCATTGGATCAGCGCGCGGAGGACGAGCAGGGCCTGACCTGGCGCACCGGCGCGGTGCGTCGGGCCATGCGACTTGCCGGGCCGATTCAACTGCATCTCGTCGCCTCGTCGTCGGCGAGCGACACCGACTTCGTCGCGCGTTTGTCCGACGTCGCCCCCGATGGCAGCGAAACCGTCATCACCGAAGGTGCGCTCCGTGCGTCGCACCGCGCGCTCGATCCGTCGCGGTCCACCACCGGGTCGCCGTACCACCGTGACGACCACCCGACGGCGCTGACACCGGGGAAGACCTACGCGTTCGACATCGCCATCATCCCGACCGCCTTCCAGGTCGCGCCCGGCCATGCGTTGCAACTGCGGCTCACCACCGACGACGTCCCGACCCGGTTGCCGGCGGTCGTTTATGTCAACGCCGACAATCCGGCGGCATCGGAGATCTCGCCGATGCCGGCCGCCGTGAACACCGTCGTCGAAGCTCGCGCCGGCTCGTGGCTGCTGCTGCCGCTGGCGCCGGCGTGATCTGGGCGGGCGACCTGATGCGCGTCTTTGCGAGGGTGGCCCTCGTCGCGACCCTCGCCGTTGCGACCGGTTGCGGCAGCACGGTGGCCGGTGTCGGCAGCACGAACAACGGCCAGTCGGGCGCAGCCGGGCTCTCCGCCCCCGCAGGGTCATCGCCTGCCTCCGGAAGCGGCACGACGGGTGGCGGAGCCGGAGGGCTCGCGCCAGGAGCCGGGCAGCCCGGCGGTCAAGCGGGCGGCACCACGGCCGCGGGCAACGGTGCCTCGTCATCGGGCATGGGTGGTGGGCAAGCCGGGACGAGTTCGCCCGTGAGCGGACGGGGTTACGACGCCCACCATCTTTATCTCGGCTTCCCGACGAACAACGATGTCAACCGGGCGGCGCCTAGCGGCCTCGGCGCCACCGATTTCGGCGATCAGCCCTCGATCATCAAAGCGGTTGTCGATGACATCAACCGGCATGGCGGCATCCTCGGCCGAACCGTCGTGCCGCTGTTCCACGACATCGCGACGGCCAACCTCGAGACCGACCCGACCAGCCAGGCGCAGGCGACATGCACCGCCTTCACGCAGGACGCGCACGTTGTCGCGGTGGTCAACATCGTCGCCGGCATCGATTTACCGACGTTCTACAGCTGTCTCGCCCACCATGACACGCCGTTGATATCCGCCGGCTTCGTGCCGGCCGACGACGCGCTCTTCAACAGCTACGCGCCGTACCTCTACAAGCTGACGGCGGCGAGCTTCACCCAGCTCACGCCGGTCTGGCTGACCCGGCTGACCGCCATGGGCTACTTCCACGGGTGGAACACAACCACTGGAGGCCCGGCCGCCGGCCAGGCGAAGGTCGGCCTCCTCTATCCATCGCAACAGCCGCAGCAGCGCATCTTCTCCGACGTCAAGCGCCGGCTGACCGCGGCCGGCTATACGGTCGCGAAGGAGTATCAGTACGACGCCTCGAGTCTCAACAACGAGTCAGCGTCGATGAGTAACGCCGTCCTGCAGATGCGCAACGCGGGTGTCACTCACATCCTGTCCAGCGAGTCCGACGTGCTGCTGTTCATGACCGCCGCCGACAGTCAGCACTACCGGCCGCGCTATGCCTTGACGTCGTATCACGCCGCGGCGGTGCAACTACAAGGAACAGTGCCGAATTCACAGCTGGTCGGATCGATGGGTGTGGGTTGGCTACCCGTCTCCGACGTCGATGCGAGTCATGATCCCGGACCGGTCAGCGGCGGCGAAACGTCATGCCGCAAACTGATGCAGGCCGCGGGACAGAGCACTTCTACGGCGAGCGCCGAGATCGTGGAGTTGGCGATCTGCGACGCCGTCCGCCTCACCGCTGATGCGATCAACCTCAGCAAGAATCCCACCAGCGGTGGCTTGCATGCCGGTCTCGCCGCGCTCGGTGCCGGCTTCGCCTCTGCGCTGACCTGGCGCAACGGGTTGGCGCCCAACCGGTATGACGAGCCGGGCGCGGTCCGCGAGTTCGCCTTCAACGGCAGTGCGTACTCCTACGTCTCTTCGACGCTGTATCCGTTGTGACGGCGATCTATCGAACCAAGCGAAAGAAGTTGCGCACCTCGTCGACGAAGATCCCCGGTTGCTCGAAGGCGGCGAAGTGGCCGCCTCGCGGCGGCTCGTTCCAGTAGCGAAGGTCGGGGTAGGTCTGCTCCGCCCAGTGTCGGGGCACCTGCACGATCTCCTTCGGGAACATCGAGGCGCCGACCGGCACGGTGACACCGCTCGTGCGGAACGCGCCGAAGCTCTCCCAGTACAACCGCGCCGATGAAGTCGCCGTCCTGGTGAGCCAGTACAGGGTGATGTTGTCGAGCAGTCGATCGGCGCCGAAGAACTTCGCCGGATCACCGTCGCAGTCCGACCAGGCCCAGAACTTCTCCAGGATCCAGGCGCACTGGCCGGCCGGCGAGTCGGTGAGGCCGTAGCCGACCGTCTGCGGTCGGGTGCTCTGCTGGGTGGAATACCCGGCTTCCCAGCGTTGGTAGTGCTGCCCGGTCGCGAGCGCCTTCTGCTCGGCCGGAGTGAACTCGGTCTGGCCCTTCGGCGGCCGCGCCATGATCATGTTGAGATGGATGCCGACCAGGGAGTCGGCGTGTTGATTCGCCAAGCTGGCCGTTACCGCGGCGCCCCAGTCGCCGCCTTGTGCGGCGTACCGGTCGTAGCCGAGCCGGCGCATCAGCTCGGCCCAGGTGTTGGCGATGCGCTCGATGCCCCAGCCGGTGTTGCGGGGCCGGCCGCTCCAGCCGTAGCCGGGCAGCGACGGCACAACGACATGAAAGGCGTCGGCCGCGTCGCCACCGTGCATGGCCGGATCGGTGAGCGGCCCGATGACCTCGACGAACTCCAGGAAGGAGCCAGGCCAGCCGTGGGTCAGGATCAGCGGCAACGCATTCGGCTCGGGGGAGCGCACATGCACGAAGTGGATGGCCACGTCGTCGATCTCGGTCACGAACTCGGGCAGCGCGGCCAGGCGCGCCCTGCGCGCCCGCCAGTCGTAGTCCTCGGCCCAGTAGCGACACAGCTCTTGGAGGTAGTCGAGCGGGACGCCCTGCGACCAGTCGGGCACTGTCGCGGCATCGGGCCAGCGGGTGCGTCGTAGTCGGTCGCGCAGGTCCTCGAGGTCGGCCTCAGTGACATCGGCGACGAAGCGTTCGATTTGTGCGGCCATCCGCGCACGCTAACGCGCACGCGCTCGGGTGCCTCAGCTCGCCCGCGACTCGTGCTGGCGGCTGGTGGGGGAGTTGAGGAGGCCGCCGAAGAGAATGTGCGCCGCTGACAAGGTGCCGTCGATGTCACCTGACGCCGCCGCTTTGATGCCGTCAGGATCGGGTGCAGCAGCTTGCTCATGACGCGACGGGTCATGTCGTCGGCTGCCGACGCTGGTGACCTGCTGCAGCAGATGTGGCCGTCGGTGCAGTGGTCGCGTGCTGTCGCGGGACTCTTGCCGATGGCGGCCGGGCGCGGTTCGGTTCTAGGACACGACCTGACTAGGTCGAGAACGATGGTCCGTCGGTGCGTTGCTCATCCGGCTGCTGAGCGTCGCCGGCCTCGAACGCATCGAGTCCGTCCTCACCGGCGAGTCGCTGCCGATCGGGAAGTCGCTAGAACTGGCGCCACCGAACTCACCGCTCGCCGAGCTGGGCTGCTGTGCACTGACGGGAACGGTGGCCGCGCAGGGCTCTGGCATCGGAGCGGTCGTCCCAGCCGGTGCAGACGCTGCATTCGGTCAGATCGCGATAGGACTTGGCGCCCGCCAACCCGACATCCATCAACGCCGCCTTGCAGGTGGACTTGTTCGCCCAAGCGAACGCGTCCTATGTCAACGGACGGATCTATTCGGGGTTCGGCGGACAGACCGACTTCGTCGTCGGCGCTCTCCACTCCGCCGGCGGCCACGCGATCATCGCGCTGCCGTCATGGCACGAGCGGACCCAATCATCGGCAATCGTGGACCGCTTGGCGTCACCGGCGACATCGTTCCAACACTCCTATGTCGTCACGGAGCAGGGAATCGCCACGATCTGGGGCAGGCCACAGAAGGAACAAGCCGAGGAGCTGATCGAGCAGGCTGCGGCGCCCGACGCACGGGACGCGCTGCGGTCGGCCATGGACGCGATGCTCTAACGATTTGACATGAAACTTGGGCCCCGAGCGTTCGCTCGGGGCCCAAGTACCGGAACTACTGCTACAGCTCGACCGGAGCCGGCGTGTGCGCGCCCAGCTTTGGCAGCACCTCCGCCTCAGGAGACGTGCGACGCAGGTGCAGGTAGCCGAACGCCGACAGCAGGAGCAGCAGTCCGGCGGCGATGAAGGACGAAATCGCACCCCAGATGGCGATCTGGCCCATCTCCCAGAACCCATAGGCGTTCAAGAGCATCCCGCGGAGGGTCTCGCCCATGAAGAGCGTCTGGCGTTGTCCGGCGACCGTCTGGTAGTTCGGGTCGGTCGGCTTCATGGCGAGGAACTTGCTCGAGACCTGGCTGTAGGTCTGACCGTTGGCGACCTCGGAGAGGTGGACCTTGATGTAGTGGTCAGCGAAGACCTGAGCCTGTCGCCCGCTGGTCACCTGCTGGCCGGCGTAGGGGGTCACGTACTTCGTGATCTCCGCGCTCTTCTGTGCAGCGATCCCGGCCTTGTCCGGGAAGAAGATCTGCTGCTGGGAGAGCTGGCTGTGAACGTTGCTGTTCGCGAAGCTGTGAGCCCATACGAGCAGTCCACCTGCGATGAGCAGGATCGCTGCCAGGACGAGCCCACCGGTCGACACCATGGCGTCGAATGTCTTGCGGCGCATTGTCGTCTCCTTCCGCCGCGGGAGCCGGTCGGCTCCATCTGCAACCACCTTCGTGCATGGGGGCGAGGCGCGATCAGGGGCGAAAGGAACCGGTACGGCGGGTCGAAGGTCGGGGCCTGATGGGACTTTGGTCCTTGCCCGGACCGGGCGTCCGGAGGACAGAATGGGCGGGTGACGACACCGGCGACGAAGATCCGTGTCTTCTTGCTCGATGACCACGAAGTGGTACGACGCGGCGTCCGCGACCTGCTCGAGTCCGATGGGGATATCGAGGTCGTCGGGGAGGCCTCGACCGCCGCGGAGGCGCTCGCACGCGTGCCGGCCGTGCGTCCGGATGTGGCCGTGCTCGACGTGAGACTGCCGGACGGTGACGGGGTAACGGTCTGCCGTGACCTGCGCTCGCAGCTGCCGGAACTGCAGTGCTTGATGTTGACGTCGTTCGCGGACGACGAGGCTCTGTTCGACGCGATCATGGCCGGCGCGGCCGGCTACGTGCTCAAGCAGGTCCGCGGCGCCGACATTCTTGGCGCGGTTCGCATCGTGGCGACCGGCGGTTCGCTGCTCGATCCGCGCACTACCGCCCGGGTGATGGAGCGGCTGCGCAATCACGCCAACGACAACGACCCTCTCGCCGGGCTGACCGAGCAGGAGCGGCGAATCCTGGAGTTGATCGGTGAAGGTCTGACCAACCGCCAAATCGGTGAGCGCATGTTCCTGGCCGAGAAGACGGTCAAGAACTACGTGTCCAACCTGCTCGGAAAGCTCGGCATGGAGCGCCGCACCCAGGCGGCCGCGTTCGTGGCGCGGCTCGGCGACGAGCACAAGCACTAAGACCCGAGTGGCACGCTCCAGCACAGTCGGGTCCCGCCGGCGGGACCCGACTCGGCAGTGAACGCGCCGCCGAGATCCGCTGCTCGCCGGGCCAGGTTTGCCAGTCCGCTTCGGCGCCCGGCCGCCGGCAGTCCTGCTCCGTTGTCGAGGACGACCATCTCGACCCGATCGGGGTCGGCGCTGATGCTCACCGACGCTGTCGACGCAGCCGCGTGGCGGGCGATGTTGGACAGCGACTCACGCAGCACGGCCAGCATCTGTTCGGCCACTGACGGCGGCACCAAGGTGTCCACTGCACCGTGGAAGACGACATCCGGCTCGAAGGACAGCGATGGCCGGGCGGCGGCTACCGCCTGCAGCACTGCTTGTCGAACGCCTTCGCCTGCGTGCGGTGCAGGTTGCTGCAACGCGAAGATCGACGTACGGATCTCCTTGATGGTCGCGTCCAGGTCATCGACTGCTCGGCGCACCCGCTCCGCCTTCTCCGGCGGCTGCATCCCACGGACCGCGCCCTCGAGCGACATGCCCGTGGCGAACAGACGCTGGATGACCAAGTCGTGCAAATCGCGGGCGATCCGGTCACGGTCGCCGAGCACTGCGAGTTGCTCCCGATCTGCGGCCGCGGCGCCGAGTCGCATTGCAATGGCCGCTTGACCGGCGAAGCTGTCGACGAGCCGCAGCGTTTCCTGGCCGAAAGCCGGCTTGTCGCCGATGCGACCAACCACCAACGTCCCCATCGCCTCGGAGTCCCCGCCGCCGAGTGGCACGTACAACGCAGGGCCTACTCCGGCCGCATGGAGCAGCCCCGGCCAGATGCGCGGATCGGTCATTGCATCGACGACCGCCGTCGGTTGGCCGTCTCGCATCACCTGGACGGCGAGCGATTGCTCGGCGATGGTGCGGTCATGCAGCCTCTGGGCGCCTTCGCCGTCGGCAGCCTGCACCTGCAACGTCCCGTCACCGACGGGAAGCGCGAGAAAGGCAATGTCGGCGGCCGCGAGCTGTCGTGCTGCCGCGACCAGTTCAGGCAGCACCTCGACCGTCGGCGTGCCGGCCAAGAGCCGCGTCTGGATGGAGCTCGCTGCCTCGAGCCACTGGTGGCGAAGCTGCGCCTGCTCGTAGAGTCGCGCGTTCTGTACGGCCAACCCCGCCGCGGAAGCGAGCGTCATCACGACTTGCTCGTCGACTTCGCTGAACTCGCCACCGCCACGCTTCTCGGTGAGGTACAGGTTGCCGAACGCCTCACCGCGCACGCTGATCGGCACCCCGAGAAAGGTGTGCATCGGCGGGTGATTGGGCGGGAACCCGTACGACGCCGGGTGGTCGGCGAGGTCGGCGAGACGGATCGCTCGCGGCTCGCTGATCAGCAGCCCGAGCACGCCACGACCGTGCGGAAGGTCGCCGATGTCCCGGCGCGCGCTGTCATCGATGCCGACGGTGATGAACTGCGCGAGCCTGCTCTCTCCGCTCGGGTCGAGAACTCCGAGCGCCGCATAGCGTGCTTCGGCCAGTTCGGCGGCCGTTTCCACGATGCGGCGCAGGACGGCGTCGAGGTCGAGCTCCGAGCCGATGGACAAGACCGCTTGCAAGAGCGCGTGCAGACGGTCTGCCGCCAAGGTTGGCAACGCGTCCACCGACCGAGTGCGTTCCTCCGTCGGTTCCACGGGGACGAATCTAGTAACCGCTGTCAGGCACGCGCAGGCACAGCGAGGGTTTCGTCAACCGGCCGCCGACCCGTTGTCGGACGGCCGCTGCCATATCCCATCCGCAACAGCAACTGCGGATAGCCCAAAAGACCGAGCACGCGCTGCAACTGAACGCGCGTCGCCGGAATGTCCGTTACCTGACCCAGCGGTTGCGCTACGACATTGGCGTCGGTAGCAGTAAGCAACAGCGCAGCCAGCGCACGGCCGGTGCGCAACCAGCTGAGCCGGTCATCTGCGTCGCTGCCGAGGAGAACCAGGGTGTCTCGTTCGACGTCAGGCCGCTCCTGCGGCCGTGCTGAGTGTGGCGAGGAAGTGCCGCGGAAGTCGCGCAACGGCACATCAGGCACCAGGTCGGCCGGCCAGCGTGGCGCTGCTGCCACGGGCACACCATCGACGCAGACGTCGGTGCGCCGCCACCTGTCGAGCTCGTCTCGGTAGCGCGGGTCCTCGGCTTCGATGGCTGCCGCTTTCTGCAGCAACATCGAGGCGAGCAGGCGATCGCCCGGGCGATCGAGCACGCGTACCCAGCAGCCCACCGCGGCGGCGGCCTCTCGCATCCGGGCGATCACGGCGCTGGGCACTGCGCTATCGGCGTACGGTCCGCGGTCGGTATAGCGGCGAGCGCCTGCCTCGAACAGCCGTCTCTCGATCGCAAGCGCCGTATCCGGCCCGCCGGCGGTCAAGGTCGCGACCAGCAAAGGATCGTCGGCGCGCGGAGCCAGGCGCACGATGCACGAGTAGCCCAGAGCGCGAAAGGCCAGCCGGGCGAACTCGACGGCGGCTCCACAGCTCAGGTGGAGTTGACGAGCGGACTCGTCGAGATAGCTGAGCTGACGCTCCGGATCGGCGTGCACTTCGACTGTGTGTCCCAAGGCTGTGAACCGCCACGGCCGAGTGTTGTGTATCGACGGCGCCAACGATGCGTACGTCGTGATCAGGCGAAGTTCTTCGGTGTTCATGTGCAACAGACTCGGTGCAGACGGCCAGGAGTTGCAGGGTCGAAGGTCCCGAGGTGGCAAGCGGGGACTTTGGTCCCTATCGCCGCGATCGGTCCGCAGCCGACAGTAGGACGTATGGAGACGCTGGCCCAGGTCCTGACTTGGGAAGAATGCCTTGACCGGCTGCGAACCGGCGGAGTCGGGCGCGTCGCCGTCACCCATCGAGCGTTGCCCGCGATCGTGCCTGTCAACTACGTGTTGTCGGGCAGTCGCATTGTTTTCCGAACCGACCCCGATGGCATGCTCGCCCGCGCATGCACCGACACCGTCGTCGCGTTTGAGGTCGACAACATCGACCCGGACGGGCGCGGCGGCTGGAGCGTTCTTGTTGTCGGCCTCTCCGAACTGTTGCATGGAAGCGCCGCGCTTCGCGCAGCTGAAACCGGGCTGGCCGCCGCCGTCGGTCAAGGGCGCGACCAGTTCGTCGCCATCACGATCGGCCGGCTCACCGGGCGTGTCATCGATCCTCACGGCGCACCGTGACCCGCATCACCGAATCGTTTGGAGGACGCCATGCGTGCACTTGTCTACGGGGCGCTCGAGAAGGTTTCGCCCGGGCGTTAGTCGTCGAACGCGCGGCGGGTCAGGTGGCTGACGAATTGATTCGCTCGTAGGTATTGACGGAAGTGACCGGCGCCTTCCCAGACATGCAGTTCGGCTGAGGGGAGCCGGTCCACGTAACGCCGTACGGCCGCGATCGGGCAGTTGATGTCAGACTCGCCCGCCCACCATGACACTTGCGGCTTGACGTCCTCAGGTTCGAACCCCCACGGCGACAGAATCGCCAGCGTCTCGTCGGTCCATCCTTCACGTCCTTGTCGCAGCGCCTCTCGCACACCGATGCTGTGCGCCTGCTGCCCGCCGTGGTTCTGGGCGGAGGCTCCGTTCCACACCGACTGACCAGTTATGGGGCAGAGACGGGCTGTCCTTGGTAGCGGTAGCAGCTGCATGACGTCTGGTAGCTCAGGTCGCTGACGGCCGCGACGCCGTCGTAGCGTCCTTGAGCGAATCTCACCGCCATGGTGGCCGGGGAGGTGTAGCTGCCCGCGAGTCGGGCGATGGCCTGTTGCACCGCGGCTGCCGAGAGGGACCCGGCCGCGGCGAAGGCTTGGCGCAGGAAGAAGAAGCCGTCGCAATACGCCGCCGCAATGGCTTCCTCGATCGCCGACGCGGTCACGTCCTGGCCCGCTGATCGCATGATGTCGATGCACCGTTTTCCGGCGGTGTTCAGCGTCGGGTTCGCAACGTCGTTCACGGGTTCCCAGCCGATTCCGGCGGAGCCGGCGAGTTGGTTGGCCGGGACGATGGACTGCACGGTCGACGGTGAGTCGTAGCTGGAGATCGACAGCTTCGGGTAGTACTGCTGGGTCCGGAACACAGGTGCGCAGTACAGCTCGACGACGGCGCCTTCGTCGTCGACGATGACGTTGCTGATGTGGTCGGCGGCGAAACGCAGCCCGACGTTCTGACAGTCCTGGGTGTCCTGTTGTGGTTGCGCGTCAGCGATCGCGGCGTGATCGATCACGGACAGTCCGTAGTTGGCCAGACGTCGGGTGATGAGGGTCGCGTCTGTCGCGTACGTCGACCCGTCGATGCTGATCAGCCCGATTCGGGCGCCAGGCGCGAACCAGTGTTGCGCGACGAGCCGATCGACCAGTAGCCCGGCCCACCGGTCGCCGGCGAACATGTACGGGGTGTCCAGGAAGCCACCCGCTGCGATCAGTTGTGAAGAGTTCAGATAGGTGTCGGCACCGCCAGTGAGCATCACGCCGGCCTTCGCGAGGCACGCCGGGAGCACGCCGGACCCGGAGAAGTTCTGCGGATAGACAACCGCCACGACATGGTGGTCTTGGGTCCACGCCTGGCAGGCAGACTGCTCGAAGGTGGTCGGATCGCCGCCGATCGGATACTGCTCGTAGACGGGCACGACGGGATGACCCGCGAGGCCGCCGTGCTTGTTCAGCCAGGCCACGAGTGCCTGCGCCTCGGCGTACGGGTCACCGGGGTTCGCGCTGTAGCCGAAAGTCTTCGCTTCGGACTCGACCGCCGCGGAGTCGAAGTACTCGACGCCCAGTTCAACCGGACCGTGCCCTGACTTTGCGGCGGAGGACAGCGAGCCGTCAGCGCCAGTCGAGGCTGTGCCCGGGCTGCTGGCGCTGGCAGTTGCCGTAACCGGCCCGGGGGGTGCCACCGCGCCACCGGTCGCACCTGCTCCCGGCTGCTCAACCGGGCTACCACCGGCCGGGCCGCCCAGGTCACCGTTGCTCGTGGCCAAGCCCGAGGAGCCCGCCCTGACTTCGCCTGCGGGCACCGTCGTGCCGCAACTGACGGCAGCACTCGCAAGCAGCGCCAGCAGCGCGAC
>Ga0157369_10006891_pt1 | contig 13113 bp, 16 predicted proteins | sample C25metaG_FD_113461 | JGI IMG/M metagenome (GOLD analysis project Ga0157369, IMG submission 113461) | Corn rhizosphere microbial communities from Kellogg Biological Station, Michigan, USA - C2-5 metaG | ecosystem: Host-associated > Plants > Roots > Rhizosphere > Soil | place: USA: Michigan...
CGCGGGGCCGCCGTCCACACCCGAATCGAGGACCAGCGGGGCGACGTCGCCGCTGGGGGCCGAGGACGTCGCGTGTGCTTCCAGGCGCCGGTGCAGCGCACGCAGCCGGGCGCTGATCTCCTTCGTCTGGAAGGGCTTGGTCACGTAGTCGTCCGCCCCTGCCTCCAGCGCCGCGACGATGTCGTGGGTGTCGCCCCTGGCGCTCACCACCACGATGGGCGCGTCACTCACGTGGCGGACCTCACGGATGAAGGTGAACCCGTCGACGCCGCCGAGCATGAGGTCGACCAGCATGGCGTCGAGATCGAGGCCGGGCACGGCCGCCAGGGCGGCCTCCGCCGAGGCCTGTTCCACGACCTGGTAACCCTCCTCCTCGAGGGCCAGGCGGAGCACGGCGCGGATGTTGTCGTCGTCCTCGAGGACCAGCAGACGTCGCGCCACGACCTCATCGTGCCAGCCGCCGCAACGGCCGCAACGATCGTCACGCAACCGCAAAGAAGCCGTCCGGCCGCCCGCAAAACGGGAGGGATTGAGTGCTGGCCATGGCGACAGCGACCACGGGCGGCGACAGGAAGGTGAGCAGGCGGCGTCGGCAGGAGGCGGATGCCACCCCTGCCTGCACGTTCGTGGGGGGCGGTAGCTCCCTCGAGGCGGTCGTCGAGCTGCAGCCCGAGGACCTGCCGCACGCCCTGCTCGACCTGCACCGCGTCGTCACGCATGCAGTCCTGCGCGGTGCCAGCCGCGTGATTGTGGACGTGTCCCGCGTCGACTGCCTGACGTCGACGACCATCACCGCGCTGCTCTGGGCCCGGCGCCGCTGCCAGGCCCGAGGCGGAGCCGTCGTGCTGCGGAATCCGAGCGCGCGGAGCATGGACCTGATCATGCGGACGGGCCTGTGGGACGTGATCGAGGTCGAGGCCGGAGCGCCCCGGTCCGGGATGCGACGGTCGTCGTGACGATCGAGCTCCATCCCTCGGCGCGTATCGACGTCCGGGGCTCGCACGACTGCCTGGCCGCGACGGCGAGCGGCCGAGGCGCGGCGGCGATGGTCGTGGACCGGGGCGACACCCGGCTCCTCGCCGTCTGGGAGCCGCTCCTGGCGGAACCCGCTTTCGCCCTGAGGTCCCACCTCGCGCTGGCGCTGCAGCATTTCTCGGCGGCCGAGGTCGTGGCCTGGTGCCGGGACGACGGCGCGAGCGTCGTGGTGGCCGAGGTTCGAGGTCACCACGTGCAGCTGGTGGGCTGGGCCGCGCCGTCCGCGCTGCACGTGGCGGCGGACCGGCCCGGGCTCACTCCGTTGCCCGTCCCGACCGTCCAGCCGGTGTCGGTGCGCCTGGCCCCCGGGGAGCTTCTCGTGCTCTGCTCCCCGGGCGTGCTGGTGGAGCCGCCTGCCTGCCTTCACGCCGACGCGGCGGGCCTGTGCCCGGCGGGAGGAGCAGCCGCCTGGGACTGGGCGTGGCAGGGACTCGTCGAGCCCGTCGCCCAGGGGGCGGTCGCCCTCCTTCAGGCGTCCTGAGCCGGGTCAGGTGCCGGCGCCTCCGGCCCGCTCCTGCACGAGGCCACCGACGCAGGCGGCGAGCATCAGCGCCGCCATGATCTTCTCGTTCCACCAAGCTCCCATGAGGTCGCCGAAGGGCCCGTAGCCGAACGCGAAGGACTCGAACCCGAGCGCCAGGGCGACCACGGCGAACGCGATCAGGTAACCGACCCGGCGCGTCCTCGCGCGGAACCAGCAGACGGACGTGAGCAGGAGCAGGAGGATGAGCCCGCGGTCGCGCAGTGCCGCGTCCTGACCGTGGAGCGTGCGCGGGTACCCCAGCGCGAAGGTGGAGCACGCGAACCACGCGGCCAGCAGGACGCCGACCATCGCCGGCGTGTGAAGTGAGCGGCGGGCTTCCCGGCTCGGGAACGGAGTGTGCACGGTATCCATGCCTTGATAATACCTTTGGCTGCATGCATATCTCGACTGGATCTTGTCCTGTCAGGCATCCCCGGCCGCCGGTGCACTCTGGACGGGCCGGCGCCGCTCCCGGAAGTGCGGGCCGGGCCAGCCGCTGGCCGCCCCGACCAGCACGAGCAGGCACGGGACGAGCAGGGACCGGACGACGACGGCGTCGATCAGGACGCCCACCGCCATCGTCAACCCGATCTCGTGGAACGGGCGCAACGGGATCAGCGCGAGCAGCCCGAAGCTCACGGCGAGCGTGACAGCAGCGGCGTTGATCGCCCGGGTCGACTGCGGGACGGCCCGCACGACGGCCTCGCGCAGCGGCCGGTGCCGTGCCTCCTCCCAGACGTGGCCCACCCCGAAGATGTTGTAGTCGGAGCCGAGCGACACCAGGAGGACTGCGGTCGCGAAGGGGACGTAGAAGGTGATGCCCTCGGCGTCGAGGGTGCCCTCGAAGACGAACACGGTGATGCCCAGCGCGGCGGTCAGCGCGAGCACGCTGCACGCGAGCAGGTACAGCGGCGCGACGAGCGCGCGCAGGAAGACGACGAGCAGCAGCAGGTTGACGATGATCGCGGCGATGCCGATCCGGTAGAGGTCGCCCGTCGTGGTGGAGACGAGGCCCTGGGCGAGGGCCGTGTCCCCGGCGAGCGACGCTCTCGCCCCTCGAAGTCCGCTGGCGGCAACGAGATCGGGCAGGACGTCGCGCAGGAGCCCCACGTCGTGGATCGCCTTGGCTCCCAGCGGGTCGCTGTCGAGCACGACGAGCATGCGAGCGGCGCTGCCGTCGGGCGCGAGGACCACGCCGGCCGGCGTCCCGGTGATCCGCTGCACCGCGGGAAGGACCGTGGCCAGCTGGTCGGGCCCGAACACCCCCGACACCCCGGGCCGCGCGGCCAGGGACCGCTCGAGCCGGACCAGCGCCGGCAGCTGGTCCGCGACGTGCGCCCCCTCGACGAGCAGGGTGGTGGGGGACGTCACCCCCGGCGCGAACGCCGCGCCCGCCTCGCCGGAGGCCTGCCGCACGGGGTTGTCGCCCGGCAGCGAGGTGGTGAAGCCGACACCGAGGGCGATCCCCCGCAGCGGCAGGGCTGCGAGCACGAGCACGCCGACGCCGACGACGAGCACGCCCGCCGCGACCGGGCGCCGGGTCATGAGGCCGAGCCAGCGGCCGGCGGTCGGCACGTTCGGCACCAGCCGGGCGGGTCCCGGCCCGGGCATGCTCGCCCCGCTGTCGGGCGGCAGGAGCCGGCGCGGCCAGAACACGAACCGGCCCAGGACGGCGAGCAGCGCGGGGATCACGGTGACCGACACCGCGAGCCCGACGAGCACGGACATCGCCATGGCGGGGCCGAAGGCGCGGAAGAAGGGCGACACGGCGGCGAGCAGGGCTGCCGTCCCGGCGGCGACCGTCAGGCCGGCGGTCAGGACGATCGGGGTGAACGACGACACGGCCGACCTGACCGCCTCGCTCCAGGGAACCCCGCTGCGGGCCTGCGCCTCGAGAGCGGACACGTAGAAGACGGTGTAGTCCGTCACCACACCGAGCAGCAGCGCCACGAGCAGGGGCTCGAGCTCGGCCGGTACGGCGAGCCCCAGGACGACCCCGAGGATTCCGGACAGGCGCAGCGTGATGAGGAACGCGACCGCGGACGCGGCGAGCGCGATGAGCGGGGGCACCGGGGACCGGAAGTTCGCGGCCACCACCAGCACGATCGCGAGGATCGTGAGGATCTCGAGCGTCGGCAGCGACGACGCCACGATCCCGGCCTGCGCGGCACGGGCCGGCACGGACCCCGTCACCCCCACCACCGCGTCGTCCGGATGGTCGAGGTGCCGCGCGATGTAGCGCTCGGCGGCGGCGCGCTGCGAGGCGAAGCTGCTGGAGGGTTCCATGAACAGGTAGGTCAGGACCGCTGTCCCGCGCTCGCGGGCGCCGGGCACGATCGGCAGGGCGTTGGTCAGCGGCAGGGCCCCCAGGAGCGGGTACTGCTGGGGCTCCTGGTTCACCGAAACGGCCTCCAGCACCGAGGCGGCCTGAGTGAAGACCGACATGCCGTTCGGGTCCCGCTGCACCACCGCGGTCCTGCTCGACAGCGGGAAGCCGAACTCGGCGACGGAGCGCGCCTCGGCCCGCAGGGCGGGGCTGTCCAGCGGGATGATGCTGGCCAGCTGGTCGCCCCCCGCTCCGAGCGACGGTGCGAACGCGGTGAGCAGGACCGCCGCGACGAGCCATCCCGCGAGAACGAACCCGCGGCCGCGCGCGACCGTTCGTGCGTAGCGGCCCGACCAGGCGCGCCGTGGCGGGTGGGCCGGGTCGAGGTAGTGGGTCCCGGCGGCGTCGGCGCTGCAGGCGACCTTGCGCCGCCGGCCGCCTGCCGCGTTGGCACGCTCCCTGCTCACGCGGGCTCCCCGGGGTCGGGCCCGTGGCGCAGCCGCAACCGCGCCGGCAGGTAGAAGACCAGCACCGGGGCGGAGGGGCCGAGGGCCACGGCGAGACCGATGAGGACGGCCAGCCCGCGGATGCTCCGGTCGGCCTGCTGCCCGGCGTCGACGATCTGGGCCGCCGTGGCGCCGATCCGCCGGCCGAGCAGCCGCACGGTGCCGCCGTCCAGCCGTCGCATGGTCCTCCTCGTGCCCGCGCCTCGGCCGGCGCGGCCCCGGATGCGCGCGGGCCCTTGATGCGATCCTATTGTTGCATCGGCACATGGAATGCGCGTCCGGGAACGTCCGGGCGGGCCCGGGCAAGGAGGGCGTCACGAGCGAGCAGCCGGCCACCCCGGGTTCCGCGGCCGAGAACGACCCGCCTCCCAGGGCAGGCGCGCCCGGCGGGGGTGAGGGGCGCGCGCGGCGGCTCTCCTGGCTGCTGCCCGCGCTGACGTTCGTCGTCGGCGTGGCCCTAAGCGCCGTTGTCGTGAGCGCCGTCAACTCCGCCGGCAGCGGTGCGGGAACGACGGCCGGGAGTGCGGGACCGGCCACGCCGGGTCCGGGTCCGGCGGGGGCGAGGGCGACGCCGTCCCCCGGCACCTCCGGTGACCTGACCGTGACGGTGCCAGCCGAGTGCGCGGCGCTGGCCGACGACGCGCGGGACGCCGCGAACCTGCTCGAGCAGGCCGCGACCGCCGCGCGCGACCTCGACGCGAAGGCTCTTGCGGACGTGGCGCGCCGGATGCAGGACGCCCGGGACCGGCTCGCAGCGCAGGCGGACGCCTGTGGCGGCGCGGCTCCCTCGGCGTCGGTGTCGTCGAGCTGACGCGAGCAGGAGGACGGGAGCAGGGAGATGGGGATGCCGGCAGGAACGAACATGACGAGCGGCTGGGGACGGGCCCCGGAGCCGGAGCCGGGACCGGCCTCGGGACCGCGCCCGGGACGGCGGCCACGCGGAGCTCGCGGCAGTCTTCTCGCGCTGCTCACCGGTGTGGCGTTGGCGGGGTGCACGGGCTCGTCGGGCGGTGGCACGGCGGCGGCGACCAGCGTTGCCGCTCCCTCCTCGGCCGCTTCCCCGTCGGCCTCGGCCGGCGGGACCGGTGAGGCGGTCGCCCTCGAGGCGGCCTACCGCCAGGTCATCGGCACGGTGCTCCCGTCCGTCGTGGAGATCCGTACCGAGCGGGCGCTGGGCAGCGGGGTGGTTTTCGACGACAAGGGACACGTCGTGACGAACGCCCACGTGGTGGGCGCGGCGACGTCCTTCACCGTCTTCCTGCCCGGCCGCGCGAAGCCCGTGGACGCCAAGCTGACAGGGGTGTACGCCCCCGACGACCTCGCCGTCATCCAGCTCGCCGACGCCTCGGCAGCACGGCCCGCCACCTTCGGGCGGTCGTCGGATCTGCACGTCGGTGACATCGTCCTGGCGATGGGCAATCCGCTGGGGCTCGCGAGCAGTGTCACGAACGGGATCGTGTCCGCGCTGGGGCGCATCGTGCCCGAGCCGCAGGGCGGGGACTCGCCGGGGGGCATCCTCGCCGACGCGATCCAGACCTCCGCGGCGATCAACCCGGGCAACAGCGGCGGCGCCCTGGTCGACCTGGACGGGCAGGTCGTGGGCATCCCCACGTTGGCAGCAGTGAACCCCGAAGGGGGAGGGGCTGCCCCCGGCCTCGGCTTCGCCATCTCCTCCGACACGGGTGCGCCGCATCGCCCCGCAGCTCATCTCCAGCGGCAAGGTCACGAGCTCCGGCCGGGCGTCGCTCGGCGTCCGCGTCACGCAGGTCGCCGACCAGCAGAACCAGCCCGCGGGCGCGGGGGTCGTGGAGGTGGTCCCGGGCGGGCCGGCGGAGAAGGTTGGGATCAAGGCCGGTGACGTCATCGTCGCGGTGGCGGGGCAGCCGACCGCCACCACGCAGGCGCTGTCGGTGGCCCTCGCCGGGCAGAAGGTGGGCGCCACGGTCCCCGTCGAGGTGCTTCGCGACGGGGCGACGCAGACGTTGCGGGTCACTCTTGCGGAGTTGAAGGCGCCCTGATCACGGTCCCGTGCCCACGAATGCAGACCTTTCCGGGGGCGTACATCAGATGTACTCTGACAAGCGTTAAGGCAAGCAGCAGGGGGTCGCGCACGGGACGAAGCCCCGCCGCACCGCCGCCGCGGGCCGCGCGGTGGGATCGTCGTGAGTGGCCCTCTCCCGAGGAGGTGGGCACTCATGGGCGGTGACTATGCGTTGTTCCCGCAGGGAGATCTCGATCTCGCCGCCGTCCCGGAGCTGGAGCGACAGGTGCGGGACGTCATCGAGCGGTACCGGCCACGGACGTTGGTCATGGACCTGTCGGGCGTGCCCTTCCTGGACTGCTCCGGGATCGCGCTTCTCGTGCGCGCCCACAAGCGGCTGCGCGCCTGCGGCGGCCGGCTCGAGGTGACGAACCTGGGAGAGCTCCCACGGAAGGTCCTCGCGCTGACGGGTGCCGACAGTCTCCTGAGCGTGGGCGTAGAGGTCGTCCCGGCTGCGGTGGCCGCCGAGGCGAATGTGTCGAACAATATATGCACGTAAGCAAGCAAATAGACCTGGAGGACTGATGAACCGCGTCGTGGTCGTGACGGGTGCGAGTGGAGGAGTAGGGCGAGCCGTTGCTCGTGAGTTCGCCAGGCGGGGCGATGCCGTCGGCCTGCTCGCCCGCGGCGAGGTGGGGCTCAAGGCCGCCGCGGAGGACGTCGAGGAGCTCGGTGGCCGCGGTCTGGCGATTCCCACGGACGTCTCGTCGTTCGACCAGGTACGCGAGGCCGCAGAGCGGGTCGAGGAGGCGCTCGGGCCGATCGACATCTGGGTCAACGTGGCCTTCTCGTCGGTGTTCGCCAAGTTCACGGACATCCACCCCGACGAGTACGCGCGCGCGACCCAGGTGAGCTACCTGGGTTACGTGCACGGGACACGGGTGGCTCTCGATCACATGCTGCCCCGTGACCGCGGAACGATCGTCCAGGTCGGCTCCGCGCTGGCCTACCGGGGCATCCCCCTGCAGACGGTGTACTGCGGCGCGAAGCACGCGATCCAGGGCTTCAACGAGGCATTGCGCTGCGAGTTGCTCCACGAGCACAGCGGCGTCCGGAACACCATGGTCCAGTTGCCCGCCGTCAACACGCCCCAGTTCGACTGGCTCCTCTCCCGGCTGCCCGAGCACGCGCAGCCGGTGCCGCCGATCTACCAGCCCGAGGTCGTCGCCCGGGCGATCGTGTACGCGGCGGAGCATCCGCAGCGCCGCGAGTACTGGGTCGGGGTGAGCACCGCCCTCACGCTGCTCGCGAACGCCGTGGCGCCCGGCCTGCTCGACCGGTACCTCGCCAGGACGGGGTTCAAGAGCCAGCAGACGTCCCAGCCCCGCAACCCGGGTGCGCCGGTGAACCTCTGGGAGCCGGCGGACGGCGAGGACGGCCACGACTTCGGTGCGCACGGTTCGTTCGACTCCAAGGCGCACGGGCGGTCGCCCCAGGTGTGGCTCAGCGAGCACCACGGCCTGCTGGCCGCGGCAGGCGCGACCGCGCTGGGGGCCGGGGTCGCCGCGCTGCGTCTGGGCGGCAGTGGACGGCGCTAGCCGTATCGCTCGCCGTTGTGTGCCGACACGCCTAGCGCGGGGTCCGCAATCGTACTCATCCCCGCAAGAGATGTAGCCTTACAAAGGATTACACAGGCACGAGGGGAAAGGGGTCCGGAGTGGACCAGGACCAGGAGCACCGGAAGCACGAGCAGCACGACCACGCGCACGGACAGGACTGCGGGCACGACACGGTGCAGCACGGCGACCACGTCGACTACGTGCACGACGGTCACCGGCACGCCCAGCACGACGACCACTACGACGAGCACTACGACGAGCACTGATTCAGGAGGAGCCCCCCGGGCACGGTGTGGGCGGAGGCCCCCAGCACCCGTGCCCGGGCCGACCCCCTGGCCCTCGTTGCTCGCGGTCATCGCGGGCGTCTGACAGGGTCGAGGGGTGCCCGCCAGTGACCACCCCGAACACGCCGAGGACTTCCGCGCCCTGGCCGAACTGGCCGAGGCATTCACAGAGCTGGTGGCGGCACTGCGGTGCGGGAGGGAGCAGTCCCTGTCGCCGTCCAGGATCGTGGACCTCGCGATCCGCTGCATGCCTCGCGCCCAGCATGTAGCGATCACGGCACACGTGGACGGGACGCTGCGCGACCTCGCCGCCAGCAGCGGGCTGCCCGCACAGGTCGACCGCATCCGGGCGGAGACGGGGGAGGGTCCGGCCTTCGACCTGGTCGAGTCCAACGACCTCGTGCTCACCGACGACCTGAACGACGAGCCCCGCTGGCCCGCGTTCAGCCACCGAACGGTGGCGGAGACGGGAGTCCGGTCGATCGTCGCCTATCGGCTCGCCCTCAGCTCCCGGCACCGCGCGGCCCTCTGTTTCTATTCCGACTGGCCGTTCGCCTTCGACCAGATCGCGATCTCGACCGGCGCGATCTTCGCGGCCTACACCTCGCTGAGCGCCGGGCAGGAGCTCGTCGTCGGCGAGCCCGTGGGGCGGGAGCGCGCCGGGGAGGTCCACCGGGAGATCGGCGTAGCCGTCGGCATCCTCATCGCGGCTTCGGGTCTGAGCACGGAGGCCGCCTACCAGCGGTTGCACTCCGCCAGCCGGGTGCTGGGGCAGTCCCTCGCGCAGACGGCGCGCCACGTGATCGATCATCGCCGGCTCCCGGGGACCGGGCCGGCCTCGTCGTGATCCTCTCCCGAGCGGCGAGAATGCGTGCTCTCATGCATCTCATGGTGGCTGCGGGCAGTATGATGGAACGGTGACGCGGGCCGTGGATGATCTGGACGAGGACGTCGAGGAAACCCTGACGGCCTCCCGTGCCCTCGTCGGGATCATCGCCCGCTCGCTCGCCGAGGTGCTCGAGGATGTGACCCTTCCGCAGTACCGCGTGCTCGTCGTGCTCTGCGCCGAGGGGCCGCTACGCAGCGGGGTCTTGGCCGAGCGGCTCGGGATCCATCAGTCGACCCTGACCAGAACGGCTGACCGCCTGGTCGCGCAGGGGTTGATCCGCCGGGATCCGAGCCTGGAGAGCCGGCGCGAGATCCTCGTCGACCTGACCGATGCCGGCCGCCATCTGGTCGTGCGGACGCTTCGGCAGCGCAGCCAGGACCTCCGCGAGGTGCTGGAGCGCGTCCCCGCCAAGGATCGCAAGAAGATCCGCGCCGGCTTCCGTGCGTTCGCCGGGGCCGCCGGCGAGCCGGAGGCCGATCACCTCCTGACGCTCGGGGTCAGCTGAGCGTTCGAGCCCGACGGCTCACGAGCTCTCCCGCTGCTCGAGACCCACAGCGGCGCGGAGCTCGGCGCAGTCCTTGCGCAGCTGCGGCCGGTCGTCCGCCAGCGACTCCATCAAGTCCGCAAGCGCGTCGGCGACCTCGTTCAACTTGTCCTGCACGGCCTCGTCCGACCGCATCTGGGTGTTCTGCAGGAGCGCCACCAGCAGGAACGTGACGATCGTGGTCAGGGTATTGATGATCAGCTGCCACGTGTCGACGCTGCGGAACAGGAAATAGGACGGCGCCCAGATCACGACGAGCAGGACGCAGAGCGCGAAGAACCAGGCGCTTGCCGCGAGCCTCGACGTCGCGGACGCGAAGCGGTCGAAGACCGACAGGTGCTCGCTGATCTCACTGGGCCTGTGGACCCGGGCGTCCGCCGAGCCGTGCCTGGCCCGCGTGCTCGCATCGGCCATCCTGACCTCCGGTCACCTCGATCGACTCGCGTTCCCTAAACGCATGCTTTACAACAAGTATAGGTGGCACGCATCGTTCCGCGATCGCGACTGAGAGGCAGACAGACCATGGCGCTCCGGCTGGAGGACTACGCCGTTCTGGGCAACACCCGCAGTGCGGCCGTCATAGGCGTCGACGGGTCGATGGACTGGCTCTGCTTGCCCCGCTTCGACAGCGGCGCCTGCTTCGCCGCGATCCTCGGCACACCTGACAACGGCCGCTGGCTGGTCGCGCCACAGGGGGACGTCAAGGAGCGGCGGCACCGCTACCTCGGTGACACGCTCGTCCTGGAGACGACGTTCGAGACGTCCGAGGGACGCATCCGCGTCCTCGATGCCATGCCGCTGCCGCGGAACCACGCGGACGACGCGGCCTGCGTCGTCCGGGTGGTGGAGGGCCTGCAGGGGCGGGTCGACGTCCGCAGCGAGCTGACCGTGCGGTTCGACTACGGGCACATCTTCCCCTGGGTGCAGCACCAGGAGGGCCGTCTGCTGCTCGCGGCCGGGCCGGACGCCGTGATCCTCGACTCCGACGTCCAGCACGAGGCCGATGCCGACGGTCACCTCTCCGCGCACTTCGCGGTGAGCGAGGGGCAACGTGTCGAGCTCTCCGTCACGTGGTTCCCCGTGGGTGCGCCGGTGCCGGCCCCGCCGAACCCCCGCGCCGAGGTGGAGCGTGCTCGCAACTACTGGCAGGAGTGGGCGGACCGCGGCACCTATCAGGGGCAGTACCGGGAGGCCGTCATCCGCAGCCTGCTCCTGCTGAAAGGCCTCTCGTACGGACCGAGCGGCGGGATCGTGGCCGCGGCGACGACGTCGCTGCCCGAGGCGCTCGGCGGCGTCCGCAACTGGGACTACCGGTTCTGCTGGCTGCGCGACGCCACCTACACCCTGCTCGCCCTGCTGCACGGCGGGTACAAGGAGGAGGCTGTGGGCTGGCGGGAGTGGCTGCTGCGGGCGCTCGCCGGCAAGCCGGAGCAGATGCAGATCATGTATGGGGTCGACGGCCGGCGGCGGCTGACCGAGGTGGAGCTCGACTGGCTGGCCGGCTACGAGAAGTCCAGCCCGGTGCGCGTCGGCAACGCCGCCCATGCCCAGTTCCAGCTCGACGTCTACGGCGAGCTCATGGACGCGCTGCACCAGTCGCGCGAACACGGGATCTCCCCGAACGAGCACGCACTCGACGTCCAGCGGCTGCTCATGAACTTCCTCGAGTCGCACTGGGACGAGCCGGACGACGGCATCTGGGAGGTGCGCGGCCCCCGCCGGGACTACGTGCACAGCAAGATGATGGCGTGGGCGGCCGTCGACCGTGCCGTCAAGGACGCCGAGCGGCACGGTCTGGACGGGCCGGTCGACGAGTGGCGGAAGCTGCGGTCACGCATCCACGACGAGGTCTGCGCGAAAGGCTACGACGACGAGCGGCAGACGTTCACGCAGTTCTACGGCAGCCGGGGTCTGGACGCGGCTCTCCTGCTGATGGCGCCCGTGGGGTTCCTTCCCGCGGATGACGACCGGGTGCGGGGGACGGTGCGTGCCATAGAGCGGGAGCTGCTGGACGAGGGGTTCGTGCACCGCTACAACGCAGAGGCGGACGCCGGCGGCGACGGCCTGCCCGGCAAGGAGGCTGCATTCCTGCCCTGCACCCTGTGGCTCGCCGACAACTACCTGCTGCAGGGTCGCACGGACGAGGCGCGCAAGGTCGTCGATCGAGTCCTCGCGATCCGGGGGAGCGCCGGGCTGCTGACCGAGGAGTACGACGTCAAGGCCCATCGGCTGGTGGGAAACCTGCCGCAGGCGTTCAGTCACGTGCCGCTCGTCAACACGGCGATCAGCCTGGAGAACCCTGACGGTCCGGTGAACAACCGTGGCAAGGGCAGCCGGCAGGACAGTGACAGCGAGAGCGACAAGGGCGGCGACGCGTAGAGGAGAACCCATGAAGAGCCGACTGCTGACCGACGGGCCGCCTCAGGTGTGGGCGGTGGTGTTCAGCACGGGGGACACCTTCCCATCCGGGCTCGCGGACTGGGCTGAGCTGGAGCACGTGGGCGCGGCCTCCTTCACCGCTGTCGGCGCTCTCGCCGACGCGACGCTCGGGTACTACCTGCTCGAAGAGCAGCGGTACGGCGACATCCCCGTGCGCGAGCAGGTCGAGGTGCTCACTCTCACGGGCGACATCAGCCTCCGCCCGGACGGAGGCGTGGAGGTGCACGCCCACGCGGTGTGCGGGCGCCGGGACGGCTCGACCATCGGGGGGCATGTCCGGCAGGCGAGAGTGCGCCCGACGCTCGAGGTGATGGTGACGCGGGCGCCCGCTTCCATCCGCCGCCGCCACGACGACGCCAGTGGGCTCGCCTTGATCGATCTGGAGGCTGGAGGCGAAGGAGCTTCCCGGCCCCCAGGGTGATCCCGCCCGTCGGTTCGCCTGAGGCTGGTCAGCGCGTCCGGTACCTCTCGGCGGACGGCGCGAGGGTGACGCCGTGCCCGCGGGCGGCGAGGTCGGGGACCATCGCCCCGCCCTTCGCCTCCGGGGCGCCGTCCATCACCACGTGCTCGATGCGCACGTGGTCGTGGAACCACTCCACGTGCCGGAGATTCGTCACCGCGGCGGCCACCGGCGCGTGCAGCGCCGGCGCGCAGTGCGCCGAGATCTGCAGGTTGTGCGCGGCGGCGACGGCGGCGATCCGGAGCCACTCGGTGTACCCGCCGCAGCGGGTCGCATCGGCCTGCAGGCAGTCGACGGCACCGGACGTCACGAGGCGCTGGGCGTCGGCGAGCGACCAGGCGTACTCGCCGGCGGCCACGTCAGCCGTGATCCGGCTACGCACGTGCCGCAACCCGTCGAGGTCGTCCGAGCTCACCGGTTCCTCGAACCAGGTCACGCCGAGGTCGTCGAAGCGGCGTCCCATCCGTACCGCCTGGCCGACCGAGTAGCCCCCGTTGGCGTCGACGA
>Ga0157369_10006892_pt1 | contig 13111 bp, 12 predicted proteins | sample C25metaG_FD_113461 | JGI IMG/M metagenome (GOLD analysis project Ga0157369, IMG submission 113461) | Corn rhizosphere microbial communities from Kellogg Biological Station, Michigan, USA - C2-5 metaG | ecosystem: Host-associated > Plants > Roots > Rhizosphere > Soil | place: USA: Michigan...
ATCGGCGAGCGTGAAGGCGAGCTCCTGCGCCGCCGTGGATCCGGCCTCGCGGATGTGATAGCCCGAGATGGAGATCGTGTTCCAGAGCGGCGCGTGCTTCGCGCCCCACTCGAAGCAATCGACGATGAGGCGCAGCGCGGGCTCGATGGGAAAGCACCACGCGTGCTGCGCCATGTACTCCTTCAGGATGTCGTTCTGGATCGTGCCGCGCAGCTTCTCGCTCGGGACACCCTGCTTTTCCGCCGCCGCGATGTAGAACGCCCAGAGGATCGCCGCCGGACCGTTGATCGTCATCGACGTCGAGACTTCGTCGAGTGGGATGCCCTCGAACAGCACCTCCATGTCGGCGAGGCTCGAGATGGCGACTCCGGTCTTGCCGACCTCGCCCTCCGAGCGCGGATGGTCGGAGTCGTAGCCCATCAGCGTCGGGAAGTCGAACGCGGTGGAGAGACCCGTCTGCCCGTGTGCGAGCAGGAACTTGAACCGCTCGTTGGTATCGCGCGCGCTGCCGAAGCCGGCGAACTGGCGCATCGTCCACAGCTTGCCGCGATAGCCAGTAGGATGGATGCCCCGCGTGTACGGGAAGACGCCTGGTGCGCCGAGGTCCTCGGCCGATGTCGGCGCCACGTCGAGCGCGGTGTAGAGCGGCTCGACCTCGCGCTCGGAGTTGGTGAAGGCGATGTCGCGCTTCTGCCCTTTCTCGTAAGCCCGGCGCCACGCCGCTACTTCGGCGCGCAGGCGCTCCAGCTCTTCGGAGGGATCCTCGGCCGGGGCGCCGCCGGCGCTCGCGGGCAGGTCTCGAATGGACGTCATGTCGTCTTCCGCGTCAGAATGTCGGCACTGCGGGCGAGCAGCGCATCCGCCACGGCGAACGGTGTCGCCTCGCCCGATTCGAGCGCGAGGAGCCGCGCGTCGAGCCACTCGTTGGTGTCGGTGTCGGTCCAGAGCCGGCGGCGCATACGGTCTTCAGCAACTTCCACCACCCGCTCGCGAAGCCGAGCTCGGCGACGTTCACGCAACGTGCCGCTGCGTTCAAGATAGTGAAAATGCCGGTCGAGCGCCTCGACCAGCTCGGTGATGCCCTCGTCCTTCGCCGCCACTGTCTTGAGCACCGGTGGTGTCCACTGCTCGGCGTCTTCCGCCTGCGCGGCCTCGCGGACCTGGCGCAGGAGGTTGCCGCGCGAGAGATCGACGCCGTGATGCGCGGGCACGTTCTTCATCGTGGCGCCGGCGCGCATGCCGAGCATGATCTCGATCTCGTTGCGCAACCGGTCCGCGCCGGGCCGATCGGCCTTGTTCACGGTGAACACGTCGGCGATCTCCATGACGCCGGCCTTCAGCGTCTGGATGGAGTCGCCGCTTTCGGGCACGAGCACGACGAGGCACGTATCCGCGCTTCGCGCCACATCGAGCTCGCTCTGACCCACCCCGACCGTCTCGATCAGGATCCGGTCGATGCCGAACGCGTCGAGCACGTCGCACGCTTCGCGCGTCGCGGATGACAATCCGCCGAGCGACCCACGCGTCGCGAGCGAACGGATGTACACGCCGGGGTCGAGCGCGATCTCCTCCATCCGGATGCGATCGCCGAGCAGCGCGCCACCGGTGAAAACCGATGTCGGATCCACGGCGACGATGCCGACGGTAAGGCCCTGAGCGCGGTACGAGCGGGCGAGCGAGGTGGTCAGGGTGCTCTTGCCCGCCCCGGGAGGACCGGTGATGCCGATGCGGCGGGCGTGGCCAAGTTTCGCAGTCAACTCGGCAAGCAGGCGCTCGAAGCCGGGCCGGTGATTCTCGACGATGCTGATGGCGCGCGCGAGGGCGGCCTTTCTACCGGCAGCGAAGTCGGCGAGCAGACGCTCGTGCGGATCGTCGGTCACGTCGTCGGGCGAGGTTCGGGTTCGTCATGCTCGTCGCGGATGTCGCCGACGAGCTCCTCCAGCAGGTCCTCGAGGGTCACCAGTCCGACGGTGCGCTCGTCCTCGTCCTGCACGATGGCGAGGTGACGGCTTGCGCGGAGCATGCGGAACAGCAGCTCGCTGCACGCGGCATCCTCGCGCGTCGTCGCAACCGGCCGGATCTCGGGCGCGCCTTCGCCGCGCAGCTTGAGCACGTCGAACGCGTGCATCATGCCGACCACGTGATTGAGGTTGCCATCGTACACCGGCGCGCGACTGAACTCCGACGTCGCGAACTCTTCGGCGATGGCCCGCGGGCTGGCCGAGCGACTGATGGCGAAGATCTCGTCGCGTGGCACCATGACCTCGCGAACGATCTTGTCACCGAAGGTCATCACTCCCGTGATGATCTCCATCTCCGCGCGTTCACCTACGCCTTCGAGCTCGCCCTCGCGAAGCAGGTCCTGGATCGCATCGCGCTCGGTCTCCGGGAGCGTACCGACCGGCCGCGCGAACGGGCGGCTGGCGAGCCGGCCTGCCGCCGCGATGGGCGCCGCCACCATGGCCGCGGCCTCGAGCAACGGCGACAGCGACGACGCCACCCCCGGGGCGAATCGTCGTGCGATCGCGCGCGGCAGGAGCTGCCCGAACACGATGACGAGCGCGGCAAAGACCGCCAGCCGCACCATCATCTCATCCATCTCGCCCGCATGATCCGCGGCAATGAGCTCGCCACTCAGCACGAGGAGCAGCGCGATCACCGCGCTCGAGGCGATGATCAGCCGCTGCGGGCGCTCGAGGTATCCGAGCGCCACCGCCGAACCGCGAAGGCGTTGCTCCACCCAGTGCCGCAGCCAGATCCGGCTCACCGACCGCATCGCCATCCCCCCGGCGGTCAGGACGCCGATGAGCACGAGCGCGATCAGCAGCAGCACGATTTCCGAGATCATGAGCGGGCTGCGTGCGTGTGCGCGTGCAGGCGCTCGAAGTACACGCGCTCGATCCGCCGCCGGCGCACCCGCTCGACGACGAGGCGGTAGTTTCCCACCTGCACCGACTCCCCGGCACGCGGCACTCGGCCGAATAGATCGTACACGAGCCCGCCGACCGTCTCCAGATCGTCGCGCTCGAAGTCCTGCGACAGCAGCTCGGAGAGCTCGCCAAGTGGAAGCCGACCGCTCACCCAGAAGCGCGTCCCCTCCTCCTGCTCCACTTCGGGCTCCTCGTCGTCGTACTCGTCGTGGATCTCGCCGACGATCTCTTCGAGCACGTCCTCGATCGTGACGAGCCCTGCGGTGCCGCCGAACTCGTCGCTCACGATGGCGATGTGGGTGTGGCTCGCCTTGAAGTCGCGCAGCTGCTCGTCGATCGGCTTGGACGTCGGGATGAATCCGGCCGGCCGCACGAGCGACTGCCAGCCGAGCATCGGTTCGTCGTCGTCGATGACGAACGGCAGCAGGTCCTTCGCGTACAGGATGCCCGTCACGTTGTCGAGCGTATCGTCGTAGACGGGGAACCGCGCGTGCTCGGAGCTGCGTACGCGATCCACCACTTCACTCCAGTGCGTCGTCTGCTCGATGCCGACGATGTCGACCCGGGGCACCATCACCTCGCGCACGGCGGTGTCGCCAAGCGAGAAGACGCCGTGCAGGAGCGCCTGTTCGTCCCGCGAGACATCCGCTTCGGCCTCTACCACCCGTCGGAATTGCTCCGTTGCTTCCTCCCGCTGCTCGGCGCGCTCCTCCAGCGACGGCGCAGGCAGGATCCGCTCGAACAGCCCGTCGAGCGCAGTGCCTACGCGCAGCACTGGCCACAGCAGCAGGTCCACCGCATCGATGAGCGCCGCCAGCGCAATCGCAATGCGTGGCGCCGTGACGAACCCGATCGAGCGGCAGACCCCTTCGACGATGATGACGATGAGGAGCGCGGTCGCGACGGCAGCCACTGCGCCCTGGAGCCCGGCGCGCGGTTCGACGGTGAGCAGGCGCACGACCGCTGCACCGGCGGCGAGGTGAGCGAGCACCCGCGCCAGCGCGAGCGCGCGATGCGCACGCTCCCGCTTCCGCAGCTGCCCCACGACCGGTGGGGCTGGCTCCGGCTCCGGATCTCCTCCGAGCAGCGCACCATCGGCGGCCGCGGCCAGTCCGGCCAGCGTCACGGCCGCGGCAGCGACGACGAGCGGCAGCACGGTCATCCGCGTGCCTCGCTGCGAAGGACGGCTCCCAGCAGCGCTTCCTGGCGCTGCCACATCGGTGAGCGGTAGCGCTCCTCCCCTTCGGCGTGATCGTGTCCGATCACGTGAAGCACGCCATGAACCACGAGTCGCAGCAGCTCTTCGCGTGCGCCGCGACCCGCGGCGATCGCGTTGCGCCGCGCCACGTCGGGCGCAATGTAGATGTCGCCTTCGAGCGCCGCGCCCGGCTGTGCCGGCGCAAAGCCGAACGAGATCACGTCCGTCGGTCCCCGGTGCCGCAGATGCCGCCAGTTCAGGGCGGCGATTCGCCGATCGCTCACGAACGCGATCGAGAGCGCCGCGTCCCGCACGCCTTCGGCCCGCAGTACCCGATCGGCCGCACGCGCCACGCGAGCGCGGGCCACGGGAATTCGCACCGCCTCCGTGGCGACGTCCACGACGCGACTCACCGGGGAATCGCCTCGATGGAGGGCGCCGGTGTTGGATAGTCCACGCGGCCATGATACATGCCGCCCAGCACGCGAGCGAATTCGCGCTTCACGATGGTGAGCTGCCGCAGCGTGATCGGCGCATCGCGGAGCTGGCCCTGCTCGAGCCGTTGCCGGACCACGTTGTCGATGACCTCACGGATGCGCTCTGGCGTCGGGTCCGCGAGCGTCCGCGTCGCCGCCTCGGCCCCGTCGGCAAGCATGACGACCGCGGTCTCGGCACTCTGTGGCACGGGACCGGGATAGGTGTACTCCGCGGTATTGGGAACCGCGCCATCGCGTTCGCGCGCCTTCTCCAGGAAGAAGGCGATGGTGCCCGTGCCATGGTGCTCGGTGATGAACGCGCGGATGGAACGCGGCACGTGCTCCGCTTCGGCCAGTTCGAGCCCTTCGCGAATGTGATTGCGGATGATCGAGGCGCTCGTGTTGGGCTTCAGCTTGTCATGCAGGTTGCGCCCGCGCGGCTGATTCTCGACGAAGTATTGCGGCTTGGCCAGCTTGCCAATGTCGTGGTAGTACGCGCCGACGCGGGCGAGCAGCGCATTCGCACCGATGGCGCGGCAGGCCGCCTCGGCAAGGTTGGCGATGGCGATCGTGTGCGCGTAGGTGCCGGGCGCCTCGAGGCTCAGCCGCTGAAGCAGCGGCCGGTTCAGGTCGCCCCACTCGAGGAGCGTGATGTGCGTCTCGCGTCCCGTGACTCGCTCGGCGAACGGCATCAGCAGCATGGCCGCGATCACGCTCACCACCGCCGTGGCGGCACCACGCAGGACGGCGTACAGCAGCTCCCGCGAGGAATGGCCGGCGGCCAGCTCGGTGGCAGCGAGCATCACGGCAGTGGCGGCCGCGATGATCAGCATCCAGATGTACGACTCGTCGCGCTGCGACGACGGGCGCACGGCGAGCGCAGCCGCGCCGCCGGCCATCAGCATGACGGGGAGCGATGCCTCGCTGCGATATGCCGGCTGGGCAGCGATGAGCGCGGCGACGAGCGCCACGGTCGCGATGCTCATGCGGCGATCGTACAGCGCGCTGGTCACCACCCCGATGAAGGCAATCGGCACCAGCTCCGGCGCGCCGGCACGGAAGTGCGCGACGACCGCTGCCACGATCACGACCAGCAGCGTCATGCCCGACAGCAACGCGAACGAAGGGCCGCTGGCGAAGACTGGCGGGCGCCCGAGCCGAAGGGCGAGCGCGAGGCCACCGAACAGCATCGCGTTGGCGGCAAAGGCGCCGAACGCCGATGCGGCCGGCTTCGTCGCCGCACCGAGACCGAACGTCACTGCCGCGGCGAGGATGAGAACCCCGACCGCCGCCAGTGCGCCCGTCATCGCGCCGTGGTGCGTCGGGCGCGTACTGCCCGACGCTCCCTCGAGCTGCGCCCGCAGGTTCACGTCCTAGTCTCCGTCCTCCGCGTACGCCTTGATGATGTCGCGCACCAGCCGGTGCCGCACGACGTCGGCGTCCGAGAAGTAGTGGAAGGCGATTCCCTCGATCCCGGGAAGAATGCGCTCGACCTGCATCAATCCCGACTCCTCCCGCTTGGGAAGGTCGATCTGCGTCTTGTCCCCGGTGATGACGATCTGCGAGTTCACGCCGAGGCGCGTGAGGAACATCTTCATCTGCAGCGCCGTTGCGTTCTGCGCCTCGTCGAGGATCACGAACGCATCGCTCAACGTGCGACCGCGCATGAAGGCCAGTGGTGCGATCTCGATCACCCGCGTCTCGAGCGCCTTCTGGATTCGCTCCGGCGGCATCATCTCGTCCAGCGCGTCGTACAGTGGACGCAGGTAGGGGTCCACCTTGGCCTGCATGTCGCCGGGCAGGAAGCCAAGACTTTCCCCGGCTTCCACCGCCGGCCGCGCCAGCACGATCTTGCGCACCTTCTTCCGCGTGAGCGCGTCCACGGCGGCCGCCACGGCGAGGTACGTCTTGCCCGTGCCGGCTGGTCCGATACCGACGACGATGTCGTTCTCGCCGATCTTCTGCAGGTACTCCGCCTGGCCGCTCGTCTTCGCCTGGATGAGGCGACGTACGCCCGGCAGCGCGATCCGGCCTTCCGAGCTCCCATCGCTCCCGTTGCCATCGTCCTCGCTGATGCGCAGCACGTCGTCGGGAGTGAGCTCCATGCGCTGGCGCGCACGATCCAGCATTCGCCGTCCGATGTCCGCGGCGCGGTCGACGAGCGGCTGCGGGCCCGTGATCGACAGGGCATCGCCGCGCAGCGAGACCTTCACGCCGCACAACCGCGACAGCTCGATCAGGTTGGCGTCATTCACGCCGGCGAGCGTGAGCATGTCCGCCCCCTCGGTGGACAGCTTTTGGGTTACCGATCCGTCACTCACGCGGGTGGGGAGTCCAGGGTAATGTGCAGGTCCTCGAGGTCCGTCGCCGGCACCGGCGATGGGGCACCCTCGAACAGCGCTCGCGCTGCCGTCGTCTTGGGAAAGGCAATCACGTCGCGCAGCGACGTGGCGCCAGCGAGCAGCATCGCGATGCGATCGAAGCCGAAGGCGATGCCGCCGTGCGGCGGCGCGCCGGCGCGAAGTCCCTCCAGCAGGAACCCGAAACGGGCGCGCGCCGTCGCCTCGTCGATGCCCAGCAGGCCGAAGATCCTCGCCTGCACCGCCGGGTCGCTGATGCGGATGCTGCCGCCACCGAGCTCGGTGCCGTTGAGCACGAGGTCGTACGCGAGCGCACGCGCCATCCACGGTGCGTTGTCCAGCAGCGCGACGTCTTCCGGGTGCGGTGCCGTGAAGGGATGATGCACGGCACCGAGCGCGCCGGTGTGCGGATCGCGCTCGAACATCGGGAAATCGGTGACCCAGAGGAATGCGTTCACGCCGCTGGGAATGAGTTGCATGCGCTGCGCCACGTCCTGACGCACGCGGTCCAGCGCGGGATTGGATATGCGGTCCAGCGCCGCCACGTAGACCCCGAGTTCACCCTCGGCGAGATCCAGCCGATCGGCCGCACCCTCGCCGAGAAACTTTGCCGCTGGTCCCTCGAGCACGCCGTTGACGCGCTTGAGCCGCAGCAGGCCGCCGGCGCCCGCGGACTTGGCCACGGCTTCGATCTCGTCGACCTGCTTGCGGGAGAGTGTCGCGCCGCCCGGCACGCGGATCCCGCGCACGCGTCCGCCCGCGGCAAGCGCACTCTTCGTCACCACGAACTCCACGTCCCGGAAGATTCCGCTCACGTCCTCGATCTGGAGGCCGTAGCGGATGTCCGGCCGATCGATGCCGTAGCGCTCCATCGCGTCCGCGTACGCCATGCGCGGCACCTGCGCTGGCACGTCGCTCTCGCCCTCCTTCCACAATGCCCGGATGAGCCCTTCGGCGACCTGCATCACGTCTTCCTGTGTGACGAACGACGCCTCGATGTCGATCTGCGTGAACTCCGGCTGCCGGTCGGCGCGAAGATCCTCGTCGCGGAAGCAGCGCGCGAGCTGGAAGTACCGATCGAAGCCGCTCACCATGAGCAGCTGCTTGTAGATCTGCGGCGACTGCGGCAGCGCGTAGAACTCGCCCGCGTGCACCCGGCTTGGCACGAGGTAGTCGCGAGCGCCTTCGGGCGTGGGTTTCGTGAGGATGGGTGTTTCCACCTCGAGAAAACCCGCCTCGCTCAGGTAGCGACGCGTGCGCTGCAGCAGCCGGTGTCGGAGGACGATGTTCCGCTGCAGGTCGTCGCGTCGCAGGTCCAGAAAGCGGTACCGAAGCCGGAGCTCCTCTGCCGGCAGCTGCTCGCTCTTGCCGCGCGCCACCGGGATCGCTGGCGTCTCGGCCGGCCCGACAATGCGTAGCGAGCTTGCACGCACCTCGACGTCACCGGTCGGCATGTCCGGGTTCCGCATGTTCTGCGGGCGCGCGACGACTTCGCCTTCGATCAGCACGACGGTCTCCGCCCCGAGAGCGGCCGCGCGCGACGCGAGCTCCTCACCGGTCAGCGACGGGTCGAAGGAGACCTGCGTGATCCCTGCGCGATCGCGCAGGTCCACGAAGACGAGCCCGCCCAGGTCGCGGGCGCGGTGGACCCAGCCGGCCAGGCGCACGATGGCGCCGACGTCCTCCAGACGGAGGGAACCGGAGAGATGGGAACGATAGGATGTGGCCAGCGCCGTCTCAGCCATGCCGGAGCTTACGATGGAGGTGCGCACGAACGGCGCGATGTCGGGAGGACGGAAGTTATCGGTCGGACGGGGCCGTCGGTAGCGCTGCGCTTGTATGGCGAGGCCGGATCCACTAAGCTCAAGTTCATGCGGCGCATGACGTTCGCCGCGCGAGCGGCCCCGCCAGCGCCGAGTCCGCCGACGAGCCCGCAGCCATGACCCAACGCGAGAATCTTCTCAACCTGACCCCCGCCCATGCTGAAAGTCGGCTGGCGGAAGTGATGTCGGAGCTCGGGCAGCCGAGCTACCGGGTCGATCAGGTGCTGCGCCGGCTGTGGATGGTCCCGGCGCACTCGTTCGACGCGATGACCGAGCTGCCCGCCGGGCTTCGTGCCGAGCTCGACGCTCGATTCGAGCTGCCGCGCCTCGAGCTCGTCGTACGCCAGCGCTCCAGCGACGGAACCCAGAAGTTCCTGTTCAAGGTCCGCGACGGCGAAGCCATCGAGACGGTCGCCATCCCCGACGGAAACCGCGTCACGCTCTGCATCTCCTCGCAGGTCGGCTGCGCCCTCAAGTGCGCCTTCTGCGCCACGGGCGCGATGGGGTTCTCCCGCAACCTCCAGGTCCACGAGATCGCCGGCCAGGTGCGCGAGATGCGCCTGATCGACGACCCCGTGGACGTGACGAACATCGTCTTCATGGGAATGGGCGAGCCGCTGATGAATTGGAAGGCGGTGGACCCCACACTCACGATCCTCAACGACCCGAGAGGGCTCGGCATCGGCGCGCGCCACATCACGATCTCGACCGTCGGCGTGCTCCCCGGGATCGTCGCGCTCGGCGAGAGGAAGGAGCAGTTCCGCCTCGCCATCTCCATCCACGCACCGACGGACGAGCTGCGCCAGCAGCTCATGCCGATCAACACCAAGTATCCCCTCGCCGAGGTGATCGAGGCGGCCAAGGTGTTCGTTCGGCGCGTGACGTTCGAGTACGTCATGCTGGGCGGCGTGAACGACGGTCCGGAACAGGCGCGTCGGCTGGCCGACCTCGCGCGGGAATGCGGAGCGTTCGTCAACCTGATTCCGCTCCACCCCGGCGGCTCGCAGGGATTCACGCCGACGTCGGCAACGGACATCGCCCGCTTCGCGCGGCTGATTCGCGAGCGCGGCGTCGAGGTGGCGATCCGCAAGAGCCGCGGCATGGACATCGCCGCGGCGTGCGGACAGCTACGGGTTGAACGGCTCGGGCGGCGGACTCCACGCGCGGCCGAGCAGCACGGTGACGTCCAAGTAGCGTGAGCTGTCGCGCTCCGTGCGCGACGTCGCGGGCTTCATCACCTTGGCCACGGCGGCCGCCCAGTCGGCGTGACCCGTGCGGTCCAGCACCACTGTCGTATCGAGCGCCGGCGTGGCATTCCCCATGTCCACGACGTCGAACCCCTGATCGCGCAGCAGGCGCGTAGCGCGGCGCGCGAGTCCGTGCCTGCCCGTGGTGTTGAGCACCTGCACTCGGATGCGCACCCCTTCGGGCGCGCGCGGCAGCTCGTCGTGGGGAAGCACGGCCGCGAAGCTGCTGGTCGTCGTCGGTGTGCGCAGCGCGTGGATCACCCACGCCGCGCCGGTGAGCACGATGAGGGCGAGCGCGACGGCGAACACGACGAGTCGCCTCATCGCACCATGTTCCACAGACCGACGGCCTCCGGAAAGAGCCTCATGCCCTCGCGCAGCGACCACTCGAGGCGGTTGCGGAGGACCTGTCGGAAGGTGGCGTCGAAGTCGTGCGGCACCTGTGCCGCCAGATAGGCGCGGTCGGCACGGGAAAACTTGCGACCGGGCTCGAGATAATCCGCCATGTACAGCGCGCGTCCGAGACGTGACCACCTGGCCGAACCCACCGTGTGGTAGCGGATCGCGTCGAGCAGCTCGGTACGAGCCTCTCCGTCCTGCTCCATGCGCGCGGCGGCCGCCGGACCGTGCAGCATTTCCGTAGTGTACTCCGGCAGGTTGCCTGCGAGGCGACGAAGCTCCGATTCCGGCGCATCACGCAACGCGTCGTGGTAGCGGCCGGCATCGTGCCACGCCTGCGCCTCGTCCGCGGATAGGTGAAGCGCCGATGCCCACTCGTCGAGCAGCCCGGTGACGCGCCTGATGTGTTCGAGCCTGCGCTCGCTCACGCGCGCCCACGTCGGCATCACCAGCGTCTCCGCGCTCACGACGCTTGCGCCAGCGCGCCCAGTGCGGCCATCTCGCGCTGCCAGAACGCGCGATCGCGCAGGCCGGGGTGCGGCAGTACCAGCTCGCGGGTGCGCAGCGAGACGCTGCCAAAGCGCACGATGTCGAGATCGATCGTCCGCGCCCCCCATCGGCGGCTGCGCACGCGTCCGAGGCGGCGCTCGATCCCCTGAAGCGCGCGAAGCAGCGCCAGCGGATGCAACGACGTGGCGACGAGCAGCATCTGATTCAGGTACGGCCCCTGCGGGCCGCTTCCGAATGGCGCCGTCTCCTCCACGGCGCTCGCCGCGAGCATCCGCGTCCCGGGCAACGTCGCCACGGCGCAGCGCGCATTCGCCAGGAAGGCCGCCCGGTCACCGACGTTGGAGCCGAGCGCGATCAGCACGTCGTCAGTCACGCTGGCGCTCCACGACGATTTCGGCATAGTCCAGAGGACCTTCCAGCATGACATGGGGCTTGCGTACCGCCACGCGCACCGAGGCCACCCCGTCGAGCGCAAGCAGCGAATCTGCAATGTCGCTGGCGATGCCCTCGAGATAGTCGAGCGGCTGCCGCTCGAACCGGTCCCGCGTGCGGCGATACACCTCGCGGTAATCGAGCACGTCCGCGCTGTCGGTGAAGCGTCGCAGGGTGACGTCCACTTCGAGCGGCTGCGGCAGGGCCTGCTCGTGGTCGAGGATTCCGACCCGCGCGTGAAAGCGCATGCCGGCGAGCGTGACCTCGAGGTGGTCGGGAGGAAATGGAGACACGGCGCGCAACGTAGGGTGATCGCGGACGCCGGTCAATCAGCCGACGCTGGTGATGCGACGCGTCAGGTCGTTCAGGTAGTTGGCCACGCTGCGGAGCTCCTGCGTGGCGCCCTCGAGCTCGCGAAGGGCCTCCGCCTGCTCGCGCGCCGACTGCGTCACCTGCTCGGCCCCCTCGCGGTTCCGGCCGGCGATGGCGGAGATGCGTCGTACGCGGTCGCTCAGGTTGGCGAAGGCGAGTTCCTGCTCCCGCGAGGTCAAGGCAATTCGCTGGGCACCGGTGGCTGCGCTCGCGGTCGCGTCGACAATCAGGTCCAGCGCTTCGCGCGCCTGGCCGGACAGCGTCTCCACGTCCTGGACGATGTTCTCGCCGCGAGACATCTGGAACGCCACGCGCCGCATCTGCTCCTCGAACTCGGTCACGATGTCGCCGGCCTCGTCCGATGCATGAGCGCTCTGCTCGGCGAGCTTGCGGACCTCGTCGGCAACGACGGCGAAGCCCTTCCCCTGCTCTCCGGCGCGCGCCGCCTCGATCGCTGCATTCAGCGCGAGGAGGTTCGTGCGGTCGGCCAGCTCGCGGATGACGGCGATGAACTCCGTGATGCGCGTGACGCTGGCCGCCAGTCCCGAGATCTGCGACCCGCTCTCGCCGACGAAGGTCTTCGCTCCCACCAGGCGTTCGATGGCGGTGGCAATGGTATGCCGATGCTCGGTGGCGATTTCCGTGGCGCGCTGGCTGGCCTCGGCCGCTTCGCTGCCATCGCGTACCACGTCCTGGGTGGCCGAGTGCAGCGCGCGCGTCACGTCCAGTGAGCGACCGACCTGCTCGCCCTCCTCGGCAATCCCGCGCGTGATGTCCGCGATGGTGCGCGCCACGGACTCGCCGCCGCCGCGCAACGCGCGCGCCGACGCCGTCAGGGTGTCGAGCTGGGAGCTCACTCGCGTCATCGCTTCCCGCAGCGGCCGCCGCAGGTCGTAGATGTGGAGCGTCGTCGCCAGCTGCAGCGCGAACCGCCGGATGAGCGCGATCTCCTTGGGAGTGTACGCGTCCGGCTTGTGGTGCTCGAGCTCGAGCATGCCGACCGTTCGATCTCCGAACCGCAACGGCAGGAGCACGACACTACGCATCGGTGATGTCGCAACTTCGATGCGCTCGTCACGCTGCACGTCGGGCACGTTGATCACCTCGCCGCTCTGCAGCGACTCGCTGCGCAGCGCGGCCAGCTCCGGCCGGAGATCCGTCGCCGTCTCCAGATAGCCGAGGTCTCCGCTCCAGATCTGCCGCAGTATTCCGTCCTCCAGCCGGGAGATGCGGAAGGTCTGCCAATCCACGAGGCGGTGTGCCAACAGCTGGATCCGTCGGAAGGCATCGCCGATGTCCACGTCGGAGGAGACGATCTGCTCCATGGCGAGAATCTTGTTCAGCTCCTCGGCAGCGATCGATTC
>Ga0157369_10006894_pt1 | contig 13109 bp, 13 predicted proteins | sample C25metaG_FD_113461 | JGI IMG/M metagenome (GOLD analysis project Ga0157369, IMG submission 113461) | Corn rhizosphere microbial communities from Kellogg Biological Station, Michigan, USA - C2-5 metaG | ecosystem: Host-associated > Plants > Roots > Rhizosphere > Soil | place: USA: Michigan...
ATAGCCAGCAGAGGGACGGAAACCATCTAGGCAATGCTAGCTTAACCACAAGTCTTTCCGGTCATCCATAGCTTGCCGCGGCGCAATACGAAATGAGAAAAATTGAAACAATAATTTTACACGCGGCGCTGCGTAGCGCTGCTAAGATCGCTTTGGCGATAGGCATGCCGTGTAACTTAACTTGGCGCCCTTGTGAGAAACACGGGATTACTTAGACCTGCTCCCGCCTTGGCAATGATACACGTGATAAAGAAAGCAGCCAAGCATATTGCTTTGGGAGGTGCTAATTTATCTCAGCAGTGCACCATTGGATTACCCGATCCCCAAACGGAAGTGAGCGTTTGGCTGCACGGATTAGGTGACCCTCTCGACGTTACAAACAATCATGTAGTGGCGTGCGCAGCCCCCTTCACTGTAGGTATCGGGTTAGATGGCCGGCTGGACCGGGGAAAATCGCCGCTCAGTCTGTCATTGAAGTTTTGCGAACGGAACGGTGAGCGGCGGCTGCTCGCGGATGTCGGCCTCCGAAACTTCGGGAGTGTGAAGTCCGCCCGCCAGCCTCTCTCTTTGTTTCACATCCGGAGTTGTAGAAACTGTTGTCTGTCGCGGACTCGCCTCTGGGCATACGATTTGTATCAGTTCATACGGCGCCGGGAGGACAAGAATCCCGAAATCTACCTGTCGGCGCTTGCGTCCCGCGCAATGGCCGCCTTTTTTATATGTCCCCGCCCGGTTGTCTTGGTAAGTGTGATGCATGAAGATCGCGGAAATATGTTCCCGATCAACCTGTTCGGATCCATCGGTGATGGATATTTTGCATTTGCCCTCAATAGTCTGCGGAAAGCTGCTCCATTGGTGGAACGCGCAGGCCGCGTCGCCTTAAGCACCATTCCTTTCAGCTGCGCCGAGCTGGCCCGCCAGCTCGGCAAGAACCATCTAAAGGAATCTGTAAATTGTGACGATCTTCCCTTTGAAACCACGCCTTCAGCCGCACTCGGCTTCCCCATTCCTCGATTCGCTCTGCGTGTAAGAGAAATGGAGATCGAGGCAGTGCGTAAACTCGGCAGCCACACGTTGTTTTTTTCACGCCTCCTTGTGGACGAGCGTCGCAGCGAAGACTTGCTGTTTTGCATAATCCACGGAATCTATGGGGCCCGGAGACGCAGCACCCATATCCCGCAACTGCAACCTCTATGGAAGAGCGCATCATAGGCCCGCCAATTTGTTCAGCCGGGCGCCGGGAGCGTCGTTCAGCCCGGTTCCGGCCCCTCTGCGCAGCGCGGCCGATAACGTCTCCACCAGCTTGTTGATCCACACTCGCTCCAAATCGCGCAGCATCGAGTACTCGCTGATTTCGACGATGCGGACCCGATCGTCTGCCAGCAGCGGGCCTAGGACCTCTCCCGCCTGCTGCATCGTGAACCCGTCGCTGTGTGGAAAGTACGTCGCTGGAAATTCACGGTCCGCCAGCACGTCAGTGTCGAAGTGAACCAGAATATTGGCGGAGGCAGGAATTGCTGCCAGGATCTCCCGTATCACCGTACCTGCGCCTTTACGACGGACATCTGCTAGCGAGACGGAGTTCACACCCGGTTCTGAACAGCGCGAGGCCTTGGTCCATCCGAGAACCGTCACTTGCCCTGGGTGCAAGAGTGGCGCTGGGCAAAACGGTGAAGCGTGTGTCATGAGCCACGCCGCCATCGCTGCAGCACTTTGGCAGGTCTGTGGATCAGGCGGAGCATCGTCGAAATCCCCGTCGATATACAACACGTGAACCTCATCCGCGGACCGCATGAGCGCCTGGCAACTTCCGACAACCACGCTGCAGTCACATCCGATCAGGAGCGGGATGTGGTCGCGCGTATTCAGCCAACCCTGCATACGGTCCACGAGCAGATCCCATACAACGCGTGGCCCCAGCCAATTTCGCACGGGTGGCACGGTGTGATGCGGAAGATAGCTCGGCACCTCAAGATCGCCTTCATCAATGGCGTTCCATCCTGCGGCACCCAAGCGCTCCGATAAGCCCGCATCCCGATACGCGGCGGCATCGTTCTCGGTTCCAGGCATGAGCGATCCGCTCCGAAGCGGCACACCAACAATGTGCAGAGTCTTGGTCGGCTGCATAGTCGTTCAAGGGACTAGACGCGACTCTATTTGCCATCGTGTCGGGAAAATCGTCTGATCCGCGCTCACGATGGATTATCTCGAGCGCTTGATTGCAAATGGGCTAACCGTACGTTTTCAGTCGAACGAAACCAACCTCTCTCCTTCCGTCCCGTTCCTCATGTCAGGACAATCGCTATCCGCATTGTCTTTTTCCACAGCTAACGATGCCCGCAAACAGATCGGGACACCTGACGCCGCCGATTGTAAGCTCGCGAAAACTGTACTGATTAGGCCTTACCATGAGTTCACGGTCGGCTACACGGCCCAGAGTCCGTGCAACGATCCGGCTTCGCCTTTCACCGGCATGTCAGGGCTACGGCGAACTGGCTGCTACGGCTTGCTCTCCTTCGATTTTTCCTCCATCAACCGTTTAGTCAGGAGAACAAGCCCGAGAAGTTGTGTCCACTCCGACACGATGTTTCCCACGACCTGTCCCCACCTCCCTTCGGAATCCATTTTCAAATAGAGCAGTGTCCACCCCGCTCCGGTAAGCACCAGAAAAATGGTCAACGAATGATCCCGAATAGTCTCGAGCAGGGGGCTTCGGAAACGTCGGCTCGGTTGTCTGCTCTCCGCTGAACCGATCTCGTAGAAATATTTTGTCGCGACTACGGTAACAAGCACACCGGTCCAGTCCGCTATGGCATTCCCGAAAAACGAACCGCGATGCGTCTTCGGGTCAGTGTAGCTGTACAGGACAAACCATGACAGCAATATGCCAATCGCGGTGAGGCTAAGTGCGTGGTGCTTCAGGAACCCAGCTTTTCGACGGGGCGCACGTGTATTGGTCATAGTGCCCAGTGTCCTATTAACGCGTCAATCTGAAGTGACTGATCGGATCGTGTCCGGATCGCCGACCACCTGCTGAAAGTGTGCTGAAGGACGATGTGGAACGTACCAAAGCGTCAGAGACTGAGAGACTCAAGATGTGAGAAAGCCGTCTTTCAGGCGTGAAATCGTTCGCAAGAAGGTCGATGCACTCTTCCCAAGTGTCTCGGCCTTCGAGCCCATTCTCAGCGGCGAAGAATCGCAAGCGTTTCGGTTTGAAAGCGAAGATCGCAAATTCATTCTTCGACTGAATCCAAACGTTGAAGTTTTTGAAAAGGACAGATTCGTTTACGAGCGTTTTGCAAGACCGAAATTGCCTATCCCAAGAGTCTTCCTGATCGGTCAACTCGAGGATCACTTCTACTGCGTTTCGCAGGAGATGCCCGGAAGGACACTCGAAGACCTTGATCCGGAGCACATTTCGAGAGTCCTCGTTCCCACCTGCGAGGTCTGGCACGCGATCGGCGAATCCGACCTTGCCGGGATCAGCGGGTGCGGCCTTTTCGACAGTACGGGGACCACAACGTTCTCGACGTGGCGTGATTTTCTAGTTGGGATTTTGGATACAGCAAAGCATCAGTGGGAGAGCGCTCGGCCCCATACGAACGTAGACGTGATTAACGAGTGGGTAGACACGTTCCACCTGCTGGCTGCATCTTGCCCTGAGGAACGCGCACTTGTGCACGGTGACTTTGGTTCAAACAATGTACTTGCGGACGGAGAACACATCACAGGTGTCGTGGATTGGTCCGAGGCAATGATCGGTGATCCAATATACGATGTCGCAAACATTTTCTTCTGGCGCACGTGGCTCCCTTGTATGGAGCAACAAGCCCGGTATTTCGAAGCTCACCCGCTGAACGTGCCTGATTGGGAGCAACGAATTCTCTGCTATCAACTCCGGATTGGCCTTTCTGAGGTCTTCGTGAACTCATTGGAGCGGAGGAGCAAAACTGCGGTTTGGGCGTGGCGACGCTGCGAACAAATTATTCGCACAATCAATGCGCGCACTCGAGCGTAGTGTCGGCTCCTCAAACAGAACTTGTAAGAATCGCCGGTTTGTAGCGTCTGGAGTGTCGGACAGCCAAACGATCAGCCAGGTTCCCGGGTAGATCCAGAATAACGCGGAAAGGGCCACTTGGGCAGAGCCCCGCTGGACAACGCGGTTCCAATTGCCGGATGGCTGACCCACCGGAAAGTATTTTCATCTCTACGGTGGCGATCCGATCCCGATCAACCAGCATTCGCCCGATTCACGGCATGCGTGGGCGTTCTACGGGATGCCGACTTCCTGGGCACAAGCGAGTCAATTCTTGCTGCTCGTCTGAGCCTCTGCAATATTCCGGTTCCGAAGGAGATGCCGACGGTCTGATTCCGTGAAAATGAGCCTTCGTTGATAAGCCATTCGTAGCTGGAACTCGCCGAAATTCGCCTGCATGATGCCGCTTTCGGAATGTGTTTTCGTGTGAAGGAGCAGGTGCCCTAGCTCGTGAGCCAACACGTGGCCAAGAAGCGTCTTCGTATCGATAAGATCTCGATGCTTCGCTACGACTTCCTGCACGTGAGACATCAACACTGCGGCGTGGTTGCCCCTACCGAGAGTCGGCAAGGCAACCCCTAGACAACTCGTATCTATGCCTGTTACTAGGGGAACTGGCAGGATGTGGATCTCCAGTCCTTGGCCTCGTCCGTCACTTGACCAAGTAAGCTGCACACACAGTGAAAGCAAGAGCCAAGCTGCTTCGCGTTCTGCTTTTGTGAGGTCATGAGGCGAAACTCCTGCCTCGTTAATCAGCTGAACCTTGACATGCAGCATGTCGCCGCAATGAATCGGTTCGGCGTCAACGCCCGACCAAGTCGATATGAGGAGCAAAGCACGAGCGGCCCAGATGATCGTTGTTGTCATCGCACTTACCTCCGGCGAAAGCGGTAAGGCGAATGTACGGGCAGCAGGCGGGTACCTCCATTCCAGCAAAGGCATTTGCGAGGAAGCAGATCGTCATTGCGTAAGTTGCTGAAACGCCAAAGAATGCGCTCGCGGGTAATCTCTCCCAGGTGCGTCCATTGGCTCATCACTTCTGCTACACTCCCGAGAGGCCGACTCATGCCTGGGGCTGCTCAACTCGCGCGCTTCGGTGTTTTCGATCTGGACTTGACCGCTGGCGAATTGTGCAGAAACGGACGGCGCGTTAAGCTGCAGGAGCAGTCTTTCCGGCTGTTAACCCTCTTGCTCGAGCGCCCTGGTGACGCCGTAACTCGAGACAAGTTGAAGAAGGCGCTTTGGCCAGCCGATACGTTTGTAGATTTCGATCACAGCCTCAACGCGGCAATTGCCAAGCTTCGCCAACTGTTGGGGGACTGCTCGGAAAGCCCACGGTTCATCGAGACTGTCTCGCGCAGAGGCTATCGATTCGTCGCGCCGGTGGAATTTCTTAGTGCTCCGTCATCGGTCCGGAGGTCAGGGCCATCCGCTCGCAGCGAGGTGACGAACTCGCTTGCCGTGCTGCCTTTCGAGAACTCGAACGGAGATCCCGAAATGGAGTACTTCAGCGATGGGATCGCTGAAACGATCATGAACAATCTGTCCCAGCTGCGCGAGCTGCGGGTCGTAGCTCGGACAACTGCGTTCCGGTATAAGGGAAGAGATGCAGATCCGCGAGACGTAGGACGCGACCTGAATGTAACCGCATTGCTGACGGGCAAAATCACCCAGCGCGGTGAAAGCATCCGAGTCCAAGTCGAGCTGGTGGATACAGGCAATGGTTCGCAGCTTTGGGGTGAACGGTATGATCGGAACGCCGCTGACATATTCTCAATCGAGAAGGATATAGCTCGGGAAATCTCGCAGAGCTTGCGTCTGCGGTTGACTCGAGAAGATTTGGTTCACCTCGCTAGGTCTTCCACCGACACCAAGGATGCGTACCACCTGTACCTCAAGGGCCGTTTTCATTGGAACCGCAGATCGATTGGTGCTGCATTACCGTACCTCGAGACTGCTGTCGAACGAGACCCTGCCTACGCGTTGGCGTGGAGCGGGGTAGCAATCTGTTATGCGCTCGCCGGTACGTACGAGGTGCTTCCGCCAAGCCGGTCAGTACCCAGAGCTAGATCAACAGCTATTAAAGCCCTGCAACTCGATCCTTCCTTGGCCGAACCGCATACTGCTCTCGCGTGGGTCGAAAGCTACTACGATTGGGATTGGGTTGCAGGCGAGAGGGAATTCGAGCAAGCGTTCGATAGACAGTCCGACGCTTTGCTCTACCCGTCGTCAATCCCGCTATTGGCAAGAGGCCATATAAAGGAAGCGGTCGATCGGGCCCAGAGTTCGCTCGAGCTTGAGCCACTCTCCCCGATCGTCAACGTGGTCTATGGTGCAACCCTGATACACGCAGGCCGCTACAACGAAGCTGTCGCGATGTTCCGAAACGCAATCGAGCTGGACCCTGCATTCCCGCTAGCGCAGTGGGCTCTGGCACTTGGTTACCAACAGCAAGGGATGTATACGGAGGCTATTGCGGAGTTAGAAAAGGCACAGCGGCTTGCGGGCGCGATGCCCATGATTACGGGCCTGCTTGGCTATACGTGTGCTGCGCACGGCCAGACCGCTCGAGCAGAGGAGGCGCTGATTGATTTGGAGAAACAAGCGAAGCGACAGTACGTCGCTCCGTTTGATTCGGCGCTGATTCACCTTGGTCTCGGTAATGCTGAACGAGCGTTTGAATGTCTCGCAAACGCCTGTGAAGATCGCTCGTTTTGGCTCATCTACTTTATCCGGCTTGCATCATTCTTCGAGAGTCGCGGTTCAGATCCGCGATACCAAGCGATATTAAGGCGCATGAATTTGGAAGGAACGCGAATTTAAGCCTGAAGGCGCACCGTTTCGGTACTTTTGGGTTTGTATTGGATAACCGGCCACACGGAAACAACGCGTGCCTGGATGCTTGACCGGCCGTCGCCGCTATCGCCAGTACCTGATCGATTAGTTTGGCGCGGAGGCCACACCTCACTCGCGGCCGGTTCAGTTCGTGGCGGGGACGAGGCGTAGGATGCGGTCGGGTTGGTTGAGGACGACGTATAGGTAACCGTCAGGCGAATTTTCGATATTGCGGACTCGACCAATTCCTTTGAACAGGATTTCCTGGCTGGTCACGTTGCGGCCTTCGATAGTGATGCGGCGAAGTTCTTGGGCGGCGAGGGCGCCGAGGAACAAACTATTTTTCCATGCAGGAAAACGGCTGCCGGTGTAGAAGGCAATAGGGCTAGCGGCGATGGAAGGCACCCAATAAGTGATGGGTTGATCCATGCCGGCTTGCGTAGTGTGACTGGTAATGGGAGTTCCGTCGTAATTCATGCCGTAGGTGATAACGGGCCAGCCGTAGTTGTGGCCGGGTCCGATGATGTTGAGTTCGTCGCCGCCGCGGGGACCGTGCTCGGCTTCCCAGAGTTCGCCAGTAACGGGGCTGAAGGAGAGGCCCTGGGGATTGCGGTGGCCGTAGCTCCAGATGGCTTTGATAGCTCCGCCTCGATTGACGAAGGGATTGTCCGAGGGCACGCTGCCATCTTCGTTAACGCGATAGATCTTGCCATTGGGATGAGAGAGTTCTTGTTCGTCTCCGGGCGCGGCACGGTCGCCTATGGAGAAGAAGAGGTGGCCCTGCTTGTCAAAGATCAAACGCGAGCCAAAACGCTGGCCGCCGGGACGGTAGAGGGCGGAATCGGCTTTGAAGATTTGCTGCTGATCGACGAATTCCCCGTTGCGAAGATGGCCGCGAATGATGGCGGTCATGCCTTGGCCGTCGGGGCTTTTGTCGCCATAGGAAAGGTAGAGCCAGTCGTTGTGGAGCACTATATCTAGGAGACCGCCTTCGCCGCCGTAGACAGCGGGCATTCCATGTATGGGTTCAGGCAGGAGTCTGTCATTTTCGACTACGCGGAGGCGTCCTGGGCGTTCGGTGACCAGCATTCGTCCGTCGGGCAGGAAAGCGATGGCCCAGGGAACGTCAAGGCCGGATTCTATAACCGGCTCGAGTTTGAAGGCAACTTTTTCGGACTGGACGGCCACGCCGGGGGTGGGGGAGTTGTATTTCGTATGGTCGCGCTCGTAGGCGGCGGCGCGTTCGCGGATGTAGATGACGAGGCCGCGAATTTCGGCGTCGTTGAAGGCGTGCTGCAGTGTGGGGTGGCCGTCTCGAATGCTGTGCGTGGCTTTGGCGTCGTCAACAGGATTATTCGCTAGGCGTGGCGCAGTGCCGCCGGCCATTTCAGGACCATGACAACTACCGCAGTTTTCGGTGTAGAGTTTGGTAATTTCGCGGCCCTGACTCGGTGGATTGTGCTGAGCAAAACAGGTGGGCAGGAGGAAGGCGATGGCGAAGCGCGAGAGGTATCGAATTGGTCGTTTCAAGTGCGTTTTTATCAGCGGCGAGATAGTGCAAGGCGAGCGAGCGCCCTGTTTTTGAATTTTACGACGGCGCACTAAGGCGCTTTGAACGACCCCTACACAATCATGCATTGCGCCCGTATAACGCTAGATCTCTATCGGAACTGCTCCGGCGATATTAGGTTCTGGCGTGACGAGAGTCGAAGCCGGAGCAGTTTCGATAGAGCCGTTAGCAGTGAGGCGCTGGCGTTTGCGGCGGACGCGGCTACTTACGTGCTCACTAGGTTTTCAATAGCGTTTTCTTGACAATGACGCCCTCAGATCTTCCCATTGCGTCTCAAGGAATGAAGCCATTGGAGCACGCCGCGATTGGATCATAAGACGAGTCGCAGCAGCGCGCAAGCTCGTTCGCAGACCAGTATCCGAGCGGACCTCACGCGCAGCGTCCGCCGCGCCAGCGGCTTAGTGCCAATGGGGCAGCCCGGAAATTATGGGATCGAGGCCGACTCTTCGATCCGAATCGAATCCAGGAAGGCGATTTCGGTATGGTCGCGCCTTTCCCTGAATCGCCTTCTCTACGACCTTCCGTTTTGAGTAAGTCATGCACTGCTCATGCGAGCTCCACTCATTAACAGCCACCCCTCATGGTAAAGAAGAAAACGTGACAAACGCGCGGAAATTTCGACTCGCAACGCAAACCGAAACGTGGTCATGACCGGCCAAATGACCCTACAAAGAAAAACTTCTCGCCTCTAGCGTGCATACCGCATTTCTGATCATCGCCTTCATCGCCATCGCACTACAGGGCATCGTCCTGTGGCTCGCATTTTTCGGCCGTGGGCTCCGATACGACGTCAAAGAAGCGCCCCGCAGTGCAATCGACAGTCCCGAATTTGCTGCCTTAGTCGCCTTTTTGACCGAAGCGAAGCTGCTGCACGGCAATCAGTTCGACGTCCTGACCGACGGACCGTGCTTCTACGAAGCAGAACTGAATGCCATCGCTTCCGCGCGCAGCACCGTCAATCTGGAAGCATATATTTTTCACAGAGGCGATATCGCCAAGCGCTACGTCGATGCTCTCGCCGAGCGTGCCGGCGCAGGCGTGCAAGTCCGCGTGACGTTGGACTACGTCGGCAGCTTGAGCACGCCTCGGAGCTATCTGCAGAAATTGCTCGACGCCGGTGGGCAAGTGAATTGGTATCACCCCCTTCGGATCGAATTCATCCCGGAATTCAATAACCGCACCCATAGAGAACTGCTGATCGTAGACGGATCGGTCGCCTTCATCGGCGGCCCTGGCATTGCCGACTGGTGGATCCGGGACGGCGTCAAAGGCAAACGCTGGCGCGACATGATGGTGCGCGTGGAAGGCCCTTCCGCGGCGGCGCTGCAGGCCGTGTTCGCCCAAAATTGGCTCCGTGTCTCCGGAGAGATCCTCACTGGCAAAGACTATTTTGCGGAGAGTCGCGACGGCCAGGGCGCACCGACCCTGATCGTGGGAAGTACACCGGCGGCTGGCGCGACGCAGGCGCGCATTCTGTTCCAACTGCTCATTGCGAGCGCGCGCAAATGTATCTATATCTCGACCCCTACTTCCTGCCGTCCGGCAGTGCCCGGCGAGCCATCATTCAGGCCGCTCGCGAGCGTAATGTCGAAGTCAAGGTGATCGCGCCGGGAGACAACAGCGACCAGAGCCTCACTCGCGCATCCAGCCGCAACTTATATGGTTCGCTCCTCAAGAATGGCGTCAAAATCTATGAATATTTGCCATCCATGAATCACACCAAGGCGCTCATGGTGGGCGATATATGGGCGGTTGTCGGCTCCACCAATTTCGACTACCGCTCCTTCTCGATAAACGATGAAGTAAACCTAGCCGTTATGGATGCGGCGCTGACCCGCCGCGTAGGGCAGGATTTTGAGCGCGATCTATCCCAAAGTAGAGAGATTACCTACACGGAATGGCGCCGCAAAAGTCGGTTTCGCATTGCAGATCGCCTGCTCTCTCTGCTGGAGCGCCAGGAATGACGGTTTTCCGCGTGGCTACCTATAATGTTCATAAGTGCAAGGGAATGGATTGGCGGGTAAGCCCGGCGCGCATCGCCGACGTAGTCGGGCGCCTGGAAAGCGAAATTCTCGCCACCCAGGAAATCCTTTTATCCCAGGCAGACGAGATATCCAAGCGCATTGACACTCCATTCATCTTCGGAATGGCGCGGCAACATGCAGGGGAGCCATACGGCAATGCGATTTTCACCAAACTTCCTGTCGTTTCGCACGGGAACCACGATCTCACCGTATCCGGACGGGAACAGCGGCAATGCCTTCGCGTCTCCTTGCTCTTGCCCGAAGGACGAACGGCCCACTTCTTTGCACTTCACTTGGGAACCTCCTTCATGGAACGCCCGAAACAAGCGCGGCAGCTTCTTTCTTCGGACATCCTGGCTTCAGATCAATTTCGGACGCATCGTATTGTCGCCGGCGACTTTAACGAATGGACGCGCGGCCTGGCCAGCCGGCTGCTAAACCAGCACATGGAGAGCGCCGATATCGTCATGCACCTGAAACGCGGGACCACCTACCCCGGCATAATGCCGTTCTTGCATCTCGACCATATTTACTACGATCGCGACTTCGAATTGCGCGACATGCATTTATATCGAACCAGGTTGTCGCTCCTCGCCTCCGATCACCTGCCGCTTGTTGCCACATTTGCAGTCTGATCGGGTTTTCGGTGGGTGGCACACTGTTGCCGAATATTCAGCCCGGTTGCTCGCGCAAATCAACTTGTCACCACAACCAGGGCAGTCGTTCGGCGCGTGCCAACTTTGCAGTATCCGTGCGGAACAGACGAGTCGAAATAAATCGCGTCCCCTTCTCCCAACTCTGGCTCGTCCCCGCCGATTGACAGCGCCAGTCTGCCGGACATCACGTAAAGAAATTCGATCCCAGCGTGCTGGTGCAGCCGTGCCTGCGATCCCTCGAGCGCGTCGAACTCGGCGTAATACGCGTTCAGCTTCCGGTTCTCAGCAAGAAAATCAAGACTCTCGAAGTGATAAGCGGGATGTCGCCTGTCGGGTGCTTCCGGAAAACGCAGGCGCTCCCGTTTCCGAACAACTTCCAGCACCGGTTTAGGCTCGGGATTGAAAAAATACTCCAATCCTACGCTGAACACGAGCGCGATCCGCAGAAGAGTAGGGAGTGTCGGATGCATGAGGTCGCGTTCAAGCTTCGACAGCAGCGACGGAGACAGACCCGTGTGCTTGCTCAATTCGTTTAATCCCATGCTTTTACGCAGCCGCAAGCGCCGGAGTTTTTCACCGATGGAATATCGCTTTAAGCCTTGTGTGATCGTTTCGGATTGCATCCTTTTTCCGTTTTCCTTTGAGTCAACTTTCCCCGTGCGTTTTGAGGCCAGCGAAAACAAAGCATTGGCTTTGCTTTACAGTAAATCTTGTTTTCCTTAGGATCAAGTTGTGGCCGCAGAAATCAGGCCATATTTCTTAGGAAAGGATTTAATCACCATGAAAAAATTCGATGTACTAGCGGGAGCGCTGGTGATTGTAGGAGCTCTGAACTGGGGTCTTGTTGGGGCTTTCCACTTTGACCTTGTCGCAGCCATCGTAGGTGGACATTTTGGCGAGACCACGCCCATCAGCTCGGCCGTCTATATTCTGGTAGGTCTCGCTGGCCTCTATGAAGCCGTCTCGTGGAAAGCGATTCAGCGGCGTTGGGGCGGAAATTACTCGCCGGTCCGTGCATAAGTTCACGCATATAAAAAGGCAACGTGACATGCAATACGAAGATTTAGTAATGTCCGATACCGAGAGCTCACCTCGTGAAGAACATCGAGAAGGGCAAGTGGCCAGGAGTATCGAACAGCAAACCGCAAAGCTTCCATCGGACTTGTTCCTATGGGCAGCTCTCGGATCGATAGCTGGTTCGCTGGCTTTCAACTTAACAAGGAAACGTCATGCTGCATTGTTTGTCGGTCAATGGGCTCCGACTTTCTTGCTCCTTGGAATCTACAACAAGCTGGTAAAACTGCACGGATCGGAGGGCGTTTAGAAACGGCGCCACACGGACAATTGCGGTCGGCCCGAGCGCGGCTCGGATTTCCGGTGAAAGTGCTTGGCCAGCCGGGCCTGAAAAGCAACGATTCACGGCGCTGGCAGTCGGGGCCGCATCTTCGGGTATCCATCGACTACCTCCATGCAATCTTCACCTATCTGGAGAAGTCGAACATCCGAATGTACCGGATGTCCTCCGATGTGGCCCCTTACATCACTCACCCGGATTTGCCGCAGTTTCATGGGCAGGTTGCAGAAAGCCGCTCGGAACTAACCGAACTGGGCCGCCGCGCCAACCAGATAGGTCTGCGGCTTTCCTTCCATCCTTCCCAGTTCATCGTCATGAACGCGCCAGACAGCAGATTGCGTCGCCAGAGCGTGAAGGAGCTGGCGTTCCAGGCCGAAATACTGGATCGGATGGATCTTGGTCCGGAGGCCGTGATTGTGATCCACGTGGGCGGATCCTACGACGATAAAACTGCTGCTATCGATCGCTGGGTAGCCTGCTACCGAAATCTGCCGGAACCGGCGCGGCGTCGATTGGTGCTGGAGAACGACGATGTCCGTTTCAGCGCCGCCGACGTATGGAGCACTCACGAGAGAACGGGCGTCCCGCTAGTATTCGATATGCAGCATCACCAGTGCCTCAATCCCGAGCGCAT